>QFCS01000969.1_pt1 | contig 103873 bp, 107 predicted proteins | sample 3576561 | NCBI WGS metagenome assembly QFCS01 | reverse complement strand
CTATCCCGACGACATGAAGCTGCGCGACAAGGTGAAGACGATCGCGACGGAAATCTATCGCGCCGCCGACATCGCCTGCGATGCGAGCGTCGAGACGCAGTTCAAGGATTTCGAGGCGGCAGGCTTCGGCCACTTCCCGGTGTGCATGGCGAAGACTCAGTACTCGTTCTCGACCGACCCGGCGAAGCGCGGCGCGCCGACCGGGCACATCGTGCCGATCCGCGAGCTGCGGCTGTCGGCGGGCGCCGAGTTCATCGTCGTCGTCACCGGCGAGATCATGACCATGCCGGGCCTGCCGAAGGTGCCGTCGGCCGACTCCATCCGCCTCGACGACAAGGGCCAGATCCAGGGATTGTTCTAAACATCCCATCGTCATCTTCGGCCGAGCGAACGCGATGGCCGGAGCTATCGCGAGACATATCAGTTATACGGGGCAGGTCGTATCGCGGCCTGCCCCGTTGCTATAGGAAGAGCGCACTTCCCTTCTGAGTTGATCCCCGCCGAATGCGCCTTCTTCCCATCCTTGCCGCGAGCTGTCTCGTCAGCTCGATGTCGATGCGGATACTTGATCCCGTCGTGCCCGACATTTCGCGCGGCCTCGGCGTCGATACCGCCTCCGTCGCGATGCTCGCATCGTTTTTCGCGTTTCCCTATGCGCTCGCTCAGCCCGTGCTCGGTGCGCTTGGCGACAGCTTCGGCAAAGCTCGCATCATCAAGTTCGCGCTTTTGATCGTCGCCCTGTGCCTGGCGGCCTCCGCCGCTGCACCGACGTTCGATATGCTTGCCATTGCGCGACTCGTCGGCGGAGCGGCTGCGGGCGGTATCATTCCGCTGGCGTTTGCCATCGTCGGCGATGCATTTCCGATGCAGGAGCGGCAGATCGCCCTATCACGCGTTTTGACTGCGATCATCACCGGGAACCTCGCGGGCTTGATCGGCGCGGGCTTCGTGGCCGCCGAATTCGGCTGGCGGGTTTCCACGATGACGGCGGCAGGCTTGGCGCTTGCGGCTCTTGTCGTGACGGTGTGGCAGCTGAAGCCGTCCACTCCCTCAAAACCCGTAGAACGCGTGCGCGGAGAGTTCTTCGACGGTTACCGTGAAGTCTTCGCCAATCCACGATCGGTCGTTTGCTTTTCCGCCGTGTTCGTTGAAGGCATCGTGATCTTCGGACTCTTTCCTTACGTCGCGGTTCTGCTCGAGCAGCGTGGCGCCGGGGGGCTAAAGGAGGCCGGCATCGTCCTCTCCGGCTTCGCGATCGGCGGCTTCATCTACACCTTCCTGGTGCGGTTCATGCTCGGCCGGCTCGGCCTTTACAACTTGATCATGTCAGGAGGGATGGTTTCGGGCCTCGGGCTGGCGATGCTGTCATTCGGCACATCCTGGCCAGCCGAAATGGCGCTGTTCGTGATCGTCGGCGTCGGCTTCTACATGATCCATAATTCTCTTCAGACGCAGGCAACCGAGCTGGCGCCCCGCTATCGCGCCTCAGGGGTCGCCGCGCATTCGTTTTCCGTGTTCTTGGGTCAGGCCTTCGGCCCGTTGCTGTACGGGTTCGGGCTCGCCAGCGCAGGCACGCTTTCGACGATGCTGCTCGCTGGCGCCGTAATGGGCCTGCTCGGCGTCGCCACGGCGTGGGGCCTGAAATCGAGATCCGGAGCGCCTGTCCCCGGTGTCGCCGATCCGGCGCAGATTTAGGGCTCAATTCCGCGCCGGCCGACGCCGTCAACGCCTTGAGGGCAATGCCGGAATTTTATGCTAAGAAGGCCGTCAGCTGCATATTTGCCAAGCAAAGGTAGGGTGATGTGAGCCGCTAGACCCAGCATTTCCAGGGTTCGCGCGAACTGGCCTGGGGTTTGCGATGCCTATCCGAAAAGAATCGTGACGGGAGGGTGGTCTTGGTCGCGGCATTCGACGAAATGAATGGCTTCGGCGGCGAAGTTCGCGCTCCCTATCGCGCGCTCGCCGAGTGGCTCGGCGTTCAGCACCTCGATACACTTCGACAGAAGTCGGCCGAGGCGGAAGTCCTCTTTCGCCGTTCCGGAATAACCTTTGCCGTCTACGGCGCCGAAGAGGCCGGCGAACGCCTCATCCCGTTCGACATCCTTCCCCGCATCATCTCGGCCGAGGAATGGCGCCGCCTCGAACTCGGCATCGAGCAACGCGTCCGTTCGCTCAATGCGTTTTTGTACGACATCTACCACCGCCAGGAGATCCTGAAGGCTGGCAAGATTCCTGAAGAGCTCATCACCCAGAACTCCGCCTTCCTGCCGGAGATGATCGGCGTCGACCCGCCACGCGGCGTCTACAGCCACATCATCGGCGTTGATCTCGTCCGCACCGGCGAGAACGACTTCATGGTTCTGGAGGACAACACCCGCACGCCGTCCGGCGTCTCCTATATGTTGGAGAACCGCGAGACGATGATGCACCTCTTCCCCGACCTCTTCAGCCGCAACCGCGTGCGGCCCGTCGAGAATTATCCTGACGCCCTGCTGAAGACGCTCGAAAGCGTCGCACCTGGAAATCTCGATGCCGAACCGACGATCGCGCTGTTGACGCCGGGCGTCTACAACAGCGCCTATTTCGAACACTCGTTCCTCGCCGACCAGATGGGCGTAGAACTCGTTGAAAGCAGCGATCTCGTCGTGATCGACGGTCTTCTCCGCATGAAGACGACCGAGGGGCTGAAACGCGTCGACGTGCTCTACCGGCGCGTTGACGACGATTTCCTCGATCCCCTCGTTTTCGATCCGACGTCGTTGCTTGGCGTGCCCGGAATATTCGATGTCTATCGTTCCGGCCGGGTGACGATCGTGAATGCACCGGGGGCGGGAATAGCCGACGATAAGGCGATCTACAGCTATATCCCGGCGATTATCGAGTTCTATACCGGCAAGTCGCCGATCCTCGCCAACGTCGAGACGTACAACTGTCGAGAGCCCGCGAGCCTGAAGTATGTGCTCGAACATCTCTCCGAGCTTGTCATCAAGGAAGTGCATGGGTCCGGCGGCTACGGCATGCTCGTCGGTCCGAAATCGACCAAAGAGCAAATCGAAGCTTTCCGGGCGAAGTTGATCGCCAATCCGACGAATTATATCGCCCAGCCGACGCTTTCGCTGTCGACATGCCCGACGCTCGCCGACTCGAGCGTCGCGCCCCGGCACCTCGACTTGCGTCCCTTCGTGCTCATTGGCGATCAGGTGCGGCTGATGCCGGGAGGGTTGACTCGCGTTGCTCTGAAAAAGGGCTCGCTGGTGGTCAACTCGAGCCAGGGCGGCGGCACCAAAGATACTTGGGTGCTGCAGGAATAGCTTCGGAATGCTTGGACGTACGGCAAACGATCTCTACTGGCTGTCACGCTACATCGAGCGCGCGGAGAATATCGCGCGTCTTCTCGAGGTCGGCTATCGCATCGTGCTTCTGCCGCGCGAAGGCGAAGGCTTTCATGAGGAATGGCGATCGACGCTTGAAAGCGCGGGCTGCGTGCAAGGCTACATACAGCGGCACGGCGAACTGATCTCGCAGAACGTCATCGATTATATGCTGTTCGATACGTCGAATCCGTCGAGCATAGCATCGTGTCTCGCAAACGCCCGTCGCAACGGCCGCGCTCAGCGCACGGCCTTGACGCGCGAAATGTGGGAAAGCCTGAACAGCGCCTGGCTCGAGTTCTCGGCGATCCGGCCCGTAACCGTCACCTCGAATTCGCTTCCCGAGCTTCTCGATTGGGTGCGCTCGCGCTCGGCGCTTTATCGTGGTGCCCTGTTGAATACGATCCTGCGCAACGACACTTATTATTTCAGTCAGGTCGGGACGTTCATCGAACGTGCCGACAGCACCGCGCGTATCCTCGATGTCAAATATTATCACCTCTTGCCGTCGAGTGAGATGGTCGGCAGCGACAAGGACAACTATCAGTGGGCGGCGTTGTTGCGTTCCGTTTCGGCGCACCGCAGCTATCGTTGGGTTTTCAAGGACCACTATCGCCCACTCAAGATTGCGGATTTCATGATCTTGAATCGGCAGATGCCGCGCTCCCTTCGCTCATGCTACGATGAGCTGACGGCGGCTCTTCGCGATCTCGCCGTGTTTTATGGCGCGCGGCACGACTGTCAGATGACTGCCGAGGCAACGCGCGATCTGCTGCTCGAAGCCGACATGCGCAATATTTTCCAATCCGGACTGCATGAGTTCGTGCAGGATTTCATAGGCCGCAACAACAAGCTCGGGAACGAGATCTCCACTGCGTATCACTTCAGCGATTGAGGATCGACGATGCGCATTTCGATTGGGCATGTGTCGCGTTACGTTTATAGCGAGCCGACGAAATATTCCATTCTGGCGCTGCGCCTCACGCCGCCGTCGTTTCAAGGTCAACGCGTCATCGAATGGCGCGTTAGCGCTCCGGGCGTCGATGCCGTGAAGTGCTTTCGCGACGGGTTCGGCAATATCGTCCATCTCGCGAGCTGCACCGAGGAGCACTCGGAATCGCTGATCATCGCCAAGGGCGTGGTCGATACGGAGGATAAAGCCGGCGTCGTGCGTGGACTGGCCGATCCGGCGCCGATCCGGGTCTATCGTCGCCAGACCGCCAAGACGACGGCGACCAACGAAATCCGTGCCCTCTGCCGGGCCGCGGCCGCTAAGCCGGACATCCGCGGAATGCACAACCTGATGTATGCTGTACGCGATGCCGTCGACTACAAGATCGGTGCGACGAACGCGCACACGACGGCCGCCGAGGCATTGGCGGAAGGCAAGGGCGTCTGCCAGGACCATGCGCACCTGTTCATCGCGGCCGCGCGATCGCTCGATATTCCCGCCCGTTACGTCAGCGGCTATTTTCTATCCGGCGCAGACGAGCCCTCCGACGCGAACCACGCCTGGGCGGAAGTCTGGCTCGAGGGCCTCGGATGGGTTGGCTTTGACCCCGCTAATCGGATATGTCCCACGGAGAAGTACGTGCGGCTCGCTTCGGGGTTGGACGCGACAGACGCGGCGCCGATTCGCGGCTCTCGAAAGGGCGTCGCGAAAGAGGAGCTGGACGTTATCGTCGAAGTTCAGCAGCAGAGCAGCCAGCAACAGTAGGCGCCTGCGACTCCGGAGATTTTTCTACATGACATACGCGGTAGCGTTACGCCTCGAGGGCGGACTCGTATTCGCGGCCGATACGCGGACCAACGCCGGCGTCGACAACATTGCTCAATACAAGAAGCTGCAACTCTGGCGCCGTCCGGGAGACCGCGTTCTCGTTCTGCTCGCCGCGGGCAATCTCGCAGTGACCCAGGCTGTGGTCAGTCTGCTGAATGAGCATCTCTTGGAAGAAGCGAGTGAAGATTCAACGACGCTCGATACCGCCCCCAACATGTATCGCGCCGCGCGCGTCGTCGGGGACGCTATTCGTGAGGCACGCCGCATCGACGGCGCCGCATTGGAGGCAAGCAAGCTCGGCTTCAACACCAACTTCATCTTCGGCGGCCAGATCAAAGGCGAAAGACCGCGCCTGTTTCAGATTTATCCCGAAGGCAATTTCATCGAGGCGACGGACGACACGCCCTTCTTCCAAATCGGCGAGCACAAGTACGGAAAGCCGATATTGGATCGCGTCGCGCGCTCCGACATGCGCCTCGGCGAGGCCGCAAAGCTCATACTTCTCTCGTTCGACTCGACGCTCAGATCGAACCTGTCCGTAGGTATGCCGCTCGATCTCGTAATCTACGAGCGTGATACGTTTGACGTGACGCGCGAGAAGCGCATCGGCGCGGACGACGAATATTTTCGCAAGCTCTCCGGCGCCTGGTCTGATGCGCTGCGTCAGGCATTCTCCAAGATCGAGGAGTTCGACGTCTGATCCGTCGCGTCCTAGGAAGCGATTGATTAACGGCCGTAAACCGCTCCAATTTCGAACCCGCCGCGGGTTGGCGCTTTGCATAAGAGAAATCTATGTTGCACCCCAGCAAAATTGGGGCGACTTGCTTATGCACGCTTTGCGTTGAAAGTGCAGTCTCGCTTCTGTCGATCAAGTAAGCTTAGATGTGTCCAGCGCAACGAAGGGCAGGTGAGCGCTGGAAGGATAGAATGGGTTTCCCGACACTCAAAGAGTACCTCTCGAATTGGACGCTGGATGGCCGCACACGGGGTCAGGTCGCGGACACCATCCTCGCCATTGCCGACGCGAGCGCCCGTCTATCAGACATCATCGGGCGGGGTGCACTCAGCGGTAAGCTCGGGCGCGTCGTTGCGCGCGCAGGCGAGATCGACGAGCAGAAGGAAGTCGACGCTCTCGCCAACGGCATGATCGTTGATGCGCTGAAATCTCTGCCCGTCGCGGCGCTCGCATCAGAGGAAGCCGCGGAGCCCATCGCACTCCAGAACGACGCGCCGCTCCTGGTTGCGACAGATCCGCTGGACGGCTCGTCGAATATCGACGCCAATGTCTCGGTTGGGACGATCTTCTCGATCCTTCCGCGTCATCCATCTTCGACGCGTGAAGCCGCGTTCTTGCGCCCGGGTTCGCATCAACTTGCAGCGGGCTTTTTCGTGTATGGCCCGCAAACAGCCCTGGCGCTGACCGTCGGCCACGGCACTCAGATCTTCACGTTCGATAGGGAAACGCGGACCTTCCATCTGACGACGCGCAACGTCGCGATTCCTCCTGAAGCCGACGAGTACGCCATTAACGCTTCCAACGCGCGCCACTGGGACGATCCGATCCGCATCTATATTCACGACTGCGAAAACGGCGCCAACGGCCCCCGCGGGCACGATTTCAACATGCGGTGGACGGGCTCGCCGGTGGCGGACGTTTACCGGATACTCTCCCGTGGCGGCATTTACCTTTATCCCGGCGATCGCCGGAAGGGGTTCCACCAGGGGCGCATTCGCCTGATTTACGAAGCCAATCCGATAAGCTGGATCGTAGAGCAGGCGGGTGGAAGAGCGACGACGGGAAGAGAGCGCGTGCTGGATGTCGTGCCGACCGCCCTCCATCAGAAAACGCCGCTGATCTGCGGCTCACGCGACGAGGTAGACCGAGTGATGCGCATCTATAGCGGCCAGGAATTCAAGGGCGAGCGCTCGCCGCTATTCGGTCGGCGAGGCCTGTTCCGGGCACTGCCATGAGCTTGTCCGCCGAAAGCTTTCCTCCCCTGAACCGAAGCGCATCGAGCCTCTGCAATGTCGATTAAGCATCCGATTATTTCCGTCACCGGCTCTTCTGGAGCGGGCACGACCTCGGTGCGGCAAACCTTCGAGAACATTTTCCGCCGCGAGCACGTGCGGGCAGCATTTATTCAGGGCGATGCCTTTCATCGCTACGATCGCTGCGGCATGGAAAAGGCGATGCGGGAAGCGGCGAAGCGCGGCAACCCCAATTTCAGCCACTTCGGTCTCGAGGCAAATCTGATCGAGGAGCTTGAAACGCTCTTTCGAACGTATTCCGAGAGCGGCAAGGGCCTTATTCGCCATTATGTGCATGATGATGGGGAAGAGCGCGCGCTCGGCGCACCGGTCGGCAGCTTCACACCTTGGACGGAAATCGAGCCGGACACGGATGTTCTGATGTACGAAGGCCTCCACGGCGCCATCGTCACGGGAGATTGCGATGTCGCCCGTCACGCCGACCTGAAGATCGGCGTTGTTCCTGTGATCAATCTCGAATGGATTCAGAAGATCCAGCGAGACCGTACGGAGCGCGGCTATACGACCGAAGAGGTGACGCAATCGATCCTGAGGCGAATGCCCGACTACGTGCAGTACATCTGTCCGCAGTTCACGCAGACCGATATCAATTTTCAGCGAATTCCGACGGTCGATACCTCGAATCCGTTCATTGCCCGCTGGATACCGACGCCTGATGAATCAATGGTGATCATCCGTTTCAAGGAGCCCCGCGGCATCGATTTTGCGTATCTTTTGTCGATGATCCACGACAGCTTCATGTCGCGGGCCAATTCCATCGTCATTCCTGGTAGTAAGCTCGATCTTGCCATGCAACTCATTCTGACGCCGCTCATTCTCCAGCTCGTCGAGCGCCGCCGCCGAGTGATATGATCGAACCCGCGAAAGGTCTTCCGTGTCTCGCCCTCTTTTGATCGCCCCATCCATCCTCTCGGCCGACTTCAGCAAGCTCGGCGATGAAATTCGCGCTGTCGACCGGGCAGGCGCCGATTGGATTCATTGCGACGTGATGGACGGACATTTCGTGCCGAACATCACCTATGGCGCTCCGGTCATCAAAGCCGTGCGCGGTGCATCGAAGAAAATTTTCGACGTGCATTTGATGATTGCCCCGGCAGATCCCTATCTGGGGGACTTCGCCGCCGCCGGTGCCGATATCATTACGGTCCACGCCGAAGCAGGTCCGCATCTTGATCGTTCCCTTCAGGCAATCCGCGCGCTGGGTAAGAGGGCCGGCGTATCGCTCAATCCTGGAACCCCGGAAAGCGCCATCGAATATGTTCTCGATCGCCTCGATCTCATCCTGGTGATGAGCGTCAATCCGGGCTTTGGCGGCCAATCGTTCATTCCCGCGGTCGTTGAAAAAATACGCCGCGTGAAGGCACTTGTCGGTTCGCGCCCCATCGATATCGAGGTTGACGGTGGCGTCACGCCGGAAACCGCACGCCAAGTCGTCGAAGCAGGCGCCAACGTACTGGTCGCGGGATCGGCGGTCTTCACGGGCGGCAGCGAGCAAAGCTATCGCGCCAATATAGACGCCATAAGGAACGCGACGCGCCTCGAGGTCTAGGCGCACGGTCTGAAACGCCGCTTGAAATCGGAGCCGGCGAGCGTATTTCGACGGGTCATGACCAAAAGCAAGTTCTCCGAGCCGCTCCCGATCGATGATGTGCTCGACGATATTCGAGCGGCACTGCTGTCCAACGGGACAGCGGTGCTCGTTGCGCCGCCGGGAGCGGGTAAGACGACGCGCGTGCCGCTCGCTCTTCTCGATGAAGCCTGGAGCGCCAACGGCAAAATTCTCGTCCTAGAGCCGCGCCGCATTGCTGCCCGTGCCGCAGCGGAACGAATGGCTGCAAATACCGCCAGCCGTCTCGGCGAAAAAATAGGCCTGCGCGCGCGCCTCAATTCCAAGACCGGCCCGAACGTCGGCGTGGAAGTCGTGACGGAAGGCGTCTTCACGCGCATGATCCTCGACGATCCCGAGCTCGAGGGCGTCGCGGGCGTTTTGTTCGACGAGTTCCACGAACGCTCGCTCGATGCCGATGTCGGCCTTGCCTTGGCGCTCGACGCGCGTTCCGCCCTCCGGCCTGATCTCAAAGTCCTCGTCATGTCGGCCACGCTCGAAGCGGCAAATGTCGCGAAGCTGCTCGGCGACGCACCGATCGTCAGGAGCGAGGGCCGCGCCTTCCCCGTCGAAACGCGCTACGTGGGCAGGCGTGCGAATAGGATCGAGGACGACGTCGCCGATGCCGTGAAGAGAGCGGTGTTGAAGGACGCCGGCTCGATCCTCGTGTTCCTGCCCGGCCAAGGCGAGATCGCGCGCGTTGCCGAACGCTTGAGCGCGTACGCTTTGCCGGCGGACGTGCACGTCGTACCGCTTTACGGCGGCCTCGATCCCGCCACCCAGGACCGTGCCATTTCACCGGCGAAGACTGGTCGCAAGGTCGTTCTCGCGACGTCGATCGCAGAAACTTCGATCACCATCGAAGGTGTGCGCGTCGTCATCGATAGCGGCGTCGCCCGCGTTCCGCGTTTCGAGCCGGATGTCGGCATCACGCGCCTCGAGACAGTCCGCGTATCGCGCGCCTCGGCGGATCAGCGGCGCGGCCGCGCCGGAAGAACCGCACCGGGCATTTGCTATCGTCTCTGGGACGAGCCGGAGACGCAGGGCCTCGTGCCGTTCGCCGAGCCTGAGATCCGTTCCGCTGATCTTTCTGCCTTGATACTCGATTGCGCCGAATGGGGCACAAACGATCCGCGATCGCTGGCGTGGCTCGATCCTCCGTCAGAAGGCGCGCTCGCCGCAGCGCGCGCGGGCCTACGAGCGATCGATGCACTCGATGAAGATGGCCGGATCACGGATGAAGGTAGGCGGTTGCGCGCGCTGCCGCTTCCGCCGCGCTTGGCGCGAATGGTCCTGAAAGCCGGCGATAGCGGTCACTCTGGAACGGCCGCAGAGCTGGCCGCGATCCTCGTCGAGCGCGGCATCGGCGGCAACGACCTCGATCTTGCCGTCCGTCTCGAAAATTTCCGCCGCGACCGCTCGCAACGGGCGGAAAGCATGCGCGCGCTCGCGCGTCAGTGGGCGAGAAATGGAACAGCAGTCAAAGCGGCGGTAGCCGAAGCGCCATCGCCGGCCGCGCTCCTCGCGCTTGCCTATCCTGACCGGATCGCGAAAAACCGCGGCAAACGCGGCAGCTTTCTGCTCGCAAATGGCCGCGCCGGGATCGTCGATGACAGCCATCACCTGGCGTCCGCTCCCTATCTTGTCGTCGCCGAGCTTCAGGGACGGGCAGCCGCAACGCGGATCACGCTCGCGATCGCGTCGGACGAAGCAGACATTGAAGCATTCGCCGCTAACCGGATAGAGCTGAGCGACGAGGTCGTGTTCGACAAAGACGCCCGCTCGGTACGCGCACGCCGCAGCCGCCGCCTCGGCGCGATCGCGTTAAGCAGCGAGCCGCGCCCGCTGGGTTCCGGCGAAGACGTCTCTGCAATTCTCGCCCGAGGCCTGATGGGGCTCGGAGCGGAAGCTCTGCCGTGGACGAAGGCGCAGCTTCAGCTTCGCAGTCGCATTGCCTTCCTGCGCAAAGGCGATGAGACGTGGCCGGATATGTCCGACGCGTCTCTAACATCGGCTCTGGAGGAATGGCTTGCGCCATTTTTAGCAGGCAAGTCGCGCCTCTCCGAAATCGACGCAGACACCTTGGAGAGCGCACTAAATTCTCTGATACCGCGCCAGATGCGTTTACGCCTCGACGCCGAAGCGCCGACGCATTTCGAAGCGCCGACCGGAAACAGATTTGCGCTGGACTACGACGTTGCCGACGCGCCCGCGCTGCATATTCGTGTGCAGGAACTATTCGGACTGAAGGAACATCCTGCCATCGCGCGCGGACGTCTGCCGCTCACGCTGCATTTGCTATCGCCAGCGCACCGGCCAATTCAGATCACCCGCGATCTGCCGGGCTTCTGGGCGGGCTCCTGGCGCGCCGTGAGAGCCGACATGCGCGGGCAATATCCAAAGCACGTCTGGCCCGAAGATCCGGCCAACGCCAAGCCTACGGCACGGGCGAAGCCGCGCGGAACTTGATCGAGACAAAAAAAAGCCCCGGCCAACGCGGCCGGGGACAGTTGCTCGTGGAGGAACGCAAGTTTAGCAGTCGAGCGTGTGGTCCTTCTCCCACTGCGTGAAATGTGAGGCGAAGGAATTCCAGTCTTTCATCTTGAGCTTGATGTAGGCCGCGGAGAATTCATCACCAAGAGCGGCCTTGAGCGAAGCGTCCTTATCGAAGGCGCGGATCGCGTCGAGCAGGTTCAGCGGCAGGCGCGGCGCGTCTGTCACCAAATGCCCTTCCTGGTACATATCGATGTCGTAGCGCTTGCCGGGATGTGCCTTCGAACGAATACCGTCGAGGCCGGCGGCAATGATCACAGCCTGCATCAGATAGGGATTTGCGGCGCCGTCCGGCAGGCGCAACTCGAAGCGGCCCTTGCCCGGCACGCGAACCATGTGCGTGCGGTTGTTGCCGGTCCACGTGACCGAGTTCGGCGACCACGTTGCGCCCGATGTGGTGCGCGGTGCGTTGATGCGCTTATACGAGTTGACCGTCGGGTTGGTGATTGCAGCAAGAGCCTCGGCATGTTTCATGATGCCGCCGAGGAAGTTGTAGCCCTGTTGCGACAGGCCCATTTCATCATGCCCGTCGTAGAACATGTTGGTCTTGCCGTCCTTGTCCCAGACGGAGATGTGGGCATGGCAGCCATTGCCGGTGAGGTTCGGGAACGGCTTCGGCATGAACGTCGCGCGAAGCCCGTGCTTTTCAGCGATCGAGCGCGTCATGAACTTGAAGAACGAATGCCTGTCCGCGGTGAGCAGAGCATCATCGAAGTTCCAGTTCATTTCCCACTGGCCGTTCGCGTCCTCGTGGTCGTTCTGGTACGGACCCCAGCCGAGTTCGAGCATGTAATCGCAAATTTCTGCGATGACATCGTAGCGGCGCATCAAGGCCTGCTGATCATAGCAGGGCTTCGCGGCGGTATCTTTGTTGTCCGAGATTTCGTTTCCATCCGGAGTAGTCAGGAAGAACTCGCACTCGACACCGGTCTTGACGTAGAGGCCAAGTTCCGCAGCTTCTGCCGCGACCTTCTTCAGAACGACGCGAGGCGCCTGCGCAACATGCTTGTCTTCCATCACGCAATCGGCGGCGACCCACGCGACTTCCTTCCGCCACGGCAGCTGAATGACTGACGACGCGTCCGGCAGACCGAAGAGATCGGGGTGTGCAGGTGTCATGTCGAACCAGGTCGCGAAGCCAGCGAAGCCCGCACCGTCCTTCTGCATGTCGGCGATTGCCGACGAAGGGACGAGCTTGGCGCGCTGTGAACCGAAAAGGTCCGTATACGAGATCATGAAGTAGCGAATGCCGCGCTCTTTTGCGAGCTGGGCGAGATCTTGAGCCATGGGGTCTTTCCTCGACACTAGATTTGTCTAATTCGTGCGTTTTTTATTTATCGTTGCCCGAGCGAAGGCCAAAAAAAGGGGCAGCTTATAAGCCGCCCGATCCTGTTACTCCCGGTATCCAAGACGTTCCTGCGAGGGGGACGCGAGCCATTGCTGCGGCTTCGATCGTCAATGCACAGAGATCTTCGGGCTCGAGATTGTGGATGTTGTTGTGTCCAGCAGCGCGAGCGATCGTCTGTACCTCGAGCGTCATGACCTTCAGGTAATTGGCGAGACGGCGTCCGGCCCGTACGGGGTCGAGGCGCTTCGAAAGTTCGGGATCCTGGGTTGTGATGCCCGCCGGATCGCGGCCTTCGTGCCAGTCATCGTAGCAGCCGGCCCTCGTGCCGATCTTCGCGTACTCGGCATCGAGCGCCGGATCGTTGTCGCCCAGAGCGACGAGCGCTGCCATGCCGATCGCGACGGCGTCAGCGCCAAGCGCCAGCGCCTTGGCGACGTCGGCACCGTTGCGAATACCGCCCGACACGATGAGCTGAACCTTGCGGTGCATGCCCAGATCCTGCAAGGCCTGAACGGCCGGCCGGATGCAAGCGAGTGTCGGCAGGCCGACGTTCTCGATAAAGACTTCCTGCGTGGCGGCGGTGCCGCCCTGCATACCATCGAGAACGATGACGTCCGCGCCGGCTTTCACCGCGAGAGCAATGTCGTAGTACGGACGCGTACCGCCGACCTTCACGTAGATTGGCTTTTGCCAGTCTGTGATTTCACGGATTTCGAGGATCTTGATTTCAAGATCGTCCGGACCCGTCCAATCGGGATGGCGGCACGCCGAGCGCTGGTCGATGCCCTTCGGCAGGTTGCGCATCTCGGCAACGCGATCCGAAATCTTCTGACCGAGCAGCATGCCACCGCCGCCGGGCTTGGCGCCCTGACCGACGACGACTTCGATCGCATCCGCCTTGCGCAGATCGTCAGGATTCATGCCGTAGCGTGATGGCAAGTACTGATAGACGAGTGTCTTCGACTGACCGCGTTCCTCCGGCGTCATGCCGCCGTCGCCCGTTGTCGTCGAGGTGCCCGCAATCGAAGCACCGCGGCCGAGCGCTTCCTTCGCGTTTGCCGACAGTGCGCCGAAGCTCATGCCTGCAATTGTGATCGGAATTTTGAGCTCGATCGGCTTCTTGGCGAACCGTGTGCCGAGCGTCACGCTCGTGCTGCAGCGCTCGCGATAGCCTTCGAGCGGATAGCGCGACACCGAGGCGCCGAGAAACAGAAGATCGTCGAAGTGCGGTACACGGCGCTTGGCGCCGCCTCCGCGGATATCGTAGATGCCGGTCGATGCCGCGCGTCGGATTTCCGAGAGCGTGTAATCATCGAACGTAGCCGAGGGGCGTGGCGTCGTAAGCGGGATTTTCGGCGACATCAGTATGCATCCGCGTTGTCGATGTTGAAGTTATAAAGCTTGCGCGCAGAGCCATATCTGCGGAATTCCGTAGCTTTGGCGTCCTTTATTCCGGCATCTGCGAGAAGCTTGGTGAGAGCCTCCTGATGTTCGGGCCGCATCTCTTTCTCGATGCAGTCGGCGCCGAGGCTTTTCACTTTGCCGCGAACGAAGAGCTGCGCTTCGTAGATGGAATCCCCCAAGGCGTCGCCCGCATCGCCGAGAACGACGAGGTGGCCCGACTGCGCCATGAAGGCGGACATGTGCCCGATATTACCCTTGACGACGATATCGATGCCTTTCATCGAAATGCCGCACCGAGACGATGCGTTGCCTTCGATGACGAGAAGCCCACCGCGGCCGGTTGCGCCGGCGTACTGGCTCGCATCGCCTTTGATGACGACGCGTCCGGACATCATGTTCTCGGCAACACCGGGGCCTGCCGAACCATGGACGGTCACGGAGGCTTTCTTGTTCATTCCCGCACAGTAATATCCAACGCTACCGCGGATATCGACTTTGACGGGCGCATCGAGACCGACGGCGATGGCATGCCCGCCGCGCGGATTTACGATTTCCCACTGAGGTTGATTAGAGCCGTCGGTTTGCCGATGCAGCTCTTCGTTAAGTTCGCGTAACGGGCTCTGAGCCAGATCAAACGTTCGCATAAGGTCCCCAATTAACTGCTGCATCAGCGTTGCCAGAAGTAAACGGTCGACGGTTCCGGTTCCCAGACTTTCGCCTTGTCGATTCCAGGCAAGCCTGCGAGTGCGCGATATTCCGAACCGAACGCAACGTAGTCGTCGGTTTCCGCCATGACTGCAGGTTTGCACGCGATCGGATCGCGCACGACGCCAAACCCTTCCTTCGTGCCCACGACGAAATTGAAGAAGCCGTCGAGATCGTCGAGGCTCTTCTCGAGCGCTTGGCCGAGGTTCATGCCCTGCTTCATGCGCCACGTGAGATAGGAAGCGGCGACTTCGGTATCGTTCTCTGTATTGAACTTCATGCCGTCGCGAATGAGTTCGCGGCGCAGGCTGTTGTGGTTGGAAAGCGAGCCGTTGTGCACAAGGCACTCGTCCGCGCCGGTCGAGAAGGGATGCGCGCCGAGCGTCGTCACGGCCGACTCGGTGGCCATGCGCGTGTGGCCGATCGCGTGCGAGCCCGACATGTGGGCGAGATCGAAGCGCTTGGCGACTTCGGTCGGATAGCCGACTTCCTTGTAGATTTCGATATTCTCACCGGTCGCCATGATGCGGATCGACGGGAAGTCCGCGCTAAGCGTGGCGAGCACCTCATCAAGCTTATCGGACGGTACGCTGAGAACAGCGTGCGTGTCCTTGGTCGTGAGCTGCGCATCCAATTTCTTGTCTTTCGCGAGAGCAGTCTTGAGCTTCGCGAAGTCTTCCGCAGCAGTCGCAGACTGCAGCGTGATTTTCGATCGACCTTCAGTTCCGGAGCCATAGATGGCGAACCCAGCCGAGTCCGGCCCTCGCTCGCACATCGTCGACAGCATGCCAGAAAGTAGCTGGCCGAGCTGCGGCTCCATTTTTGGGTTTTTTAGAAATAGTCCGACGATTCCGCACATGATTGCCTCCAGAGGGCCGCGAAGGAACGGACCTACACACTAACAATCGGTGTTCGGACTGTCAACTCAGAAGAAAGAAGTTTTCTCTGAGAGAAATGTGGAGAGGGGCGCGGTTTGTCAGGGGCGGGGATAAATGATGATGGAAAGGTATGTCATCGGGGTCTTGATAAGGCGCGCCGGCCCATGCGGCGCCGCACTATCGAAAAGGATCGCATCACCGGGAGCAAGAAGGTAGCTGCGATCGGCGTGCGCGTACTCCACTTCACCCGTGAGCATGAAGATGAATTCGACGCCTTCGTGCTGAAAGCCCGTGTAAGCAACCGCATCATCGGTCAGCGTGATGAGGTAAGGCTCGATAACGACGGGGCCGTCGAGTGAGTGGCCGAGAAGCTGGTACTGATGCCCGACTTTCGTCCCGCGCCGGCGGATGACCACGCCTTCGCCAGCCCTCACATACGAGCAATCACGGCGCTGTTCGAAAGAGGCAAACAGCACCGTCAACGGTATATTCAACGCTGAAGCCAGCATCTGCAGCGTGCCGAGAGATGGCGAGATCTGGCCGTTTTCGATCTTCGACAGCATGCCGGGTGAGATCTGAGCGGCGGTGGCAAGCTCCGCGACCGTCAAACCTGCGTGTTTGCGATGGTGACGGACCTGATGTCCGATGGCTTGCTCTAAAGTGTGCTCGGCGGCGCCCGGCGCATTCGAGCCAGTTGCTAGGGGTTCCGGCTCCAGAAGAGCAATGGGGTTTTTGCGCGTTTTATCTGACATGAAGCCTTCCGCCGGATACGGCGGTTCAAATCATTATTAAAAAAACAAGTTCGCACGTCGGGAAGCATTATGCCACTACCCAAATAGAAATTGTCTATTGCCGGAAGGACGCAGGTACTGAAAAAGAGCCTATTATTGGTTAGGCTTTTGCTTTTCGGAGCCAATCCGCGAAATCCCGCGAATAAGTACGGGCGCAGGCGAAATCGTACGCTGTACCATCGGGAAGCCGCCAGACGATAACCCCCAGATGCGAAACGTGTGTAATTGCGACGTCTCCAGGCTTGAAGGCGTCGTCGTGAAAATCAATACCCATGTTCCGTGAAAGGACAGGGGACGGACGTGCCTGGGAAATTCTAAAAATCGTTCGGCTTTCGGTAACGTCAACGAGCGACGCCAATCCGTTGAATGTCTTCGCAAGTTCAGAATAGTGGTCGCGACCGGCTTCGTCTTTCTGAATGACGAGCCATTGATCGGGACCCGCCCAGACGATCAGCGCTCCGCCAGCTTCGACGGCTTTTGGCGTCGACGGCAGCGACACTCCGAAAGTCGCGCGAGCGCGTTCGTCCAGCGCAGCGCGAGCACCGCGACGGGCGGCAATATTCGTGACGGTGACATCGTTGCGTTCGATGAGGTCGGACGCACGCGCCGTTTTGGTATGGTTTGCAAGCTCAGACACGCAGTCTCGCTCCTTCAACGTCAACAAATGTAGCCGGAACCACTTCGACGAGGACGTCGCCATTTCGAACGGGATCGTACGCTCTCAGGATCTCGCCCATTCGAGACTCGGCGTTTGATAAAAAGCCCAAGCCGATCCAGTGACCAAGCGACGGCGAGTAGGCGACTGAGGTCATATAGCCTTGATCGTTTTGCGCGACGGCAGCATCGCTCTTGCCGATGAAATGCGCGCCGCCCCGAAGGCGTACGGATCTGTCGACGGGCCTGAAGCCGACGACGCGGGGACGGGTAGGATCGGTGAGCCCTGGCCGTTGCGAAAGCACGCGGCCGACAAAGTCTTTCTTCGTCGATGCCATCTTGCCGAGCCCGAGATCTGCAGCCGTCGTCGTGCCGTTGAGTTCCGGACCAGCGACGTGTCCCTTCTCGATGCGCATGACGCCGAGAGCTTCGGTTCCGTAGGGCGTGACGCCGAATTCCTCACCCTTCGCCATCAGAGTGCGCATGAGGCGATCGCCTTGGCGCGCCGGAACGGCGATCTCGTAAGCCATCTCGCCCGAGAACGAGAGCCGGTAAAGTCTCGCTTTGACGCCGCCCATCACGGTGAGTTCAGCCACCGCCATATACGGGAAAGCCGCGTTCGAGATGTCGAAGGGTGCATCCACGATTTTCGCAAGCAGATCGCGGGCGCGAGGACCGGCAACGGAATACTGCGCCCACTGATCGCTCACTGGGAAAAGCTGCACATCGAGGTCCGGCCAATACCATTGGCGGCAGAGTTCCAGATGCTGCAGAACCTTGATCGCATTCGCCGTCGTCGTGGTGATGAAGTAGCGGTCGTCCGCGAAACGCGCGGCGGTTCCGTCATCCATCGCGATGCCGTCTTCCCGCAGCATCATGCCGTAGCGGGCTTTGCCGACGCCGAGAGTGCTCATCATGTTGATATAGACGCGGTCGAGGAACTTGCCGGCGTCGGTACCGTGAATCTCGATCTTGCCGAGCGTCGAGACATCGCAAACGCCGACGGCATTTCTAACCGTGTTCACTTCGCGGCAAACCGTCGTTAGCCAATCGTTCTCACCGGGCTTCGGATAATATTGAGCCCTCAGCCACATACCGGTTTCGATGAATACGGCGCCGCGCTCTTTGGCCCAATCGTGCGATGGCGTGAGACGCGTTGCCTTGAAATGCTTGCCACGATGCTCGCCGGCAAGGGCGCCGAGCGAAACGGGCGTGTATGGCGGACGCGCAGAGGTCGCGCCGGTCGCCGCAATGGTTTTGCCCGTCAGCTGCGCCAGGATCGCGAGGCCGTTGACGTTCGACGTCTTGCCCTGATCGGTCGCCATGCCGAGCGTCGTATAGCGCTTCAGGTGTTCAACCGAGCTATACCCTTCGCGTTCCGCCAAGGCGACGTCGGCGGCCGTGACATCGTTCTGCTGATCGACGAACGCCTTATGCTTGGCCGTTTTGACGTGCCAGAAGGCGGAAATATCGCTGGGCTCGTCATCAGCCTTAGGAACAGCCGCGGCCGCTGCCTGAAACCCGCTTGCCACCGCGGCGGCTTCACCTGCCTGCGCACCTTCTTTAAGGCAGGAAGCAAGACCGAAGGTGCCCTTTGCCGAGCCGGAGACAGCCATTCCCTTCGGCAACGCGCCGGGAACGAAAGCAGCCAGTTCCTGCTGCCACTGCGCTCGGCCGCCGAGATGGGTCGTGACCTGGACGCTCGGATTGAAGCCGCCGGAGACCGCGATGAGATCGCACGCAACGTTTTGCGATGAGCCGTCGGCCGCGACGATGCGAGCGCCGGTGACGCGCGAAGATCCGATCGCGTCGGCAACGACAGCACCTTCGAAGATGCGAATGCCGTGCTTGCGTGCGAATGATTTGGTTGCCGGCTGCAGCACCGTGCGCGTATCGACGAGAGCAGCGACGCGAATGCCGGCGCCCACCAAGTCCTCGACCGTGCTTGCGCCGTCGTCATTGTTCGAGAACACGACGGCGGTTTCGCCGGGCTTGACGCCGAAGCGGTTGATATAGGTGCGTACGGCGCTCGCGAGCATGACGCCGGGACGATCGTTGTTCCCGAACACGATCGGACGCTCCATCGCGCCTTGGGCGATGATGGTATGCTTCGCAACAATGCGCCACAGCCGTTGCCGGGGCACACCCGCAGCCGGGACGGGGACGTGATCGGCAACGCGTTCGACGGCTCCGAATTGCCCGGAATCGTAGGCGCCGAAGACAGTCGTTCTCGGCATCAATTGAACGCCGGGAAATGACTTCAGCTCAGCTACAACAGAATTAACCCAGTCTGCGCCATTGACACCGCCGACGGTCCGAATGTCGCTCAGCAGCCGTCCGCCGAATGCAAAGCTTTCATCGACGAGAATGACCCTGGCACCTGTGCGCGCCGCTGTGAGCGCCGCCATCAATCCGGCAGGGCCCGACCCGACGACGAGTACATCGCAGAATGCAAAAGCCTTATCGTAGCTGTCGGGATCGTGCTCTTGTGCGGCCCGGCCAAGACCCGCTGCGCGCCGGATCATCGGCTCGTAGAACTTCTCCCAGAAAGACGCCGGCCACATGAAGGTCTTGTAGTAGAATCCGGCCGAAAGAAATGGCGAAAGAAGTCCGTTGACAGCGAGCAGGTCGAGCGACAGCGACGGGAACCGGTTCTGGCTCTTCGCTTCGAGGCCGTCATAGAGTTCGGTTATGGTCGCCTTCGTATTGGGTTCGCGGCGCGCACCGGAGCGAAGCTCGACGAGCGCGTTCGGCTCCTCGGACCCCGAAGTCAGGATGCCCCGGGGGCGATGATATTTGAAGGAACGGCCGACCAGGCGAACGCCATTGGCGAGCAATGCGGAAGCGAGCGTATCGCCTGCATAGCCGTTGTAGGGAACGCCATCGAAGGTAAAGGTGAGAGACTGCGAGCGGTTGATCAACCCGCGATCTTTGAGCCGTGAAGTTTGAGCCGATTGTGTCATTGAGCCGTGCCCGCAGCTTTCTGCCGCTCGAGGGCGACCTCTTGAGCGGATTTGACGTCCAGAATTTCGTGGTTGCGCGTGTCGCGAGTTACGACGAGCCAGGCATGGCATCCGGCAGCGTGATACCAAAGTTCTTGCATCGGGCCGGCGATATTCGCGCGCTCATACCCAAAAGCGTAAAAGGCTTCATTGGCATTGGGCGCTGCTGGATCGGGCCGGACGACGCTCGCATCTCCGAGATAGGAGAATTCATCGTTACTGCGTAGACCGCAATGGGGACAATTGATGCGCATGTTGGGGTCGCCTTCAGTGCAGGTTGGGCTGATTGCCCATGCCCTTCTCGTCGATCATGTGGCCGGTGCGGAAGCGATCGAGGCGATAGGCTCGCGCCACCTCGTGCGTTTCATTGCGCGCAATGAGGTGTGCGAAGCACAATCCCGAAGCCGGCGTTGCTTTGAAGCCGCCGTAGCACCAGCCGCCGTTGAAGAAGAGCCCATCGATCGGTGTCCGATCGATGATCGGCGAACCGTCCATGCTCATGTCCATGATGCCGCCCCAGGAGCGCAGCAGGCGCACCCGGCCGATCCGCGGCATCAGCGCCATCCCGCCTTCGAGGACGTCCTCGACGACCGGAAGGTTACCCCGCTGCGCGTAAGTATTGTAACCGTCGATGTCGCCGCCGAAGACGAGGCCGCCCTTGTCCGATTGGCTCACGTAGAAGTGCCCGGCGCCAAATGTCACGACGCCGTCGATGAATGGCTTGATTCCTTCCGAAACGAATGCCTGCAAGACATGGCTTTCAATTGGAAGCGTTAAACCGGCCATTCCGGCGACTCGGGAGGAATTTCCTGCGACGGCTAATCCGACTTTATTTGCACCGATAAATCCGCGTGTCGTCTCGATACCGCTAATTTTGCCATTCGAAATGCGAAATCCGGTAACTTCCGTATTCTCGATTATATCAACCCCGAGTCGATCTGCGCCACGCGCATAACCCCAAGCGACGGCGTCGTGCCGCACTGTGCCGCCGCGCCGCTGTAGAAGGCCGCCCTGAATCGGAAAACGCGCGTTGTCGTAGTTGAGCCATGGATACATGGACCGCACGGCGTCGCGATCGAGCAGTTCGGCGTCGATCCCGTGGAGGCGCATCGCATTCCCGCGCCGCGCATAGGCGTCGCGCTGGGCGTCGGAATGATAAAGGTTCAGAACGCCGCGCTGGGAAACCATCGCGTTGTAATTCAGGTCCTGCTCCAGGCCTTCCCAGAGCTTCATGCTCGTCTCGTAGAACGGGATATTCCCGGGGAGCAGATAATTCGAGCGAACGATCGTGGTGTTGCGGCCGACGTTGCCGGAACCGATCCAGCCCTTTTCGACCACGGCGATGTTTCTCACGCCATAGCGTTTCGCGAGGTAGTAAGCCGTCGCGAGGCCGTGCCCGCCGCCGCCGACGATGACGACATCGTAGTTCGGCTTGGGCGTTGCCTGGCGCCAGGCAGGACCCCACCCGGTCTGCCCGCGGAGGCCCTCGAGAAATACTGAAAAGATGGAATAGCGATCTGAGCGCGGCATAAGATGCTCTGCATTTTCACGCGAACCGGGGAGTCCGGCGCGTCGTGGACCAATGCCTAAGCTTATATATCGCGCCGTAATTGACGATAATATAAGAAATACTTATACTGCGGGGCTATGGCCACACGCCCGACCCGGCTCCCATTCGATCTCCACGTCCTGGAGGCATTCCTCGGCGTCTGCGAAGCGCGTTCCATGGCGCTCGCCGCCCAGAAGCTGGCGATGACGCAGCCAGCCATCTCCCAAGCCGTTGCCGATCTGGAATCGCGCATCGGCGTGAAGCTGTTCGACCGCAGCGTCCGGCCCCTCGCGTTGACGCCCGCCGGCGAGCTGATGCGCCAGCGCGCGTCGGCCCTCATTTCAGAAGCGCGGCAGATTGCGACCGCTATCAGGCACACCGCACGCGGCCGCCTCGCCCTGATCCGCGCTGGATTGGTTGACAGTCTGTCGCGGGCTTTGACGGGGCCAATCGCGACTTTTCTCGTCTCGCACGCCGAGCACGTTTCGGTGCAGTCCGGACTGACGGCCGCCCACGCAGGTGCACTTTTGACGCGAAATCTCGACCTTTTCATCGGTGTCGACGATATGAGCGACGTCGAGGGCTTCGATCGCCACGAAATCGTGACCGAGCCTTACATACTCGTGCTGCCGCCGAAGCAGAAAATCCCCCGTTCCGTCGAGGAGCTCGAGGTCTGCGCAGAAAAGCTTCCGTTCATTCGCTATAGCGCCCGCTCCAAAACCGGCATCGACATCGAACGCCATCTCCGCCGGCTGCATGTCGACCTCCCGCCGGGACTCGAGTTCGATACCCCGTTTGGGGTGAGCGACATGGTCGCGCGCGGCAAGGGCTTCGCGATCACGACACCGATCTGCCTCGCCGAAGCGGCGCTCGCCGGCAGCGATGTTCGAACCGCGCCGTTGCCCGGCCCACAGCTGAAACGAACCTTGACGCTGGTCAGCCGCAAGCAAGAGCTTGGAACCCTGCCCCGCGATTTAACCAAAGCATGCAAATCGTCACTCGAAGCATCCACGCTTGCCCCGCTTCGGACGTCGATGCCGTGGCTGGATGCCGATCTGCGCGCCTGATTGATTTACGCCGCTCTCCTGCGCTTTGACCGCTCGGCGGTTCGAGCCGGGGCTGTTGCAGTGCGAAGCAGGCGGAGAAATGTTTAGGAACGTCTTCCCTGTGCCATCTGGCCCGCGTGATGGCCTGTCTCCCAGACCTTACGTCGCGTTGGCGCGCCCCTGAACTGGGGGTACGTTTATTCCATATTCTATACTTGAATCCAGATTGGAAAATCACTGGCAGATGACGCTGCAGGCGATCATCATTCGAGCAGACGGTGCTCTAGCTGAAACGGAAGACGTACGCCGGCGAGCGTTCGCACAGACGTTTTCCGAAGCCGGATTTGAGTGGTCTTGCGATCGAGAGGGATTTGCGCTCACCGCCAAACTCGGGAGCGGCGAGGCGCGGATGTCGCATTACGTCCGCTCGATCCTGCGCGGCAAACCAGAGACCCAGGATCTGTCGTTCCTCATCCACGCGATGCATCGACGCGCCTCGAAACTTTTCGGCGAGATGCTTTCGACGACGGCCATCGAGCCGCGCCCAGGCATCCGCGACTTGATCATCACGGCTCGCGGCGACGGGCTTCGGCTGGTCCTTGTTTCGCTGCTCGATCCCAAAGACACAGAGCGCTTGCTCACGAGACTTCTCGGCGATCGCGGGCGAACGCTCTTCGATAGCGTTATCTCCGGCGACAAGGAAGGCAAGGGCGAGTGCGAAAGGCTCTATACCGAAGCCCGCTCGGCGCAGGGCATCGATCCCAAGCACAGCCTCGTCATCGAAGGCGGCAGCCGCGGCACACTGGCAGCGAAGGCAGCGGGCTATTCCGTCATCACGACGCGAAGCGCATTCTGCCGCGAAAGTCCGGTTTTTAGCGAAGATTCGGTGTGTGTGGACGATCTGACGAGCCTGCTCGCGGCGCGTGATCGCAATCCCCACGATCCGCTAACCCCCGAGGACCGGGCCGATCTTTTATCAGTATTACACCGTCTGCACGCGAGTAAGTGCGAAGGGCTGACGGGACTTGATTGGAGCGATCAGATGAAAGTCTCCGACATTTTGAAGACGAAGGGGTCGGCGGTTAAGACGATCGAGGCCAATGCCACGATGCGCGCCTTGGCTCATAGTTTCAGAAAAGAATCGGTCGGCGCGATGCTCGTGTTGGACAGCAAGGGCTGTCTTGAGGGGATCATTTCCGAGAGAGATCTGGCTCGCGGCATCGACGAATTCGGCATGGATCTGCCGCAAATGCGGGTCTCCAACTTGATGACCCGTTCGGTCGTTACGTGTGCGCCCGACGATCGCGTCGCCGCCGTTGCAAATGTCATGACCCAACGGCGCATTCGGCATTTGCCGGTCGTCGTCGAAGGCAAGGTCGTTGGCCTGATCAGTATCGGCGACGTTCTGAAACATCGTTTGGACGAAGTACAACTCGAAGCCAGCGTGCTGAGAGACGTCGCGCGCTCGCGGCGCTAGATTTTGCCTCAGGGCTGAACGCTCGACACCAGCTTGCCGCAAGGTCTCCGTGCCAAAGCATCGGTTATGGTCGACGCAAGCTATCTCAATGCCATAAAGCAGTTCGAAGGCTACACAGCCAAAGCCCGTTGGGATTACGCCCAAAACACCAACGGTTATGGGACCCGTGCGCGCTTCGCCGGCGAAGTCATCGATAAGGACGAGGCGGATCGGCGCTTCTCCGACGAGATCAAAAAGTCCGCGGACTTCGTCGATAAGTTCGCTCCGAATCTCGACGATGGCAGCAAGGCTGCCTTGACATCTCTCACATACAATGCGGGCACGGCCTGGACCCAAAGCGGGCTCGGAAAGGCCGTCGCGAGTGGCGACCTCGATACGGCACGTTCGCTATTCCTCCAGTACAACAAGGCTGGCGGCAACGTCCTCGATGGCCTCGTGCAGCGCCGGCTCCAGGAAGTTGCGTGGTTCGGCCAGGGCCTGCCAACGGCGCAGGTCGCGAATGCCAGTTTCGCCGCGATGGCTGCCGCAGCCAGCGGAGCGTCGGCTTCCTCGGAAGGCGCGCTTTCCGATTTGACGTCCGCAAGCGCTGTTCCCGCAACCGCACGGCCAGTCACCGTATCGGCAGCATCGGCGACCGATTTGAGCGTTGCACCCTTCGCCAGCCTCACCAGCGATCAAATGCTCCTGGCATTGCTGTCGAAAATGCCAAGCGCCGGAGCGGGACGTGATGAGGGCGACGCGAAAAAATCGGAGCGCCAGTCCGATCAGAAGGCCCAAGATCGCGACGTCGTGAAAGCGGGTTGAGCCAAACCCCTTCTAACGGAAGTATGTGATCGCAAGAACGATCAGAACCGTCGCGATGCCAACGGCGGCGCCGGCGACTTTCATCATTGATGGATCGGCAGAAGCCTTGGGTCCATGCTCCCCACCACGGAATCCACGCTCGTCCGTTGGAATGCTCCGCGTTTTGCCGATCAGAAACCGCTGTAGGAAAAATTGCAATTCCGGGGGTGGCACTGTCGGCGCGATATGCGGATGGGTGAGGCCGAGCGGAATTGCATTTCCCGCAACAGGAAGATCGGCACGAAAACCCTGTTCGTCTTCGACGTAGCGAGCCGCGATACGGTTCGGCGACAATGAGACGTCGCCCTCGCGCGCGCCGATCCGGCGTGTTTCGTCGGCAATCTTGCCGTTGAGTTGTTCGTCGAGCAGCGTTAGCAGAATCGGCGCCATCGCCTTGTCGTTGTGAGAAATCGGCGGAGCTGCCGGGGGAGTGGCCTCGCCTCCCATGTCCTGTCTGGATGGATTTCGATTTTGAAGAAGTTGCCGCTCGCCGCGCAGAAGCGTTTCGTTGACGATCAGCGCGCCAATTGTCTCCGCATTGTTCACCATGGTCGTTCCGCCTCGAAATCAGATTCCTATCTCGATGCCTTAATTTGCGAACGGCGCTTCTAACGCATCCCCTGCTTTTGACCGCCGGGTAATGTCTGCGAGAGGTAGTCGAACACATCTGCGACGGGCTCTTCGTCGAGATCCTGCTTAATCGCCTCGTATACCCGCGGCACAATTTCCATCGCACGGTCGAGCGTCGCATCGATGCCTGGCCGATAGCCGCTGATGGCGCGAAGATCGCGCGTATCTTCGAAACGCGAAATGACCTCGATGAGCTGGGTCACGAACTGTGCTTGATTCTTGGTTCTGATCTTCGGCGCCAATCGTGACAACGATGCCAGCGGGTCGACTGCGGGCAGCCGCCCCTGACTCGCGATGGCGCGATCGAGAACGATATGGCCGTCGAGGATGCCGCGCGCGGCATCGGCGATTGGATCGTTGTGATCGTCGCCATCGACGAGAACGGACAGGATCGCAGTTATCGTTCCCGCGCCTTCTTCGCCGGGACCGGCACGTTCGAGCAGCCGGGGCAAGTTGCTGAAGACGCTCGGCGGATAACCGCGTGCAACGGGCGGTTCGTCGGCGGCGAGCGCCAGCTCGCGCATCGCATGGGCGTAGCGCGTCAGCGAATCGATGATGAGCAGGACGTTCTTTCCGCGATCCCGGTAATATTCGGCGATGCACATCGCAGTGCTTGGCGCGAGACGCCGCATCATCGGGCTTTCGTCGGACGTGGCGACGACCGAGACGACGCGCGAACGCGATGCCGCAAGCGTATCGTCGAGAAAATCCCTCACCTCTCGGCTTCGCTCGCCGACGAGAGCAAGGACGGTGACATCGCTCGAAGGGGCGCGGCTCAGCATGGCGAGCAACGTCGATTTCCCGACGCCGGAGCCCGCGAAAATTCCCAGTCTCTGCCCCGCGCAAATCGGCGTAAAGAGGTCGATCGCCTTGACGCCGGTCGTCAATGGCATGCCTAACCTATTTCGGCGCAGCGGCGAAGGTGGCGAACCTTGGATCGGGAAGGCGTGAACGCCACTGATGAGCGGACCGCCGTCGTCGATAGGCTGGCCTAACGCGTTCAACGTTCTGCCGAGCCATGATTCGTCTGGCGAAAGCGTCATTGGCCCCGACAGCGTCGTGACGCGGGCGCCGAGTTCGATCCGATGGTCGGCAATGAAAGGCGTGACGTTGATCGAGTCGGCTTCGATCGTCGCGACCTCAGCAAGCACTGAGCCGCCGAGTCCCGCAATCGAGACCGCATCGCCGATGGAGACGAACTTCGAAAGTCCCGACACGACGAGAAACGTCGTGCTGATGCGGACGACGCGTCCGGATACGCGATGAGCGGGGGACAGCGCCGAAGCCATGGCCATCATCCGATCCAACCGGTCGAACGGCGTCGCTGGGGCGTCCGTAATCAATACTGATCCCTCCCGCTAGAAATCAGGAGCCCGCGAGAGTTTTCAGCGAATCCGTCAGCGAAGACTCGGTGTCGCTCAGCATATTGGTGACGGCCTGAAAATTCCGCTGAATGGTGATGAGGTGCGTCATCTCGAGGACAGGATTGACGTTCGATTTCTCGACGTAGCCCTGCATGACACCATTATTGAGGAAGTCGATTTCCGGTGTCGGCGGAATGTCCGAAACAACCGACGCGCCGTCGGCGCGCGTCAGCGTCGCGCCTCGTGGCATCCGGTAAAGTCCGAGCGCGCCGAGATTGTTGCCTGCCTGCTCGATCGTGCCCGCCTTGTTGATCGTCGGCGCTGGGTCGTTGGGGTTGAGCTGCACCGGGGTGCCGCCGGCGTCTAGAATGGGGTTCCCGGTGAGCGTCGTCAGCATGCCTTCGCTCGTCATCTGCATGCGCCCGTCGCGCGTATAGGCAACTCCATTCGGCGTTTGAATGGCGAGGAACGCATCGCCTCTCACCGCGACATCGAGGGGATTGCCCGTCTGCGTCACCTCGCCGGTCCGGAGCGAGAGATGGTTTTGGCCCTTCGAAACGAAGCTCACCGAATCCTTGCCGGCCGGAGCCAAAAGCTCCTCGAACGACATCTCTTCGCCGCGAAATCCGACGGTGTTGGTATTCGCGACGTTGTTGGCGAGCGTATCCAAGCGCCGTTGTAGAGCCATCTGCGCGGAAAGTGCGACGTAGACATTCGATTGCATGCGGAATCCGTCTTCGTGAGTGCCGGCCTGGCCACGAAGCTACGGATACGAACTTGTGGGTGGCTGACTCGCTGGGCGAGCAAGTCCCGCGCAAGCCAAAGCGTCCCTTATTGGTTTTCGCCTAAATTGGCATTGGGAATGCTTTCGTGACCATTCTATTCGGCCTGATCATCACCCTCGTCTGTATGCTCGGCGGCTTCACCGCCATGGGCGGCCACGTCTGGGTCATCTGGCAGCCCTGGGAATACGTCATCATCTGCGGCTCGGCGTTAGGAACGTTTGTCGTCGCCAACCCCATGAAAACGATCAAGGACACGGGCAAGGCAGCCTTCGAGGCCTTCCGGAACGATACGCCGACCCAGGAAGAGAACATCGAGCTTCTGGCTCTGCTCTTTTTCATGATGCGCGAGCTTCGCGACAGATCCCGTGCAGAAATGGAAATGATCATCGATGCGCCGCAGGATGCGGAGGTGTTCAAGCGCTCGCCGACGGTCACGGCGAATGAGGAACTGACGACCTTCATCTGTGACTATTTCCGTCTCATCATCATGGGCAACGCTCGCACCCACGAGATCGAATCGCTGATGGACGAGGAAATTGAGACGGTGCGCCACGACAAGCTGAAGGCCTATCATGCGCTTGTTGCCGTGGGCGACGGTCTGCCGGCTCTCGGCATCGTCGCTGCGGTTCTCGGCGTCGTGAAGGCCATGGGCGCCATTGACCAGTCCCCGGAAATCCTGGGCCACCTTATCGCCTCGGCCCTCGTTGGAACCTTCGCGGGCATCTTCTTTTCTTACGCGGTCGTCGGCCCCCTCGCGACGAAGGTGAAGATCGTTCGCGATAAGAAAATGCGGTCGTACGTCATCGTCAAGCAGTCGCTGCTGGCGTTCATGAACGGAGCCATGCCGCAGGTCGCGATTGAACACGGCCGCAAGGCGATTTCGGCATACGAACGTCCGACAATCAACGAGGTCGAAACCGCAACGATGGGTGGCGGTGCAGATCGCAGGCAGGGCCAAGAAAGAAAGGCAGCCTGATGATCCGGTCATCGTTTCGCGTCTCCTCCGGACCTTCGTCGGCTGGCGCAGCGATTAAAATTGCAGGGCGGCCGCTATGACGAATGACGGTCTGCACGGAGCCGCAAGCAACGTTCATCTAGAAATGGAAAGATCGCTCGAGAGAGCGCTTTCTTCAGGTCAAAACAGGCCCGATCGCTTGCCGGGCTTGCAGATGATCTTCGGCCAGCTGCCGCGCGTGATGACGGAGGAGATCGGCAATCTTTCGCATTTGCCGCTCAAGGTGCGTCTCCTCGATCTCTTTGCGTCGACCATAGCCGATACGTGCGCGCTACAGCCGGGCGCCTTTGCCGGCGTGGTTCGCGCCGAAAGATGGAGAAGCTGGCTCTACTTCATAGCCGACCCAGCCGCGAGCGCCCTTTTCGTGGAAGCTGCGACGGGCTGCGAGGGGATTCCGCAAGGTGGACTGCCGCTACGCACGCCAACCCGAACCGACGCGAATGTCCTGCGCGTTCTGTTCCGGCGCGTCGCCCGCGCCTTGTCGAGCGCTTTTTCGATCCTCGTCGATGTCAGCTTCGATGTCGGACCGGTCGTCGAGAAGATTGAACTCGAACCGCAGCTGACCCTGACCTCTCCCGTTATCGCCGCACGCCTATGCCTGGACTACGCAGGACATCAGGGGATCGTGACGATCGTCATTCCGCAAGCTGCTCTCGAATCGGTACGCCATTTGCTCGCGGGTCCGATGCCCACCGGGGTGACGGGCGCGGCCACACGCTCGCGCGAGGATCCAACCTGGACCAAGCAGCTCTCTGAGGAGATCGCTCGCTCGTTCATCGAGCTCAACGGCGTCCTTGAAGAGCGCCCGATTGCACTGGGTGAGGTTCAACGGTTTGCGGTTGGAACCGTCGTCGAGCTGGAACTCACGTCGATGTCGCGCGTGCGGCTAGATGCCGATGAGAGCCCGCTGTTTTGGTGCGAGCTCGGCAAACGCGACAATGCGCTGATCCTAAGAATCGATGACGAATTCGATCAACAAAGGGAGTCGGTAGACGAGTTCTACGGACTGTAGGGCCGTGCTCTCAAGGCTGCGGCATGTTTCGTATGGCAAAATTCGAGTCGGACACGTTAGCACGAGGAAATGACCGGCATGATGCCGAGTAATGCAGTAGAAGCGGAGAGCGCTCCGGAAGCAACTGAAGCCGGTTTCGATCAGCCGCTCGCCGGCATGGCCGATTTCGGTGAAGCCAGTAGCGCGGACTTGGCGGAGACCCTGCGCAAGGCGGCCGCCGATATGAACGAGGCCGCAGCCGACTTCGGCAACAACAACTCACTGATCATGGGCTTGCCCGTGATGATGAAGGTCGTGCTTGGCTCTGCAAAAATGCCCGTCGCGACTTTGGCCAAGTTGGCCAAGGGATCCGTCGTCAAGCTCGACAAAATGGTGGGCGATCAGGTCGATATTTTGGTCAATGGCCGGCTGATTGCGCGTGGAGAAGTTGTCGTTCTCAATGAAGGAACGTCTCGCTTCGGTGTCGTGCTGACGCAAGTCGGCTCCTTGCCACCCGTTGCGAAATAATAACGGCACATGCTGTCCATGCGCGATCCGTTACTAGAGCCCGAAAGAACATTGACGGGTCCGGAAAAGGTCGGGGTGCTTCTTCTGGCGCTCGGCAAACAACGCGCAAGCGGGCTGCTGAAGAAGTTCAATCCCGAAGAGCTGAACATCCTCGTTCGCTCCGCCGAGGTCATGCCGACGATTTCCGCGGCTGAGCTCGAAAGCATCGTCCAGGAGTTCGAAAACCAGTTTGGCCACGGCGCGCCGTTTATGGGCCGCGCCGAAGATGTGAAGCGCCTGGTCACCGACGTCATCTCCGAGAACAAGTCGTCCGGCGACCCGAACGAGCAAGTCATAGCCCGCTTGGATATCTGGAGTCAGCTCGCAGCGCTCCCCGACGACGTGCTCCAGGCCCATTTTCAAAAGCAGTCCCCGCAAGTCGCTGCCTATTATCTCGATCGGCTCGGAAGCGAACGCGCGTCGGTCCTACTGAAGTGTTTTCCGGTCGCCGAGCGCAACGATCTGCTGAACCGCATGCTCGGACTCGGGCAGGTCGCGCCGCAAGTCGTGGAAGCCCTGGAAAGCGGACTGAACGAAGAGCTGTTCGATAACGACCGGCGGTCGTCGGACAAGCATCTGTCGCTGGCGAGCATTCTGAACAACCTTGACAAAGAGGAGTCGGCGCAAGCGCTCCAGTACCTCGCGAGCGTCAAGCCAAAGGACGCCGAAGCGATCCGCAAGATGCTGTTCAAGTTCGAGGATCTGTTGAGGTTGCCGGCGCGTGCGCTGACGGTCCTGATGGATGGAATTCCCGTCGAGCGAACAGTTCTCGCACTCCAGGGCGCCGATGCGGATTTGCAGAACAAGGTTCTGTCGGCACTCTCGCCGCGAGCGCGCCGCATGGCGGAAGCGGAATTGCAGAGCCCCGCAAACGTGCCTCAGCGCGATATCATCGATGCCCGGCGTGCAATGGTCGAATCGGTGCTGCGGCTCTCCGCCGAAGGCGCGATCGATATTTCAAGCGCATCCATGGAAGCCGTCTAACCGACAGGCCGCTGGAGCGGGATCGTGTCTGAAGCACAGGACAAAGATAGCCGCACAGAAGAAGCAACAGACAAGCGAATGTCTGATGCGAAGGGGGAGGGCAATATTCCGCTCTCCCGCGAGGCGACCAACTTTATGTATCTTCTCGCGGCGCTGCTCATGGTCGCGGCGCTCGGCCAGACCTTCCTTACGAGCTTTGCCGAACTCCTGATGGGGTTGCTTGCGAACGCCGGGTCCATTCGTCTCGAGAACGCCGGTGATCTCGGCATGGTCTTCGACGTTGTCGGAAAGACCGCGGCGCTACTGACCGCTCCTATCGTTCTCTCGTTTACGGCGGCCGGCGTATTGGCGGCAACGCTTCAGACGCCGCCAGCTCTGATCTTCAAGCGCGTGATGCCGGATATTTCCAGGGTATCGCCGGGAAAAGGCCTGAAGCGCCTGTTCAGCATGAACGGAACGTTCGAGTTCCTGAAACTTACGTTGCGGCTGAGCATCATCGTGATCACAAGCGCATTGATCGTGATGTACCTGTGGCACGACTTTATCAATTCGATTTGGAGCGACCCCGCGGCCATTCTGAGGCTCTCGCAGAAGAGCGTCGCACTGTTGCTGACATCGCTGGCGATTCTGTCATTCGTTCTTTTGCTGTTCGATCTGCCGATCACGCATATCCTTTGGCGCCGGTCGCTCCGAATGGCGCCGCAGGAAGTCAAGGATGAGCGCAAGCAATCGGAGGGCGATCCTCATATCAAGGCGCGGCGCCGTTCCATCGCGAGATCGCGCGCACGCCAGCGGATGCTTCATGCAGTGCCGCGCGCAACGCTCGTCATCGCCAACCCGACGCACTTCGCTGTGGCGCTGCGATATGTCCGTTCCGAAGGGGGTGCGCCGCGGGTCGTTGCGAAGGGGCAGGACCTCGTCGCGCTTACAATTCGTAAAATTGCCGAAGAAAATGGCATTCCTGTCATAGAAGACAAGGCTCTCGCAAGGTCGCTGTATGCAAAAGTAAGCGTGGATCAAATGATCCCTGTCGAGTTCTACAAGGCAGTCGCTGAAATTCTACTTCGACTTCAGGCGCGGCGGAACCGGACTGGTCCTGTTCGCGCGTGAAGGGAAACAAAGGCGCTATGATTCCATTTCGCATCGATCATTCTGAAGTTCGTGAAAAGATCCTCGGCGAGAGCATTCGCTCCGTCGCGTCCGACCTGCGCTTGATCGATCTTCCCGATCTTGTCAGCTATTTGAAAACCGGACAGATCGCGAACATCGGCTCGCTTGTGCAGGCTTCGATTGAGCTGTCGTTTAAACCGGAAACGTTGACCTTCGGCCACGCCGGCGACGTTGATTTAGAATGGGGTTCGCAGCCTCGCGTATTCCTCGATATGGAATTTCACCACCAGTCCGTACACGTCTTCTTCCGGCTGATACTCGAGGCCCAGGAGGCCGGCGTCGAGATCACTTATATTGCGTTTGAAGGCGAATCGAGCGGTCCCAGTCAAAACACCACGCGATTGGATCGCGCGCTGGGAGAGGCACGCCTGAACTGACGCGCGTTTATTGAACACGTCAGCCGCACCGCCACGGAAGATGCAGTTTCCAGCACCGCTGTTCAGGTCGACGCAAGGGAGCGGGTGCACATAGGAAGGCAAGATCATGAAGGATCCCTTTCTATGCAGCCCATGCAACTTTTCGATCTGGCTTTTCGCCAAAACGAATGGCTCGCACAGCGTCAATCTGTGATTTCGTCGAACGTCGCGAACGCCAACACGCCTGGTTACAAGGCGAAGGATATCGAAAGCTTCGACGACGTGATGCGCAAATCCGTCTCGATGACGGTAACCGATCCGCAGCATCTCTCGTCCGGCATTGGCACGTTCCGTCAGTCGGAAGACGGATCCAATGATGCTGAAGTTCTTGTTTCGGGCAACGACGTCAATCTCGAGCAGGAATTTCTAAAATCCAACGACGTGATGCGCAGCTACTCGATGAACACCCAGGTCATGAGGACGTTCGACCGGATGCTGCAGTCGGTGACGAAGGCCTAAGCCATGAGTGATCCGCTTATCTCCGCCTCCAAGGCCGCAGCGAACGGCCTCTTCGCGCAGTCGACCCGCATGCGGGTTCTCTCGGAAAACATCGCCAACGCCGAGACCACCGGTAAGACGGCGGGCTCTGATCCCTATCAGCGCAAGACCGTCAGCTTTCAATCCGTCACCGACGAGATGGACGGCGTAGACATGGTGCAGGTTGACGATATCGACCGCGATCAAGCGCCATTTCGCACGGAATACATGCCGGGGCATCCGGCGGCCGATGCAAAGGGCTACGTTAAAATGCCCAACGTCGACATGCTCACCGAGCTTGCCGATATGCGCGAGGCATCGCGCTCATACACCGCCAACACCCAAGTCATCAAACAGGTCCGCGAGATCGTCTCGATGACCATCGACCTATTGAGGCCGTCATGAGCTTGAACATCGCGATGCTATCGCCGGATATCGACCGCGTCGGCGGGGCTGCGGCGTCGAAGGGCGCTGCTGCTGTCGCTACTCCTGGCGCCTCTTCCGTCGCCACCCCGGAAAGCGATTTCGCGCAGACGATGGCGAACATGGCGGCCGACGCCATTTCGACGGTGAAGACGGGTGAAACGACCGCGATCGCCGGCATGCAAGGCAAGGCGCCACTGCAGCAGGTCGTGCAAGCGGTCATGCAGGCCGAGCAAGCGCTTCGCACGGTCGTCGCCGTACGCGACAAGGTCGTCAGCGCCTACCAAGAAATCAGCCGTATGCAGATTTGAGGTCGTAAGTCATGAGAGCGCTTTCCATTGCTGCGACCGGCATGTCCGCACAGCAAACCAACGTTGAAGTCATTGCCAACAACGTTGCAAACATCAATACGACCGGATTCAAACGCTCGCGTGCGGAATTTGCCGACTTGCTGTACCAGACAGATCGCGCTGCCGGAACGGCCGCGCGCGATGACGACACCATCATTCCGGAAGCTAACGCGATTGGTCTCGGCGCTCGTACCGTCGCTATCCGCAGTCTTTCGATGCAAGGCCCCCTGGCCTCAACGAATAACAAGCTCGATTTGGCGCTGAACGGCCGGGGCTACTTCCAGGTCCAAGGCGAGAACAACGAGATCTTGTACACTCGTGACGGCGCTTTCAATAAGAACGCAACGGGACAGCTCATCACGCTCGAAGGCAATCTCGTCATTCCGAGCATCACGATACCGAACACCGCAACCGATGTGATCGTCAACTCCGCTGGCCAAGTGTATGCGGTCATCGGCGCGACCGGCACACAGCAGCTTCTCGGTCAATTGTCGCTTGCTAATTTCGCGAACGAGACTGGGCTTGCGGCCCTCGGCGGCAATCTCTTTCAGGAAACTCCCGCATCGGGAACCCCTGTTATCGGCAGCCCTGGCGACGTCGGCTTTGCAACGATCCAGCAGGGCTATCTCGAAAGCTCCAACGTCGATCCGGTGAAGGAAATCACAGAGCTCATCTCGGCGCAGCGTGCCTACGAGATGAACTCCAAGGTCATCACCGCAGCCTCCGATATGTATAGCGTCATCACAAAGGATATTCGCTGATGAGGACGGCGCGCAACGTGCGGGAAGGGCTCTGCTTCGCGGCAGCGGCGCTGCTTGCCGCTTGCGCAGCGGCCGTCGTCGCGAACGCGAACGAAGGCGGCCGCACGGTCTTCGTTCCCCGCGCTGTTATCTATCCCGGCGACGTCATCACAACGGAAGCGCTTGTGGAGCGCCGACTGTTGGTCGCCCCAAACAATCCGCCCGTATTTGGCGAAGATTCGGGGGAGCTGCTTGGCAAGGTTGCCCGCCGCACCTTGCTTCCCGGAGAACTCATTCCGGGATCGGCCGTTCGAACGCAGGATCTCATTAAGCAGGGCAAAACCTACAAGCTCACTTATGAGTCGCGCTTCGTATCGATCGTCGGCGTCGGCGTCCCGCTTCAATCGGGTTCGGCCGGCGAAATCATAAATGTACGCAACCCGGATACGGGCCTGATCATCAAGGCGCGGATCAAGCCGGATCAGACGTTGACGGTGGACGATCAATGAGATTGGCCGCTGCACTCTTCTTTTTTTTTCTAGGCCTGGCGCACACGGCCGAAGCCGGCACGCGTATCAAGGATATCACGGACCTGAAGGGCGTTCGCGTCAATCAGCTCGTCGGATACGGCTTGGTCGTCGGCCTGAATGGTACGGGTGATACGCTGCGAAATTCACCGTTCACGCAGCAGTCGGTGCAGGCGATGCTGGATCGTATGGGCGTCAACATTCGCGGATCGCAATATGAGCCGCGGACGCGCAACGTTGCCGCCGTCATGGTCACAGCCGAACTTCCGCCGTTTGCTTCGAAGGGTTCGCGTTTCGACGTCACTGTTTCATCGATCGGTGACGCCAAATCACTGGCTGGCGGCGCGCTCATCATGACGCCGCTCGCCGGCGCCGATCAAAAAATCTATGCAGCCGCCCAAGGCCAGGTCACGATTTCGGGATATCTCGCGAAGGGTGCCGCCGAATCCATCACGTCGGGAATTCCGACGCGCGGCAGGATTCCGGACGGCGCCATCGTCGAGCAGGACGCGCCGGGCGGTTTCGAAGAGGACATGCCTCTGGAATTCAAGCTCCGCAACCCCGACTTTACGACGTCCGTCCGCATCATGGACGTCATCAACGCCTTCGCCAAAGATCGCTATGGCATGCCGATAGCGCGCTCGAAAGATCAGCAGTCGGTGATGATCCGCAAGCCGCCGCGCATGATGTCTTCGCGCCTTCTCGCCGAGATCGGCGAGCTTGAGGTCGATCCAGATCAAACCGCACGCGTCGTTATCGATGAGAGAACCGGCACGATCGTCATCGGCAGCGAAGTCCGTATTTCGACCGTCGCGGTCGCCCACGGCACCATCACCGTGCGCGTGACCGAGACGCCCAAGGTTTCGCAGCCGGCGCCGTTTTCGAACAGGGGCGAAACTGTGGTCGTTCCCGACACCCAAGTGGACGTCAACGAAGCGGGCGGCAACGTCCAGATCGCTCGCGGCGCCAATTTGCGCGAGCTCGTGACCGCCCTCAACAGGATGGGTCTGAAGCCCCTCGGAATTATCGCAATCCTGCAGGCCATGAAAACGGCAGGCGCGCTGCAAGCTGAGCTGGTGGTTCAATGAGATCTTTCACGAGCTTGGCGTCGGTCCTCCTCGGTCTCTTTCTCTGCGCGCCGATTTCCGCAGCCGACGAGGCAAAGCCCGATAGCAACGAGCTGGAAGTTCTGCAGGTGCCGCAGCCGAATGCGCCTGAGCTCAGCCCGGCGCAACAGTATTGCTCGAGCATCATGGATGCGGCGACCGCTGCCCAGATCGCACAACAGACGCACAATCTGGAGAAGGCGCAGAAGCAGCTTAACGACCGGATAGCCGTTCTTGCCGAGAAGGCCGAAGTCCTGAAAGGCTGGATTAAGATGCGCGAGGACTTTACCGCGCGCGCGACAGAATCTCTGGTTCAGATCTACAGCAAGATGAAGCCGGATGCCGCCGCGGCGCAGCTCGCAGCGATGGACGAGATGGTCGCCGCGGCCGTCATGTCGAAGCTTACACCAAAGGCGTCAAGCCTCATCATGACCGAAATGGAAGTGGCGAAGGCGGCACGATTGTCGGCAGTCATAGCGGGCGCGGGGGAAGTGGCCGTTCATCCGGAGCGTAAGGCCGATGCGCAATAATATACGTTGGGCGACACCGGCGATCGTATCGCTCACTTTGTTGCTCACGGCATGCGCCGACCAATTGCGCGAAATCGGTCGCGAGCCGACGTTGTCGCCGGTCGGAAGCGGCTTGGCGCCGGACCGGACAGCGCATGTTGATCTTCCGGTAACGCCCGTCGCCTACCACTCGGGGAATTCGACGTGGCAGGATGCCGGAGCCGATCTCTTCCGCGACGCCCGCGCCTTGCACGTCGGCGACGTCGTGACGGTAAAGATTCAAATCAACGACAAAGCCTCTCTCGATAACAACCTGAACCGCTCGCGGGACGCGAGCGTCGGTCTGAAGTCATCTGCTGACTTTGATTTCGGCTTTGGCGGCTCTGGTCCGAGCGGCTCGGGAAAACTTGACGGCAATCTCAATCGAACGACATCGACCGATTCGAAAGGTTCCATCGCAAGATCCGAAAGTATCAACCTCCTCGTGGGCGCTGTCGTCAGTCAGGTTCTTCCGAACGGGAACCTCGTGATCAGCGGCTCACAGGAAGTGCGGGTCAATTTCGAGATTCGTGTACTGAACGTTCAGGGTGTGATTCGCCCGCGCGACATCGCAACCGACAACACGATCTCCTACGAAAAGATTGCCGAGGCCCGCGTTTCCTACGGCGGCCGAGGCAGGGTGATGGAGGTCCAGCAGCCGGCGTACGGCCAGCAGATACTCGACGTCGTGGCTCCGTTCTAGGCAAAGTCAGGGGCGTTGGTGGTGGCAACAGAAAAAAGCGAAACTTCAGGCGGCGTCGCGGATCTGGTGAAGTCCGCTCTTGCAGCGGCAATCGTCGGCGTCAGCGGTGGCGGAGCATTCGGCTATTTCATCATGCCAAGCGGCGCGAGCACACCGGCCCCGCAGGCTGGCCACGTAGAGGAGAAGTCCTCGCTGGCGCCTGGCCGTTTTCCGAACGATGCGCTGGCGGTTGAAATTTCCTCGATTATCGCAGACCTCGAGACTGAGCCGAGGAGCAGGGTTCGCCTCGATATCTCGATCGTCGTTGCTCATGGAACTCCCGAAACAACCACCCTCAAGAATGAAGTGAAGGAAGACGTGATCGCCTATTTGAAGGGGCTCACCGTGTCCGACATTCAAGGCGTCAGGGGATTTCAGAACTTGCGTGAGCAGCTCGACGACCGCGCCAGAGTTCGCGGCCGTGGCGCCATCTTGGGTCTGTTGATCGGCGGCTTGGTTCTCGAATGACAACTCGTAGAATTCTCGCCGCAATAGCCGCTTTGTCACTGTCGTCCGGCGCCGCGTTGGCGCAGACGATAGACCTACAGACATTGTTCCCAGTCGGAGACGCCAGCGTCTCTGGCCGTATCGTCCAGCTCTTGGTGGTGATGACCGTCCTCTCGGTCGCCCCTGGTCTGCTGATGATGGTGACGTCTTTCGCGCGCTTCTTGATCGCGTTTTCGTTCTTGCGGGTTGGCCTCGGACTTCAGACGACACCGAACAATCTCATCCTGGTGAGCTTGGCGCTGTTCATGACGCTGTTCGTCATGGCGCCGACGCTGCAGAAAGCCTGGGACGAAGGCGTGAAGCCGATGGTCGAGAACAAAATTAGTCAGCAGGATGGCTATACGCGGACGACTGCGCCGTTTCGCGCCTTCATGCAAGCCAACGTGCGCGACAAAGATCTTGCACTTTTTCAGGAAATGTCATCACAACGTTTCGGCGAGCAGAATAAAATCGAATCAGACGACCTGCGCGTACTCGTTCCGGCTTTCATGATCTCGGAGCTACGTCGCGGTTTCGAAATCGGGTTTCTTGTGACGTTGCCGTTTCTCGTCATTGACCTCGTTGTCGCGACGATCATGACGTCGATGGGCATGATGATGATGCCGCCGACGGTCGTATCGTTGCCGTTGAAAGTTTTGTTCTTTGTGTTGGTCGACGGGTGGAGTTTACTCGTTGGTGCGTTGGTTAAATCGTTCGCCTAACCGGGCGAACACTGTTAAGTGCATCGCCTAAGGCGGCGATTAACGAATAGGCCCCTAAAAGTAACAATTGAGAAACAACTCTCAGCTATTTCAAGTTTGATAACGGAGTGGTTGCCGACACCTGCACCACAGGCATGATGCCGATCTGTTAAGCCGGAAGACCCGGCATGTCCCCAGTATTGCGTGCGCTTATTTAGTGCCGAGTAGAAGGAAAAAAGGGACATGGGCATGAGCAGTATTAATACCAATATTTCGGCAATGACGGCACTCCAGTCGTTGCAGAGCACCTCCAAAGACCTGCTGACGACGCAGAACCGCATTTCGACCGGCTTGAAAGTTGCCTCCGCCTCGGACAACGCCGCCTACTGGTCGATCGCAACGACCATGAAGTCCGACAACGATGCGCTGTCGACCGTTCAGGACGCACTCGGCCTCGGCAAGGGCACCGTTGACGTCGCCTACAACGCATTGAACCAGAGCATCACGCTCGTCAGCCAGATCAAGGAAAAGCTGACGGCCGCCGCTGCTCCGGGTGTTGATCGCGCGAAGGTTCAGTCGGAAATCACGCAGCTTCAGGAACAGCTCAAGGGCATCGCCGACACGGCGAACTTCTCGGGCCAGAACTGGGTTTCGGTCGATTCGTCGGTTAGCGGCTACAACTCGACGAAGACGATCGTTGCTTCGTTCGCACGTACGACGTCTGGCAGCGTTTCGATCGGCACGATCTCTGTTGATACGTCGAAGTCGATTCTGTTCGACTCTTCGACGGCTACGAGCGGCACCACCGGTGGTATCCTCGACTCGCAGCGCGGCACGACTGGCGCGATCGTGACGACCGGCGGCACGTCGGTCATGAAGATCGACATCAGCACGCTGACCGACAGCTCGACCGACCAGCAAACGCTGAGCACATACATCTCTGGCGTCGACGCTGCGTTCCAGGAAATGACCACGGCAGCTACCAACCTTGGCGCAGCCCAGAAGCGTATCGACCTGCAGACGAGCTTCATTTCGTCCTTGCGGGATACGATCACCACGGGCGTCTCCCAGTTGGTCGACGCTGACATGAACCAGGAATCGACGCGATTGCAGGCCCTTCAGGTCAAGCAGCAGCTTGGTGTTCAGGCACTCAGCATTGCTAACCAGTCGAGCCAGAACATCCTCTCGCTCTTCCGCTAAAGACTAAGGCTCGGCGCCCATCGGGCGCCGAGCCCTCCTTGCCTCCTCCCAGTCGGGACTGACTGACGCCCCATACGGGCCGCATGCCGAGCAACGATCCGCCAACCGCGCCGGATCCCGAACAGCCGCCCCGTCACCTCTGCACAAGGTTCCCTCTCTACCGTCGGCATCTAACTTTGCCGGGCAGGGTACCAGGGATGGATTGGCGTCAATTCGAAAATTTATATCAGAGTTTGAAAGGCCTAGGACGGCAACGTCTGATAGCCCTCGGCGTCGCCGGCGCGTTCGTCTTTGCGCTGATTACGATCGGTAGCTATTTCGCCTCGCGATCTGCCTACGACACGCTCTACGTCGGTCTGACGCCGTCCGACGTCAGTCGTATGGGCACTGTGCTGACGGAAGCGGGCATCGCCTTCGAGACCAGCACCGACGGCACGAAGCTGAGTGTTCCCGTTGGTGATACGGCTCAGGCCCGCGCACTCCTTGCCGAAAAAGGCCTGCCGGGGAGTCAAACCGCAGGCTACGAGCTTTTCGACAAGCTTGGCGCTCTGGGTCTGACCTCCTTCATGCAGGAAGTCACCCGCGTCCGGGCGCTCGAGGGCGAGCTCTCGCGCACCATTCAGTACCTGAAGGGCATTCGCGCTGCCCGCGTACATATCTTTCTTCCCGACCAGAACGCGCTGCGCGTCAAGAAGCAGTCCCCGTCGGCTTCGGTTGTGATTAGAACCGACATCGCTGGCGATGCTGCTGCGGCACCCGCGATCAAGCATCTGGTGGCATCTGCAATTCCTGAAATGTCGCCGGAAGAAGTGCAGGTGATCGGCACCGACGGGACCATTCTCGGAGCCGGCAAAAGCGCAACGGGCGATGCACCCGTACAGATGCTCGAACTCGAACGGACCGTCGCTCAACAAATCCAAGATAGCGTTCGCCGCACGTTGGTGCCCTATTTGGGCCTGGACAATTTCGAAGTCAGCGCGATCGCTCGCCTGAACATCGACAAGCGCCAAACGAGCGAAACGAACTTCGACCCGGAGAGCAAAGTCGAGCGGTCGACCAGGGTCATCAAAGAGGCGCAGAGTTCGCAGGACGCTTCAAAAACCAACGTAAGCGTCGAGCAGAATATTCCGGGCGAAGCGACACCGTCGAAGGACCAGGCCAAAAAGGCCCAGGATCGCAAGGAAGAGACGACCAACTACGAAATCAGCACGAAGTCCGCTTCGACGACGAGCGAGGGCTACAAGGTCGATAACATCTCGGTCGCCGTGGTCATAAACAAGAGGCGTCTTGCGGAAGTCATGGGCAAGGACGCGAAAGCCGAAGATCTCGATAGGCAGGTCGCGGAAATCGAGAAAATTGCGCTCTCGGCAGCCGGCATCGACAAGAAGCGGGGCGATCACATCAGCGTCTCAGCTGTCGACTTCGCGCCGACTCCGTTCGAGGCAGATGCCGCGTCCGGAGGATGGCAGCCGCTGGTCATGAGTCTCGCAGGCACCGGAATAAAATCCCTGACGATTCTTCTGCTCGCGGCAATCGTGATCATGGCAGGCTTCAGGCCCGTCATGCGCACCTTGCTGTCAAATGGAGCTGTCGAAGGGCCCGCCGCAGTTGCCGCGCTCGGTTCACCGATTGCGTCGATCTCTGGAACAGGAGCTGCGCCGCTGGACATGCCTGAGATGGCATCGCCGCTACTCGAGCCAGGAGCCAATCCGTTCGATGGAGAAGGCGGAATGGGCTCAATAGGCTCAGACTTCGGCAGCGGTCTTTCCTTTGGCCGGTCTCTCGCGCTCGGCCCGGTCGAGAAGCTTGGGGCGATCATCGATAGCGACGAGGAGCAAGCCACCGCTATCCTGAAGCATTGGGTTAAGAACGGATGACGACGAGACTTCACAGTTCGGCGTTTTCGCTCCTGTCTGACTTCGATCGAGAAAACGCGGTCGTCGAGCGCGATTATGAAGCCGAGATAAAGTCGGCTTTCGAAGAGGGTTATCGCCACGGTCACGCGGATGGGCGGACCGAAATGGAGGCCGACGCGGAGCTTCGGCTGACAGAGGCGACGGCGCTTCATTCCGAGCAACTCCTCGAAGAGAAGCAAAACTGGCAACGCGACTGCGCCGATGTCCTGGCGGCGCGTTTGGAAAACGTCACCAAGCTTATCGAGGCGAGCATAGAAGAGCGCGTCGCGACGCTACTAAAGCCATGGCTTGCCGAACGGTTGCGCGAGCGCGCCCTGCAGGATCTTGAGAACGCCATCGCGCGTGCACTAGCCGAAGGCGCAAAAGTCCACATAGAGGCGCCAGCCGAAATCGTTGTGCATCTTCGCGAACGCTTGCCGGTGGAGGGTCTTCAAATCGGCTTTTCCGAAACAGAGAACAGCGACATCCGCGCTCACATCGAAGAAACCGAAATCGAGGTCAACATTTCCGCGTGGGTTGCCGCGCTTGAATCGGTGGCATCATGAGCAACGGTCAGGAAGACGTCTCATCGCAGCCGCTGGTCATCGTTCGTCGCCGGCGCAATACCGACGAGCCGCATCACGGTGGCGTCTGGAAAATCGCCTACGCGGACTTCATGACCGCGATGATGGCCTTCTTCTTGGTGATGTGGCTTATCAACGCCGCCGACAAGAAAACGATCGTGCAGGTCGCTGCCTATTTCAATCCAATGCGATTGACGGATCGGTTCGCCGCGCCGAAAGGCCTTGAAGACCTCACCGAGACCGCGACCAAACCGTCGGAAGAGAGAGGAAAAAAAGGCTTCGAAAAGCAGGTTATCGATACCAAGCAGAAGCAACAAGCCGATCAAGATAGCAAAGAGAAGATCGGCGAAGCGATGGACGAGGCGGCGCAGAAGTCGAGCGCTGCCGCTGGTGGTAAGAGCTCCGAAGCTCAAAAGGAGCAGGCGCTTTTCGACAACCCTGGCGATCTGCTTGAGAAGCTTGCGGACGAAGCACGAGCCAATTTCCCGACGACGGCATCAAGCCCTGCCGACGGAAACATCAGCGATCCGTTCGATCGCACGAATCGAAGGGCCGGAAAATCTCAGGCGACGTTGAAGCCGGCGAACCAACCGGCTCCGGCGACTCCGCCCAAAGCGAACGAAGTTGCAAAGGCGGCCGTGCCGCCGAGCAATGCGAAGCCGCCGGCGCAAGAGGTTGCGAAGGAGACGCCCGCCGTTCCCCCGGCGCAGAGCCAATTCGAAAAGCCGAAGCAAGCCGACGTCGTCGCGAAGCAGACACCTGCAACGCTGGATCAGACGAAAAAGGAAGACAAGACGCACGAGCAGGATAAGCAGAAGGAAAAAGACGAAGAGGCGAAGAAGCTCGAGGACGACATTAGCAACGCGATTTCCGCTGTTGCGCCGGACCTGCCGCACGTCGAGGTCAAGGCAACGCCTGAGGGTGTCCTTATTAGCCTGACCGACGACGCGCATTTCGGCATGTTCGAGGTAGGCTCCGCTAAGCCGCGTCCGGAACTCGTCCTTGTGATGGAAAAAATCAGCAAGGTTCTGGACGGTCACGACGGACCCATCGTGGTCCGCGGTCACACCGATAGCCGAGCCTACAAAAATGCAAACTACGATAACTGGCGGCTCTCTGCAGCACGCGCGCAAATGGCCTACTACATGCTCGTGCGCGGCGGCATCCCGGAAACGCGCGTTACCGCTATCGAAGGTCGCGCCGATCGAGATCCAAAAATCCCATCCGATACTTTGGCGGCACAAAACCGCCGGATCGATATCCTCATAAAAGAGGCGAAGAAATGAAGCGGCTCGCGCTGATCGCTGCAGCGTCGGTCGTCGCACTCTCCGGCGTTGCAGCAGGCTCGGCCTTTTACTTCCGGCCGGAGTTGATCTTCGGCGAGGATAAGCCCGAACCTCGTCTCGATCATGCCGTGCCTTCATATGCACAAAAGCCGTCGAATGAAATGCGGGCGCGTATGAAAGCGCTCCAACAGGTCGAGCAGCTGGGGGCCATTCAGGACAGGATTATTCGTGGCGATCGGACCGCGCTCGCCGAGCAGGCGCGAGTGCTGAGCGACATAGCTCATGACGTACGTCACTTCGGCCCCGAAGACTGGAAAGACTATGTCAATGTGCGCACCAGCTTGCTCTATGTCCTGAGCGGCGGCGATGCGCATGTTCTAGCCCCGCTGATCGGCAGCGATACGCTCGGAGCAGCCGATCAGAAGTTGGCCGAGGGCATCGTGAGTTTCGCTCAAGGGCAGACCAAAGCCGCGCGAAAATTATTCATGGAGATCGACCCGAGATCGCTCGATGTCAGCCTCGTCGGACCGTTCGCGCTCGCCCGAGCATCGCTTTATCTGGACGACAACCACGAAAAGGCGGTCGAGCTGCTCGATGACGCGCGGCTCGCTTGTCCGCATACCGCAATCGACGAAGCCGCCGCGCGAAGGGAAATTCCCCTTCTCATCGGTATGGGCCGGAAAGATCGCGCAATCATGTTGACGACGAGCTACGTCCGCGAGTTCGGAAAATCCATCTATGCGTGGAAGCTCTTTCGCGATTTTGCGGAAGCAACCGCAAAACGCAGTGATATGGACGATTCCGGAACAATCGATGCGCTCGCGAATTCCCTCGATCCCAAGGACATGCAGAACGTATCGGAGTTATTTATCGATATTGCCGGCGAAGCGTTGCTCCAGGGCAGGTTGAAACTCGCACGCGCCGCTGCGGAGCGAGTCTTGAAGATTGATGGCGCAAGCCCTGAATCCTTGGAAAAGGCGCGTCTCTATCAAGCTGCGGCGGAAGCTCCTTCCGCCGACGCGGGAAAGGCTCTGCAAGCTTTGAATCAGATCACGGCCGATCGCCTTTCGGACGAGGATACGGAAATTCGTGAAGTCGCAGGCTTCATCGCGAATTCCGTCGTCGGCGATAAAATAGAAAATGCACATCACGGCGCAGGCGCGCCGGGAATTGCTAAAGATCCGATCTTACCGAAAGCTGCGGCCGTTCTCGGCAAAGCCGACGCTCTTATAAACGAAGCCGATCAGATCATCGCACGGAGTGGAAAATGACAGCGTCAGTTGGTGGTGCTGCGCCAGGCACAGTCGATCAACTTTTGCAGTCCGTTCGTGGCCGCGTAGGCTCCCGTCGGGACGACGACAGGCAAACTCGGGATAACGAGTCAGACCCTCAAGACGTCAAGAAGGATTATTCACGGCCCCAAGCAGCTTCGAATTCCGATAGCACCGTTAGCCGCTCCGAAAAGTCACCGGCACGAAAACAAAGCAAGTCCGAATCCGCCGACGATAAGGCCTCGTTCGCGGAAACGATCGATAGTATCGGGCAGCAAGAGCCGAACGCTAGCGCAAAGGTCGAGGGAAGCGATAATTGGCCGCAAAATGCACTCGCTGCGGTCGCTGCCGGCAACAGTCTCGCCAAACAGCAGACTCCTGAAATCGTCCAGCAGCCGGCAGAAAGTCCGCAACGCGCCATGCGTCCGGTCAATCTCTTGCGGCAGGATAGCATTGCCGCCTTGATCGACGCTAAGGCGCGTCTGACGCCGAGTGACGAAATTCCGAAGGCAGCAGAAGTAACGACGCCGGATACGCTGCCCCTACCGCAGGACCTGCAATCGGATGCGTTTGCCGACGCGACGGATCGAACTCCAGCGACCGTCAATGGCCAAGAGACGCATTGGAACTTCAACGACAAAGCCATCGCCGCCGCTGCTTTGCAGGCTTCGGGAATGCAATCCGAGGATCGTCCTGCGCAGCGCGTCTTCGCGCCGTTTCGGGTCGCGGAGACGCTCCAAAAGCCGGCTGGCGCATCGGACGACTCATCGCAGCCCGTGCAAGTACAAGCTGTCACAGCACCAATGTCGGCCGATACGTCCGATGATTCCTTCCTTGCCGATAAGGATCAAACCGGCCCGCGTCTCCAGCAGCCGGCGACCGGAGATCAGGCAGTCCGCAAGATTCTGAAACCCGACTCGTCCGATTCGATCGAGAGGATGTTGTCCGTCGATCCCAAGCCCACGCAAGGCGCAGTCAATGTGACGGCACAAGTGCGCAATGGTGTCGTTGATGCTCTTGCCGGAAATGCCGGAGAACTGAATCCGAGTACGACGGTGGCAGATCTTCAGGATCGCGCGCCGTCGCCCCCGCCAGTTTTGCGATCATTAGACCTTACGCTCTCTCCGCCGGACCTCGGCTCCGTGCGGTTGCGCATGAGTCTCAAGTCGAATGCATTGGAGATAGAAGCGGATGCTTCGAAAGCGGCGACCGCTAAGATCCTCATCGACGATCGTACATCGTTGGAGCGAGGTCTGCGAGACGCGGGCTACGACGTCACCAGTTTGAAGATCACCGATGTTTCGTCGAGCAACGCGACGAACTCGAGTGGTCAGCAAGCGTACGGATCGCCGTCGCGCGATGGCGATCAGGCTCGCCCGAACTTTGCAGGCCAGCAGGACGGGGATTCTCAACGCCGAGAAAGTGCGACGTTCGGCCAACCGCAACGCCGTCAGCAAAATCAAACGCAGCAGCCGTCCGCCGACTTGGCTAGCGGCCGGGCGGGCGGCGCAGTTTATATTTAGGTCTCGTAATGACGCAGCAGGAACTGATAGGCAGCGGCCTGCATGGCCCCTTCTCGCTCGCGACTGATGCGATCGATGAAGAGCTTGCCGAAAATTGCCCGGGTGCATACGCTCTCGGTTTCACCGATCACCTGGGTCGGTTCTCGATCACCTATGTCGGGAGCGCGGGCGAAAATCTGAAATCAAAACTGAAAGCGCACATCGGAACCGCATCGCAGTTCAAATTTCGCCATTTCGCGGAAGAGCGTCTCGCCTTCGAAAAAGAGTGCGAAATGTTTCATCAGTTTATGCCGGCGGGCAACTTTCTACACCCTAGCCGGCCGCAAGGCACAGATTGGACGTGTCCGCGGTGTCGTCGATAGGCTGCGGTTTCGTCATCAGATCGAGCATGTCGGCGAGCGCTTGATAATAGCCTGAATGCCAATAGGCGCATTCCGCCGTTCCGAGATCGAGATGCAGCTGTCGCTCGAGCTTCTCCGCCCAATCTCCGCCAAGACGCGAGCCAATCCCCGCCATGCGAGCATGGAGCGCACCAAGATCGGCACGTACGTCTTCCATTTGTAGTCCCTCACCGTTCTTCTTCGATCTTTCGTGAGGGCGAATTTACACAGTATTGATGGTAATACCGCCAACAAAGCTCTTTGCATTTTAGCAAATTCTGCGCGGGTTATTAACCGTGAGATTTGCGCAGACGAGCGACGTATCTATCCATCAGATCGTTGGCGATCATCATCCGTTGTGTTGCGAGCGGTCTGAGTTCAGCCGGAACCCGATCGGGATGATTGCGCAAGGCGAACTCGCGCCGGAAAATCGCAATGTCGGCTTCGGTGGCGTTCGAAGAGAGCCCGAGCTCGAGCAAGATTTTGTTAGGATCGAGAAATGCCTCGAGATCGAAATCGTCGTCGCCGTCGTCGCCGTAATTCTTGCGGCGCTGCTGGGAAGCGTCGGTCTTAGTGCTGGTGCGCTTGCTCGCTGCAAAGTCCCATGCAGCTTCTAGGCTGTTAAGGGAAAATTTACGCGAAATCCGCGGCGCACTACCGAGTTCATCCTCTCGGGCGATCAAGTCGTCGATCAAAGTATCAAAACTTGACGGCAGCGGCGTCCGCAATCGCATAGGCATAGCTGGAAGGAAAACGAGCACTCGAAGCTAGGCAACCTACCGGATTCGGCTTGCGGAACGCTGACAGTCCTCAGCTCGAAAAGGACTTAGATGCGGCGCGCCGACTTCTGCAGTCTGACCGCCTTCTGATAATAAGCGCGTCCGAGATTTTCGAAGTCCAGACGCTCGTCGACATTCGTTACGGGCGTAACAAATTCAACGCCGATGTGCTTATCCTTCAGCCAGGATACCCGACCGACGACGATCGTGCCGTCGAACAGCGTCAACGATACTGTTTCATCGACGTCAGGCACCACGCCATCGAGAACACTGATCCGTGCGCCGGATTCGGAAAGATCTGTGAGATCGCAGATCAAATGAGATTTTCGAAACCGAAGCGCAACGTGCTGGCGCGCCTCGTGCCTGGCAGTAACGCGACGATCGTCCAGCGCAACATCTTCTGCAATTGCGTCGGGAGCTGCCAGATTGCGAAAGAGTTTTCGTACCTTTGTTTGCCTCATATTACGCACCTGAACAAATCCACTCATTTCGCAGCGATTGAAACGTAATTATCTCCAAACGCTTTTCGGCTGGGAATTGGCCGGTTCGCGGAAGAGCTAGCGTATTTCATTGAACAACAATTAGGTTACGAAGCCAAAGGCGGAACAAATAAAATTGTATGGAGTTGAATTACTGATTGGGCTCGAAACGCCACAAATGAGCCGATTCATGTATCTGCACCGAGTGTAACCTTGGTGTGATTTGCCGTGTCTTTTCGGCCGCAAGCAATAATGAAATAAATGTTAATAACTCGCGTGAATCACTGTATTCCCTTTAGTGCCAATGATTTGCGGGGCCTGGGGGGCAACATGTTCGTTGTGCTTGACGATCGTTCGACGGTCGCGGGGGGGTATGTTGCGTGTTTTGAACGAGAGGGCATTGCAGCTACAGCTGTAGATCCATCTGAGTTCTTCGAATGGTTCGAGCTCATCAATGACTCGGATGTTGCCGTCATCGAGGGATTTCTGCTCGGCACGGTTTCCGCCCGGCGGCAGATTTCGTCGCGCATTCGGTCGCGATGCCGTGCGCCGCTTATTGGCCTGATCGAAGCGAGGGCGCTCAGCGAAACACTCGAGCTTTTCTCGCTGGGTTTCGACGACGTGCTCGCGAAGCCGTTTCATGTCAGGGAAATTCTGGCGCGTAGTGGCGCCATTCGCCGCCGCATGCAAATCGCCGACGAATGCGTTGATGTCGGGGGCATCAGGATCTTCTTCGACGGTCGCGACCCAATCGTTAACGGCGACGTGCTGCCCTTGCCAAGGCGCGAACGGCGAATTTTGGAATGCCTCGTGCTGAGCCGCAATACGCGGATCACCAAAACGCAGATATTCAATCGCGTGTACGGAATATTCAACGACGAGATCCACGAGAACGTCATTGAAAGCCATATCAGCCGGCTTCGGAAGCGATTGAAGCAGAAGCTCGGATATGACCCGATAGATTCCCAGCGGTTCCTTGGTTACCGCTTGAAAGACTTCGCAATTGACGACGTTTTGCAGGCCGCGTACGCGGCGCCAACCAGTCTCACGCAAGGCCCAGATGCTCTAATGCCCCCGAGCATTATGCGCGACGAGGAGAATGTCGATGGGTCTCTACGGAGTAATGACTACGAGCGTCTCGGGAATGTCTGTCCAGTCTGACCGAATGGGTACGGTCGCGGACAACATCGCCAACATCAACACGGTTGGTTACAAGGCCTCGTCTACTGAATTCGCGACGCTGATCGCGGAAGGCAGCGTTGCAGAGTATGTGCCAGGCTCCGTTTCGACAATCGCGCGTCGCCTCATATCGCAGCAAGGTGACTTTACCTACACGAAGTCGCCGACCGATCTTGCTGTCAGCGGCAACGGCTTTTTCATGGTGCAAAGCGACGCCGGCACGCCCTATCTGACCCGCTCGGGCAACTTCGTCGCTGATGCCAACGGTGATCTCGTAAACGCCGCAGGTTTCAAACTCCTGGGCTACAATCTCCTGGATGGCAGCTCGAGTTCTGTCGTGAATAGCGCGGCCGGCCTACAGGTTGTGAGCACCAGCGGCTTGGGTATGAAGGCAACACCTTCGACGAGCGGCAAGTTTGGCGTGAACCTTCCGTCCGACGCAGCTGTGACCGCTGCGGCCAACTTGCCGGCGGCGAATGCTGCCACGGCGGCGTACGCCGGCAAGACCTCGATCGTCACCTATGACAATCTCGGCCATCAGGTCACGCTCGATGTTTATTCCGCCAAAACCGCCGATAATACATGGCAAATAACCGTCTACGACGCGGCCGGCGCGTCGGCATCCGGCGGATTTCCCTATGCGGCGGGATCGCAGTTGGCGACGACGTCGGTGACGTTTGACGGCACGACGGGTGCGTTGACAACGACAAGCCCACAATCGCTGAGCTTCAATATTCCCAACGGTAGCGCGTTCTCTCTCGACATCAGCAAGATGACGCAACTTGCGGCGAACTATTCACCGCAAACAGGCTCCAACGCGCCAAGCGCGAACGGTAGCCCACCGTCCGCGGTCGACCGCCTCGAAATCAGCAACGAAGGAATTGTCACGGCTGTTTATGCTGATGGCTCGCGCGTCGATGCGTTCAAGATCCCACTCGCAACCGTAGCAAGCCCCGACAACCTTACGGCAATCTCCGGCAACGTTTTCGCGACGAATAAGAACTCGGGCGATTTGCAGCTCGGCAATGCCAACGAGAGCGGCAGGGGCAAAATCATCTCTGGCGCACTGGAAAGCAGTACTGCCGATCTCGCTTCCGAGCTGACGAACATGGTTCAGGCGCAGCGCAACTACACGGCAAACTCCAAAGTATTCCAGACCGGCGCCGAACTGTTGGACGTTCTCGTAAATCTCGTTCGCTGATCGGGGAATTGAAAGGTAAAGGCCCAGCATATGACGCTTACACAGAGTATCGGCAACGCGCGTTCGAGTCTGTCGACTGTTTCCGAGCAAATCTCGGTGGTATCGCAGAATATCGCGAACGTGAACAATGCCGACGCGACGCGTAAGGTCGCGAACGTCATAACTGGGCCTGGTGGCGGCGTCAGCGTCGCCTCCATTTCTCGTACTGCAAACAAACTTCTGCTCGACACTTATTTAACCGCGAATTCCAATAATCAGACGCAAACCGTGATAAACTCGGCGCTTAATCAGCTCGAGAACACGGTTGGCGAGACCGATTCGGAAACCTCTCCCGCAGCGCTCATTTCGAAGCTGAGCTCTGCTCTTCAGAATTACTCCACAACTCCGCAGAACGGCGCCATCGCGGCGACGGTCGTATCCGCCGCGCAGCAGTTGGCGACGTCTCTCAACTCGGCCACCCAAGCGGTGACCACTATGCGGAATCAGGCCGACAACGATATCGCGACGTCAGTCGCCAACATCAACAATCTGCTGTCCCAGTTTCAGAAACTGAACCAGACGATTGTGAGCGGAACCGGCAGCGGCACCGACATCACCGATGCGCTCGACCAGCGCGACGCCATTCTGAAGCAGCTTTCGACCGAAGTCGGCATCCGAACCGTTACGCGTGCGGGCGGCGATATGGCTATCTACACCGATAGCGGTGTAACGCTATTCGATAAAACTGCGCGACAGGTAACGTTCCAAGCTTCGGCAAATCTCGGGCCGAACTCCGTCGGCAATCCGATCTACGCCGACGGCGTTCCGATTGCCGGAACTCCGCATACGATGTCGATTAGTTCTGGCAATCTGGCGGGCTTGGTCGAAGTCAGAGACAACATCGCGCTCACCTATCAGGGCCAGCTGGATGAGATCGCCCGCGGTCTGATCGAGGCGACCGCCGAGACCGATCAGTCCGCGACGCCGACACTGTCGGCAGCCGCAGGTCTATTCACGTACGGCGGCGGCCCCGCAATTCCCACATCCGGAACTCTGGTGGCGGGCCTCGCCGGCTCAATCAAGGTCAATCCGAATGTCGATCCCTCCCAAGGCGGGGATCCGACTCTTATCAGAGATGGCGGCATCGCGGGCTCGGCCTACAAGTACAATTCGACAGACGCGGCTTCCTACACCGACCGCATTCAGCAGCTCATAACAAATCTCGGGACGGCGCGATCTTTTGACCCGTCCGCGCAGCTGTCGCAATCGGCATCCGTTACCGATTACGCAAAATCCTCGGTGTCTTGGCTTGAATCGCTAAGACAGTCCGCAAGTGCGGAAGCCGAGTCGCGTCAGACTTTGGCGGATCGCGCCAGCGCCGCCCTTTCGAAAGATACTGGCGTCAATTTGGACGAGGAGATGACCAATCTTCTCGCTTTGGAGAGAACCTTCCAGGCCTCATCGAGGTTGATAAACACAGTCGACAGCATATTCGCGACGCTCCTCCAGACGGTCAATTGACATCATGATATCAACCTCGTTCGCATCGTCCTCATCCATCTCCGCTGACACGCGCCGGTCAATCGCGCGTTTGCAATCGCAGCTTATCGACGCGCAAAAAGAGCTTGCAACGGGAAGGCACGCCGATGTCGGTGTGACCCTCGGCGCGACGACCGGGGTCAGCGTTTCCATGCGCCAGGATCTGGAGCAGATTCAGTCGATCAAGGATTCGAACAATCTTGTTCTCGGCCGTATGAATGCTTCGCAATCGGCGCTGCAGACCATAGCGACCAGCACACAGTCTTTCCTGTCGTCTTTGGTTAGCGGCGGTTCGGCCTCGGTGCCGTCCGCAACGCTCATTCAATCTGCTCAATCCGGCCTGCAGACGCTGCAAGACCAGCTGAACTCGTCGCTTGACGGACAATATCTCTTTGCGGGCATCAATTCGGACGTCAAGCCGATGGACGACTTCTTCGGCACCCCTCCGTCCGCAGGACAGCAGGCCGTGACGGCTGCGTTTACCGCCAAATTCGGCTTCAGTCCCACCAGCTCCCAGGTCGCGAGCATCGCGCCTTCCGACATGCAGGACTTTCTCAATAACGAGTTCGCCAATCTGTTCACCACTTCGAGCTGGGCCAGCACGTGGTCGTCCGCGTCAGACAAATCCGTCAGCAGCCGGATTTCGCGAACCGAAATAGCGAATACATCGGTCACGGCGAACGACAGCAACTTTCGTACATTGACTGAAGCATTCACGATGATTTCGGGGCTGGGTTTTGCAAACCTCAGCAGCGGCACCCAGGACGTGATCATAGCGAAGGCGCGAGATCTTGTCGCCAACGCAACGGGCGGACTTACGCAAGTTCAGTCATACCTTGGTGTAACGCAACAGCGCGTTACGAGCTCGAACGATCAGATCAGCACCCAGATCGACTTTCTCACAAAATCGATCGACAACCTCGAGCAGGTCGATCCGGCCACTGTTACCACGCAGCTTTCGGACATTTCGACCGCGCTTCAGGCGGCGTACTCCATCACGAACAAGCTGAATAATCTCACCATCATGAACTACCTGACGTGAGCTTAGGCGGCATCTAGAGCAAGTCTTCCGGAAGGCAGAAGATGTACAAGTTCTCATACGAAGAGACGCTGATCGAATCGAGCAGCCGGCAACGTGAAAACGAGCGGCTTGCTATAGAACAGTCGGTAGCGCTGCTGAAGTCGGCAGAGCAGGCCGGACCGCAGTCGCGCGAAGCGATTGATGCCATTTTCTTCCTCAACAGGCTCTGGAGCTTCTTTCTCGACGATCTCGCGAAGCCTGAGAATGCATTGCCGGATGAAGTCCGGGCGAGCCTCATCTCGATCGGCATCTGGATGCTCAAGGAAGCCGACGCGATCAGCAAGGGCAACTCGCGGAATTTCGCGGGCCTGATCGATGTCTCGAATGTCATCGCGGAAGGGTTGTGATGGCTGGCGGCCTGAAAATCACGTTGCGTGCCGGCGAGCGGATCTTCATCAACGGCGGCGTCTTGCGCGTCGATCGCAAGGTCAGCCTCGAGCTGATGAATGACGTCATCTTCCTTCTCGAGCAGCATGTGATGAAGCCCGAGGACACGACGACACCGTTCAAGCAGCTGTATTTCATGATCCAGATGATGCTGATGGATCCTTCATTGCACATGAAGGCACGGACGATGGCGCGCGAGTCGGTCGCGAATCTTCTTGGAAGCATCAGCAACCGCGTTCTGAAACAGGGACTGATCGATACGGCAGAATTGCTCGATAGCGATCGCCCGTTCGATGCATTGAAGAAAGTCAGGTCGCTGCTTCCGGTGGAAGCCGCTGAAATGAATCCTCAGGAACAGAGCAAGGAGGTCGCATGACAACGGTTACGTCGACCGGCAGCACGAGCACGGACACATCAACTTCTGCCGCTGCTAAATCGAATACGCTCAACTATAGTGATTTTTTGAAGTTGATGATCGCGCAGATGAAGAATCAGGATCCGCTCAATCCGACGGATTCGACGCAGTACATGTCTCAGATTGCGCAGTTCTCGGCCGTCGAGCAGAGCATCAACACAAACTCCAAGCTTGATCAGCTTCTTGTGAATTCGAATATTTCCCAAGCAAGTACGATGATCGGACTAACGCTCAAGGCACCAGACGGTACAACGGGCACGATCAAATCGGTGCGAATTGATTCTTCGGGCTCAACAGCAATTCTAGCGACGGGCCAGGAAGTGCCGATCGGCGCAGGCGTAACAATCGGCTATCCCTCATGACGGAAGGTGACGCGCTCGAGATCGTTCAACAGGCGATCTGGCTGACGATCGTCTTGGCTGGCCCCGTTGTGGGGTCAGCGATGGTGATCGGCGTCGGAGTAGCGTTCTTTCAAGCGCTCACCCAAATCCAGGAAATGACGCTTACCTTTGTCCCGAAATTGATTGTCGGCTTTCTGATCATTCTGCTGACAGGCAGCTACAGCGGCAGCCTGCTAAAAGTGTTCACCGAGCAGCTCTATCTGCGGATTGCCCTCGGATTTAGGTGACAGTGGCGCATAAAATTTTGTAAATCATATAAATAATCAAAAAGAGTATTGCGCCTGTCGACGACTCATGGTCCGTAGGCGGAGATACCGTGTCCGCAAATCGAAGCGTCGTCCCTCTGCTTTCGCAGTGAGTTCGCTTGGTGATGTCGGAAAATAAATCACTATGACGACTCTATTCTCAATTCTGTCCGAGGTTTCCGTTGGAAACCGGCGTGCGATTTCTTGCGGGCAGATCTCCTTTCCCACGAGGCAAAACGCTTCGTCACCTTGAGCTGAGCAGGATTATGAGCGCATTAGCACTGAAGCAATTGCCGTCTTCCGCCATAATCATGTTGGTCAGCATAGTAGGGATCGTTTCGACGTTTCTGATCTGGCATATTTCGATGCGCTCAGACATCGACTTGACGGCCCTATCGGACATCTCTTGGCAAATTGCGGAAGTGGATTCGCGTGGCCGGCTGGTGCGGCTCGGTTCACACCCGTTTGCCCTCGCGCTCTTGTTTGGACTGGTCGCAGCAGGCTGCATGACTTTCGCCTGGGGCGCCTTGCAATTTTTCCGCTTGGGTGCCGTAACGCCGAACGAAATCGACGAACGCTTGTCCGAGCGCCTGGAAAAGGTTGGGCAGGAACTGGATGACGAGGTTTTCTCTGTCGTGCGGCTGCTGAAGGAGCATATTGAGCTCAGCGGTTCGCATTCTGAATCGTTGGCGAAAGTGAGCAGCACTTTGGTAGCGTCGACGCCGCCAGAACGCGTCCGCGCCATCATCCAGATGCTGATCAGCGAAAACAAGAAAGTTCAGAATGAAGTGCGTGAGCTGAACAGCCGCCTGCAACAGTCGCAGCAGCAGATCGAGAAGCTGAGGATCAGCCTCAGCGATAGTCACAAGCTAGGAATGCTCGATGCCGTCACGTCGCTTAAGAACCGGCATTGGTTGGAGGTTTACCTTCCAAAAGAGGTCACCACCGCTACGGAAACAAATGGCTATCTTTCATTGATCATGGCGGACGTCGACCATTTTAAGAGGATCAACGACTCATTCGGACATGCGGTCGGCGACGAAATCCTTAGGCGTTTTGCCGAGCTTCTCTCAAAGAACATCAAGGGGCGTGATACAGCTGCACGCTACGGCGGCGAAGAGTTCATCATACTGCTGCCGCAGACGCGGCTCGAAGGCGCAAAGAACCTCGGAGAACAGATCCGTGGGGAACTCGAAAACAAGAAATGGATGCATCACCGGACGGGGCAACCCATCGGGAAAGTCACGGCATCCTTCGGAATTGCAGAATGGCGCCAGGGCGAGGATTGTTACGCGCTTTTGGATCGAGCGGATTCAAAACTTTACGAAGCGAAGGCCGCTGGCCGCAATCGTATCGCCGCCGACGAATAGAATTCTCAGCTGCAAACGATAGACAACGGTTCATCTAGCGATCAGCGGATCGTCATCGGAAAGCGGCTCATCGAACTGAACGCTTACCTTCTTTTTATGGAACCAAGTGACGGTTCCTCTCATCGTTCGTCCGTTGCGGAGCTCGACGAGAACCCGTTCCTTCAATGGGAAATCTCGCTCGCAATCAAGACCGATGCTGTTTTTTGAAATATCGCGCGCAAGGGCAATTGAGCCGCCGCTTTTATCGCTTATCCTGCAGGGCTGCAGCAGAACGTATCTCGGCGTCTTGCGGCGTTGAGGCAGAACTGGAATTGCGACTTCACCATATTGATTGACGCAGCCGAAGCCACCAGAAAGCGCGTCTTGAAGAAATTTGCCGAGAACGAGCGCATTTCCCGTGTAAATGCCGTTGAAGCGCCAGCGCGTCTCTGGTTCGAGACGGGCAACCGCGGTTTTGCAGTCTTCCGCGAGTTTCCGCCAGAGCGCGGTAATCTGTTCGAGTTTCGTAAGGGATATGCGAGGTCCGGAAAAGACTCCAGCCTGCTCGATCAGCGGCAACGCCAAGTTCTTGGCGTCAGACAAATTGAAATAGATCTTGCGGAGTGACGAGGTAATCTCTTCCGAAAGCCCGATTTCCTGCCACGCGCCTAACGCGGCTTTGATGACAGGTGATTCCACGGGGACGAGGTTGCTGCACGATCGAAGCATCCACGTCTGTTCGAAGGCCAAGCTCGCATTCATGCAGCCTGTGATGCCGCCGATCTGAAGCGCGCTCCAATGAAATTCACAGATGAGCGCCTCGAAGAGGGCGTTGCCTTCATCCGGTTCGTTCGAAAGCCGCGAGCGCGGGAAAGATGGCCGGGTCGAATCGGGGAAGTTTAAAAGTGCCCTTAACACAGTCATCTCTCTCAGATTGAGCCGGCATGGGAATGCCGGGCATAAGGGTTCTCAAAGCGGTTTGGAGAATAGAGTGCGGAGTTTCGCCGCCGGTACGGCACGAGAGAACAAAAAGCCCTGCGCCTCAACGCAGCCTTCGGCGCGGAGCCGATCGAGCTGCTGCTCGGTCTCGACGCCCTCTCCGACACTGGTCATGCCGAGATTGTATCCGAGCTGAATGATCGATCGCCGCAAGGTCGCCGAACGCTTGAGGTTTGCGACGTCAGAGACGAACGAGCGATCAATTTTGATTTTGTCGAACGGAAAGCTTTGCAGGTAGCTGAGCGACGAGAAGCCGGTTCCGAAATCGTCGATCGCAAATCGGACACCCATCTTGCGCAAACGCTCGAGCGTATCGGAGGCAATATCCCGATCTTTCATCAGGAGGGTCTCGGTGATTTCAAGTATCAGCCGCGAGAGCGGTAGGCCTCTGCAGGCATTGGTGACTTTCTCGATGAGATCCCGGCCGCGGAACTGTGCTGGTGAAATGTTGACGGCGACCCAGATGTCGTCGGGCCACTGGCTCGCCTCGGCGCAAGCTGTCTTCAAGACCCAATCACCGATCTGACCGATCAGCCCGCATTCTTCCGCAATCGGAATGAATTCGTGAGCTGGAATGAGCCCGCGTACCGGATGCGACCAGCGAATTAGCGCCTCGCAGCCGACGATTTTGCGTGTCTTGACGTTGACGATCGGCTGATAATGCAGTTCGAACTTGCTGTTGGCGATCGCCTCGCGCAGTCCCATGATGATTTGGTGGCGGGATTGCAGGCGTTCGTGCATCGACTGCTCGTAGAAACCAAACGTGCCCCTGCCGAGCGACTTGGTCCGGTAGAGTGCCATGTCGGCATTCATCATCAGTTGCTCGGCGTCGACGCCATCCGAGGGCGCGACTGAAATTCCGATGCTCGTTCCAATCGAGACGGTATTCTCTTCGAGAACGAAAGGTTCGGCGAACGCGCCGATGATGCGCTTTGCGAGAGCCTCGATTTCTTCGATCGATCGGGGCGCCACCTGTATGATTGCAAATTCATCGCCGCCGAGCCGCGCTACGGTATCGGTTTCGCGGATTTCCGCGCGCAGCCTTTCCGCGACTGCCACGAGCAGAGAATCGCCAATCGGATGGCCAAGCGTATCGTTGACGGCCTTGAACCGATCCAGGTCGAGGTAAAGAAGTGCCAAGGAAGAGCCGTTCTGCACCTGCTTCAAGCCTTGCCGGATGCGGTCTTGAAAAAGCGCACGGTTCGGAAGGCCGGTCAGAACATCTTGGTGTGCGAGACGCCCGATGGTTTCCTGATACCGTTTTCGCTCGGTGACATCGAGATGGGCCGTCACATATCCGCCGCCTGGCAATGGCGTCCCGCGAATCTCAAGGTGCGTACCGTTGGGTCGCTGCCGCTCGAAGATGTGTGCCTCGCCTTTGCGCGCGCGTTCGAGACGGCTGCGCACCTGCTCTTCGGGGTTCCCCGGCCCATACTCGCCGCGGTTAGCGTTGAAGCGGTAGAGGTCTTCCAGTGTCGGCAGCGAATTCTCGAAGAGCGAATCGGGATATTCCATGAGCTGCCGCTGTTTGCGATTGCACAAAAGCAAGCGAAGGTCGCGATCAAAAACGGTGAGCCCGCCGGGAAAGCTGTCAACGACGGCCTGGAGCAGGGTATTGCGATCCTGCAGCGCCATGTGAAGCGTGACGGCTGTCGTGATGTCGATCTGAAACGACAGGAAGCCTTTGCTCTGCCCGTTTCTGCCCATGAGCGGCACGATGATGGAATCGACCCAATAGCAAGTGCCGTCTTTCGCTTTATTCTTTACCGGCGCCCGCCAAGTCTCACCTCTGCGGAGTTTCTCGTAGGCGTCAGCCCAGAATTCCTTCGGATGATGGCCGGAATTGAGTATCGAATGGTCCTTGCCGGCGACTTCTTCTGCGGTGTAGCCGCTGACGCGCAGGAATTCGGCGTTGGCATGGACGATCCGGCCTTCGGTATCCGCAATGGAGACGATGCCGAGTTGATCGACCGCAGACGCAAAAGCCTTCGCATCGGAATTCGTGCTGAAATAGGGGCTGGACGTCTTTTTTTTTCGCCCATTCTTTGTATTGGGAGCGCTAAAGGCGAATCCATCGAGATTGAAAGCCATGACGCCTTTAGCCGGTGAACCTCGCATCATTCCGCCCCATTCCATAGCCGGCCAAAGGCTGGCCGCAATCGGATAGTTTTATACCAACGGGCCTAAAATTACCGATGTTCTGCATAGAAAACACCACCTTGGCGAACAGGCTAGTATGATGCCACCGCCGCAAGCCGGGCCTATTGGCAGCCTATCCATCGAAACAATTAGAGGTAATGTATTAAGGCGAGATTAGCACGCACAGAGGCGAATCGGTTACGGTAAAGTGATCCGCATGAAGAGTAGTCCTTCTTGAAGTCAAGTGAAAACCATGTGTCGAACGGAAGTGCGCAGGAGTTTTATTCCGCTATTACCGAATTATTTTCTTCCGTCGATGTATGCGTGTGCAATCAGAACCGTTAATCGATTGAAAATATCGAGACAGACTTGCCAATAGACAGACCACAAGAAAAGCGGAAATTTGGCCGCCGGCCCGTGTTCAAGGCTGCAGTTGTTGCGCTTGAAGATGGCCAGCGCCTTCCAGGCGCTATCCTCGATTTATCGGAGGGTGGTGCTAAAATTAAGCTCGCAGAGCCCGAGCGCCTGAATGGCGAATTCTATTTGGAGATCCCCGGCGACGATTTAATCGTTAAATGCCGCTTAATTCGCATCGAAGGCGTGATCGCCGGATTGCAGTACGTGCGGCCGCCCCGGCGTCTTTCCTGGTTAAAGAGAAGGGCAACTTAGTTCTTAAGGCCCGTTAATCAGATTAATACCGCGCCGGTATGAATCGGAATCGGCACGCGTCGGCGGAAAAAGAAAATGCATACGCATTTAATAGAGACTGCAAAATCGTTTCAATAAAATCGCAATGGAACGTTTGTCGTAAACCAATTCGATAGTTTTCCCGATTAATTCTAACGATCGGCTGCTTGATTGGTCAAATCATAGGCATGATGCCGTGCAGCCGAGTCGGCGACCCGACATGTTCCAGGCTTATTAAAAGCAGGAACTCCCGATGAGGCACGATAATTCGCGGCCGCTTCCATCGTCAGCCCAGAAGAATTTGACGATTGCCAAGAATTTTCGCCAACGCAGCTTTCGCTGTCTTGGCGATGACGGCCCGCGTCACCTCCCGGGACATTGAGCGCTTCTGCAGCCCTACACACCAACGACATTGCGGATGTCCGCTTCCACGCTGAGTCCGCCGCACACTCCCAGCCAAGATCAAAATCAACGCTCCAAGGAAATAGGTTCAGTTATGGTCATAGGATATATCAACAGCAAATGGTCGATGCCGCGCCGGCTCGCACTGATATCTGCGGTGTTCTTAATTCCATCGCTGGCACAGCTTTATCTCTACACCGATCATCAGCTGGATCAGATCGGCACGATCGATCGCGAAATCAGCGGTGGCAAGCTGGCGGCTGCCGTTTGGAACAAAATGTCCACGGATGAGAATTCCAGGTCCGACGGAGAGCTGGCGAAGCTCTCGGACGCATCTCAAAGCCTCGGTGTTCAACCCAATGTCAACGCGTTTGAAAACGCGCGATCGCCGGACGAGCGGGTGCGTCTCGGTGTTGATCTACTGGATCTGATCGCCACGTCGTCCGGGATCGCCGCTGATGCCTCGCCGGCCGCGTACTACGCGCAAGAGGTGATGGTCCAGCGGCTGCCTGGCGTCAAGCAGGCGCTGATGGAGCTCAAATCCACGCTCGATACCACGGGGCTGGCGGATGACCAGACCAAGATCTCTATCAACTATGCCGTATTGAAGAGGACAACGGATAAGCTTCGCGGCGCAGTGAACAAGCTACTTAGCGCCGATCTGTCCAGCGATGCCAAGAACGCTTTCAGCGGTACGAACGACAGACTTCTGTCGGAGCTCGATCAGATCGCCGCCAAGCTTAAGGGCGCTGACTATCGCCGCGCAGCGATCGGCAGTGATGTGATTTCGTCCGTCAACAACGCCAATAGCTTAGTCGGAACGGCTGCGGGCCAGATCAGCGGCATATTTGAGCAGCTTGCCGAGAGCCATTCGGCGGCGGCACGCTCCTCCCTTTATCGCACGCTTGGGCTTTTGATCGCGGCAACGATTGCCGCTCTGATTATGGTCGGCTTGATCGGCAAGGGAATTGCGCTTCGCCTCTCGAGCCTGGTGCGCGCTATGGATCAACTCAGCCACAAGGATCTGAGCGTTGAAGTCCCGTATCTTACGGACAGCAACGAAAACGGCATGATCGCAGGCGCCCTCGCGCGCTTTAAGGAAGCCGCCGTCGAAAATAAGGCGATGACCGACTCTGCCGTCGAAGCCGCGAAGCAGCAGCAGGAGCAGAGCGAGCACTATGCCAAGGAGCACGAACGCTTCATGGACGCGTTCACGAGCGCGGCAGAACGAATTGCGAGCGGCGACTTCACGCATCGCATTGCCGAAAAGGTCATCCCGGAGTACGAGGCGATCATCAGCCAGATGAACCTGATGATGGGGCAGCTCGAAGCCGCGCAAGTCGGGAAGATCGAGGCGGAGAACCAGATCAATACCGTCGTTGCGTCGCTCGGGACCGCTCTGTCGGAACTCGCGCAAGGAAACCTGGAGACCACTGTATACGCCGAATTCGCTCCCGAGTTTGCAAAGCTCAAAACAGACTTCAATTCTGCAGCTTCGCAACTGAGAAGCACGATCGAGCTTGTGAAAAAAGGCGCCGGCAGCATCAAGCTGGGCACCGAAGAAATTTCGCAGGCCTCCGATGACCTGTCGCGGCGTACGGAGAACCAGGCTGCAAGTCTCGAAGAAACGGCTGCCGCCGTTAAGGAGATCACTGATACCGTCAATAAGACGGCACGCGGTGCAACGCATGCTCGCGAAACGGTGTCAGTCGCCAAGACCGACGCCGAGAAGAGCGGCGAAGTCGTTCACAAAGCAATATTGGCGATGAACGGCATCGAAAGCTCATCGAAGCAGATCAGCCAGATCATTGGCGTCATCGACGAAATCGCGTTCCAGACGAACCTTCTCGCTTTGAATGCTGGTGTCGAGGCAGCGCGCGCAGGCGACGCTGGCCGGGGCTTCGCGGTCGTCGCGTCGGAAGTCCGCGCCTTGGCTCAGCGTTCCGCAGAAGCGGCGAAGGAAATCAAAGGTCTGATTTCGGCTTCGACAGGTCAGGTTGCTCAGGGTGTGCAGCTTGTCGGCGAAACCGGATTGGCATTGACGCGCATCGTTTCGCAGGTTGCTGAAATTAACACCATCGTGACGGACATCGCGACGAGCGCCAACGAACAGGCGCACGGTCTCGAGCAGGTCAACACTGCTGTCAACGAGATGGATCAGGTGACGCAGCAGAACGCCGCGATGGTCGAGGAAGCGACGGCTGCAACGCAAACTCTGGCTCAGCAGACCGAAGAACTCGTCCGTCTGGTCAGCCGCTTCCGCACTGGTGAGGATACGGTCGTCGATATGTCGGCTCGCCGGGAATCGTCCAAGCCAGGCGCTCGCGCTCAGCGTTCGCCCGCCAAAGTCAAAATGGCAGCGGCCGTAGGAATGGGACGCCGCAGCGCGGCTTCTTCTGACGCCGGCTGGGAGGAATTCTGATGGCTCGAGGGAAAGGGAAAGCGATCGCTGGCGGATCCGGCGATCGCAGCCGGTCGCGGAAGAAGCCCAAGGTCGCAACGCAAATGCTGGATGCCGAGACGGCAACGCCCGCAACCGCGAGCGAGCCGGAGCTGGTTCTTCCAGACTCGCTCGACTCGTCGTCGGCGGCTTCCATCAGGGATCTTCTCCTCGCGCGTCGCGGTGCTTCGCTCGTCGTCGATGCCGGACAGGTGCAGCGCGTCGGCATCCAGTCGTTGCAGGTCTTGCTGGCTGCTGCCCACACGTGGCGGGCTGACGGCCAGAACTACGCGGTCAGGAATCCAAGCCCTGCACTTCTCGAAACGATTGCTCTTGTTGGATTGTCGGCTGACCAATTTCTTTTTGAAGGATCTTCGCCATGACGCAGACGATACTAACCGTCGACGATTCTAGAACGATGCGCGACATGTTGAAAATGGCGCTCGCAGAGGCTGGCTTCAACGTTATTCAGGCCGTTGACGGCGTGCACGGGCTGGAAGTCCTTCAGACATCCACCCCGGACGTCATCGTAACCGATATCAACATGCCGAAGATGGATGGTTTCGGCCTCATCGAAGCGGTGCGCAAGGACAGTCGCTATCGCAGGGTGCCGATCCTCGTTCTGACCACAGAAAGCGATGTCGCAAAGAAAACGCGCGCAAAGGAAGCTGGGGCAACGGGCTGGATCGTCAAGCCGTTCGAACCGACGAAGCTTATCGCCGCTATCCGCCGCGTCGCCGCCTAAAGCAAAAATAAAAGAGCATACAGATGACCGTCGATACGATGGCCGCTATCCGCCAGACGTTCTTCCAGGAGTGCGAAGAACAGCTCTCGGAGATGGAAGTCGGCTTGCTGGCAATGGACGAGGGTAACGCCGATTCCGAAACGGTAAACGCCGTTTTCCGAGCCGTTCACTCCATCAAGGGCGGTGCCGGCGCGTTTAAGCTGACAGCGCTCGTGCAGTTCGCACATACATTCGAGACGGCACTCGACTTCGTCCGCAGCGGCAAGCTCAGTCCGACAGCGGACGTGATGAAGCCAATGCTCCGCGCCGCTGACGTTCTGGCGGATCTTGTGGAAGCATCGCGCGACGGCAAAGAGATCGACGAGTCGAGCTATGCGGGCATTGCAGCTGACGTCAAGGCGCTGACGGTCACCGAAGGCGCGGAAGAAGTTGAGGAAGCCATCGATTTCCAGCCAACGGTCATCGATTTCGGACTTCCCGACTTGGCCCCCGAGCCTATCGCCGCGCCTGTGCACGAATATCGCGTTAGCTTTACCCCGCGCCCGGAACTCTACGCCAACGCCAACGAAGCCGTGTTGGTCATTCGAGAGCTTTCGCGTCTTGGTCAAACAGAAACGACCTGCGATGCATGCGCCGTGCCGGATCTCGACACTATCGATCCGAACGGCGCTTATCTCTCCTGGACGATCAAGCTGTCGTCGGAAGTGGCGATTGAAGCTGTCCGCGAGGTTTTTGAATTCGTCGATGGCGAAGCCGATATCGGCATCGAAGCCGATGGCCAGCCGGAGGTGTCTGATGATGCCATTGCAGCGCTGTTGGCGCAGGCCCTCGGAAGCGCGCCCTCTACGGAGATTGATCAGCCATCAGAAATAACAAACGTCGAGGAGGCTCCGCCAGCTGAGCCGGTGCAATCCGGCCCGGCCGCAAGCGAGACGGCATCGCCGCCGGCGCAAGTCGCAGAGGCGGTGAAGACCGTCGCTGTTCCCGCGCAAACGACCATCCGTGTCGAGTTCGATCGGGTCGACCGGCTGATCAACCTCGTCGGCGAGCTCGTCATCAATCAGGCGATGTTGTCGCAACGTGTCATCGAGGCAAATTTCGCTGGCTCGTCATCGGTCGTCATCGGTCTGGAAGAACTCGAGCAATTGACGCGCGAGATCCAGGAAAGCGTGATGGCGATCCGCGCGCAGCCGGTAAAGCCGCTCTTTCAACGTATGTCGCGCATCGTGCGCGAGGTCGCGGATGCGACCAGCAAACAAGTCCGTCTCAAAACCGACGGCGAAGCAACCGAAGTCGACAAGACCGTCGTTGAGCGTCTGGCGGAACCGCTGACGCACATGATCCGCAACGCGGTCGATCACGGCATCGAAACGCCCGAGGAACGGATCGCCGCTGGAAAGTCTCCGGAAGGCAATGTTCGGCTGAGTGCCGCGCACCGCTCGGGCCGCATCGTCATTGAAATTTCCGACGATGGTGCCGGTATCAATCGTCCAAAGGTCCGCGCTTCCGCGATCAAGAAAGGCCTCATCTCGCCGGACGCGCAGCTGTCCGACAGCGACATCGATAATCTCTTGTTCTTGCCCGGCTTCTCTACCGCCGCCACGATTTCGAGCATCTCGGGCCGCGGTGTCGGCATGGACGTCGTGAAGCGCTCGATATTGGCGCTCGGGGGACGAATTTCGATTTCGTCGCGACCGGGGCTCGGCTCGACCTTCTCGATGAGCCTACCTCTGACGCTTGCCGTTCTCGACGGCATGGCCGTGTCCGTCGCGGGCCAGACACTCGTGGTACCATTGACGGCCATCGTCGAAACGCTGAAGCCCAAGAAGGGCGAGATCCACGGTATTGGCGCCGACGGCCGCGTCATGGCAATCCGCAACACCTTCGTGCCTCTCATCGACGTCGGCACGCAGCTTGGCTTTCGCGACACGCCCGCCGATCCGGAACGTAGCGTCGCGATACTGGTCGAGACCGACGGCGGCGCGCGCAACGCGCTGCTGGTCGACTCGATCCAGGATCAACGCCAGGTCGTCATCAAAAGTCTCGAAGCCAACTACGGAACGGTCTCCGGTATCGCAGCCGCTACAATTCTCGGCGACGGCCGGGTCGCTCTCATTCTCGACGTGGACGCGCTCGTTACTGGTTCATTCGAAGACCAGATCGGCGGCGCCGCGCGCTATGGAACGGAAGGATAATAATAATGCAAGACGTCGGTTCGTCAGCCAACTCCGCAAACCGCGAGTTCGTCGCCTTCCGGGTAGGATCGCAGGAATTCTGCATCGACATTATGGGTGTCCGCGAAATTCGCGGTTGGACGCCCGCAACGCCGCTGCCTCATGCACCCACCTATGTGCGTGGTGTGATCAATCTTCGTGGCGCCGTTCTTCCGATCGTCGATCTTGCCATGCGCTTCGGATTGGGGCTGACGGAGCCCACTCCGCGCAGCGTCATCATTGTCGTGCAGGTGCATCAGCAGGTTGTCGGTCTCTTGGTGGACGCGGTATCGGACATCCTGACGACGTCCGAAGCGTCCATGCAGCCGACGCCAGACGTCGCATCCGATCTCGCAAAGAATTTCGTCAAGGGCGTCTATGCCGTTGAAGGCCGTATGATCAGCATCGTCACGCTGGAAAGCGTGCTGCCGATAGCCGCTAAGGCCGCCGCATGACCGCCACGGCAGCGAATTCCTCGGCTCATCCTTCGGGAGCTCTCGTAACCGGAGAATTTTCGTTTTCCGCAGCGAACTTTCGTGAGATCGCGGAAATAGCGAAAACGGAAGCCGGCATAGACTTGCCCCAGTCGAAGGCGACTCTCGTCTATTCGCGGCTCGCAAAGCGCCTTCGGGCGCTCGGGATCGACACGTTTTCGGAGTATTGCGAAACCGTTCGCACGAACGATAGTGAACGCGACAGCATGATTGCTGCGCTCACCACGAACGTGACGCGCTTCTTCCGCGAAGGGCATCACTTCGAGCATCTGCGCTCTGTAATCATCGAACCGCTCGCTGAATCAGCGCGTCGCGGCAATCGCGTCAGGCTTTGGTCAGCCGCGTGCTCGACGGGACAAGAACCATACTCGATGGCACTGACGGTGCTGTCCGTCATTCCTAATGCCGCGTCTCTCGACGTCCGCATCCTTGCGACCGATCTCAATCCGCACGTCATTGCGCACGGAAAGAACGGCCAGTATCAAAAGGAGGAATTGCGCGACGTTCCTCCTAACCTGCGCGCAAAATGGTTCGAACCCGTACCCGGCGACAATCGCGACGCTCTGAAAATTGCCGATGACGCGCGGTCTCTCGTTTCATTTCGCCAGCTCAATCTGATGGGGACGTGGCCCTTCAGCGGGCCCTTCGACGCAATTTTCTGCCGAAACGTCGTCATCTATTTCGACCGCGAGACGCAGAGTATGATTTGGAATCGATTGACGCGGATGCTGAGGCCAGAGGGCGCTCTATACATCGGTCATTCCGAACGCATCTCCGGTCCTGCATCTTCGATGTTATCGACGGACGGCATCACGAGCTATCGCAGGAAGAGCAGTCAGTCGTCATGAAGAAAGTCAAAGTCCTCATTGTCGACGATTCTTCCACCATGCGCGGGTTGATCGCGACTGTGCTGGCGAAGGATCCGGAAATCGAAGTTGTCGGTCAGGCCGAGGATCCGCTGCAGGCGCGTCAGGCGATCAAGGCGCTCAACCCCGATGTCGTCACGCTCGACGTCGAAATGCCGAACATGAGCGGGCTCGAATTCCTCGAAAAGATCATGCGGCTTCGGCCAATGCCGGTCATCATGGTATCGACCTTGACGCGGCGTGGCGCGGAAGAAACGGTACAAGCGCTTGAAATGGGTGCGATCGACTGTATCGAGAAGCCACGGCCGGGCAACGAGCACAGCTTCGAGGAGCTACCCTACAAGATCAAGATTGCAGCCTCGGCGCGCGTCAAACCCCTGACCAAAGTTGACGTCGATCGCAAACAACCACGTGCCGTTCACCCGGCACATGAGTCTTATGTCTCGGACGGTCGCGTGGTCGCCATCGGCGCATCGACAGGCGGTGTCGAGGCGCTGCTGGAAGTCCTTTCGGGATTTCCCGAAAATTGCCCGCCGACCGTCATAACGCAGCATATGCCGCCGGCGTTCACGCGGAGTTTCGCTGGTCGCCTTGACCGTGTCTGTGCGCCAAAGGTGCAGGAGGCGACAGATCGCGCCAAGCTGATGCCTGGAAATATCTTTTTGGCACCGGGCGGGTCGAGCCACCTCGAAATCACGCCGGATCTGCGTTGCCGCTTGAAAGCCGGCGAGCGCGTGAATGGGCATTGCCCTTCGGTGGATGTATTGTTCAATTCGGTAGCGCGCGCATGCAAGGGCGACGCGGTCGGCGTCATCCTCACTGGTATGGGAAAGGATGGAGCCGCGGGTCTGCTTTCGATGCGTAAGGCTGGAGCAACGACCTTCGGCCAAAATGAATCGACTTCAATCGTCTACGGCATGCCGAAAGCGGCATTCGAAGCCGGTGCCGTTGAACATCAACTGCCGCTTGAGCGCCTGGCGGCAGCGATAATCTCAGAAACGACAACTAAAAAGAAATCATAGGAGGCAAGGCTATGCCCGCAATGCAGCAATTGACGATCCTGGTCGTTGATGACACGTCCGTCAGCCGAGCCCTTCTAACCGATGGTCTTGATCAGATCGGATTGAAGAATTTCAAAGTCGCCAAGGATGGCGAAGAAGGCCTCAAGATGATGATGACGGCGCCGTGCCATCTCGTCATCTCAGACTACAACATGCCGAAGATCGATGGCATTCAGCTTCTGCGTGCGTTGCGCCAGCATGGTCCGACAAGCAAAGTTGGTTTCATCCTCGTAACTGGCAAGGGCGACAAAGCCCTGATCGATGAAGGCAAGAAATGGGGCCTCAATAATTTTCTAGCGAAGCCTTTCTCAGTGCCGCAGCTCAAAACGTGCATCGAAGCAGTTGTCGGTAAGTTGACATGACGGTCGCCGATGCAACGGAAAAGCGCGTTCACATAATCCAAGGCGAGTTTTTCGTCACCCGAGACAGGGACGTCATGGTGACGACGATACTTGGATCGTGCATCGCTGCGTGCATTCGTGATCCACTCGCCGGAGTGGGCGGCATCAACCATTTTCTTCTGCCTGGCAACATCGGTGCCACGGCCGCGGAGGATGAGCGCGTGGGCGTCCATCTGATGGAGTTGCTCGTCAACGGTCTTCTGAAGGCGGGCGCGCGTCGCGAGCGGCTGGAAGCAAAGTTGTTTGGCGGCGCGCGCACGGTGCGATCGCATTCCGACATCGGCAAGCACAACGCCGAATTCGCTCAACGCTTTCTCAAGGCCGAAGGTATTTCCTATGTGGGCGGCAGTACCGGCGGATTGCAAGGACGGCGGATTCAGTACTGGCCGGTTTCAGGACGTGCACGACAGATCCTGCTTGCAGGCCCGGCACCCATCGAAAAACCGGCGCCGCTGCCAGCCGCGTCGGTCGATGCCAACGCTGGTGAACTTGAACTTTTCTGATCGCTTTTACATTGGGATGCGCACGAGATGAATGACAGCAATCAGGAAGGCCAAGGGATGCAGCGAGCAGGCGTGGCGGTCCCGGAAGTATTGGCGATCGTTTCCGCGGAAGTCCGCATGCTGTCCGATACGGCCGGTGATCTCCAGGATCTTATCGGCAACCTCGTTGTCGCCGGCGCCTTCGGAGGGTCGCAATCGCTCTACCAGTTGCAAAGCCTCGATCGGCTGTGCCAGAGCCTCAATGCCGTCGCCGATTTTCTCACAGGCGTTGCCAGCGGCTCGTCGGTCGATTGGAAGGTCGATCTTACTGATGCCGCGCGCGCCGTGAAGCTCGCAGACGTTTGCGACCGGTTGACCGGGCGGACGGCGGGCGAAGAGTCGTCGGGAGATCTAACAGGCGAATTCGACGACTTCGAGAATTGGCCTATGACCGGCTGACGCCGATCAAGAGCCGACGAATTCCCGCGCAGCCGCAAGCGACGCGAAACGACGCCGTCCGACGAGCGTGTCGATCTCGATAGACCCATCTTCGTATTCGAGAAATTCGCGGCCTGCGAGCTTTCCGCCGACGACGGGTTTGCGTGGTTCGGGAAGCGGCGGCGGCATCGGAACGGCAGACCGCTCTCGTCCCGCGCGCGTTGAAGCATCCTGATCTGGCGTCTGCCGGAAACCGAGTGACGGTCCGATGCGGATCAACGACCGGCGGCGCTCGATGATCGGAATGAGCTTCATCGTCACCGCGGCAATGAAAATGCTTTGCATCACCGCGAGAGCCATCAATCGATGAATCCAGATCATCGGCTCATCGGATAACGTCGCCGAATAGCCGATGACGAAGATCAGCACCGACAGCATTCCAAGTCCGGCGAACACCGCGAAGGCAGCAATTCCGCCGCGCTGTCGAGAGGTCAAAGGTTTGTTCGCAAGCCCGGCGTCGCCAGCCAGTCGCAGTTTGAGATCGGCCGCTGTTTGCCGGAAAACGGCATCGAAGCCGAAGGTACTATCGATTGCGCTCATTGTTCTTCATCATGTCCGCTTTTGAGAGATAGGTCCAACTGTCGATCATGACGTCTTTAATCACGTCCCGGCCGAGCCGCTTGTTGGCTCCAATCGCAACGTTGGCGGCTAGATCTTTGATGGCCTGTTTGCGCCCGGTCTTGATGTCGGCCGGAGTGGTCTCGTAGATTTGCCGGAATGCTTCGTCGGCAACGAAAGCGTCCGGCTGCAGTGAGCTCGCCTTAACGAGATCGGAATCAGCAGTGAATTGCAGACGCGTCACGACATACCCGAGGACTTCACCGTCCCTCAGAATTGGCACACTGACCATGTGCGTCTTCATCATCTGCAATTTGGGTTCGGAGTCTTTGGCTTCAGGCGTCTGAACGCTCGCCTTCCAAGTGGCCGCGCCGTAAACGCCGCCGATGGTGGAGAGACAAGCGATAATTGATAAGACGATCAATCGGACCACTGCGTGCTCCGGCTCGGCCCGATGTTGCGCGTGTAGGTTCCGTCCGATTCAGCGTTCTGGATGGCGTCGGAAAGCATCCCTGCGATCTCTTTGACGGCCTCGAGGTGCAGCTGAATTTTGCGAAGATTGACGTCGAGCTTGGCGCGGAACATCTGAAGCCGCAGATTGAGATCTTCATCGATGTCTGCGGGATTCAGCCGTCGCATTGCCTCATTGAGATCGACGAGGCCCTGACTCTTGCGATCGTTGGAGGCCTTGAGGTCGAAATTCGGCGCTTTGTCCAAGGCCGCAGTTTCTTCCTCGAGGGAATCCTCGATCCGCCGGATCACCGCGACGACGACGGCTCGTGCCGCATCGGCATCGTGTGTGACCGCGCGAGGAAGGTGCGGAGCGCGACGACTGCCGCGCGCACCAGCGCGCTTGAGTGCTGCGGATGACGATTGCTGCGATTTGGTCTTGGCTTCAACCGGTGCGGTGCTCATTCTACTTTTCTCCCGGGCCGTGAGATTCCGGTTTGAAGATCATTTGGGCGATGCCGATCGTCCCCGATTTCGAGAGCGTGGTCGCCAAGCTATCCACCATCATCGATCGCCATACGGTCCCGGCGGTGCCTTCGCCAAAGAGGGATTCAGAATCCTTCGGCATCCACTCTTCCAGCATCTGCCGGAGATACAACGCTTCGAACTGCTGGCCGACGTCCTTGGTCTTGCCGCTCTGCGCTTGGCCGGATAATGCCGGCGCAGCGCCATCGGCAGGCTCAGTTGCCGCCTGTGATGCCGCGCGGACGGTCTGTCTGGCGGCCCACATGGCCTGATCGGCGACGGCTGCAGGAGGATTAATCGACATGATGCATTTCGGTGCTGGCGGATAATCGCCTCACGATGAACGTGTTGACTTACCCCGGCCTTGCGCCGCTGTGGCCTGCTGGAATTCAAGCAAGGCCTCAAGGTCCCGTTGCTCGTTCCGTCGTGCTTCCTCGGCGCGGACATCAGCCAGCAACTCGGTCGCTCCGCGTGTGCGTTTGGTAGCCTCGAGATAGCGGGCGAGCACCATTTCGTGCTCTTTCGTGAGACGCTGCTGGCGGCGTTGGATGTTTCCGAGGCTCCGCGACATCAGCGCCAGGAAGGGTTCGTGAACGGCCGACGGATTGGCAAGGGTGGCGATGAGGTTGTCCTGCGTGATGCGAAGCTCATCCATTTGCCGGGTGATTTCGCTGATCCTCGCGCGCTCGGCGGTCTCGAGATCATGAAAGACGTCGACGAGGCGGCGGACCTTTTTCGATGATCTAGCCATTTTGGCCGAGATTCTGGATGGCCTGGGTCACGAGCGACGTAAAAATTTCGAGTGCCGTCTTGTCGACCTGCAACAGAAGGAAGAGGCCGCCCAGCACGACGAACGGCGTCGACACGAAATAAATCGGTATCTGCGGCACCATCTTATTGAGGAAGCCGAAGGCGAAGTTGATAGTCAGCGAATAGACGACGAGCGCGGCGCTGAGCTGCAGCGTCAACTTGAAGGCAGACCCGACAAGCGTGACGATCGTCTGCAGGTTCGGCGGCGCGGCGATCGCTACGCCGACTTTGAACATCTCGTACGAGCGTTGCAGCATCAGAACGATGTTGACGTGCTGGTTCGTGATGAAAAAAAGCGCCACGGCCGGCGTCGTCACCAGCGAGGAAAAGGGCGACGACGGATCGTTGTTCTCAACGGCGTGAGAGAAGACGCCCCCATATCCGGCATAGTTCGCCATGCACGTCGCGGCAAATTCGAGTGCCATGAAGAGGACGCGAACGAGAAATCCCAACAGAATGCCCGTCGAGGTCTCAATCACGATCATCGCCAGCAAATTGCTTGGCTCTTCGCTGGTCGCGGGACGCACCGATTCATAGACGAGCGGCGTAAGCGCGATAGAGACCGCGATGGCAACGAACAGACGCAGTTGCACGGGAACGCGATCGCTCGAGATTCCGGGCAGCAGCATGAAGCAAGCGCCTACCCGGCAGAATACGAGGAGCGGTACGAGCAGGGTGTCGTGAGTGAGGGGCGTCATGAAACCGAGCCGAGCGACTGAATCTGGACACCGCGACTGATCTCGAGATGCGAGAGGACAGGCAGCGTTCCGTAAAGCCGTTCGGTGACCGTGTGCACGTAGGGGCGCGTTTCGGCAGCCGTGACGAGAACGAATTGGTGCCCCGCGTCCATGAGCGGCTGCACCATGCGGCTGAGATCGCCACCGAACTGCTCGATAAGACGCGGCTCGATGTCGAATTCGACGACTTCTCCCTTGCCGTCGCGCTTCAGGGCCTGATGGAACGCAAGCTCCCAGCGGTTTCCGAGGCGCACGACCTTGAGATAATTGCCCTCGCTGAGATCGCCGCAGATCTGCGACGCCAGGCGCATGCGCACATGCTCGGAAATCTGCTCAGCCTTGCGCGAGAACGGAGCGATCTCTGCGACCGCTTCGAGAATGAGATGCAGGTTGCGGATCGAAATGCGCTCACCGAGCAGCATCTTGAGCACGCTCTGAAGGCCCGAATGAGAGATCTGCGATGGGCAGATTTCCTCGAGCAGTTTGCGATATTCGGGGTCGAGCCGTTCGAGGAGCGCGCGAAGATCGCGGTACGAAAAGAGCTGGGCCAGACTGTTGCGGATAACCTCGGCGACGTGCGTCAAAAGCACGGATGTGTTTTCGACCGGAACGAAGCCGTCGCGCTTCAACGCGTTGGTGAAGATATCGGGTATCCACAAGGCCTTCATACCGAACGCCGGTTCGCGCGTTTCGTCGCCCGGAGCTTCCGGCTTCGGGCCGTCCCCGACCACGACGAGGACATCGCCAAGCCGAAGCTCCGCGCTCGAGACCACCGTTCCATGAACTTTGATCTGATAGGTCTTCGGCAGGATGGATAAGTCTTCGGTGAGTTTGATATCCGGAACGACGAAGCCGTACTGCTTGGCGAATTTGCGCCGCATCTTGGCGACGCGCTGCGGGAGATCGCTGGTCGGGCGCATCAGAACGGACGAGATTTGCTTGCCGAAGCAGATCTCGATTTCCGTCGTCTTCAATTGATCGCGAATGGACTGACGCGATTGCTCTTCGGCAGACGGTGCCTGGCCTGCGGTGCTGGCCGATGCCGCCGCCTTCTCCAATTCCGCTTTTTGGCGAACGAGGGTCATGCTGATGAACGTGAGCATCGCGCCGATGCCGGCGAACGGCAGGAAGGGGAGGCCCGGCGCCAGCGCCAACAACGACATCACGCCGCCCGCGATCAACAGCGCACGGGGATAGTTGCCGAGCTGGTTGATGATGACGCCTTCCGTCGAGCCGTGGGTGCCGCCCTTCGACACCAGAAGGCCCGCAGCGAGCGCCACGATGAGCGCAGGCATCTGTGTTACGATACCATCGCCGACCGAGAGTTTGACGAAAGTGTCGACGGCACGGTCGAAGGCGAGCTCATGCTGCGTAATGCCGATAATGATGCCGCCGAAGATATTGACCGCCGTGATGATCAATCCGGCGATCGCGTCGCCGCGCACGAACTTCGACGCGCCGTCCATGGCGCCGAAGAACTGGCTTTCCTCTTCGAGTTCCTTGCGCCGGCGAATGGCTTCCTTTTCGTCGATCGAGCCGGCTGCAAGATCGGCGTCCACGGCCATCTGCTTGCCGGGCAGCGAATCGAGGGTGAAGCGCGCACCGACTTCGGCGATACGCGTCGCGCCTTTCGTGATGACGACGAAATTCACCGTGATCAGAATGATGAAGACGATGATGCCGATGACGAAGTTGCCGCTCATGACGAACTGCGCGAAGCCCGCAATGACGTGACCGGCGGCGTTTGGCCCCTCGGCGCCTTGCGACAGAATAAGGCGTGTCGTCGCCACGTTGAGCGATAGCCTGAGCAGCGTGGCGATGAGAAGGATGGTCGGGAAAGCCGAGAATTCCAGCGGCCGCCGGATCCACAGCGCCACCATCAGGATGATGATCGAGAGCGCGATCGAAAAGGCGAGCCCAAGATCAATCATGAACGCCGGAAGCGGCAGGAACAGGATCGTCAGAATGGCGATCACGCCGACGGCCAAGCCCGCGTCGCGCCGACCCAAACCTAGGTCGATGCCGCTCTCGGCGGTTTTCGTGATTGCCATGATGAATAAATTCCCCCGCGATTTGGGGGCGAGTCTCCTATCCGAAGCTTGCGCGAGGTCGTCATCGGGCAGCGAACGGAGGAGAAAAATTCAAACCTGGCAAATCCATACGCAATTCAAACGGATGGCCCGCGCGATTGCACCCACAACCCATCGCGATGCCGCCGCACGCCGACGCCCATGCAACTATTTGGCGGCTTCAGCCGGATGAAGGGGGGATTGGGCCTTTGAAGCGGGCGAGGCTCCCTCTCGAACATTCGCTCGTCCACGCCCGATCCCGGAATAACTGAGGCCGCGTTCTCGCACGGCGTCGGCATCGAAGACGTTCCGGAGATCGACGATGGTCTTGCCCCTCATCCGCATCTTGAGCGCTTCGAGGTCGAGCGCCCGGTATTCGTTCCATTCGGTAATGACGACGAGGACATCGGCGCCCTCGGCCGCCTGTTCGGCGTTATCGCACCAGATAAGATCCGGTAACAAAGGCTCGGCCTGACGCCGGCCCTGCGGATCGCACGCCCGGACGGTCGCTCCGCGTTCCTGCAGCATCGGCACGATGACAAGGCTTGGCGCGTCGCGCATGTCGTCGGTATTCGGCTTGAAGGTCAGTCCGAGGACACCGATCGTCTTGTCTCGCACCGACCCTCCGACGGCCTCTTCGATCCGGATCGCCATGGCGAGCTTGCGCTCGTGGTTGACGCGTTCAACCTGCTCGATGATCGAAACCGGCGATCTGGCCTCCCGCGCCGTGCGGATGAGCGCTGATACATCCTTGGGAAAGCAAGAGCCGCCGTATCCCGGGCCGGGATGAAGGAACTTGTCGCCGATGCGCCGGTCCTTGCCGATTGCAGAAGCAACCTCCTGGACGTCTGCGCCGACGCTCTCGCAAAGATCCGCAATCTCGTTGATGAAGCTGATCTTGAGGGCAAGAAAGGCGTTGGCCGCATATTTCGCGAGCTCCGCCGATTCCCTTTCGACGAACATCACGGGAGAGCCGCGCAGCGCCAGCGGCTTATAAAGGCGCCCCATCACGTCGCGCGCCCGGTCGTCATCGGTGCCGACGAGAACGCGGTCAGGATGGGTGAAATCCTGGATCGCGGAGCCTTCCCGCAAAAACTCCGGATTGGAACAGACAGCCACGTCAGCGTCCGGCCTCTTTGCTTTGAGGCGGCGCTCGATTTCGCGGCTAGTTCCAACGGGCACGGTCGATTTCGTTGTGACAACGGTAAATCCGTTGAAATGCGGGGCGGCCTCTTCGACGGCCGTGAAAACGTAGGAAAGATCCGCGTATCCGTCGCCGCGCCGCATCGGCGTTCCGACCGCCAGAAACACCACGTCTGCGTCCGCGACAGCAGGTCCAAGATTTTCCGTGAAAAGCAAGCGCCCGGCCTTGATGTTCCGTTCCATCAAGGCCTCGAGCCCGGGCTCGTAGATGGGGGAGCGGCCGGCCTTGAGGTCGGCAAGGCGGTTGGGATCCTTATCGACGCAGGTGACGGTCCAGCCGAAATCGGAAAAGCAGGCGGCTGAGACGAGCCCGACGTATCCCGCGCCGACCATACAGATCTTCATAACTTCAGGTCCCCCTTCCCCTGCCGAAACCGGCTGCAACTGACGAGGTGTAGCACCGGATCGATATGTGGGAAATTGCCACGCGGTTGTAACGATCCCCAAAATACCCAGCTAATCGGCGAGCGGTCGGAAATGATGGCAAATCGAGCCCCGTCCCCTCGAATGACGCATTCTTTGCGCCCCTCAGGTCCCCCTTGCCGGGCGGTTAGCCTAGCCATAAGGCCCGATTCTACGGGGGTTTTGAGCGAGCTTCTAGCCGTTCTCATAAGTATTGAAGTTCTTGTTATTTGACCCCGCAACGGGATCAGGGCTTTGATGCATCCGTTGGCACGCTGTTGTGCCGGCCGCGGTGATTTCGACAGCGACTTGCGCCGCGTCATCAAACGCTAAGCCCCACGGCTCTCGTGGGCTCCGCAATGGAGACCGCTATGAAAAGCTCTAACCTCTGCTTCCTGTCCACATATCGCGCGATGAAGGCCTCGATGTGTATGGCCGGCTGCTGTTGAGATCACGCAGCCCCGCTTCAGCCACTTCAATCGAAAAATCGCAACATAGAGGACGCTGGCCACCGCCGGCAGAGCAACGACATGTCAAAATCCTACGTCATCGAGGTCGGCGACGACCAAGCCGGACTTATCATCCGTGAAGAAGGAGAACGCGAATACCTCTTCCATGCGGCATTGAATGAATACAGTGCCCTCGAAGGAAGGCGCTTCGCAAATCCGCTTCTCGCCGAACGTGCGGCAATCGCTCATCAGGCAAGCCGGCGTCGCCGCCGTATCTCCGCCCGCGCAGAGGAGGCTTTCGCACTATGAGCGGGAAGGTCAGCGAAGTCAGACATAAGCGTCTCGAACCAAATCGGGTCGCGGACCCGCGAACGAAACATGTTCCCTCCCGGCGCTTGAAATTGGTGGCCGATCGAGACTGGCATACGGATCCGATTCCGTATCCGTCGCCGGTCGGTCCATCGCCAGACTTCTAGCACCCGAACACGCAAGCCTATCTGCGTATCTGCATCCCTGGACCCGTCCGCACGCTGCGAGCGGGAACCTTGAGACCGGCGGCTGTTCATCGACCGCCGGTCTCTTTTTCGACGGATGTCTGAAAAGCTTGTGAGTTTTTGTTCGTTCTCCACCCCGTACTGCTTTGAAATAAGCAATCGAAGTACTCTGAAATGAGAAAAGGGACCTGCATATGACTATGGGGCGTGTGATATCGCGGCTTGGCTTGACGGCTGCTCTTCTGATGGCGGTATCGCCTGGAGCTTTCGCGCAGACGAGCATCCTCAATGCGTCTTACGACGTGTCGCGAGAACTCTATAAGGACATCAATCCGGCATTCACTGCGAGCTGGAAGAAGTCGTCGGGCAACGACGTCGAGGTCAAGCAAGCACACGGCGGATCGACCAAGCAGGCGCAATCCGTCGCTGAAGGCCTCGAGGCTGACGTCGTCACGCTCAATCAACCGACGGATATCGATTTTCTCGTAAGCAAAGGTGTGGTTTCGAGCGACTGGCGAACGAAATTCCCGCACGGCGCCGCGCCTTACACGACGACGACGGTATTCCTGGTTCGCAAAGGCAACCCGAAGGCCATCTCCGATTGGGATGATCTCGTGAAGCCCGGCACTTCCGTCGTCATTCCCAATCCGAAGACATCGGGCAACGGCCGCTACACCTATCTCGCGGCTTGGGGCTATGCTCACGATAAGCTCGGCTCCGACGACAAGGCACGCGACTTCGTCAGCAAGCTATTCGCCAATGTGCCGGTATTCGATGGCGGCGGACGCGGCGCTACGACAAGCTTTACGCAACGCGCCATCGGCGACGTTCTCGTCACGTTCGAGAACGAAGCTGCGCTCATCAAGGCCGAGGTCGATGGCCAAAATTTCGATGTCGTCTATCCGTCAGTCAGCGTCGAAGCCGCCCCGCCGGTCGCAATCGTCAATACGATTGTCGAGAAGCGTAAGACGGCCGATGTAGCCAAGGCTTACCTGGACTTCCTCTATTCTGATGACGCGCAGAAAATCATAGCCAAGCATCATTTCCGGCCGCGCAGCGAAGCTGTATTCAAGGAAGCAAACCTGCCGGCCATCAAGACCTTCTCGGTCGAAGACAAAATCGGACCGTGGGCGACGGTGCAGAAAACGCACTTCGCGGACGGCGGAATCTACGACCAGATTACCACCAAGAAGAATTGAACTTTCTCTGATCCTGATCAGCAAGCCGCGACATTGCGCGCGGCTTGCTCCTCTCCGGATTGCCCGCCCTCGTCCTGGCGCCGAATGACTGATAAAAGCGCTACGAGCGCGCCGTAGACCGGCGCCGCTGATAGGGATGAAACGGAGAGCATAAGCAATGGGTGATCACTTTTGGCCGGCAATGTATCCGGGCCTGATCGTGGGAATTCTCTACGGCTTATCGCTACGCGGAGTATTCAATACAGCTGTCGCCGCCCTCGGTGGCCTCGTAGGAGCAGCCATCGCCTACGAAATTTTGCTCGCAGTTGATTTGAACGACGGCCTTCCGTCGGTAATCGGTCTCATAGCGGCGGCATTTCTCGGCGCTTATCTCTTTACCAGCATTGCGCAGCGGCTCGCCAACGCCCGCCCGAAAACGTGAGCGGCCGGGCCAACGCGTTGCACCCTCTAAGAGTTTGACGCTCGTCTGGCCGCGGCATCTCCGCCGTTTTCCACTGTGTCATACAGGCGTCGTGCAACTGTCGTCGAAATTTCACTGAATCCTGGAATTCAGCGCCTGAACTATTGGCCGGGGAGGTGAGATGGCCGATTTCGTCATGACGGCGGCTCTGGTCTTCTGCTTGGTGGCAACTGCCACCCATCTCGTCACGATCGCATTGGCGTTGTTCCGTGTTACCTCGTCTCGCTCTCGGCCGCGCGGATTGAACGTCGAACCTGTCAGCATCATCCGTCCGGTTTGCGGTCGCGATCATTTCGATGAAATGACGCTTCGCTCGACTTTCGAGCTTGGCGACGCCGGCTACGAGATCATCTTCTGTGCGGCTCGCGAGGACGACCCCGCAGTGCCGTTCGTCAGAAAATTGATGGCAAGATATCCGCACATCGAAGCGAAACTGCTTATCGGCGACGACAGGCCGACGAGCAATCCGAAGCTCAACAACATCGTCAAGGGCTGGGCGGCTGCGCGGTTTCAGTGGATCATCCTGGCTGACAACAATGTTCTGATGCCGAAGACATATCTCGGCGATCTCTTCCGCAGCTTCGAACCGAGCGTCGGCCTCGTCTGCTCTCCGCCTGTAGGAAGCCATCCGATCGGGTTCTGGGCCGAGCTCGAATGCGCTTTTCTCAATACCTATCAGGCGCGTTGGCAAAGCGCCGCCGACACGATCGGTCTCGGGTTTGCGCAAGGCAAATCGATGCTCTGGCGTCGTGATATTCTCGACGACGCAGGCGGCATCGTCGCGCTCGGTGCAGAGATTGCCGAAGACGCGGCCGCGACGAAAATCGTCCGCTCTCATGGCCTCAACGTCCGCCTCGTCGACCGTCCATTCGAACAGCCGCTGGGTCCAAGATCCGTGGCGCAGGTATGGGCACGCCAAGTGCGCTGGGCGAGGTTGCGGCGGGTGACATTTCCGGTTTTCTACGCGCCGGAAGTTCTGACCGGCTCGACTTTGCCGATTGCAGCCGGCGTCGCCGCGGCTTCGAGCTACGGTCTGGATCCGCTCACAGTATTCGCAGCCCTGCTTGCGATCTGGTTCGGCGCCGAGGCGCTTTTGGCGCGGGTGGCTGGCTGGCACATGAAATGGCAGTCACCCTTCGCGTGGATGCTGCGTGATGCCTTGCTCCCGCTCCTGTGGATCGAGGGCTGGGCGGGAGACACGTTCGTCTGGCGCGGTAACGATATGAGTGTCGCGAAGCCCGCCGCCAGCACCACCCCGATTGCCAATTCGGGCATGTAGCGGCGGGCCCAGTGACCTGACCCGCGAAGCCCTATTTCGTCTCAGTTAAAGCGGCGTCCGGCGTGAGTCCGACCGTGCGTCCTTCGAACCCTGCCGCGTCGAAGTATTTCGTCTCGCCCGCGACCTGGTAATTGAGGATCGTGCGCAGGCCCAATGACGACGGCGCGGAGACGAGCGTCTTACGCTCCCAAGTCGGAACAGTGCCGTTCATCAAAGCTTCGCTAAGCGCTCTCCCGGCAAGCTTGCCATGGCTTTTGGGCATTAGTCCGAGGATCGTCGCGATGGTCTGCCCGACGTCGGCGTTGCTGGCTGGCGCCTCGCTGACGAAGCCTTTCTTGAACGAGGGACCGAACGCCGCCATGAAATTCGCGGTGTCCGCACGGCTGAAGCTTCCATGCATGCCCTGCCCCTGCTGCAGACCCGTATCGGCGATCTCCGCCGTGCAGAGTTCGGGCTTGGCGCATCCCGTCGACATGCTCCTGAAATTGACGACGATCGACGGACGCGGCATGAGCGAGGAACCCTGCAGATTGATCGCTGAGAGCGGCAAGGTGCCCGAAAATGTTCCCAAGTGGTCATCGACGAACAGACCGCTGACGTAGTCCTGAGCGAGCAGCGCATCGATCGCCTTCTGCGCCAACTCGCGATCGCCGCTCGGAATATAAATGAGATCCGAACCGCCATTCGCTGCGACGACGATCTTTGGTGCGTTGGCGTCTTCGCCGATCAAGCCATCCGCAAGCTTCGGGTGGTTGCCGCTTTCGACTTTGGCATTTGCGGCTTCTGGATCGAACAGCGGCAAGTTCAAAGCTGACGCGAGATCGATTGCCAGAAATCCGGGAGGCAGCATGCCCGGAGGCACATCGGCGTAGCTCGCGCGGGCGGCGCCGCTGGTATCGCTCTGTTTCGAAATCGTCGAGAAGCCGTGATCGGCCGAGACGACGATGTCCGTCGTCTCCGCAAGGCCGAGCTCATCGAGCGTCCGCCGGATTGCCGCGAGGTTCGAGTCCGCATTGCGGATCGCCGCCATCGATGTCGGTCCGTTGATGCCGGGTTCGAGCTTCAACAGGCTGTCGCCTTGGTTATGTTGGGTACCATCCGGATCGCGCGACCAGAAGACGACGACGAACGGTTTCCCGTCAGCCTTGAATTTCGGCAGAACAACCCGCGTCAAAGCGGCCGTGAAATATCCCTGCTGGACGACATTGGCGTCCTTCGTGCCCGGCTCACGAAAGTTTCCGCTCTCTTTATTCGTCAACCGGCCCGGAGCCTCCGCCGGCAACCCGGCTGCCTTGAGCCCGTCGCTCACCCAAGGAGCGAGCGGAATGCCTGCCTCGGTTCCGGTCGCATCGTCCATGATGATGCTTTCACCACCGCTGCGAGACGTATGATCGAAGACGAGTGTCGGACCGATCTTGCCGATCGCAGCGGTGTTGAACCCGGCCTGATGCGCAACTCGGAGGATCGTTTCCTCATCGATGAAGTTGCCGGCGAAATGGTCGTCGATATCACCGAGCACGCGATCGTTCTCGATGAACGCCATGCGCGCCGAAGAGGCCGCCTTGATCGGGAAGCCCGCGTAGAGGACATTTCCGAAAACGCCAGTGTCGCCGAGATAATGGCCGGTGGCCATGCCGCTGGAATTCGGCATGGTGAATGTCGGAAAGAGCGAATGGCTGTTGGCGAAGTTAACACCCTTATCCCGGATGTCGGCGAAAGTCGGCGCGGTCTCAGGCGTCACGATGCCGGCGCGCAGCCCGTCGGGAACGAACAGCACGACGTTGTGCCGGCTGGCATCGGCAAAGGCCGGTGCTGCATTCGCGAACACTGCGAGAAATGCGCTTGAGATGAGATGTTTTGCAGACATTTAAGCCTCACTCGGAACTGGTGCCGGAAGTTGGTCTGGGATGCGATGAATGTCTGGATCTAGCGTTCGACGATGACTCCCACATGTCGCCTCGTCATCGCAACGGCTGTCCGAAGTCGCGCGTGCCCACTTTCGTGGCAGTGGAATTTTTTTCCCCACTATGCCACAGGAAATATCCCGCAGCATGCATAAGGGGGTCCCGTGCGCTTTCTCGTTTTCCAACACATCGCTTGTGAGCATCCCGGCATCTTCCGTAAATTCTTCGCCGCCGATGGCATTTCCTGGGACGCGGTCGAGCTTGACGAGGGCGAGATCATCCCTCCTCTTGAAAACTATGATGCCCTTTGGGTCATGGGTGGCCCGATGGACGTATGGGATGTTGAAGAGCATCCGTGGCTGATTGAGGAGAAGCGCGCGATCCGGCGCTGGGTCGGCGATTTAGGCCGTCCTTTCGTTGGGCTGTGTCTCGGGCACCAACTTCTCGCGGATGCGCTGGGCGGCACGTGCGGCCCGCAACGTCCGTCCGAAATCGGCATTCTCGACATCGCGCTGACGCCCGCCGCAGCGAGCGATCCGGTGTTCGGTGATCTGCCGCAAGAGTTCAAGGCAGTCCAATGGCATTCCGTACGTGTAGCCCAGCCGCCTGAAGGCGCCGTGGTGCTGGCGAAATCCGATGTCTGTCCCTGCCAGGCAATGCGTGTCGGCCGAAACGCGTGGAGCATGCAGTATCACGTCGAGATCGAGGAGAACACGATCGACGATTGGGGGAATGTCCCCGCTTACGCCGAGGCGCTGGAGCGGACGCATGGTCCCGGCGCACTTCCGCGTATGGCCGAGACGGCGAAACCTCACATGAAGAATTTTGCGGCCGACGCAGAAAAACTCTACCGCAACTTCATGAGGGAAATTCGCTCTCGCTAGTGCGAGCGGAGATGCGTCATACGAAAACAATTTGCTTCTCAATTCGGCAAATTTGTTGCGCTCACTGAGCAATGTGATAGGCTAAAAATGCCCTATTTTTATGGGGTTATTGGTTGCGATTGGTGGCGATTGGTACAGGGGTTCGCATGTCCTCCGAGGGCAACGCGCAACTAACCGGAACCATAACAGGTAGAAATGCCTGTAGCGTCTGGCTTTGTCCCAGACGCCATCCAACAGTTTTCGAAATTCGACTGATCGTTTAGCGCCACGTGCCGGAGACCCGGTTCGTGGCGTTCCTCGTTTTGCATAACGATAAAAATCAAGATCGGGGATACGCATGACAGCGACTTACGAAAATCGGGCCGGAGGCTTATCCGAAAACACTCTTCATCGCGCAATCGATTGGCGCGGAGCTTTTTGGGTGGCGAGCGGCGTGCCTGCGCTCGTCCTCTTCTCCATCGGCGGCATAGCCGGCACTGCAGGAAAGCTCGCCTTTATCGTCTGGATCCTCTCGATGATCCTGGGTTTCCTGCAGTCCTTCACGTACGCCGAAATAGCGGGCCTCTTTCCAAATAAATCCGGCGGCGCCTCCGTCTATGGCGCGACTGCTTGGCTTCGCTATTCGAAGCTGATCGCGCCGCTCTCCGTCTGGTGCAACTGGTTCGCCTGGTCCCCGGTTCTGTCGCTCGGATGCGCCATCGCGGCAGGATATATTTTGAACGCCGTGGCGCCGATCCCAGTCTTTACCGCCCAATCGCCGGAAGTCGTTGCTTGGCTCGCGGATCCCGCAAATGCCGGAAAGGCCGCCGCAGATGCGATCGCTGCTGTTACCGCGGTTCACACGCCCGCCATCCAATCTTTCAATGCGCTGACCGTGGCGATACCGGGTCTTGGAACGCTGAACTTCAACTCGTCCTTCTTCATCGGCGCCATACTGATGCTGATCGTGTTCGCCATCCAGCATCGCGGCATTCTTGGTACGGCGAACGCCCAAAAATATATCGGTCTTCTCGTCATCATCCCGATGTTGATCGTCGGAATAGTGCCCTTGATCAATGGCCAGTTCCACGCGTCGAACGTGGCCGGACCTTATCTGCCGGGAGCTGACGGAAACGTCGGGTGGACGCTCTTTCTCGGCGGGATGTTCATTGCCGCGTGGTCGACCTACGCGTTCGAAACGGCGATCTGCTACACCCGCGAATTCCGCGATCCACGGACCGATACGTTCAAGGCGATCTTCTATTCAGGCCTCCTCTGCCTGCTGCTCTACATCTTGGTGCCCTTCACGTTTCAGGGCGTGCTCGGTGTCGATGGCATGAAGGATCCCGGAATTGTCGCCGGCACGGGCGTCGCCGACGCGATGGCCAATATGGTCGCGAGCGGCAACGCCTTCATCAAGCAGGTCTTCGTCGCGCTCATGATCTTGGCGCTCGTCCTCGCGATCATGACGGCGATGGCGGGCTCATCGCGGACACTCTACCAGGGATCGGTCGATGGCTGGCTGCCGCGGTATCTGAACCATACGAACGAGCACGGTGCACCGACACGCGCCATGTGGACCGACCTTGTCTTCAATCTCTTTCTGCTCGCAATTGCATCAGACTCCGCAGGCTACTTCTTCATCCTCGCCGTGTCCAACGTCGGCTACATCATCTTCAACTTCCTGAACCTCAATGCGGGCTGGATGCACCGCGTTGATAGCGGGCATATCGAGCGCCCATATCGCGCGCCGTCGTGGCTAATCGGATTGAATACGGTCCTCGCATTCGTCAACGCGCTATTGATGGGCGCGGGAGCGAAAGTCTGGGGTTATTCGAACGCGCTCTTGGTCGGTTTCATCTTCGCTGCGCTCATCATTCCGGTGTTCGCCTTCAGGCATTATGTCCAAGACAAAGGGCAGTTCCCGAAAGGCGCACTCGAGGATTTGGGATTGACGGGGCAAGACCTCGGAGAACGCAAGGCCGGCATACTCCCATACTTGGCGCTGATTGCTGGCCTCGCCGTAGTGCTTATCTCGAATTGGTACTTCCAGATGCCGCCTGCGTAATCGCGCAGTCGGCATCCTGTGCACTGAGGTCGAGTGCTTCGGCTCTAGTGGGCAGGTTCGTGACGACAGTTTTCGCAACTCTTCACCGAAGCAAAACTCACCAAGCTTCGGAACGAAGAAGCTCGGAAAAAAATCGAATCTCTCTTCGTCAAACGTCAGATTTATGCGAGCGCCCGTGCTGCCTAATTAATCGCTGATTGCTCGGAATTTGGCCTTGTACGAATTGTGGGATTAGCAGCATAGTTCAACAATTATCACTCACAGGAAAAATCGGGAGATGCCGATTTCCTACTTTGATCGCAACAAAGTTGGCTTGGAGGCTTACCAATGTACCGTTCCGTCAAAGGTGTTTTGACCGGTGGCGCTTGTGCAGCTTTACTATCGCTGGCGGGTCTGCCCCAGGCGATGGCGGCTCCTGAATCGAATGATCCGATCAAGATCGCTCTCTTCGATTGGACGAGTGTCAACTTGAACGCCAAAATTCTCGGCGGCATCCTGACAAAGCTCGGCTACAACGTCGAATATCCGACAGCTGATTATCTTTCGAGTCTGACGACGGGCCTTACCAACGGCGATATCGATATCGGCGTCGAGTTCTGGGATACGACCGCTGCCGAGGCGATGAAGGCATCCGACGCGACGGGCCAAACGGAGCGCCTCGGCGCCCTCGGTCCAAAAGCGAAGGAAGAGTGGTGGTACCCGCTCTACATGAAAGAAAAGTGCCCCGGTCTGCCCGATTGGAAAGCGTTGAAAGATCCGAAGTGCGCGGAGGCATTTGCCACACCTGATACCGCTCCCAAGGGGCGCTATCTCGGCGGCCCGGTGACGTGGGAAGGCTTCGACGACGAGCGTGTCGAAGCGCTTGGACTGCCATTCACAGTCGTGCACGCAGGAACCGATGGCGCGATGTTCGCCGAACTCGATTCAGCCTATCAGCGCAAGGCCCCGATCCTGCTGTGGATCTACTCACCGCATTGGGCGCCCGCGAAATATCAAGGCGAGTGGGTGCAGTTCCCCGAGTACGAACCGGCCTGTTACACGGACGCGAAGTGGGGCGTAAATCCGGATAAGAAATACGATTGCGGTAAGCCGCACGGCGAAATCTGGAAGTACTCCTGGAAGGGCCTGAAGGATAAGTGGCCGGGTGCATACAAGGTTGCCAAAGCCTACACGATCGACGTCAACGAATTGAACAAGCTGTCGGGTCAAGTCGATCTCGATGGCAAATCGATCGACGATGTTGCCGCTCAATGGATCAACGCCAACGAGGCGAAGTGGAAGGAATGGGCGAAGTAAGAGGCGGACCTTTTCTTTGCAGTACTGATTGAAACAACGAGAACCGGCGGTCATCGCAAAGACTGTCCGGTTCTCTTTGTTTTAGAGCAATCCATCAGGAGCGCATGGGGCCCTCTGGAATGAATAATCAAGCGCCACTGCGCAATGAAATGAATGCCGTCGCTGACGACCGGCCGGTGAAGTTACGGTGCAAGGACGTTTGGAAAGTCTTTGGCGCCGGCGCGGAAAAGTTTCTGGCAAGCCGCGAAGGCGTGGCGACTTCGGAAAGTCTCGCCGAAGCTAAGCTCGTCGGCGCGGTCCGGCGGGCGTCCCTGGAAGTGAAACGCGGCGAGATTTTCATTGTTATGGGCCTTTCTGGCTCCGGCAAGTCGACGCTCGTGCGTTGTCTTTCGCGCCTTATCGAGCCGACGTGGGGAAGTGTCGAGCTGGACGGCATGGATCTCCTCAAGGCGAAGCCCGACGAGCTGATCGAAATCCGCCGCCATCGCATGGGCATGGTGTTTCAGCACTTCGCGCTGTTGCCGCATCTGACGGTGCTGGAAAACATCGCGTTCCCGCTGTCGGTGCAAGGCGTCGACCGCAAATCGCGCGAGGAGCGCGCGCGGAAGGTGATCGATCTCGTTGGTCTCAGCGGGCGCGAACAGTTCTATCCGCGAGAGCTGTCGGGCGGTCAGCAGCAGCGCGTCGGCATAGCGCGAAGCCTCGCCGTGGAGCCGGAAATATGGTTTCTCGACGAGCCGTTCTCCGCGCTCGATCCGCTCATTCGCCGGGAAATGCAAACCGAGCTGGTACGCTTGCAGAGCGTGCTGAAGAAAACGATTGTCTTCATTACGCACGACTTCGACGAGGCGATCCGATTGGCCGACCGCATCGCAATCATGAAGGACGGTGCGATCATCCAGACCGGCACGCCGGAAGAGCTCGTCCTGCATCCGGCAACGGATTACGTCGCCGAGTTCACGCGCGATGTGCAGCGTTCGAAGGTCATGTCGGCAGCGCGTCTCATGCGGCCGGTAACGCCATCCGCCGATTACGGTGGAACGGTGCAGGCGACGGATAAAATCTCGACGTTTTCGGCCCGGATTGTCGGCTGCCGGAAAAGCTTCCTTGTCACGGCTGCCGATGGCAAGCCGCTTGGGGAAGTGACGCCGGACGCCGTCATTGATCTGCTGGCCGACCGCGATCCCCTGCGCGAGGCTCGCGCATGACCGTCGCGGACACTCGGACTTCGCCGCGTTCGCCGGCAATCGGAGGTTGGACACTGATATGGGTCGCGGCCGTCGCCGCAGTCGCCCTTCTCTATATGCTGCCCGGTATCGCTCCCTGGGCCGTGAAATATCCGTCTGACGCGGTTATCCCCATCGCCGATTGGATTTTGGCGTTTATGGCGTGGCTGAAAACCAATTTCACATGGTTGACGCGAGGCATAACCGACATCTTCAACGTGCCCCTGCAGTGGGCCATCTCACTCTTCGCAAAGGGTTGGAAATTCGGCTACGGGCCTGATGCGCTCGTGCTACCGCGCTTGTCGTGGATCGGTGTTTGCACCGCTTTCGCCCTCGCTGGATATGCTTTTGGCGGTATCAGACTCGCCGCACTTGCGGCAGGCTGCATGATCTACATCGCGCTATTCGGGCAATGGGATAGCGCCATGCTGACGCTCGCGTTGATCGCGATAAGCGTTCCGCTCTGCGTCATCTTCGGGCTCCTCATCGGCATACTCGCTTTCCGCAAGCCGTGGATCGATCGCGCCATCATTCAGCCCATGCTCGATCTGATGCAGACGATGCCGACATTCGCCTATCTCATCCCGATGCTTCTCCTGTTCGGCAACAGTCCGGTTTCCGGAATGTTGGCGACAGCCATATTCGCGATGCCGCCGATGGTGCGTTCAACCGTTCTCGCGTTGAAACGCGTGCCGCACGAGATTGACGATTTCGGCGAGATGGTGGGCTGCACGCAGCGGCAGAAGCTGCTGAAGGTCCTTCTGCCATCCGGGCGTCCGACGTTGATGGTCGGCGTCAACCAAGTGATCATGCTCGCCCTCAACATGGTCATCATATCTTCGATGATCGGCGCCGGCGGCCTCGGCTACGACGTCCTGCTCGCACTCCGGGCTTTGAAGATCGGGCAAGGCATGGAGGCAGGTCTCGCGATCGTCGCGCTTGCCATCGTGCTGGATCGCCTGAGCCAGGCGGCCGCGCGCCAGCGTCCATCGGCGCACATGCCGGACCAGAATTTTCTGCAACGTTACCCGATGTTGACGGCCGCAATTGCCGTCCTTGCCGTCACAACTTTGCTGAGCCATTTCGTGCCGGCGTTTGCTTCCGTTCCGGCGGCCATCAAGATGTCGACAGCGCCGTGGTGGAAGGCCGTCGTGGACTGGGTGAACATCCACTTCTTCGATGCGATAGAAGCCTTCCGGACGTTCCTGCTGCTCTACATCCTCAATCCGATACGCGATTTCCTCGTCGGCTTTCCTTGGCTCGGAATGGTCTTTCTTGTGGGTCTAGCCGGCTATCGGCTTTCGGGTGCCCGCCTCGCGGCGATCGTCGTCATCATGACGGCCTTCTGCGCGGCGACGGGCCTTTGGGAAAAGTCGATGGCGACACTCTATCTTTGCGGTGTGTCGGCGCTTGTCGCGGCCCTGTTTGGCATCGCCCTCGGCATCGCGGCGTCGCGAAGCGATCGGTTCGCCGCCTTTCTCATGCCGATCTGCGACACGCTGCAGACGCTTCCCTCGTTCTGCTTCATCATTCCGGTCGTCATGCTCTTCCGCGTCGGCGACGTAACGGCGATGATTGCAACGGTGCTGTTCGCGATCGTTCCCGCAATTCGCTACACCAATCACGGCATTCGGCAGATCCCCGAAAACCTGATCGAGGCCGCGACCGTCTCCGGCTGCACGCCGCGGCAGATGTTCTGGAGGGTGCAGTTGCCGCTAGCGCTGCCTGAAATCATGCTGGGCCTCAATCAAACCGTGCTGCTCGCGCTCAGCATGATCATCATCTGCGCGATGATTGGAACGCGCGACCTCGGTCAGGAAGTGTTCATTGCCTTGGCAAAAGCCGACGCAGGACGAGGCCTGACGGCAGGTTTCGCAATCGCCTTCATCGGCATCGTCGCCGACCGGTTGCTGCGGGCATCGACGGATCGATTGCAGTCACGGCTCGGCCTCGTCTGAAAAGGCCGAGCCGCGGCATCGCAGTTATTCCTCGTAGCTATTGATGACCACGTCCAACGGCAATGGCCGTTGCCTCCCGCCTCCGATGCACGCGCGCGCTGTCCTTCGTTGCGTTGCGATGTTCTAGTATGTAGCTGCGCCCCTATAAGCCCCCCGCTGGTCGTGCTTGATTGGCATCCTTCATAGGCAATGCCGTCTATCTCGACACCGCAGGCGCGTATGCTAAGCAGCGATGGAAACGCCGGAGAGGCAGTGAACCTGCCCAGAGGTCGAGAACGCAACGGCAGGGCGAGGGGACGAAAACATGCCACGGGTATCGCGCAAAGAGGCCGATCAGCATCGCAAGGAGGTGGTCGATGCAGCGTCCCGGCTTTTTCTCGAGCATGGCATCGATGGCGTTAGCATCCCGGAAGTGATGGCCGAAGCCGGCCTGACCCATGGCGGCTTTTACGGGCATTTCAGTTCGAAGGACGCACTGGTCGCCGAAGCCTGCCTCAAAGCCTTTGAAGATAAACGCGCCACGTTTGAAGGCTTCACCGAACGGCATGGCGCCGACAGGAAAGCTGCGCGGACCGAGTTCATCAAGCGCTACACGTCGAAAAATCACCGCGACGCCATTGGCGCTGGCTGTCCGGCAGCCGCGATGTGCGGTGACCTTACGCGGAATAATCCGCGAGGGGCCGTGCGCACTGCATTCGCGACGGCGATGGGTACGTTGGTCGGTAGGCTGAGCCCCTTGCTGTCGGGAAAGAAGAAGCCCGCGACACGTGAGGAAACACTGGCGCAAATCGCCATGTTGGTTGGCGGTCTGGTGCTCGCGCGATCGACCAAAGGCCACCCCATTTCAGATGAGATTTTACAGTCTGTCCGATCCGCGCTTATCGATAAATAGTTTCAACCGGAGCACCGGAAACTCGCGCGCCGAAAATCGTCCTGACGATATGATGCCGGCCGCCGGATAACTTTATGATAATTTTTCCGGAAGACCGATCGGTTCGTGTTTGTTGGACATGAACGTTCCTCGGAGCTAACAGTGGCGTTCGGCAAAGCGTCAACCGCAACGGTTATGAGCCATGGTCGAAGGCCTGATCACACAGCGCAGCAACCACCCGGCTAAGGAAACGGCCGACAGGCTAGCCCGAATAATCACCGACAAGGGAGCGACCGTCGTAGCCCGCATCGACCATGCCGCCGCCGCCGCAAAGGTCGGATTGGAATTGCGGCCGACAGAGGTTCTGATTTTCGGCAACCCGAATGTCGGTACACATCTTATGCAGCAAGAACAGTTGATCGGCTTGGAGCTTCCCGCCAAGATTCTCGTTTGGGAGGACGACAAGAACGTCACGTGGCTCACGTATCAGGATATGGAGTGGCTGGCGAACCGGTATGGAATAGCGTCCGCCGTTCGGCCGACTGTGGAGAAATTATCGTCTCTGTTAAGGCTTGTCGTCGAGGAGGCTGCAAGCAAAAGTGATTGAAAAAAATAATCGCCAATTCACGATTCGTAATGAACATTTCAAGAGGTTGCGAATTCTTTGGATGGAACTCCCCGAAGCAACATAGCGTAAGGAACCGATCGTCATGAAAGCGGATACCGCTAAGGCCCGTCGCAAGCTTCCACTCGATACGCCGTCGCACTTTTCCGATAACGCTATCAAAGATATCTCCGGCGCGCTGTCGGCGCTGCTCGCTGATTTCTTTGCGCTGTATATCAAGACGAAGAACTTTCACTGGCACATGTCCGGCCCAAACTTCCGCGACTATCACCTTCTGCTGGACGAACAGGGCGAGCAGATTTTCGCTGCAACCGACGATATAGCGGAACGCGCGCGTAAAATCGGCGGCACGACGATCCGCTCCATCGGGCAGATCAATAGCGAGAAGCGCATTCTCGATAACAATGCGGACTTCGTTTCGCCAAACGACATGCTGGCGGAACTCCGGGACGACAATCTTCAGCTTGTCGATGAGATGCGCCAGGTTCACGATCTATGTGATGAGCACGGCGATGTCGCCACCACCAGCCTTCTGGAAAACTGGATCGACGAAGGCGAACGCCGCGTGTGGTTCTTGTTCGAGGCAACGCGGAATATTCCTCACGAAGCCTGAGACTTTAGGCCGAAGGCTATCTCTAATCTGAACTTTGTGGCGCCGGGCTTGTCTCTCGGCGCCATTCGCGTTTCTGATGGATTGCCGGTCAGGGCCTCGCAATCTCGAACATGTCGCCCGTCCCCGTATACCAGCCGCGGCCGTGCATGCGCCCGATCAGATCGAGCGCGAGCGTATCGACGTAGAATTTCTCCGGATCCAGAATAAACGCATCATCGACGTGAGCCTGCACGACCTCGCCGAGCGCGATCAGCTGATTGGAAATCACGATGGGCGTGTGCAATCGGCATTCGAACGCCACGGGGCTTATCGCAATCCGCTCCGGTTGAACCTTGAGCGACGGACGTGTTTCGAGCTTGGCGAGCGCCAGCTCGTCGACGTCCGGCGGTAGGTCACCGGAAGTCAGGTTCATCGAATGCGAGGCGGAGCGTGGCACCAAGTTGACGACGAATTCGCGTGTATCGAGGATGTTGCGCGCCGTGTCCTTCATGCCGCCACCGGCCTCAGGCGTGATGCCAAGCGCGAGTAACGGCGGGTCTTTGCTGAGTGCGTTGAAAAAGCTGAACGGCGCCGCGTTGCGGACGCCGTTCGTGGAGATCGTCGTCACCCAAGCGATCGGCCGCGGAACAATCGTGCTGGTCAGAATCTTGTAACGATCGTCCGCGGCTAGCTGCTCGAAGTCGAATTCCATTTCATGTCCTGCTTTCCGGCGCTCTGATGCCGCTCAGGATTTTCTTAACGTGATCGACTTCGTCCTGCACGATGGTATGACCCATCCCAGGATAGATCTTTTCCGTCACTTCGCCGCCGAGCTTTCTCAGCACGTCCGTCGATTCATGCACCCGCGCGAGCGGAATATGGAAGTCGACATCGCTGCAGCCAAGGAACACCGGCGTACCTTGAAGCGAGCCCGCATAGTTTCGTGGCGTGCCCTCGGGCCCGATGAGTCCGCCGCTCAATGCAACCACGCCGCCGAAGCGGCGAGCATTGCGAGCGGCAAACTCGAGCGCGAGACACGCGCCCTGGGAAAATCCCAGAAGCACGATGCGTTCCGAGGGCATGCCTTCCCGCTGCAGGTCCTCGACGACGCCGGACAATGTTCCGAGCGCATTGCTGAGGTACGGTTCGTTGCGGGAAATGGGGCTCATGAACGAATAGGGATACCAACTCCCTGATTCGGCCTGCGGTGCGATGTAGGCGACGTCACGGGCATCGAATGCACCCGCGAGTTCGAGAATGCTTCGCGCACTCGCGCCGCGCCCATGCACCATGATCATCGCCGCACGGGCGGCACCGATGGGTGCGCCCGTGCCAATGACTTCCGTCGTAAGTGTCGTCATGCTGCTTGTCCCAATGGTTGCAAGACGGCTTCGATTTCATTCCGCCGGCCTTCAAGGAATGCCGGCAGCTTCAGCGACTGACCGAGAGACGCCAGCGGTTCATCGATGGCAAATCCCGGTTGGTCGGTCGCGATCTCGAAGAGCACGCCGCCCGGCTCACGGAAATAGATCGACCGGAAGTAGTCGCGGTTGACCTGCTCCGTGGTCCGGATGCGATGGGTCTCGACGAGCTTCTTCCGCATCTCGGCCTGCACGTCGTCAGTCGCGGCGCGGAACGCCACGTGATGCACCGACCCACGGCCCAGCTGTCCGGCGAGAAAGCCCTTGGCTTCGCGGATCTCGACGACGCCTCCGGCAACCGCACCGTTCGCGACGAACTGTTTGGTCGGTCCTTCGCTGCCGGCCTCGGTAAATCCGAAGACGTCGGTCAGGATCGCACCGGTTCGCGTCGCGTCCTCGAGCAGAAGGCTAATGCCATGGAAGCCGCGCAGCGCGTGCTCAGCCGGAACGTTGCCGCCCTGCCAAGCCGCCTCCGCCTCCGCGCCGGGAACGCCGACGAGAGCGAGCGTCATGCCATCCGGATCGCGGAACGCCAGAACCGAACGGCCGAAGCGCTTCTCGATATCTTCATGTGCAACACCCTTCTCGACGAAGCGATGGGCCCAGTAGCCGATCGCGCTCTCGGGAACGCGAAACATCGTCTGCTGCGCGAAGCCGACACCGTTCCGTCCGCGCGGGGCATCGTCCCGCGGGAAGAACGTGAGGATCGTTCCGGGATTCCCGGCCTCGTCGCCGAAATAGAAGTGATACGTACCGGGATCGTCGAAGTTCACCGTCTTCTTGACCAGTCTGAGGCCAAGAACATTGGTGTAGAAATCAAGATTGCGGGATGCGTTGCCAGCAATCGCTGTGATGTGATGAATGCCAGACATGGCTTCTCCTTTCTCGTCTGCACGAGATTTCGCTGTGTTGCTTCTCAATGTGGTTAGTGGAACCAGCCCTTCAATTGGCGGCCGGTGGAACGAGACCGTCGCCGTTTTGGCGACGATCCGTAACCGGAGCGTCAGCTCTTGAGCCGGCTCGCGATCTGAGCGACGTGACGGCCCTGAAAGCGTGCGCCTGCCAATTCGTTCTCGGAAGGCTGCCGCGAACCGTCGCCGCCTGCAATCGTCGACGCCCCATAAGGCGAGCCGCCGGTGATTTCGGTCAGCCCCATCTGACCCGCGAACGAGTAGGGAAGCCCGACGATCACCATGCCCTGGTGCAGCAGCACGGTGTGCGTCGATAAAATTGTGCTCTCCTGCCCGCCGTGCTGAGTGGCTGTCGACGTGAAAACGCTGCCGACTTTGCCGATCAATTTTCCAGACAACCAGAGGCCGCCGGTTTGATCGAGAAAGTTCTTCATCTGCGCGGGCATGTTTCCAAACCGCGTCGGAACACCGATGATGATCGCGTCATAGTCAGCCAGCTCATTGACCGTGGCGATGGGTGCCGCCTGATCGAGCTTGAAGTGCATCTTCTGGGCGACCTCTTCAGGCACCAGTTCCGGCACGCGCTTGATCGTTGCTTCGGCCCCGGCTTCGCGAACGCCTTCCGCGACGGCCTCGGACATCTTCTCGATGTGGCCGTAGCTTGAATAATAGAGAACCAGAACCTTGGTCATGAATGCCTCCGACCCCTGTGAATGCTGCGGTTGGCGACCCTTGCCGTCGCCGACCACCAACACATGACGCGTTGACACGAATTCCTCAATCCGCCAATATTTGTGCAGTCTGGTTCCAATTTGGATACAAATGGACAAGCTTGCCGCCATGAACGCGCTGGTGAAGGTGGTCGCGAGCGGTAGCTACGCGGAGGCAGCGCGCCGGCTCGGTCTGACGAGGTCGGCCGTCAGCAAGGCCGTCCTGGAGTTGGAGCAGACCCTCGGCGCACGCCTCCTGGACCGCACGACGCGCCGTGTCACGCCGACGGAAGCGGGCCTCGCCTATTATGAGCGGTGCCTCGCAATTCTGGCCCAGGTCGAGGAAACGGAGGCGCAGGTCTCCCGGCTACATGACGAGCCCAAAGGCACGTTGAGGGTCAATGCGCCGATGTCGTTCGGCACGCTCTATCTGGGCAACGCCATTGCCGATCTGATGATCCGGTACAGCGACCTGAAGGTCGAACTAACGTTGACCGACAGATTGGTCGATCCGCTCGAAGAAGGCGCCGACGTAACGGTGCGGATCGGCACGCCCACAGACTCGAGCTTGATCGCGCGCCGCATCGCGCCCGCGCGTATCGTCCTCGTGGCATCGCCGGACTACATCGAGAAGCATGGCGAACCGGAGACGCCGGGAGATCTGGTAGAGCATCGCTGCCTGAGCTACGGCCATACGACGTCATTGCAGCGCTGGCATCTGACGGAAAATGGTGAGTCTGTTTCCGTCTCGATCGCCTCGTGTATGTCATCGAACAATGGCGACGTCCTGCGCGAGGCGGCCGTGAAAGGCATCGGCATCGCCATCCTTCCCACGTTCATCGTTGGCAACGATATTGCAGCCGGCCGGTTGAAACTCGTTCTCCCGAACAATCGTCCGCCCGATTTGACGATCCATGCACTCTATGCGCCAAATCGATATCTTGCGGCGAAAACCCGCGTCTTTATCGATTTTCTCGTTGATTGCTTCGGAAAGAAGCCGCCCTGGGACGACTGGGATCGGAAGGGCTGAAGGCGGCCCCGACCTGCTATTTCCGCGGCTTTCGCCGCAAGAGATAGGTATCCATGATCCAACCTTTCCGCTTCCGCTCTTCGTTGCGCGCCGCTTCGATTGCGTCGACGCATTCCGCGAGCTTTCCGGAAATCAGGATTTGATCCGGGGTGCCGAGATAAGCGCCCCAGAAAATTTCTGCGTCCTCATCTGCCCAGGCTCTAAGACCCGATCCGTTATCCAGCATGACCACGGCCGTATCGATGTTGTCCGGCAGACCTTCCAAGAGCCGCCTGCCCGTCGTGATATGAACGGGCTCACCGATCGGATTGAGCGCGATCTTGTGTTCTGCGGCCAGCGCCTGAACGCTCGTGATGCCCGGAATGATCCGGTATTCGAACGCAAGCGCGCCTTCGGCGATGATGTGCTCTATGACCCGTACGGTGCTATCGTAGAGGGAAGGGTCTCCCCAAACGAGGAACGCGCCGACTTCGCCATCCGCAAGCTGATTGGCAATGAGATCGGAGAAAATCTTCGCCTTGTCACGGTGCCAGGCATGGACCCCGGATTTGTAGTCGGGCGTGCTCGCATCCCGTACCGGACCCGGAACCTCGACAATTCGGTAGGACTTGTCCTCTATGAAGCGCTCGCAAATGGTCCGCCTGAGATTGATGAGGTCCTCCTTCTCCTGTCCCTTGTCGAGAAAGAAGAACACATCGGCCTCGTTCAGCGCCTTGACGGCCTGTATCGTGACGTAATCCGGATTGCCGGCGCCGATACCTATGAGAAGAACCGTCTTCATGGCCACGCATCTCCATCCTGAGGCACGACGAAAACCGTAAATCCGGTGACTTGTCGATGGGGCACCTTGGGAGGCAGATGGGGCAACGTGGGGAGATTGCGCCGCGCTGCGTTCGATGCCAATTCATGCATGAGGCATTCGCAAAGGGAAATGCAACCCGATGGCCAAGCGCGTGGTATTGGTAACCGGATCGCTGGCCGAGCCGCGGGTAAAGCGTATCGCCGGCGAACTCAACGACGCCGAGCTTGAACCGATCGTCGCCAGCGTCGGCGTGAAGGTTGCGGCGTTGATGACGACGGATATCGTCGAGCGGCGGCTCAAGCTGCCGGAGGGGGCCGACCGGGTCATCATGCCCGGACGGTTCCGCGGCGACCTCGAACGCCTTTCGGACTTCTTCGGCACGCGCTTTGAGCGGGGACCGGACGAGATCGCCGACCTGCCGGAATACCTCGGCCACGCGCGTAAGAAGCCCGACCTCAGCCAGTACAACATGACGATCTTCGCTGAGATCGTCGATGCGACGGCCATGACGATCGATCAGATCATCGAGCGCTCGCGTAAGCTGCGAGCGGACGGCGCCGACGTGATCGATCTCGGTTGCTTACCCGATAGCCCGTTCCCGCATCTCGAGGCGACCATCGAGGCGCTCCATGCGGACGGGGCGCGGGTGAGCGTCGACTCCTTCAACTCGGAGGAGCTGTCTCGCGCCACGCGCGCCGGCGCCGATTTTCTCTTGAGCCTGTCGGAGAAGAATATTTCCATCGTCGATGAAGGGCCGGCGGCGCCGGTTCTCGTGTCGGCGGGCGCTGCAGATATGGCTTCGCTCGACCGGGTCATCGACATCATGATCGCCAAGGGGCGGCCCTATTACGCTGACCCGATCCTCGATCCTATCCATTACGGCTTCGCTGCATCGATTGCGCGCTATTACGATTTGCGGATGCGCCGGCCCGATATTCCGATCCTCATGGGCATCGGTAACCTCACGGAGCTTACCGACGCCGATACGACGGGCATCAACGCGCTGTTGATGGGCATTTGCTCGGAGCTCAACATCACAGCCGTGCTGGCTGTGCAGGTGAGCCCGCACTGTCGTACGGCGATCAAGGAGTTCGAGTACGCGAGGCGCGAATACTATGCAGCGAAGCAGGCGAATGCGCTGCCGCAGGGCTTCGGAGGCGGTCTCATGGCGCTGCGCGACCGCAAGGGGTTCGCCTCCACGCCGGAGGAGATCGCAACGCTTGCGAGCCAGATTCGCGACGCGAACTATCGCATCGAGGTCGCGGAAGATGGCGTCCACATCTACAACCGCGACGGCCATCATGTGGGACAGGATCCGTTCGAGCTGTTCCCGCATATCGACACGCGCGCGGATGCAGGACACGCGTTCTACCTCGGCGTCGAGACGGCACGGGCCGAGATCGCGCATAAGCTCGGCAAGCGCTATGCACAGGATGAGCCGCTGGAATTTGGCATCGTCGCTGGAACGAAGGGCTCGGCGGATGATGCCCACGCGATGAAGTTTAAGGAAGCGGGATCGACTTTGCAGAAGCCATCAAAGGCCGAATGAACTCGGGATGGCTTCTCAACCGGCGCCGCTGGGCCGGTTGAGAAAAGTCGTTTTGGCGCGAATTTGCTTTCATTCACGCTGGAGCAATGGCCTCAGGTCAGCGTCGCCATGTCGATGACGAAGCGATATTTGACGTCGCTCTTCAACTGACGATCATAGGCATTGTCGATATCGGCCATCGCGATCATTTCGATATCGCATGTGATGTCGCGTTCGGCGCAGAAATCCAGCATCTCCTGCGTCTCGGCGATTCCGCCGATCAAAGACCCGCCGATCGATTTCCGCCCGAAAATCAAAGTGCCGACTGACGGAGAGGGATGTGGGTCCTCCGGAACGCCGACGAGCACGAGCGCGCCGTCCCGCTTCAGAAGCCTCGTGAACGCATCGAGATCGTGAGAGGCCGCAACCGTATCCAGGATGAAATCGAAGCTGCCCGCATGTGCATTCATTTCATCGCGATTTTTCGAGACAACGACCTCATCGGCGCCAAGCTCAAGCGCCGCGCTTTTTTTGGACGGCGAGGTCGTGAAGGCGACGACGTGGGCTCCGAGCGCGTGTGCAAGTTTCACGCCCATGTGTCCTAGGCCGCCGATGCCGACAATGCCGACCTTTTGGCCCGGCCCGACTTTCCAATGCTTGAGCGGCGACCAGGTCGTGATGCCGGCGCAAAGCAACGGTGCGGCAGCCGCTAGCTGTTGTTCCTTGTGGCGAATTCGGAGAACGAAGTGCTCATCGACCACGATGTGCTTGGAATAGCCGCCGAATGTATTCGGCAGCCCGCCCTTCGCCGCGCCGTTATAGGTGCCCGTAAAGCCGTTCGGCCCCTCGCAGTACTGTTCGAGATCGTGCTGGCAAGGTTCGCACGTGCGGCAGCTCTCGATCATGCAGCCGACCCCGACGATGTCGCCCTCTTTGAACGACTTCACGTCATTGCCGGTCTTCGTGACGCGGCCGATGATCTCGTGGCCGGGAACGCAAGGATAGAGAATGCCCGGCCATTCACCGCGGGCGGTATGCAGATCGGAATGGCAGACGCCGCAATAAAGAATATCGAGCGCGACATCCTTCGGGCCGGGTTCTCGCCGCTCGATCGCGATCGGAGCAAGCGGCGCTTTCGCTTTTTGCGCGGCATAAGCTTTGGTTTGCATGAAGGTCCCCTCTCTGCTGAATGATCAGGACCAGCGCGAACGTCTGGCCCCAAGTCGACTGTCACCCTTGGCTGTCGGATCGCCGTTTATCGGTCGAGACATGCGCGAGCAAGTCGAATGCGTAAGTGCAGCATTCTTCAACCGCACGACAGCGCGTTCAAACATTGCGCGAAAAGTCACGGCAACTGTAAGCCGGGTTCAATGTGACAGACGTTTTGCGCGTCCTCAGAAAATGCCTGCATTGGTGCCCTCGTTCTAGCGACGTGTTCACCGGCAGCTGAGGTCGTCGCTGCATCTCGACGGCGACATTCACCTACCATTTCGCGGCAGGGCCCAATGCGGGAAATGGGCGCCAGAATTAGAATGCCGATATCGGCAAATATTGTCGCTGAGCGTGAAATTGACGGGAATCGGTCGGAATCGCGTATTGCCAATTTCCGTGAATTGGACTTTCGCGGAAAGGCGAAAATATTGGAATATGGGTCAAATTGAATAAAAATTAACGTTTTATTTACCGAAGCGCTGCGGACTCCCTCTATAGCCAGAATCATAGACATCGGACTGGATGCGATGGCGTTTTTCAAATCGGCGGCGGTAGTCGTCATATCGGCGATGGCAACGATCGTAGGCCCCGGCATGAGCTTCGCTCAAGACCTCAGCGAAGCTTCGTTGGCCGTTAGCACGAATTTGCCAAGTGGATACATGAGCCTTGGCGGCCATTTGGGTCGGGCCATCGTCAAGCCTGTCCATGTCAAGAAGGCCGCGGTGCATCCTCGACCGCAAGTTCGAAAAGCGCGCAACATTCCCGCTCCCGTCTTCAGTCGAACGACAGCGTACAGTCGGGACGTAACCCCGCGCTATCTTGTCTCGATGTCACTAGACCAGACAGGTTTGAACATCGCAGCCCTCTCACGATAGGCCTCCTTACCGCACGTTCACGGGTGGCGGCGTCTCCGAAAGATGCTGGGTCGCGTGATTGGATAGGACTCGGAAAGCCCCGATTCTCGGCATCTCTGTCGGCTTCCCGGAGAATTCCAAAGATAGGGGTTTCCAGACGAAATTTTTGTGCTATACGGCGCGCTTGGGCCGCTCCGAAACGAGCGGCCTTGTTTATCCTGAAGGACGCGCATGCCGTACCGGGCCGCGCGTTTTGGTGACGCGGGGTGGAGCAGCCCGGTAGCTCGTCAGGCTCATAACCTGAAGGTCGTTGGTTCAAATCCAGCCCCCGCAACCACTGATTCTCGCGATATCGCGGAATTGAGAAGCCCCGCCTCCGGAAGGGCGGTTTCCTTCGTCCTTTCAACGGCGAAACTCAGCATTTCAACCGTTTCATCACGCCGTTGCCGACGCGATCTCGTTAGTGCGCTTCCGCTATCGCGCCAAGGCGACGGGTTCCCGATAGCTCTCGCCCTTGGCCATCATCGCCCAGGCCATGCGCGCGATCTTGTTGGCGAGCGCGATCGCCGCGACTTTCGTCGGTCGACGCTCGAGCAGCTTGGCAAGCCACGGACGATGTTTGATGCCGTGGATCTTGGCGTAGCGGATCACGGCCAACGCGCCGGCGCTTCCTGAATGCGCCAAGTGCGACCTGGCGTGTCGGCGCGCTGTTGGAAAGTGCGGCGACTGTTCCATTTTCGGTTACAAACGCGAGGATGGCGAGGGGACCTACCTAGCTCAAGCTAATTGTCTGTCGGTAGCTTCGAAGCGTCGGCTTCGTCAGCAACCACCTGAGCTGGGATTGTCGTCCAGCTGTCACAGTGCCCACCTACCCCTGTGAGAGGAGTATTTCGCGAATGACTGGCGAAATGGCGACCTGAACGCCGCCGCGCTGGCGTACGTCCGGTTGATGACCAAGGAGTGGCCACCCGGCGCCATGCTTGCTGAGAGGGTTCGAGGTTCGCGGTTTTCAGCAACGCGGTATGGCGCGCGCGCTGTGTATTTCACTCTATGCCTATTGGCCCTCATCCGCTGCACCTCGGTAGCTTTGGCCGGCAACGGTGAGACGGATGCTGCAAACGGAATTCTATTCAGCATCCCATCCCAACCACTCGGGCCTGCACTCGAAACCTACGCTCGTACTGCAAGCCGAGAGGTTTTGTATGACGGTGCGCTCGTGGTGGGGCGCCGCTCCAGTAGCGTAGAGGGCGTTTATACGCCGGAGGTGGCGCTGGAGATCCTGCTTGCTGAGTCCGGGTTGTGGGCAAGTTTCAAGGATTCAGAATTCTTCGTTCTGAAAATGGCATCAATCGAGCAGTCGATTTCCACCGGTGCCGGCAGTCAGTCGGCAGCGCAATTGCGCTATTACGGGCGCCTGCAGGCAAGTCTCGAGGCTGCGTTCTGCGGCAGCAGCGTTTTGCCGAATAGCGCGCGCGTCGCAGCGCGGCTGTGGGTAGGCCAGTCCGGCAGAGTGCTACAGGCAAGGCCGCTGTCGTCGACCGGTAACGAAGAGCGCGACTTACAAATCGAGAAGATTTTGCGCAGCCTGAAAATGGGTGCGCCGCCGGCGGCCTTTGAGCAGCCTATTACCATCGTCATCGTGCCGAGCGCGCCAGGCGAGGGTGAGCGCTGCAGTGCCGCCCGGACACCTCCCGCCATGAGGGCGGGACCATGACCGACGCAAGCTTGCGGGTGCTACGTCAGTTGCTGTTGACGAGCTACGACGACCTCAAGGCAAGACTGACACAGCGCTTGGGATCGTCCGAGCTCGCCGGCGATGCGGTGCAGGACACTTGGTTGCGACTCGAGCGGGCCGAGGGCATCGGCCGAGTGAACAGTCCCGCCAACTATCTGTTCCGAATGGCCCTCAACATCGCCCGTGATCGCATTGTATCGGACCGCCGTCATCTGACAGCCTTGGAGATCGAGCAGTTGCTGGACGTGGCGGACGATCGGGCGGATCCGGCGTCCCTTGCCGAGGCACGCGCCGAGCTACAACTCGTCGAAACGCTGATTGCCGAGTTGCCGCCGCGCCAGCGCGAGATTCTCGTGGCAGCACGGCTCGACGGCTTGCCACGCCGCGAGATCGCAGAGCGCTTGGGGATTTCGCTAAGCCTAGTCGAGAAGGAGCTGAAGCTCGCGCATCAGTACTGTCTCGCCCGCCGCGATCGGATACTGAAATGACTATGCGGGTTCTTGCGACTAAATTCGTCTTAGGTTCAGGGAAACGCAGCATGGCTTTCGCCCCCGTCGCCTTGATCGGCGGGGGGCAGGGATGAACGACGTGGAGGACGAGGCGACCAATTCTGGACTGAGGCGCGAGGCGGTGGACTGGGTCCACCGCTTGGCGTCCGGACGTGCAACGACGGCAGACGCCGAAGCGTTGAAACGCTGGCGGTCCTTAAGCGCGGCCCACAACACCGCGTTTGTCGATGCCAGCCGCCTTTGGAAAACATTTGAACCGGCGGCGCGCAACCTGCGCCGGCGCGGGGAGATACCTTCAGGGCTTATGGCTCGGCCAGCTGCACGGCAGACCGTGCACCGCCGCGCAGTTCTTGGTGGCGGATTGGCCGCGGCTTCTGCAGCGGTAGCATATGGCATGGTTCGCCCGCCGTTGGATCTCTGGCCATCTATCGCTGAGCTGGCCGCGGACTATCGGACCGGCACTGGCGAACAGCGCCAACTCGCACTTCCCGGCGATATCTCGGTGTACATGAACACGCGAACGAGCGTGGCGTTGCGGACGCCGGAGGGCGACACGGATCGGCTTGAGCTCATTGCCGGCGAAGCATCCTTCAAGTCGACGCAGCGGCAGCAGAAGCCGTTGGTCGTATTGGCAGGAAACGGCGAGCTGACAACGAGCCACGCTCACTTTGATGTACGCGTGGGACCTGCGGTTTGTGTGACGTGCCTCGAAGGCGATGTTACCGTCGCACTGCAGTCCGATGCCAAGACCATCGGTGCCGGCCAGCAAATACGCTACAATTCCGCTGGATTAGGGCATGTTGTGCCGGTCGATGTCGAGCTATTTACGGCATGGCAGCAGGGCGTGCTGATCTTTCGCATGTCTCCCCTCTCCGACGTCGTAGACGAAATCAACCGGTATCGACCAGGCAAGGTAGTTTTGGTCGATGCCGCGTTGGCCCAGAAAACCGTCAGTGGCCGTTTCCGGATCGACCATATGGACGAGATCCTGGTGCGCCTCCATCAATCCTTCGGCATCAAAAGCCGATCTCTGCCGGGCGGCATAGTCTTGCTCAGCTGAGAGGTCGTCACGTCATGCGAGAAAAAATTACGGGTTTGGATTGTCCGTACCGTCTAGGCGGTAAGCGCCCGCCATCGTGAGCGGCGTGCGCGGCCAATTTATTGGTGTTGCCCGCCAATCTCCGAAGGAGAGCTGACCCCGTGACCACTGCTCCCACCGACCTGCGTTTGTCATATTCGCTGCGCGATCTTCTTCTGGCTGGCGTCAGCGCCGCGGCATTGGCGCTGGCGTCACCGGGTGCTGCCGCCAATCCGCTGGCGTCGCAGACACCGACGCCGTCGGCGGCAGCGATAGCGGCGGCGCAGTCGGGGTCGCAGGAGGCGGCGCGGGCGGCGCGGGCGGCTCAGAACTCGCTGAAGCGCGCGACGCTGGCGATCCAGGCGAT
>QFCS01000695.1_pt1 | contig 104094 bp, 101 predicted proteins | sample 3576561 | NCBI WGS metagenome assembly QFCS01 | reverse complement strand
GCGGCCTTCTTCGCCGGGGCGGCTTTCTTGGCCGGAGCGGCCTTCTTCGCCGGTGCCTTCTTCGCGGCGGCTTTCTTCGCAGTTGCCATGGTGGATGTCCTTCTAGAAGTTGATGTGTTCGCTTGCGGAAAACGCGCTCTCACACAAGCGACATGATGCTAATGGAGTTGCACGCGGCTTCCAAGGAGGAAGACGCGGTTTTGCGAGGGGTGTCCAGGGGGAAACCGCGCTTTTTGGCGCGGAAAACAACACTCCTCGGGGTGTGCGGCCCGTGGGCCGTTCCTGCGGGGGCACCCGGGCGCGCGCCGGGCGGGTTTGTCTCGACAATGCGCGCGAGTCGAAACCCCTCTCTGCGGAGCCCGCCATGAACACGCCTTCCCCCGCCACCTGCGATCTTTGCGACGCGCACAAGTCGGACGACAGCGGTGCCTTTCGGGTGCTGCCGCCGGTGTGGCGGCACTTTGGTGCGCGCCGCCGCTTCCACGGGCCGGTGAGCACGGTGCAGTGCTTCGAGGACAACTCGCGGGTGAAGGAGGCGGTGGAAAGCGCGGGCGAGGGGCGGGTGCTGGTGGTGGACGGCGGCGGCTCGCTGCGCCGTGCGCTGCTGGGCGGCAACCTCGGCGCGGCGGCGGCGCGCAATGGCTGGGCGGGGGTGGTGATCGACGGCTGCGTGCGCGACGTGGCCGAGCTGGCCGGCAGCGAGGTGGGCATCTGCGCGCTGGCGCCGGTGCCGCTGCCGACGCAGCGGCGGGGCGAGGGGCAACGCGACGTCGCCGTGCGCGTGCAGGGCGTGTGGGTGCGGCCGGGGGACTGGCTCTACGCCGATGAGGACGGGATCGTGGTGAGCGCTGTTCGGCTCTGACTTGGCTGTGTTGGCTGGGCGGGGCTTTGTTCGCTGAGATCTCGCCGATGCCTCGCCGATACCTCGCGGGCTCGCGGCCACTGGGTGCCCTGTTCCGCGAATGTCCCCCGGACCGGGCGCAGCCCGGTCCTCCTCCTTTATTTCGCTACACAGGGCACCCAGCGTCCGCGAGCTGCCAGTACGGTGGCGTGCGATCGATCGAGTGCCAACGAGGTCGGTGGTGGACGGGGGTAGGGGCGCAGCGAAATAAAGGAGGAGGACGGCGCAGCCGTCCGGGGGACATTCGCGGAGCCCCTACCCCCGGCCGCCGCCGACCGGAGCAACCGGAGACAGACAACAAGCCCCCTGCCCGAAAACAAGCAAGCCGAGGCGAAAGATCAGCCCGCCAGCCCCTTCCAGAGCATGTACGCCGCCAACAAATAGAGGATCCCCGCGAACACCCGCCGCAGCGTGGCGATCGGCAGAGCATGCGCCGCCTTCACACCCAGCGGCGCCATCAACACGCTGGCGCTGGCAATGACCACCAGCGCCGGCACGTAGATGTAGCCCACCGAACCAGCCGGCAGCTCGGCCAGGCCCTGGCCCGAGACCACGTAGCCCAGGGCATTGGCCAGGGCGATCGGAAAGCCCAGCGCCGCGCTCGTCGCCACCGCGTTGTGGATCGGCACGTTGCACCAGGTCATGAAGGGCACCGAGACGAAACCGCCGCCCGCGCCCACCAGGCCCGAGAGAAAACCGATCACGCCGCCCGCGCCGAGTTGCCCGGCCGTGCCCGGCATGGTGCGCGTGGGCTGGGGCTTGCGGTCCAGCAGCATCTGCGTCGCCGAGAAGCCCACGAAGAGCGAAAAGAACAGCGCCAGCCAGGACCCCTTGAGCAGCGCGAACACGCCCAGGCTGGCCACCGCCGCGCCCAGCACAATGCCCGGGGCCAGGCGCTTGACGATGTCCCAGCGCACCGCGCCGCGCTTGTGGTGCGCGCGCACGCTGGAGATGCTGGTGAAGATGATGGTCGCCATCGAGGTGGCGATGGCCATCTTGACGGCCAGGTCGGGCGCGACGCCGCGGCCGTTGAGGATGAGGGTGATGAACGGGACCATCAGCATCCCGCCGCCGATGCCGAGCAGGCCCGCGAGGAATCCGGTCCCCACGCCGAGCAGCGCGAGCTCGGCGATCAACAGGGGTTCAAGTGGCATGAAAAGGTGTCTGCAAGTGAGCGCCGGGTCGTGGCCTGAACCGGGGTTCAGGTGGGCAAGGGCAGCGCGGCTTCGGGTTCGTCTGACGCGAGACGCTCGCACCAGCCGCGCAATGTACCAAGCCCGGGCTCAATGAGCATTGGTTCAAGGACATGAGAACCCGGCACACACTGCAGACGGGGGTGATTCTAGAAGCCTCGCGAAAGCCCTGCGGGCCATCGGTCGGTGCGCCCGCGCGTGCTGATGGGCGGCGCGCGCGAAACCGGCGCGGTCAGAGCAGCCGGCCGTCCTTGTCGAGCGTCTGGTCGAGGCGGCGCATGAGGTCTTCCACGCGCGTCAAGGTCTGCGCATCGATGGGGTCCTGTTCGAAGCTCCCACCAGCCTCGGCGAAGGCGCTGCCCTCGGCCTGCGCGAAGGAGGAGGCCTGGAACTGCTGGGCCTCGGCCTCGCGCTCGGCTTCCTTGCGCTCCAGTTGCGAGAGCTCGAACGCCAGGTTCAGCGAGGCCAGCACGGCGATGCGGTCGCGCGCCTTGACCTTGCCCGCGTCCCGGATGCGGCACATCGCGGTGTCCACGCGCTCCACCGCGTCGAGCAGCGCGGCCTCGCCGCCGTCGGGGCAGGAGAGCAGGTAGCTCTGTCCCATGATCTGCACTTCGATCTGCTTGAAGCCGGGCCGGTTCATGTGCGCTCCTGACGTTCTTCGGCGCTGGCGCCGGGCAGCCGCTCCAGCAGCGCGTCGATGCGCGCGCGCGCCGCCATGAGCCGCGACTTGAGCGAATCGCGCTCGGCCTGCAGCGCGTGCACCTGCTCGACGAGCAAGGCATTGGTGCGTTGCAGCTCCTCGTGGCGCAGCAGCAGCCGCTCCACCTTTTCGGTGATCTGGTCGATGGGCGAGGGCGCGGCCATGGTCTTTGCGTGGCGAAGGGCGTGGGGCATTGTAGGCGTCACGAAAAGCTTTGCTTAGAATCACGGGGTTGGTGCTCGCGGCGTGGTTCACGCGCCGCGGTTAAACGGGAAGCAGGAGGGCGCGCTGCCAGCGGCGGCGAACCTAACCTGCGCTGCCCCCGCAACGGTAAGCAGACGAGATGGCCGGCGGCTTCAAGCCGCCGGATGCTCTGCCACCCTCACACCGCCACTGGCCGGCGCCCCGCGCGCCGTCTGGGAAGGCGAGGGTGGTTGGTCTGCCAGCCCGGATACCGGCCAACAAGGTGGTGGTGCGTCTTCGGGCGCGCCACCGTGATGCCCATGCACCGTCGGGGAAGGCGGTGAGGGCTTGCCACTGTTTGTTCCCCATGAAAATCCCCGCCCCGCGCGCGCCCCTGGCCGCGCTCCCGCTGGCCCTGCTGGCCGCCTTCGGCGTGCCCGCGTCCCAGGCGCAGACCGCTTCCGAGGTTTCCCTCAAGGAAACCGTGGTCACCGCCACGCGCGTCCAAACCCGCAGCGACGAGCTGCTCAGCGACGTGGTCGTCATCGACGCCCAGACCCTGGAGCAGTCCACCGGCCGCACCCTGTCCGAGGTGCTGGTGCGCCGGGCCGGCCTGCAGATGAGCGCCAACGGCGGCCGCGGCAAGCAGAGCGGCCTGTTCGTGCGCGGCACCGAAACGCGCCACGTGCTGCTGCTGATCGACGGCGTGCGCTACGGCTCGTCCACCGCCGGTTCGCCCAACTGGGACAACATCCCGCTGGGCGTGATCGACCGCATCGAGGTGCTCAAGGGCCCGGCCTCGGCGCTCTATGGCAGCGACGCCGTGGGCGGCGTGGTGCAGATCTTCACCAAGCGCGGCGCCACCGGTTTCCACCCCGAGGCCCGTGTCACCGTGGGCAGCGAAGGCCATCACGAAGTGGCCGCCGGCCTGAGCGGCGGCACCGACAGCTTCAGCTACAGCCTGGGCCTGAGCTCCCTGGACGAGGACGGCTTCTCCTCCACCAACCGGCGCATCGGCGCCAACTTCAACCCCGACCGCGACGGCTTCCAGCAGGACAGCGTCACGGGCTCCCTGCGCTGGCGCCTGGCCGAAGGCTGGTCCACCGACCTGAACTTCACCCAGGCCGAGGGCGTGAGCCGCTTCGACCAGGGGCCGGGCAGCTTCGACACCCGCTCCGAAACGAGGACGCGCGTGCTCGGCTGGGGGCTGGAGCGCCAATGGACCCGCGACTCGCGCACCCGCCTGAGCGTCTCGCGCAGCGACGACGACGTCGACAGCTTCGGCGCGCCCGGCGCACCCTCGGTCTTCAACACCGCGCAGACCCAGATCACGCTGCAGCACGACTGGAACACCGCCATCGGCAATCTGCTCGTGGGCGCGGAGTCGATCAAGGAAGCGGTGTCGGGCACGCAGGAGTACGACGTGAACTCGCGCACCACCGACGCTGCCTTCGTCGGCCTCACCGGCGGCCGCGGCCAGCACCTGTGGCAGGCCAACCTGCGGCGCGACAAGAACTCGCAGTTTGGCGGCGCCACCACCGGCTTCGCCAGCTACGGCTACCAGCTCACGCCGAACTGGCGGCCGCACATCGCCTACGGCACCTCGTTCAAGATGCCGTCGTTCAACACCCTGTACTACATCTCGCCCTTCTTCACGGGCAACCCCACCACGCAGCCCGAGCGCGGCAAGAACAGCGAAGTCGGCCTGACCTACACCCAGGGCCTGCACGAGGTGAAGCTGGTCCGCTTCGACAACCGCGTGCGCGGCTTCATCACCCTGCAGCCCGCCGTGGCCAACGTGCCGCAGGCGCGCCTGGAGGGCTGGTCGCTGGGCTACACCGGCGAGGCCGGGGCCTGGTCCTGGTTCGCGCAGCTGGAACTGCTGGACGCGCGCAACGCGCGCACGCGCCAGAAGCTGCAGCGCCGCGCCGACGAAACCCTCAGCGCCGGCCTGGACCACCGCATCGGCGCCTGGAGCTGGGGCGGCTCGCTGCAACTGGTCGGTGAACGCTTCGACAACGCGGCCAACACCCTGCGCCTGCCGGGCTTTGGCACCCTGGATCTGTATGCGCGCTACGCGTTCAACAAGGACTGGTCGCTGGCGCTGCGCCTGAACAACGTGGGCGACAAGGACTACCAGACCGCCAACGGCTACAACCAGCCGGGCCGCGCGGCCTACCTCACGCTGCAGTGGGCGCCGGGGCGGTGATGCGGCAGGCGGCGGCCCTCCTCGTGGCGGCCCCGGCCTCCGGCCAGGGCAAGACCACCGTGGCCGCCGCCCTGGCCCGGCTGCACGCGCGCGCCGGGCGGCGCGTGCGCGCCTTCAAGTGCGGGCCCGACTTCCTGGACCCGCACTGGCTCGCGCTGGCCAGCGGCCAGCCGGTGCACAACCTGGACCTCTGGATGACCGGCGAGGACGACGCCCGCGCCCGCCTGCACGAGGCGGCGGGGCAGGCCGATCTCATCGTGGTCGAGGGCGTGATGGGCCTGTTCGACGGCCAGCCCAGCGCGGCCGATCTCGCGCAGCGCTTCGGCCTGCCGGTGCTGGCCGTGATCGACGCCTCGGCCATGGCCGGCACCTTTGGCGCCCTGGCCTTCGGCCTGCGCCATTTCCGCGCCGGTTTGCCCTGGGCCGGCGTGCTGGCCAACCGCGTGGCCGGCGAGCGCCACGCGCAGATGCTGCGGGAGGCCCTGGGCGAGGACCACGACAGCTGGCTCGGCGCGGTGAACCGCGACGCCGCCTTCTCCCTGCCCGAGCGCCACCTGGGCCTCACGGTGGCCAGCGAACTGCCCGATGCCCTGGCCCGGCTGGACGCCGCCGCCGATGCGCTGGCGGCCATGCCCCTGGGCCGGCTGGACGCCGAGGCGCTCGCGCGCTGGACCGTGTCCTTCGAAGCCCCCGCGCCGCGCCCCGAGGCGGGTCGCCCGCTGGCCGGGCGCACCGTCGCCATCGCGCGCGACGCGGCCTTCTGCTTCATCTACCCGGCCAACCTGGACGCGCTGCGCGCCCTGGGCGCCGAGCTGGTTTTTTTCTCGCCGCTGGCCGATCAGCCCCTGCCGCCCTGCGACGCCGTGTGGCTGCCCGGTGGCTACCCCGAACTGCACGCCGCCAGGCTGGCCGCCAGCCAGCGCTGCCGCGCCGATCTGTCCGCGCACCTGCAAGCGGGCCGGCCGGTCTGGGCCGAGTGCGGTGGCATGCTGCTGCTGATGGATGAACTGCGCACGCACGACAGCGGCGCCCATGCGATGTGGGGCCTGCTGCCCGGGCAGGCCGCCATGCAGCCGCGACTGGTCGCGCTCGGGCCGCAGCGCCTGGACCTGCCGGCCGGTTCGCTGCGCGGCCACACCTTCCACCACTCGCGCACCGAATCGCCGCTGGCCCCGGTGGGCCGCACCGTGCCGCAGCGCGGCGGCGCCGGCGAGGCCCTGTACCAGCGCGGCAGCCTGAAGGCGAGCTACTTCCACGCCTGGTTCGCCTCCAGCCCGGCGGCCACGGCCTCGCTGTTCCTGCCGCAGGCTCCAGCATGAACACCAGCGACACGCACGGCCCGCGCCGCATCGTCTGCCTCACCGAGGAGACCACCGAATGGCTCTACCTGCTGGGGCAGGAGTGGCGCATCGTGGGCATCTCGGGCTACACGGTGCGCCCGCGCCGCGCGCGCGAGGAAAAACCCAAGGTCAGCGCCTTCCTCAACGCCAAGATCGACAAGATCCTCGCGCTGGAGCCCGACTGCGTGTTCGGCTTCTCCGACCTGCAGGCCGACATCGCCTCGGCGCTCATCCGCGCGGGTGTGCAGGTCACGGTCTTCAACCAGCGCAGCGTGGCGCAGATCTTTGACATGCTCTACCAGGTGGCCGCGATGGTCGGCCAGGCCGAACAGGGCCTGGCCTGGATCGCGCGCACCCAGGCGCGGCTGGACGCCGTCGCCGAGGCGGGGCGCGCGCTGCCGCGGCGTCCGCGGGTCTATTTCGAGGAATGGGACGAGCCCTGCATCAGCGGCATCCGCTGGGTGTCGGAGCTGGTGGGCCTCGCCGGCGGCGAGGACTGCTTCCCCGAACTGGCCCTCATGCCGATGGGCAAGGACCGCATCATCGGCGAACCGCGGCGCATCGTGGAGCGCGCGCCCGACATCGTCATCGGCTCCTGGTGCGGCAAGAAGTTCCGGCCCGAGCGTGTGGCCGCGCGGCCCGGCTGGCAGGCCGTGCCCGCGGTGCGCGACGGCCAACTGTTCGAGATCAAGTCGGCCGACATCCTGCAACCCGGCCCGGCCGCGCTCACGGACGGCGTGGAGCAGCTGCACCGCATCGTGCGGGACTGGAGCGCGCGCCATGGCTGAGCCCATCGCCCGCGGCGAATTCATCCTCGGCGGCCAGCGCAGCGGCAAGTCGCGCCGCGCCGAAACCCTGGCGCGCCAGTGGCTGGACGCCGCCCCCGCGCACCGCGCCGTGCTGATCGCCACCGCCCAGCCCTGGGACGAGGAGATGCGCGCGCGCATCGCCCAGCACCAGCGCGACCGCGCCGAGCGTGTGCCCGGCATGGCCACGGTGGAGGCGCCGCTGGCCTTGCCCCAGGCCTTGCTGGAACACGCGGCGCCCGACACCCTGGTGGTGGTGGACTGCCTCACGCTGTGGCTCACCAACCTGCTGATGCCGGCCGAGGGTCCGCCCGCCGATCCGCTGGCACCCACGGCAGCCCTGCTGAGCGCGATCGAAGCGGCGCGCGGCCCTGTGGTGCTGGTGGGCAACGAGATCGGCCTGGGCGTGATTCCCCTGGGCCGCGAGACCCGCGCCTTCGTGGACCAGCTGGGCCGCCTGAACCAGGCCGCGGCCGGCGCCTGCGAACGCGTCACCCTCATGGCGGCCGGCCTGCCGCTCACCTTGAAAGCGCCACGATGAAGCGCCTTGCCTTTCCCCTGCTGCTCGGCCTCTGGCTGGCCTTGGCCAGCGCCACGGCGCAGGCCAGCGAGATCCGCCTCACCGACGACCGCGGCGTGGCCGTGGTGCTGCCGCGCTCGCCGCAGCGCATCGTCTCGCTGCTGCCCTCGCTCACCGAGACCGTCTGCGAGCTGGGCCAGTGCCACCGCCTGGTGGGCGCGGACCGCTACTCCAACTACCCGGCCTCGGTGCGCGCGCTGCCGCAGGTCGGTGGCGGCATCGATCCCAACATCGAGGCCATCGTGGCCCTGAAGCCGGACCTGGTGCTGGCGGCCACGTCCTCGCGCGGCGTGCCGCGGCTGGAGTCCTTTGGCATCAAGGTGCTGGCGCTGGAGCCGCGCACCGTGGCCGGCGCGCAGCGCGTCATGGGCCTGCTGGGCCAGGTGCTGGAGGTGCCCGACGCCGATCGCATCTGGCGCGCCATCGAGGCCGGCGTCTCGGCCGCGGCGCAATCGCTGCCGCCGGCCGCGCGCGGGCAGCGCGTGTACTACGAGGTCAGCACCGGCGGCTACGCGGCCGGGCCGGGCTCCTTCATCGGCGAACTCATGGATCGCCTGGGCGTGCGCAACATCGTGGGGCCCGATCTCGGTCCCTTCCCGCGCATCAACCCCGAGTACGTGGTGCGCGCCAACCCGGACCTGATCCTGATCGGCCAGCGCAACGTCGCCGGCCTGTCGCAGCGCCCCGGCTGGCGGGGCCTGCGCGCCCTGCGCGAGGACCGGGTGTGCATCTTCAGCACAGAAGAGTCCGACGTGCTGGTGCGCCCCGGCCCGCGCATGGCCGAGGCCGCGCGCATCATGGCGCGCTGCCTCGCCGAAAAAGGAGCGAAACGGTGAACGGCCGCGCGCACAGCCTCTGGCTCGGCGGCGCGCTGCTGATCGCCGGCCTGCTGCTGCTCCTGCTGGGCGCGGGCGTGGGCAGCACCGGTTTCGACAGCGTGCTCAACGCGCGCCACGACCCCGTGGCCTGGCAGATCCTCTGGGACATCCGCGTGCCGCGCACCCTGGGCGCCTGGGTCGCGGGCGGGCTGCTGGGCCTGGCGGGCGCGGTGGCCCAGGGCCTGTTCCGCAACCCCCTGGCCGACCCCTACCTGCTGGGCAGCGCCTCGGGTGCCGCGCTGGGCGTGGCCGTCGCGCTGGCCCTGTTCGGCGCCTCCACCCTGGCCACGCAATGGCTGGTGCGCCTGGGCCTCACCGGCGCGGCCTTCCTGGGCGCGGTGCTCGGCGTGGCGCTCACGCTCATGCTGGCCAAGGGCGTGCAGCAGACCCTGCGCCTGCTGCTGGCCGGCGTGATCGTGGGCGTGGTGCTGGGCGCCGCGCGCGACCTCATCACCATCGCCGAGCCCGATGTGCTGCAGGCCATGCAGGGTTTCATGCTGGGCAGCACCGGCTTCGTGGGCTGGCCCGCCTGCGGCGTGATGGCCGCCATGCTGGCCGTGGCGCTGGCGGTGGCCGCCGCGCTGGGCCGCGTGCTCGACGGCCTGGCCCTGGGCGAGGCCACCGCGCTGAGCCTGGGCCTGCCCCTGGGCGCCGTGCGCATGGTGCTGGTGGCCGTGCTGGCCCTGGCCACCGGCGCGGCCGTGGCGCAGACCGGGCTGATCGCCTTCGTGGGCCTGGCCTCGCCGCACCTGGTGCGCTCCCTGGTCAAGACCACGCACGCGCGCCTGGTGGTGCTGAGCGCCTTCATGGGCGGCCTGCTGCTGATGGCGGCCGACGTGCTGGCGCGCTGGATCATCGCGCCGCAGGAGCTGCCCGTGGGCGTGCTCACCGCGGTGCTGGGCGGCAGCTACCTGCTGTGGCTGATGCACCGGCGTGGCCGGCCGGGGAGCGTTTTATGAGCTTGGCGCTGCAAGCCAGGAACATCGGCGTGTCGCTGGGCGGCGTGGCGGTGCTGCATGGCATCGAGCTGAGCCTGCCCGCCGGGTGCTGGACCAGCGTGGTCGGCCCCAATGGCGCGGGCAAGTCCACCCTGCTCAAGGCCCTGGCCGGGCTGCTGCCGCACAGCGGCCAGGCCGAGCTGCTGGGCCGGCCCTTCAACCAATGGCGCGGCCGCGAGCGCGCGCGCCGCCTGGCCTGGCTGGGGCAGGGCGAGACCGGCGCCGAGGACCTGAGCGTCTGGGACGTGGCCATGCTGGGCCGCCTGCCGCACCAGCCCTGGCTGGCCCCGCCCTCCGAGGCCGACCGCGCCGCCGTGGAGCAGGCCCTGCGCGCCACCCAGGCCTGGGACTGGCGCGAGCGCGCGCTCGGCGCGCTCTCCGGCGGCGAGCGCCAGCGCGTGTTGCTGGCGCGCCTGCTGGCGGTGGACGCCGAGGTGCTGCTGATGGACGAGCCCCTGGCCAACCTGGACCCGCCGCACCAGGCCGACTGGCTGCAGCTGGTGCGCGGCCTCGTGGCCCAGGGCAAGACCGTGGTCAGCGTGCTGCACGAGATCGGCCTGGCCCTGCACGCCGACCAGATGGTGGTCGTGGCCGGTGGCCGCGTGCGCCACCAGGGCGCCTGCGACGCCCCCGCCACCCACCGCGCGCTGGAAAGCGTCTTCGACCAGCGCATCGCCATCCACCCGCTCGGTGACCAGTGGGTCGCCTTGCCCCGTTGATTGTTTTTTTGGAGCCGAACATGCAGATCGAAGCCCCTCCCGTCGAACGCGACACCCCCAAGCCCCAGGGCGAACGCCGGGGCCTGGTCATCGTGCACACCGGCAATGGCAAGGGCAAGAGCACGGCCGCCTTCGGCCTGGCCCTGCGCGCGCACGGTCGCGGCAAGGCGGTCAAGGTCTACCAGTTCATGAAGGTGCCCTCGGCTCGCTTCGGCGAGCACCGGCTGTTCGACCAGCTGGGCATCCCCATCGAAGGCCTGGGCGACGGCTTCAGCTGGAAGAGCCGCGACCTGGAGCACTCGGCCGAACTCGCGCGCGCGGGCTGGGCCAAGGCCGAGGCCAGCATCCGCTCGGGCGAGCACTTCATGGTGGTGCTCGACGAAATCATGTACCCGCTGCGCTACGGCTGGGTGCCGCTGGACGCGGTGCTGGCCTGCCTGCGCGAGCGCCCGCCCCAGGTGCACGTGGTGCTGACCGGGCGCGGCGCGCCGGCCGAGCTGGTGGAGCTGGCCGATACCGTGACCGAGATGTCGCTGATCAAGCACCACTTCCAGGCCGGCGTGCCCGCACAGCGCGGCATTGAAGACTGAGCATGGGCGCCAAGCTCCCGGCCCTGGCGATGCTCGGCCTGCTCGGCGGCCTGCCGGCCCCCGCGCTCGCCCAGCAGCGCATCGTCGCGCTCTCGCCCTCGCTCACCGACTCGGTGTGCGCGCTGGGGCACTGCGCCCAGCTGGTGGGCGCGGACCGGTACTCGGTGCTACCGGGCGCGCTGGCCCAGCTGCCGCGCGTGGGTGGCCTGGCCGACGCGCAGATCGAGCGCATCGTGGCCCTGCGGCCCGACATGGTGCTGCTGGGCCCGCGCAGCCGCGCGGGCGAACGCCTCACCGCCCTGGGCGTGCCGGTGCAGACCTTCGACGCGCGCACCCACGCCGACCTCAAGCACATGCTGCTCTCGCTGGGCGCCTCGCTCGGCGAGCCGCGGCGCGCGGCCGAACTGGTGGAGCGTATCGAGCGCGAGCTGGAGGCCGCCGCGCGGCGCATGCCGGCCGCGCTGCGCGGGCGCACGGTCTATATCGAAGTGGGCATGGGCCCCAGCGCGGCCAGCGCCCGCAGCTTCATCGGCGAAACCGCCGCGCGCCTGGGCCTGCTCAACATCGTGGGCCCCGAGCAGGGCCTGTTCCCGCGCGTGAACCCCGAGCTGGTGGTGCGCCGCGCGCCCGATCTGATCATCGGTCCGCGTTCCACCCTGTCCAACCTGGCTGAGCGCCCCGGCTGGGCCGGCCTGGGCGCCGTGCGACAGCAGCAGCTCTGCCTGCTCGACGAGGCCCGCATGGACTTGCTGTCCCTGCCGGGCCCGCGCGTGGGCGAGGCCGCCCACATGCTGGTCGACTGCCTGCTCGCGCTGCCGCCGCGCTGAACCTTCTTCCCCACCAAGGACCTTCACCATGCCTTTGCGCAAGATCCCCGCCACCATCGTCACCGGCTTCCTGGGCAGCGGCAAGACCACGCTGCTGCGCCACCTGCTCACGAACGCGCAGGGCCGGCGCATCGCGGTCATCGTCAACGAGTTCGGCGAGCTGGGCATCGACGGCGAACTGCTGCGCGCCTGCGGCATCGGCTGCGACGAGAGCGGCGCCGACAACGGCCAGCTCTTCGAGCTCGCCAACGGCTGCCTCTGCTGCACCGTGCAGGAGGAGTTCGCGCCGGTGATGGAGCGCCTGGCCGAGCGGCGCGATCAGATCGACCACCTGGTCATCGAGACCTCGGGCCTGGCCCTGCCCAAGCCCCTGGTGCAGGCCTTCCAGTGGCCCGCGCTGCGCAACGCCTTCACCGTGGACGCGGTGGTGACCGTGGTGGACGCGCCGGCCGTGGCCGCCGGCACCTTTGCCGACAACCCGGTGGCCGTGGACGCCCAGCGCCGCGCCGATGAGAACCTGGACCACGAGTCCCCGCTGGCCGAGCTGTTCGAAGACCAGCTCGCCACCGCCGACCTGGTGGTGCTGCACAAGACCGACGGCCTGGACGCCGCCGCCCTGGCGCGCGTGGAAGCCACGGTGCGCGCCGAGGCGCCGGCCGGCGTGAAGCTGGTGCAGGCCCAGCACGGCCGCCTGGACCCCGGCGTGCTGCTGGGCCTGGAGCGCCGCGTCGAGGACCTCATCGACGAGCGCCGCACCCACCACGACGAGGAAGAAGACCACGACCACGATGAGTTCGACTCCGGCGCGCTCAACCTGGAGGTGGCGGACCGCGAGCGCCTCATCGACGCGCTCGCGGCCCTGGTGCGCCGCCATGAGATCTACCGCGTGAAGGGCTTCGTGGCCCTGCCGGGCGCGGCCATGCGCCTGGTGGTGCAGGGCGTGGGCCAGCGCTTCGACAGCCACTTCGACCGCGCCTGGCGGCCCGACGAAGCGCGCCAGTCGCGCCTGGTGCTGATCGGCGACCACCTGGACTTCGGCGCGCTGCGGGCCGAACTGCAGGCCGCGCTGAACGCGCACTAGATAGATATAAGCCGAGCCCGCCATGCACCTGCTCAACGCACGCCCCGGTGGCCACGTCGACGACGGCGGTCAGGGCGTGGTGCGCGTGGAACAGACGCCCGGCGACATCGTGGTGCTGAGCGCGGCCGACACCACGCTCTCGCTGCTGGCCGGTGCCGCCGCGGGCCTGCCCGAAGACTTCCCCTCGGTGCGCCTGGCCAACCTCATGTGGCTGCGCCAGCCCGCGTCCACCGACCTGTACGCGGACGAGGTGCTGCGCCACGCGCGCGTGGTGGTCATCGACCACCTGGGCGCCCCCAGCGACTGGGCCTACCTGGTCGAGCAGGCGCAGTCGCTCGCGCGCCGCCAGGGCCAGTGGCTGGCCCTGTTCTCGGGCGACAGCGTGGAAGACCCGCAGCTCCTGATGCGCGGCACCGCGGCGCTGGAGGACGCGCGGGGCCTGTGGCGCTGCCTGCGCGAAGGCGGGCGCGACAACGCCCTGGCCTTTTTCTCGCTCATTGGTCACGCGGCCTTTGGCATCGGCCCGCGGCCGGCGCCGCCCCGGCCGCTGCCGCCGGTACTGCCCTACACCCCGATCGAGCCCGCGCCCTGGGTGGACGGCGCGCCCGTCGCCTTGCTGGTCTTCTACCGGGCCCACCTGCAGGCCGGCAACACGGCGGTGTTCGACCAGCTGCTGGCCGCGCTCGCGGCGCAGGGCCTCAACGGGCTCGCGGTGGCGGTGGACTCGCTCAAGACCCCCAGCAGCCTGGCGGCGGTGCAGGCCCTGGCGGCAGAACACCGCGTGGGCGTGGTGCTCAACGCCACCAGCTTCGCCATCGCCTCGCTCGACGGCGGTGGTGGCGATGAAGCGCCGGCCGCGGTCCTGCTGGCCGGCGACGCGCCGGTGCTGCAACTCATCACCGCTGGCTGCTCGCTGGAGCAGTGGCAGGCCGACCCGCACGGCCTGCAGCCGCGCGACCTGGCCATGCAGGTGGTGCTGCCCGAGGTGGACGGGCGCATCCTCACGCGCGCCATCAGCTTCAAGGGCCTGGCCTGGCGCTGCGAGCGCACCGAGGTGGACCTGGTGCACTACCAGCCCGAGCCCGAGCGCATCCGCTTCGTGGCCGAGCTCGCGCGCCGCTGGTGCGCGCTGCGCGACAAGCCCAATGCCAGCAAGCGCCTGGCGCTCATCCTCGCCAACTACCCCAACCAGGACGCGCGCCTGGCCAATGGCGTGGGGCTGGACACGCCCGCGTCCACCGTCAACATCCTGCGCGCCCTGAGCGCGGCCGGCTATCCGCTGGGCGAAGTGCCCAGCGACAGCGAGGCCCTGATGGACCGCCTGGTGCAGGGCGTCACCAACGACCTGGACGCCAATCAACACCGCCCCGTGGGCCAGAGCCTGGCCTTGGCCGACTACCTGCTCGACTTCCAGGCCCTGCCACCGGAGAACCAGGCCGCCGTGAACGCGCTCTGGGGCCCGCCCGAGCGCGACCCCATGGTGCGGGGCGGCCGCTTCATGGTGCCGGGCCTGCGCCTGGGCTCGGTCTTCATCGGCATCCAGCCCGCGCGCGGCCGCGACCTGGACCTGGTGGCCAGCTACCACGACGCCGACCTGGTGCCCCCCCACGCCTACCTGGCCTTCTACTTCTGGCTGCGCCGCGCCTTCGCGGTGGACGCGGTGGTGCACGTGGGCAAACACGGCAACCTGGAATGGCTGCCCGGCAAGAGCGTGGCCCTGGGCGCGGCCTGCTGGCCCGATGCCCTGCTGGGCCCGCTGCCGCACCTCTACCCCTTCATCGTCAACGACCCCGGCGAGGGCGCGCAGGCCAAGCGGCGCGCGCAGGCGGTGATCGTCGACCACCTCATGCCCGCGCTCACGCGCGCCGACACCTACGGCCCGCTGCAGGAGCTGGAGCGGCAGATGGACGAGTACACCGAGGCCATCACCCTGGACCCGCGCCGCGCCGCGCGCCTGCGCCAGAGCCTGCTCGACCAGGTGCTGCGCCACGGCCTGCACCGCGAGCTGGGCTTCGCGCCGCCGGCCGACGAGGCCCAGCGCGAACAACTGCTGGCGCGGCTGGACGCCTACCTCTGCGAGATCAAGGAATCGCAAATCCGCGACGGCCTGCACATCCTGGGCGAGTCGCCCAAGGGCCGCCAGCGCAGCGACACCCTGGCCGCGCTCGCGCGTTTCCCCGGCGGTGGCGGCGTGGGGCAGGGCAGTTTGCAGCTCGCCTTGGCGCAGGACCTGGGCCTGGAAGGATTCGATCCCCTGAACCCCGACTGGAACGCGCCCTGGACCGGGCCGCGCCCCGCGGCGCTGAGCGAATTGAGCGAGGCGCCCTGGCGCCACGCCGGCCACACGCGCGAGCGGCTGGAGCGGCTGGCGCTGCGCTGCATCGAAGCCGATCAGGCCCTGGATGCGCGCGACTGGCCGCGCGCCGCGCCCGTCATCGATCGCCTGCGCCACACCCTCGCGCCGCGCCTGGATGCCTGCGGCCCGAACGAGATGGCGCAGCTGCTGCGCGGCCTCTCGGGCCGCTTCGTGCCGCCGGGCCCCAGCGGCGCGCCCTCGCGCGGGCGGCCCGAGGTGCTGCCCACCGGGCGCAACTTCTATTCGGTGGACACGCGCGCCGTGCCCACGCCCACGGCCTATGCCATGGGCGCGCTCGCGGCCGAGCGCCTGATCGAACGCCACCTGCAGGACCACGGCGCCTTCCCGCAGGCCGTGGGCCTCTCGGTCTGGGGCACCAGCACCATGCGCACCGGCGGCGAGGACATCGCCCAGGCCTTCGCTCTGCTGGGCGTGCGGCCCAAGTGGGCGCCGGGCAGCCACCGCGTGGTGGACATCGAGCTGCTGCCCATGGCCATCAAGGAGCGCCCGCGCATCGACGTGACCCTGCGCGTGTCGGGCTTCTTCCGCGACGCCTTCCCCAACCTGATCGACCTCTTCGACAGCGCCGTGCGCGCGGTCGCCACCATCCCGCAAGAGGACGAGTCCGACGACGTGAACCCCATCCGCGCCCGCGTGCGCCGCGAGGCCGCCGAGGCCCAGGACCGCGGCCTCGGTGCCGAGGAAGCCCAGCGCCGTGCCAGCTGGCGGGTGTTCGGCCCACGCCCCGGCGGCTACGGCGCGGGCCTGCAGGAACTCATTGACAGCGGGCGCTGGCGCGACAGCGGCGAGCTGGGCCAGGCCTACCTGCGCGCCGGCGCCTTCGCCTACGGGCAGGGCGAACACGGGGCGCCCGCGCGCGAGCCCTTCGAACAGCGCCTGGCGCGGGTGGACGCGGTGCTGCACAACCAGGACAACCGCGAGCACGACATCCTGGACAGCGACGACTACTACCAGTTCCAGGGCGGCATGGCCGCCGCGGTGCAGGGCCTGCGTGGCACCCAGCCCGCGCTCTACCACGGCGATTTCAGCGTGCCTGGCGCGCCACGGATGCGAACGCTCGGCGAGGAGCTGTCGCGCGTGCTGCGCTCGCGCGCGGTCAACCCCAAATGGCTGGCCGGCGTGAAGCGCCACGGCTACAAGGGCGCCTTCGAGATCGCCGCCACGGTGGACTACCTGTTCGCCTTCGACGCCACCACCGGCGTGGTGCAGGACCACCAGTACGCGCTGGTGGCCGATGCCTACCTGCACGACGCCGACACCCGCGACTTCCTCCAGCGCCACAACCCCCAGGCCCTGCGCGCCATCGGCGAGCGCCTGCTCGAAGCCATGCAGCGCGGCCTCTGGGCCGAGCCCGGCGAGCACCGCGAGCGCATCGCCGGCCACCTGCTGGCGCTGGAACAGCAACTCGAAGACCAGGAGCCTTCGCCATGAGCCTTGCCACCGAAGCCCCGCCGCCGGCCGACCAGGCCTTTCCCTTCAGTGCCCTGGTGGGCCAGGAGGCCCTGCAGCGCGCGCTGCTGCTGGCCGCCATCGACCCCGGCATGGGCGGCGTGCTGATCAGCGGGCCGCGCGGCACGGCCAAGTCCACCTCGGCGCGCGCGCTGGCGGCCCTGCTGCCGGGCGCGCCTTTCGTGACCCTGCCGCTGGCGGCCAGCCTGGAGCAGCTGGTGGGCAGCCTGCACCTGGAGGGCGTGCTGCGCGACGGCCAGGTGCGCCTGGCGCCGGGCCTGCTGGCGCGCGCCCACGGCGGCGTGCTCTACGTGGACGAGGTCAACCTGCTGCCCGACGCCCTGGTCGACGCGCTGCTGGACGCCGCCGCCAGCGGCGTGAACACGGTGGAGCGCGACGGCGTCTCGCAGCGGCACGCCGCGCGCTTCGTGCTGGTGGGCACCATGAACCCCGAGGAGGGCGAGCTGCGCCCCCAGCTGCTGGACCGCTTCGGTCTCGCGGTCGCGCTGCACAACCCGCGCGATCCGGCGCAGCGCCAGGCCATCCTGCGCAGCCGCCTGGCCTTCGAGCAGGACCCGGCCGCGCTGCTGGCCGCGCATGCGGGGCAACAGTCGCAACTGGTGGCCCGAGTGGCCGCCGCGCGAGAGGTCCTGGCGGGGCTGGATTGGTCCGACGCCGTGCTGGCCCACGCGGCGCAGCTCGCGCTGGCGGCGGGCGTGGACGGCATCCGCGCCGACCTGGTGATGCTGCGCGCGGCGCGCGCCCTGGCCGCGCTGGAAGGCCGCGACACCGTGGGCATCGCCGACGTGGACGCGGTGGCCGAGCTGGCGCTGGCGCACCGGCGGGGTGAGGCGGGCGCGGCTGGCGCACCGCCGCCATCGCCCGCGCCCGCGCCGAACTCCGCGCCGAACTCCGCGCCGATCTCCGCCCGATCGCCCACGAACGGGCCGGGCGGCGCGGGTGATTCGCCCACCGGCACCGACGGTGACTGGGGCGCGATGCCCGCGCCCTCGATGGCCATGGCCCGTCCGCGGCAGCTGGGGGCCTGGCCCCCAAAAAACGCATGAGCCACCCCGGCCCCCACGCCCTCGCGGCGCCCGGCGGCCGGCGGTGGCAGGCCCCGCCCCCCAGCCCCCGCGCCAGCCTGGCGCGGCGTGAGCCGCACCCGGCCACGCGCGCCGGCACCGTGCTGCACTGGCCGCGCACCCTGGCGGCCAAGGGCCCCGCGCCGCTGCAGGCCCGGCACCTGCGCCACCGGCCCGAGGCATCGCGCGCCCCCGGCCTGCACCTGATCGTGCTGGACGTCTCGGGCTCCATGCGCCGCGCCGGCCGCCTGGCCCTGGCCAAGGGCATCGCGGCGCAAGTGATCGAGCAGGCCGCGCGCGAGGGCGAGCACGTGGCCCTGCTGAGCGTGGGCGGGCAGGGCCTGAACCTGCTGCTGCCGCCCGGCCCCGCGCGCCGCGCGGGCGTGGCGCGCGTGCGGCCCCTGGGCGGCGGTGGCGGCACGCCGCTGCGCGCCGGCCTGGCCGAAGCCGATCGCCTGCTGCGCGCCGCGCGCGGGCGCCGCGGCGGCCCGAATTGCCTCTGGCTGATCAGCGACGGCCACACCCTGGACACCCCCGCCGCGCCGCTGGCGCCCGACCGCCTGGTGATCGTGGACCTCGACGACCCGCTGCGCCCCATCGGCCGCTGCGCCGACTGGGCCGCGCGCTGGGGCGCCGAGCTGCGTCGGCCGCAGGCCCTGAAAGACACCGAATGACCCCCACCACCGAACTCATCGTCTGCACCACCTGCCGCCCGGCGGGCGCGTCACGCGACACCCTGGCCGCCGGCGAAGAACTGCTGGACGCCGTGCGCTTCGCGCAGATGGACAGCGAGGACGGCAGCGCGCCTGCCGTGCGCGTGCGCGGCGTGGCCTGCCTCAGCGGCTGCTCGCGCGCCTGCACCGTGGCCCTGCAGGCGCCGGGCAAGCTCAGCTACCTGTTCGGCGACCTCAGCCCCGACGCCGAGACCGCGCGCCAGGTGCTGCAGTGCGCGGCCCTGCACGCCGCCACGGCCGACGGCCAGCTGCCGCGCCAGGCCCGGCCCGAGCGCCTGCGCGGCGGCATCCTGGCGCGCCTGCCCGCGCCGCTGGAAGCGAGCGAGGCATGAGCCGCGGCAACACCCTTTCCCCACACGGCGCCGACGGGCGCGGCGCCGTGGCCCTTTCTGTTTTGCGCCCCATCCCTTGATCCACCGGAGACCGACATGAACCTTGGCAATCCCCTGGCGTCCAGCGCCGCCCCGTCCGCCGTCCGCGGCCTGCTGCTGCAACTGGCCGCCGGCGCCGCGCTGGGCCTGGTCGTGCTCTACGGCGTGGCCTTCGCCGACAGCCCCGCCGCGCACAACGCCGCGCACGACGTGCGCCACGTCACCGTCAAACCCTGCCACTGAGCGGAGTTCGCCATGCTGTTCAAACGACTGATCTGGGCCAGCCTGGCCGTGGCCCTGCTGGTGGGCCTGGCGCAGACCGGGCTGCAGCAGCTGCAGGCCGTGCCCATCATCCTGGCCGCCGAAAGCTTCGAGGGCCAGAAGATCGAGGCACCGGCGCCCGCCGCCGCCGAGCCGGCGCACGATGCGCATGCCGCGCACGTTCACGCGCAAGCCGACGAGGAATGGGCCCCGGCCGACGGCCTGGAGCGCCACACCTGGACCGCCATCGCCAATGCCCTGCACGCCTTCAGCATGGCGCTGCTGCTGTTCGCGGTGATGGGCCTGGCCCTGTGGCGCGGCAGCCGCCTGGGCGCGCTGCCCCTGGCCCTGCTGGTGTCCGCCGCCGGCTGGCTGGTGTTCCACTTCTGGCCCTCCATCGGCCTGCACGCCGAGATCCCCGGCATGGACGCCGCCCGCCTGGGCTCGCGCCAGGGCTGGTGGGTGCTGGCGGCCGTGAGCGCCGCGCTGGCCTGCGCCTCGGCCGCCTGGCTGCGTGGTCCCTGGCGCTGGGCCCTGGCCCTCGCGCTGCTGGCCTTGCCCTACGTGGTGGGCGCGCCGCAGATCGTGGGCGACCCGCTGGCCGGCTTCCAGGGCGAGGCCCAGGCCGCGCTGCGCGAGCTGGGCCAGCGGTTCGTCTGGGCCACGACCTGGCTCTCGCTGTCCTTCTGGCTCTGCATGGGGCTGGTGGGAGGCTGGGCTTTTGGCCGCTGGGTGCAGCCCGCGCTCTTGCTGCTGGGCCTGAAGGCCGCCACCGGCGAGCGCGCGAGCGCCGCCTGAACGGGGCGCATTGCAAGCACCGATGCTGGCGCTCTGGTCGCCCCCTGGCCTGGCCGCGCCCCTGGCGCTGCTGCTGGCCCTGGCCCTGGACCGCGCGCTGGGCGAGCCGCCCGCGCGCTGGCACCCGGTGGTGGCCATGGGGCACTACCTGGGCGCCATGGGCCGGCGCGTGGCGCCCCTGATGGACGCGCCACCCCGGCCCGCGCGCGCTTTCATCGGTGGCGCGCTGGCCTGGTGCCTGGGGGCCTTGGCGGTGCTGGCCCTGGCCTTCCTGTGCCAATGGCTGATGGCCGACTGGGCTGGTTGGGCGCAGGCCCTGGCCCTGGGCGTGCTGCTCAAGCCGCTGCTCGCCTGGCGCATGCTGCGCGACGAGGTGGCGGCGGTGGAGGGTGCCCTGGGCGAATCCCTGGCCGCCGGCCGCGCGCGCCTGGCCTGGCTGGTGAGCCGGGACGTCGCCACGCTCGACGCCTCGCAGGTGCGCGAAAGCGCCATCGAATCCCTGGCCGAGAACCTCAACGACTCGGTGGTTGCGCCCCTGTTCTGGTTCGCGCTCGCGGGCCTGCCGGGCGCCGCGCTCTACCGCTTCGCCAACACGGCCGACGCCATGTGGGGCTACCGCGGCGAGCGCCAGGGCCGCGACTGGAGCTGGGCCGGCAAATGGGCCGCGCGCGCCGACGACGCCCTGTCCTGGCTGCCCGCGCGGCTCACGGCCCTGCTGCTGAGCCCGCTGCGCGGGTGGCCCGCGCTGGCGGGGGAGGCCGCTCGCACGCCCTCGCCCAACAGCGGCTGGCCCATGGCGGCCATGGCGCTGGCGCTGGGCGTGCGCCTGCGCAAGCCCGGGGTCTACGCGCTCAATGAACAAGGCCGCGCGCCCGAGGCCGCCGACACCCAGCACGCCCTGCGCCGCGCGGGTCGCGCGCTGCTTGGCTTGGTGGGGCTGGCGCTGCTGTGGGCCTTGTACGAATGGAGCCGGAGCGCATGAGCCTTGTCGCCCACACCGTGCACGGCGGCCCCGATGCCCTGGGCGCGCCCGCGCACGACTTCTCCACCAACGCCAATGCCCTGGGGCCCTGTCCCGTGGCGCTGCAAGCCATCGCGCGGGCCGATGCCGCGCGCTACCCCGACCCCGCCAGCACCCGCCTCAAGGCCGCGCTGGCCGACTTCCATGGCGTGGCGCCCGAGCGCCTGCTGCTGCTGGCCAGCGCGAGTGAAGGCATGCAGCGCTTCTCGGCCTGGGCCGCGCGAACGGCCGGCGCCACCGTGTGGCTGCCACCGCACCACTACGGCGACCTGGCGCGGGCCACCGGGGCCTGGGGCCTGGAGCGCACGCAGGCCGCGGGCCGCGCGCGCCTGCTCTGGGCCTGCGAGCCCTCGTCGCCGCTGGGCCAGGCCGAGGCCGGTCTGGCCGAACGGGTGGCCGGCCTGCGGCCCGGGCAGAGCCTGGTGCTGGACCAGGCCTACGCACCGCTGCGCCTGAGCGGCGAAGCTTCGCTGGACGCCGCCGCGCTGGACCGCGTGTGGCGCCTGGTCTCGCCCAACAAGGCCCTGGGCCTCACGGGCCTGCGCGGCGCCTACGCCATCGCGCCGCTGGCCGCGCGCCAGGCCCTGGGCGAGCTGGAGGCCCTGGGGCCGTCCTGGCCGCTGGGCGCGCACGCCGAGGCCATGCTCATGGCCTGGACCTTGCCCGAGACCCAGCGCTGGCTCAAGGACAGCCTGCCCACGCTGCGCGAATGGAAAGCCATGCAGATCGCGCGCTGCGAATCCCTGGGCTGGACCGCGCTGCCCAGCGAAGCCAACTACTTCGTCGCCCGCCTGCCCATGCCAAGCGACATCGACGCGCTGCTCCCGCTGCGCCGCGACTTCGGCGTGAAGCTGCGCGACTGCGCCTCCTTCGGCCTGCCGGGTCACGCGCGCCTGGGCGTGCGTTCACCCGAGGATCAAGCCGCCCTGCGCGCCGCCTGGCCCCGCGCGGGCGGCAGCGACAATGCCCCGCGGTGACGGCTCCCGCCACCGCCCCGACAGCGTTTGAGAGAGTTTTGAGAGAGAGACCCACCATGCAAGACACCGCCGAACAGACCATCCGCCTCATGCCGCGCGCCAGCGCGGCGCCGGCCACCGCGCCGTCCACCGACCGCTGGAGCGTCGAGGCCATCGAAGCCCTGTTCGATCTGCCCTTTGGCGATCTCATCCACCGCGCCCAGACCGTGCACCGCGAACACCACGACCCGCGGGAGGTGGAGCTGGCCACGCTGCTGTCCGTCAAGACCGGCGGCTGCCCCGAGGACTGCGGCTACTGCCCGCAGTCGGTGCACTTCGACACCGGCGTGGAGGCCGGCAAGCTGATGGCCGTGGACGCCGTGCGCGAGGCCGCGCAGCGCGCCAAGGCCGCGGGCGCCACGCGCTTCTGCATGGGCGCGGCCTGGCGCGCGCCCAAGGACCGCGACGTGCAGGCCGTGGCCGAGCTGGTGCGCGCCGTCAAGGCCGAGGGCCTGGAGGCCTGCGCCACCCTGGGCATGCTGGCCGAGGGCCACGCCGAACAGCTGCGCGACGCCGGCCTGGACTACTACAACCACAACCTCGACAGCGACCCCGACTTCTACGGCGACATCATCTCCACCCGCGACTACCAGGACCGCCTGGACACCCTGCAGCGCGTGCGCGGCGCGGGCGTGAAGGTCTGCTGCGGCGGCATCGTGGGCCTGGGCGAATCGCGCCGTCAGCGCGCCGGCCTGGTCGCGCAGCTGGCCAACCTCTCGCCCGACTACCCCGAGTCCGTGCCCATCAACCACCTGGTGAAGGTGGCCGGCACGCCGCTGGCCGACCAGCCCGACCTCGACCCCCTGGAGTTCGTGCGCACCATCGCGGTGGCGCGCATCACCATGCCGCGCGCGCGGGTGCGCCTGTCGGCCGGGCGCCAGCAGATGGGCGAGGCCGTGCAGGCCCTGTGCTTCCTGGCCGGCGCCAACAGCATCTTCTATGGCGACAAGCTGCTGACCACCGGCAACCCCGATGTGGCGGCCGACCAGGCGCTGCTGGACAAGCTGGGCCTGCGGGCGCGGCGCGGCTGAGGGCAGGGCATGGCAGCGACCTGCGTGATGGTGCTGGGCACCAGCAGCGGCGCCGGCAAGAGCTGGCTGGCCACGGCCCTGTGTCGCCACTACGCGCGCCAGGGGCTCAAGGTGGCGCCGTTCAAGGCGCAGAACATGAGCAACAACGCGCGGGTGGTGCAGGGCGGCGAGATCGGATCGGCCCAGTACTTCCAGTCGCTCGCGGCGCGCGCCGAACCCGAGGTGCGCATGAACCCCGTGCTGCTCAAGCCCGAGGCCGATACGCACAGCCAGTACGTGCTCATGGGCCGGGTCGACGCGGAACTCACCGCCTTGCCCTGGCGCCAGCGCGGCGAACGCGCCTGGCCCGTGGTGCGCCAGGCCCTGCATGAGCTGATCGCCGAGAACGAGGTGGTGGTGATCGAGGGCGCGGGCTCGCCGGCCGAGATCAACCTCATGGCCAACGACATCGTCAACCTGCGCGTGGCGCGCGAGTCGAATGCGCGCTGTCTGCTGGTCACGGACGTGGACCGCGGCGGCGCCTTCGCCCACCTCTACGGCACCTGGGCCCTGCTGAACGAGGCCGACCGCGCGCTGATCCGCGGCTTCGTGCTCAACAAGTTCCGCGGCGACGCGGCCTTGCTGGAGCCCGGCCCGCGCCAGCTGCAGGAGCTGACCGGCGTGCCCATGGCCGGCGTGATCCCCATGCAGTGGCGCCACGGCCTGCCCGAGGAAGACGGCGTCTTCGACGACCGCTCGCACGCGGCCGGCGCCGTGCACACGAGCTTTGCCGTGGTCGCCTGGCCGCGCATCAGCAACCTCGACGAATTCCAGCCGCTGAAGAACCTGCCCGGCGTGCGCCTGCATTGGGTGCGCTCGCCGGCCGAGGGCGCGGGGGCCGACGTGATCGTGCTGCCCGGCAGCAAGGCCACGGCCGCCGACCTGGCCTGGCTGCGCGAGCAGGGCCTGGACCGCTGGGTGGCCGAACACGCCGCGCGCGGCGGCCGTGTGCTGGGCGTGTGCGGCGGCCTGCAGGTGCTGGGCGAAGCGCTCATCGACACCGAGGGCATCGACGGCAACGCGCCCGGCCTGGGCCTGCTGCCCCTGGTCACCACCTTCGCGCGCGACAAGACCGTGCAGCGCACCGAGGCGCGCTTCGGCGCGCTGCATGGCCCCTGGGCCGCGCTCTCGGGCGTGCCGGTGCGCGGCTACGAAATCCACCACGGCCAGACCGCGCCGCACCCCGCGCTGCTGGCGGCGGGGCAGGTGGCGCACGAGGCCATGCCCGGCCTGGCCTGGCAAAACCGCGAAGGCAATGTGCTGGGCCTGTACCTGCACGGCCTGTTCGAAGACGATCGTGCGCTCCAGGCCCTGTTCGGCGAGCGCATCCCCACCCTGGAGACGGTGTTCGACCGACTGGCCGACGCCCTGCAGGCCCACATGGTCCCCGGCGCGCTCGACGCGCTCATCGCATCCTGAGGCCCACCATGCCCACCACCCCCTCCCCGAACTTTCAGCTGCCCGAGGTCGCCGACCTGCACGACGCCGCGCTGGCCGAGGCCCTGCAGGCCGCCATCGACGGCAAGACCAAGCCCCTGGGCTCGCTGGGCCGCGTCGAATGGCTGGCGCAGCGCCTGGGCGCCGTGCTGGGCAGCACCGCGCCCGTGCTGGAGCGGCCGCAGATGCTGGTCTGCGCGGCCGACCACGGCCTGGCCGCGCGCGGCGTCTCGGCCTACCCGAGCGAGGTCACCTACCAGATGGTGCTCAACTTCGTGGCCGGCGGCGCGGCCGTGAGCGTGCTCGCGCGCCAGCACGGCATCGCGCTCAGCGTGGTGGACTGCGGCGTGCGCGAGGCCGTGCCCGAGCAGCCCGGCCTGCTCTCGCGCCGCCTGGGCCCGGGCACGCAGGATCCGCTGGAAGGCCCGGCCATGAGCCTGGCCCAGTGCGAACAGGCCCTGGCCAACGGCGCGGCGGTGGTGCGCGACCTGCCCGGCAATGCGCTGCTGCTCGGTGAGATGGGCATTGGCAATACCTCGGCCGCCTCGCTGCTGCTGGCGCGCCTGGGTGGCTTCGAGGTGGCCGACGTCACCGGCGCCGGCACCGGCCTGGACGCCGACGCCGTGCTGCGCAAGATCGGCGTCTTGCGCGCCGTGCTGCAGCGCCACGGGGCCGCGCGTGAGCCCCTGGAGGCGCTGGCGGCCTTCGGCGGTTTTGAGATCGCCACGCTCGCGGGCGCGGTGCTGCAGGCCGCGGCCGAGCGGCGCGTGATCCTGGTGGACGGCTTCATCGCCAGCAGCGCGGTGCTGGTGGCCAGCAAGCTGCGCCCGAACGTGCTGCAGCGCTGCGTGTTCGCGCACCGCTCGGGCGAGCGCGGCCACGCGCTGATGCTGGCTCATCTGCGGGTCGAACCCCTGCTGGACCTGGGTCTGCGCCTGGGCGAAGGCTCGGGCGCGGCCCTGGCCTGGCCGCTGCTGCAAAGCGCCTGCGCCCTGCTCAGGGAGATGGCCAGCTTTGCGAGCGCGGGGGTGTCGCAGTCGGCCCTCGACAGCGCGCCCGCGGCCCCGGCCGAGGCGCCGCGCCAGCCCGTGCGATGAGCCGCTTTTTGCGTCACTACCTGCTGGCGCTTCAGTTCTTCACGCGCGTGCCCGTGACCGGTCGCCTGGCCGCCTGGGTGGGCTACAGCCCGGCCATGCTGCGCGCCAGCGCGGCGCATTTCCCGGGCGTGGGCTGGCTGGTGGGTTTATGGGTGGCGGCGGTGTTCGCCGCCTTGCTGTGGGCCTTGCCCGCGCTGCCCGCCGCGCCCTGGGTGGCCGCGCTGGGCGCCACCGTGGCGGGGGTGCTGATGACCGGCGCCTTCCACGAGGACGGCCTGGCCGACCTCGCCGATGGCCTGGGCGGCAGCGCGGACCGCGCGCGGGCGCTGGAGATCATGAAGGACTCGCGCATCGGCAGCTTCGGCGCCATCGCGCTGGTGCTGGCGCTGTTCGTGAAGGTGGCGCTGCTCGCGCTGCTGGCGCAGCTGGACCCGCCGCGCGCGGTGGCGGCGCTGTTCCTGGCCCAGGTGGTCTCGCGCGCGGCGCCGCTGCCCCTGATCTTCTGGCTGCCGCACGTGGGCGACGCGGCGGGCTCCAAGAGCAAGCCCCTGGCCGACGGCCTGACGCCCGCCGCGCTGCTGGCCGGCTTGTTGTGGATGGCCTTGGCCCTGCTGCTGGTGGTGGGGTGCTTCCCGGGCATGGCCTGGTGGGCCGGCGTGCTGGGCGCGGCCCTGGGCACGGCCTGGATGGCGCGACTGCTGTGGCGGCGCCTGCGCGGCTTCACGGGCGACGGCCTGGGCGCCACGCAGCAGGTGGTGGAAGTGCTGTTCTACTTGGGCCTGGTCCTCGCACTGCCGCTCGAATGAAACTCTGCTTGATCCGCCACGCCGCCGTCGCCTTGCCGCCAGGGCTGTGTTACGGCCTCACCGACGCACCGGCCCAGGCCGAGGCCACGCTGGCGGCGGCCGAGGCGGTGGCCGCCACGCTGCCGCGCCATGTGCCGCTGTGGGTGTCGGGCCTGGTCCGCGCGCAGCAGCTGGCCGCCGCGCTGCAGCGCCTGCGGCCCGACCTGGGGGCCGCGCGCGTGGAGCCGCGCCTGAACGAAATGGACTTCGGCCGCTGGGAGATGCAGGCCTGGGACGCGATCCCGCGCCCGGCGATCGACGACTGGCTGGCCGACTTCTCGCACCACCGTTTCGGCGGGGAGGAGAGCACGCAGCAGGTGATCGAGCGCGTGGCCGAGGTGCTGCTGGAACTGCACGCGGCGGGGATTCGCGAGGCGGCCTGGGTGACGCACGCGGGGGTGATCCGCGCGGCGCTCTACCTGCGCGAACACGGGCCGCGGGTGATCGCGGGGGCGCACGAGTGGCCGCAGCGGGTGATCGAGCCGGGGGGCTGCGTCGAGCTGGTGTTCTGAGGGGGGCTTTTCGCCTCCGCTTTTCGCCTCCGCTTCGCATGGGCCGACGGTGTGGGTGCCCGTTCTCCGGCCCACGCCAGCCGTCCATGCGAGGTGGTGGAGAGAAACCGATGTCCCCGCGAGGTCGCGGACCGAAGCGCGAGCCAAGCCAGTAAGCTGCGCGCTCACCCAAGCCGGGTGGCCATTCAACGCAAACGGAGCACACGCATGGGCTGGTTTTCCAAGGCACCCACCGGATTCTTCCTCAGCACCACCACGCCGCCCGGCGTGGAGCGCGCCCAGATGCTGGGCGTGGTGCATGGCGAGGCCATCATCGGCGCCAACATCTTCCGCGACATGTTCTCCTCCATCCGCGACGTCGTCGGCGGCCGCGCCGGCGGCTACGAACGCGCGCTCTCCGGCGCGCGCGACGCCGCGGTGGAAGACCTCATCGAATCCGCCAAAGAACTCGGCGCCAACGGCGTCATCGGCATCGACTTCGACTACGAAGTCCTCGGCGAGGCCAACGGAATGATGATGGTCGCGGTCAGCGGGACGGCGGTGAAGCTCTAGCCTGCGCCTCAATCCCTCACCAACTGCCTCGACAAAAAGCCGCAGGACGCGATCAGCAGCCGGGCAATCTCCGCCACGTTGTCCTGCAGGCGGTGCTGCGGCCCGGCCACCGCCACGGCCAGCGACTCGTGGTGCGCCGTGAGAAAGGCCGCCACCGCCCACACATCGCCCACGTTTTCGCCGCGCGTCACGAAGTAGCCGTGCTTGCGGCTTTCCAGCACGTCGGCGATCAGCACCTCGGGGTCGGTGAGGGTATTGGAGGTCACGGCCGGCAGCTCGCGCGCCTTCAGCCAGTCGCGCATCTCGGCCTCCTTCAGGCTGCCCAGCAAGGCCTTGCCGATGGAGCTGGAGTGCAGGGGCTTGAATTCGCCGGGTTTGGAGGTGTAGCGGATGGCGTGCAGGCCCTCGATCACCTGCAGGTAGATCACCGAGTCGCCCTGGCGCTTGCCCAGGATCACCGTTTCGCGCGTCGCATCGCGCAGCCGCTCCAGCACCGGCGTGGCGCGCTCGATCAGCGGGTCCTTGGCGGCGATGTCGCGCGCCACGTCGAACATGCGCCGGGTGGGGTAGAGCGCGCGCGGCCGCGTCAGCGTGTAGAGGTAGCCGCGCGCCACCAGGGTGTTGACGATGGCGTGGCAGGTGCTCTTGGGGATGCCCACGGTCTCGGCCAGGTCGGTCAGGGACATGGGCCGCTGGCTGGCCTGGAAGGCTTCGAAGATGTCGATCACGCGGTCGATGGCGGGCACGCTGCTCATTCGGGTCTCCGGTTTCCGGGGTAAAACAAACGGTTGTTCGGTATATTGAACAAACCCGTTCGGCGGGGGCTTGAGGGCCTGTTCTGGCCTTGTTTGTTCGACATATTGAACAACAGTTCTTGATGAAGAAGAAGTCTGTTCCTAGCATGACCCCAAGGTCAGACAAAGGAGACAGACCATCGTGTCCAGCCAGGCAGACATCTCGGTGCAGGAAGGCGCGTCAGGCGCCGTCTGGATCACCATCGACAGGGCCTCGAAGCACAACGCGCTCGGCCACCAGGTGCTGCACGCCCTGGGCCGCGCGGTCAGCGAGCACGGGCGCCGCCCCGAGACGCGCCTGCTGGTGCTGCGCGGCGCGGGCGAGCGCTACTTCGCGGCCGGCGGCGACCTGAAGGAACTGGCGGATGTGCGCGACGAGCGCGCCACGCACGCCATGGCCGACCACTCGCGCGGTGCCCTGGACGCGGTGCGCCACTGCCCGGTCCCGGTGTTGGCCTACCTGAATGGCGACGCCATCGGCGGCGGCGCGGAGCTGGCCCTGGCCTGCGACCTGCGCCTGCAGGCCAGCCACGCGCGCATCGGTTTCATTCAGGCCAAGCTGGCCATCAGCTCGGCCTGGGGCGGCGGGCCCGACCTGTTCCAGCTGGTGGGCAGCGCGCGGGCCCTTCGCATGATGGCCCGCTGCGAAATGGTGGACGCCCAACAGGCCCTGCAATGGGGCCTGGCCGACGCCGTCATCGGCGACGGCCCCGAGGGCGAGGACATGCGCGCCTTCCTGGCGCCCATGCTGGCCTGCCCGCCGCAGGTGCTGCGCGGCATGAAGACCCAGGCCCGCGCCTGGCGCGAGGGCGAGGCCCTGGCGCAGCGGCGCGACACCGAGCGCCGCCAGGTGATCAACACCTGGCTGCACGACGACCACTGGCGCGCGGCCGAGCGCGTCCTCACCAAGAGCGCCCGATGAAGCGAGACCCCATTGCCCACGCCGAGCCCCGGCTGCACCCCGTGAGCCCGAGTGGCATCGAGGTGCCCACCCAGGTGGGGGCCGCGGCCGTCGATGCGGCGCGCATCGGCCGGCCCGGCGAGTACCCCTTCACGCGCGGCATCTTCGAGGACGGCTACGCGGGCCGCCTGTGGACCATCCGACAGTACTCGGGCTTCGGCACCGCCGAAGAATCCAACGAGCGCTACAAGTTCCTGCTCGAAAAGGGCCAGACCGGTTTGTCGGTGGCGCTGGACCTGCCCACGCAATGCGGGCTGGACCCCACGCACCCCATGGCCCGGCCCGAGATCGGCAAGGTCGGGGTCTCGCTGTCCAACCTCAGCGAAGCCGAGATCCTGTTTCGCGACCTGGACCTGTCCAAGATATCCACGTCGTTCACCATCAACGGCACGGCCGCCATCGTCTATGCCATGTACCTGGCGGTGGCGGACAAGCAGGGCGTGCCGCGCAGCAAACTCACCGGCACGATCCAGAACGACATCCTCAAGGAGTACGTGGCGCGCGGCACCTGGATCTTCCCGGTGCGGCCCTCGATGCGCCTGATCGCGGACTCCATCCTCTATTCCAACGAGGTCACGCCGCGCTTCAACCCCATCAGCATCGCCGGCGCCCACGTGCGCGACGCCGGTGCCACGGCGGCCGAGGAGATGGCCTACACCCTGGCCAACGGCCTGGCCTATGTGGACGAGTTGCAGGCGCGCGGCGGCGACGTGGAGAAGTTCGCCAAGCGCCTGTCCTTCTTCTTCTACGTGCACATGGACTTCTTCGACGAGATCGCGAAGTTCCGCGCGGGCCGCCGCCTCTGGGCGCGCTTCATGAAGGAGCGCTACGGCGCCAAGGACCCCAAGGCCCAGCACCTGCGCTTCGGCGTGGTCTGCGGCGGCTCCTCGCTGGTGGCGCCCCAGCCCTACAACAACGTGGTGCGCGTGGCGGTGGAAACCATGGCCGCGGTGTTCGGCGGCGCGCAGTCGGTCTTCACCTGCGCCTTCGACGAGGCCTTCCAGATCCCGACCGAGTTCTCGGCCGAACTGGCGGTTCGCACGCAGCAGATCCTGGCCTACGAGAGCGGCATCGGCCGCAGCGTGGACCCGTTGGGCGGCAGCTACATGCTGGAGCAGCACACCGACCGCATGGAGGAACAGGTGCTGCGGGTCATGGGCGAGATCGAGGCCTACGGCGGCGTGGAGCGCGCCATCGAGGACGGCTGGATCCAGATGCGCCTGGCCGAGCGTGGCCTGCAGCGCAAGCTGGACAACGACAGCGGCCTGAGCGTGGTGGTGGGCCAGAACCACTTCAAGAAAGAGGACGAGGAGGTGCGCGTCGGCGAGGTCTTCACCCTGGACCCGACCGTCGCCAGCCGCGCGCTGGAGAAGTTCCAGCGCGTGATGGACACGCGCGACAACGCGGCCGTGCAGCGCTCGCTGCAGCGCCTGTCCAGCGCCGCCGCGCAGGACCGCGAGAACGTCATGCCCTACCTGGTGGACTGCTGCCACGCCTACGCCACCGTGGGCGAGATGGTCACCTGCCTGAAGCAGCAGTGGGGCGAATTCAAGGAACCGGTGAACCTATGAGCACACAAGCCACCACCAGCGCCGCGCTGGCTTCGCGGCGCATCCTGATCGGCAAGCCCGGCCTCGACGGCCACGACATCGGCGCCAAGATCATCGCCCTGACCCTGCGCAACGCCGGGGCCGAGGTGATCTACACCGGCCTGCGTCGCAGCCCGCAGCAGATCGCCCAGGTGGCGGTGGACGAGGGCGTGGACGCGGTGGGCCTGAGCATCCTCTCGGGCAGCCACAAGGAACTCGTGGCCGACGTGATCGTGCAGCTGCGCGCCATGAAGGCCGAGGGTGTGAAGGTCTTCGTCGGCGGCACCATCCCGGCCGAGGACCACGCCCACCTGCGCGAGCTGGGCGTGAGCGCGGTCTTCACCGCCGACATGCCGCTGGAGCGCGTGGTGGCCGACCTGGCGGAAAGCCTGGCATGACGGCTCCGCTGGCGGGCATCCGCGTCATCGAGGTCGGCCACATGCTGGCCGGTCCCTACTGCGGCCTGATGCTGGCCGACATGGGGGCCGAGGTCATCAAGGTGGAGACGCCCGAGGGCGACATCGCGCGCAGCGTGAGCCCGCATTTCGTGGGGCCGCACAACGCCTACTTCGCCAGCCTGAACCGCAACAAGAAGAGCGTGGTGCTGGACCTGGCCTCGGACGAGGGCCGGGCCGAGCTCAAGCAGCTGGCCGCGTCCTCGAACGCCTTGGTCACCAACCTGCGGCCCTCGGCGATCCGCAAGCTGGGCCTGACCTACGAGGCCCTGCGCTCGGTCAACGAGCGCCTGGTCTGCGTGGCCCTCACGGGTTATGGCCTGGATGGCGCGCACGCCGACAACCCGGCCTACGACTACGTGATCCAGGCCCTCACCGGCGTGATGGCGCTCACCGGCGACCCCGAGGCCCCGCCCACCAAGGCCGGCTACTCGGCGGTGGACAACTCGGCCGGCCTGGTCGCGGCCCTGGGCCTGCTGGCCAAGATCGTGGAGGGCCGCGGCGGCCAGGTCGACGTGTCCATGTACGACGTGATGCTCTCCCAGCTCAACTACCTGGCGGGCGCCGCGCTCAACGCGGGCGAGACGGTGGAGCGCCAGCCGCATTCCTCCCACCCCTACGTGGTGCCGGCCCAGGTCTTCGCCACGGCGCAGGGTTGGCTCACGCTGTTCATCACGCACGACCGCTTCTGGAAGATCTTCTGCGAGGAGATCGGCCAGCCCGCCTGGATCGCCGATCCGCGCTTCGCCACCATGGGCGGGCGGCGCGCGAACCGCGAGGCGGTGGTGGCCGCCATCGGCGCCGTGCTGCGCCAGGCCAGCGCGGACGAGTGGGTGCGCCGCCTCGCGCCGCGCGGCCTGGTGGTGGCCGCGGTGGGTTCGCTCAACGAGGCCCTGGAGGGCGAGATCGCGCGCGACCGCGGCCTGGTGGTCACCCTGGGCGATGGCGAACTCGCGCTGCGCGCGGTGGCCAGCCCGCTGCGCTTCAGCGGCTACGCGCCGCGCTACGGCCTGCCGCCGCTGCTCAACGAGCACGCGGAGGGGGTCTTGCGCAAGGACCTGGTGTGAACACGCCCGCCGCCACCCTGGACCGCTGGGCCCTGAGCCGGGCGCTGACGCAGCTGGCCAACGCCGACCCCATGGCCCTGGCGCAGGCCGAGGCGGAAGGCGCCGCGCCCGCCACGCGGGCGCGGCGCATCGGCCTGACCGGCGCGCCCGGCGCGGGCAAGAGCTCGCTCGGCGGCCACCTGGCGCGGCTGCGCCTGGCCAACGGCCAGCGCTTGGGCGTGCTGGCGGTGGACCCGAGCAGCCCACGCACGGGCGGCGCCATCCTGGGCGACCGCGTGCGCATGGACGAGCTGGTGGACGACGAGCGCCTGTACATCCGCTCCCTGGGCTCGCGGCGCACCGGCGATGGCCTGGCCGACAACCTGCCCGAGATGCTGGACCTGATGGACGCCTTCGGCTTCGACGAGGTGCTGCTGGAGACCGTGGGCGTGGGCCAGGCCGAGCACGCGGTGCGCGCGCAGGTGGACACCGTGGTGCTGGTGCTGTTGCCCGACAGCGGCGACGCGGTGCAGGCCATGAAGGCCGGGATCATGGAGATGGCCGACATCTTCGTGGTCCACAAATGCGACCTGCCGGGCGCCCAGCGCGCGGCCACCGACCTCAAGCGCGTGGCCGCGCTGCAGCCGCCCGCGCCGCGGGACTGGGTGCCGCCCATCCTGATGACCAGCTGCGCGCAGCCCGAGAGCATCGCGGCGCTGTCGCAGGCTATCGACCAGCACCAGGCCTGGCGCGCGGTGCACGCGCCCGAGGCCGGCCTGGCGCGCGCGCGCTACCGGCTGCGCCGCCTCATCGAGCGGCGCGTGGCGCGCTTCGTGGCGGCGCAGGACGCGCCCTTCTTCCAGCAAAGCCTGTCGGCCCAGGCCGATGCGGCGCTGCGCGCGGCGGCGCCGCGCGGGGAGGCCTAGGGCGGTCCCGCGGCGGACCGGCGCTTGGCGTGGAGTGGCACAGACCCGTCGCAGGGCGGCGGGGTTTTCAGCGGCGCGGGCACCCCCGGGTGCGGCGTTGAACTTCGAACGAGGAGACAGACATGACAAAAACCTGGAACAAGCGTGGACTGCAGGCGGCGAAGCGGTGGCGGAACCTGTCCGCCGTGGCGCTGGCCTGGGCGGCCCTGAGCGCGGGCGCGCAGGCGCCCACGGACCCGATCCGCATCGGCGTGATGGCCGACATGAGCGGCCTGTACTCGGACATGGGCGGGCCGGGCCTGGTGGAGGCGGTGCGCATGGCCGTGGCCGACGCGGGTGGCCAGATCAATGGCCGGCGCGTCGAGGTGCTGCAGGCCAACCACTCGGCCAAGCCGGACATCGCGGCCACCAAGGCGCGCGAGTGGTTCGACACCGAGGGCGTGGACGTGATCATCAGCGGCCCGAGCTCCGGCACCAGCCTGGCCATCGCCAAGGTGGCGACCGACAAGAAGAAGGTGGTCATGGTCACGGGCGGCGTGGCCGCGCAGCTGACCAACGAGGACTGCTCGCCCTACATCGTCCACTACCTGTACGACACCGTGGCCCTGGCGCGTGGCACCGGCGCGGCGGTCACGCGCCAGGGTGGCAAGAGCTGGTACTTCCTGACGGTGGATTACGCCTTCGGCGATTCGCTGGAGAAGGAAACCACCAAGGTCCTGAAGGCCAACGGCGGCGAGGTGCTGGGCAGCGTGCGCCACCCCCTGTCGGCGACCGACTTCTCCTCCTTCCTGCTGCAGGCCAAGGCCTCCAAGGCCCAGGTGCTGGGCCTGGCCAACGGCGGTGGCGACACCATCAACGCCATCAAGGGCGCGCGCGAATTCGGCGTCAGTTCGTCCATGAAGATCGCCGGGCTGATGCTCTTCATCACCGACGTGCATGCCCTGGGCCTGCCCATCACGCAAGGCATCCAGCTGACCGAGGCCTGGTACTGGGACAGCAACGACCGTTCACGCCAGTGGGCGGCGCGCTTCAACGAGAAGATGAAGAAGATGCCGACCAGCATGCAGGCCGCCAGCTACTCGGCCGCTTCGCAGTACCTCAAGGCGGTGGCCGCGGCCGGCAACAGCAAGTCCGACACCGTGATGGCCCAGCTGCGTCAGCTCAAGATCGACGACATGTACACGGCCAACGGCCGCATCCGCGGCGACGGCCGCATGGTCCACGACCTGCAGCTCATGGAGATCAAGAAGCCGTCCGAGTCCAAGGGCCCCTGGGACTACTACAAGTCCCTGCAGACCATCCCCGGCGAACAGGCCTTCGCCTCGCAGGCCGAGTCGCGCTGCAAGGCCTGGAACTGAGTCCGGGCCACTGCACCCCATTCTTTCCCCCACAGGAGACATCGCATGAGCACGAATCCCCGCAACCAACCCCCCACCGTCGCCCCGTCCGAGGCCGTGCGCCGCGCCATCGCCGAGGCCAAGGAACTGCCGCTGCTCGACGTCGGCCCGCTGCTGGCCGGCCAGCCCGGCGCCCTGGAGCAGCTGGCGGCCGACGTGAAGCTGATCCAGGAGAACCTGGGCTTCTTCGCCATCGTCAACCACGGCATTCCGGCCTCGCTGATCCAGCGCTCCTTTGACCAGACGGCCCAGCTGTTCGACATCTCCATGGAGGAGAAGCTCAAGCACCGCGTGGGCTTCCACCACCAGGGCTACCTGCCGCCCAAGTCGTCCATCCTGCAGTCCACCGCCATCAAGGACAAGATCGCGCTGAACACCAAGAAGGACACCAACGCGGCCTGGCTGTTCATGCGCAACCGCGACGCCGACGACCCCAAGGTCAAGGCCAAGGTGCGCCACCGCGGCCTGAACCAGTGGCCCGACAGCCTGCCCGAGTTCAAGAAGACCCTCTACGAGTACCAGACCTCGATGGAGAAGCTGGCGATCCGCCTGCTGCCCATCTACGCGCGTGCCCTGGGCCTGCGCGCCGAGCACTTCGATTCGATGTTCAAGGCGCCCGAGTACTACCAGCGCTGCGCCTACTACCACCCCGAGAAGGAGCTGGAGGAGGGCCAGTACGCGCTGGCGCCGCACTCGGACGGCAGCTTCCTCACCCTGCTGCCCATGACGCCCGTGCCCGGCCTGGAGGTGATGACGCCGGACAAGAAGTGGCTCAAGGTGAGCTACGTGAAGGACGCGCTGATCGTGAACACCGGGCAGGTGCTCAACCGCATGTCCAACGACCACTTCATCGCCACGCCGCACCGCGTCGTGAACCCGCCGATGAAGCGCTACGCGCTGACCTTCTTCTTCTACCCCGACGACGAGGCCAGCGTGGGCCCGATCCCCGAGTGCATGGCCCCGGGCGAGGCGCCGCGCTACGACGAGCGCTCCTTCTACGACTTCTTCGTGCCCTACCTGGACGACCTCTACCACTACAACGACAAGGAGTTCATGAAGGAAGTCGAGCCCGAAGGCGCGGCCTCCACGAACTGAAGCGGGCGGGCGTTGCCGGCCGGTCCGGCCGCGCCCGCGCACGAGCACAAGGACACCAGGCATGGATTTCAGGCATTTGATCGACGGGCAGTGGATGGACTCGCTGGATGGTCAGCGCATCGAGGTGCTCGACCCCTGCACGGCCCGCCCCTTCGCCACCCTGGCGCGCGGTGGCGAGAAGGAGGTGGACCTGGCGGTGCGCGCCGCGCGGCGCGCGCTGGACGGGCCTTGGGGTCGCATGACGGCCACCGAGCGCGGCCGCATCCTGCAGCGCCTGGCGCAGCTGATCGTGGCGCGCGGCGACGAGCTGTCGGCGCTGGAGGCGCGCGACACCGGCAAGCCCATGGCCGTGGCCCGCGCGGACGCGGCCGCCGTGGCGCGCTACTTCGAGTTCTACGGCGGCGCCGCCGACAAGGTGCACGGCCAGACCATTCCCTACCTCAATGGCTACGACGTGCGCGTGGTGCGCATTCCGCACGGCGTCACCGCGCACATCATTCCCTGGAATTACCCGGCGCAGATGATGGGCCGCACCCTGGCGCCGGCGCTGGCCATGGGCAATGCCGCGGTGGTCAAGCCCTCGGAGGACGCCTGCCTGAGCGCGCTCAAGCTCGGCGAACTGGCCCTGGAGGCCGGCCTGCCGCCGGGCGCGCTGAACATCGTCACCGGCTACGGCGCCGAGGCGGGCGCCGCGCTCACCGGCCACCCGGGCATCAACTTCGCCACCTTCACCGGCTCGCCGGAGGTGGGCATCCAGGTCCAGCAGTCCACCGCGCGCCACCAGGTGCCCTGCGTGCTGGAGCTGGGCGGCAAGTCGCCGCAGATCGTGTTCGACGACGCCGACCTGGACAAGGCCGTGCCCATCCTCGTGAAGGCGATTTCGCAGAACGCGGGCCAGACCTGCTCCGCCGGCAGCCGCCTGCTGGTGCAGCGCGGCATCTACGAGCGCTGCGTGCAGGCCGTGGCCGCGCGCTTCAACGATCTGCGCGTGGGCACGCCCGAGATGGACCTGGACTGCGGCCCGCTGATCAACGCCCGCCAGCGCGCGCGCGTGCAGGCCTTCATCGAGGAATCGCGCGTCCAGGGCGTGCCAGTGCTCGCCGAAGGCCAGCTCGCGCCGGGCCTGGACGGGCAGGGCTTCTTCGTGGCGCCGGTGCTCTTCGGCCCGGTGCCGCGCGAGCACCGCCTGGCCAAGCAGGAGGTCTTCGGTCCGGTGCTCTCGGTGCTGCCCTTCGAGGACGAGGAGGACGCGATACGCCTGGCCAACGGCACCGACTACGGCCTGGTCGCGGGCGTTTGGACCGAGAACGGCAGCCGCCAGGCCCGCCTGGCCGCGCGCCTGGACAGCGGCCAGGTCTTCATCAACTGCTATGGCGCCGGTGGCGGGGTGGAACTGCCCTTCGGCGGCGTCAAGCGCAGCGGCTACGGCCGCGAAAAAGGTTTCGTCGCGCTCGAGGAGATGAGCACGACCAAAACCATCGTCCAACACCACGCGTGAATACAAACAGGAGACAAGACATGAATGCATTGAAGAACAAGGTCGCCATCGTGACCGGCGCCGGCAGCGGCTTCGGCGCGGCCATCGCGCGCGCCTACGTCGAGCAGGGCGCCCAGGTGGTGCTGGCCGATCTGCGCGAGGACGCCGCGCGCGCCGTCGCCTCGGGGCTGGGGCCGAACGCCAGCGCGGTGCAGTGCGACGTGAGCCGCTTCGAGGACGTGCAGGCCATGGCCCAGCACTGCGTGCGCGCCTTCGGCGCGCCGCAGATCCTGGTCAACAACGCCGGCACCACGCACCGCAACCAGTCCATGCTGGAGGTGGACGAGGACACCTTCGATCGCGTGTTCGCGGTGAACGTGAAGTCCATCTTTCACACCACGCGCGCCATCGCGCCGCTCATGAAGCCCGGCAAGGACGGGGTCATCCTCAACGTGGGTTCGGTGGGCGGCATCCGCCCGCGCCCCGGGCTCACCTGGTACAACAGTTCGAAGGGCGCGGTGAAGGTGATGACCAAGTCCATGGCCGTGGAGCTGGCCAACGACGGCATCCGCGTCAACCTGATCGCGCCGGTGATGGCGGCCACCGGCCTGCTGGGCGAGTTCATGGGCGTGCCCGACACGGCCGAGAACCGCGCCCGCTTCGTCTCCACCATCCCCCTGGGCCGCATGTGCGCGCCGGAGGACGTGGCCAACGCGGCCGTGTTCCTGGCCAGCGACGCGGCGCGCTTCCTCACCGGCATCGAGATGCCGGTGGACGGCGGACGCTCCATCTGATCCACCGGCGCCCGTGGTGGCGGCGGCCCGTGGGGCCGCCCGCCGGAGCGCGCGCGCCATCACAGCCCCCATCCCATGAGCCGCATCATTCTCGAGACCCGGGCGCTCACCAAGGCGTTCAACGGCTTCACGGCCGTCAGCCAGGTCGACCTGAAGGTGGCGCGCGGGTCCATCCACGCCCTGATAGGACCCAATGGCGCGGGCAAGACCACTTGCTTCAACCTGCTGACCAAGTTCCTCGAACCGAGTTCGGGCGCGATCCTGCTCAACGGTCAGGACATCACGCGCGCGCGCCCGGCGGAGATCGCGCGGCGCGGGGTGATCCGCTCCTTCCAGATCTCCTCGGTCTTCCCGCACCTCACGGTGCTGGAGAACGTGCGCCTGGGGCTGCAGCGCCGACTGGGTATCAGCTACCACTTCTGGCGCAGCGAGAAGTCGCTGCGCTCGCTGCACACGCGGGCCCTGGCGCTGCTGGCCGAGGTCGGCCTGGAGCCGATGGCCGAGGAACCGGCGGTGAACCTGTCCTATGGCCGCAAGCGCGCGCTGGAGATCGCCACCACGCTGGCGATGGAGCCCGAGCTCATGCTGCTGGACGAGCCCACGCAGGGCATGGGCCACGAGGACGTGAACCTGGTGGCGCAGCTCATCAAGCGCGTGTCCGCCGGGCGCACGGTGCTGATGGTGGAGCACAACATGGGCGTGGTCTCCACCATCGCCGACACCATCACGGTGTTGCAGCGCGGGGCCGTGCTGGCCGAGGGCCCCTACGCCGAGGTCTCGGCCAACCCGCAGGTGATGGAGGCCTACATGGGCAGCACCGCCGGCGGCCTGCAGGGGGCGCATTGAGATGGGCGCGCCCGCACTGGAGATCCGCGATCTGCACGCCTGGTACGGCGAGTCGCATGTGCTGCACGGCGTGGACCTGCTGGTGAACCCCGGCGAGGTGGTCACGCTGCTGGGCCGCAACGGCGCGGGCCGCACCAGCACGCTGCGCGCCGTGATGGGCCTGACCGGCGCGCGCCGGGGCAGCATCCGGGTGAACGGACAGGAGACCATCGCGCTGCCGCGGCACCGCATCGCGCACACCGGCATCGGCTACTGCCCGGAGGAGCGCGGCATCTTCGCCAGCCTCTCGACCGAGGAGAACCTGCTGCTGCCACCGGCGCTCAAGGGCTTCGGCCCCGGCATGGGACTGGAGGAGCTCTATGCCCTGTTCCCCAACCTCGCCGAGCGCCGCCACAGCCCGGGCACGCGCCTGTCCGGCGGCGAGCAGCAGATGCTGGCCATGGCCCGCATCCTGCGCACGGGCGCCAAGCTGCTGCTGCTCGACGAGATCTCGGAAGGCCTGGCGCCGGTGATCGTGCAAGCCCTGGCGCGCGCCATCGGCCTGCTGCGCGAGCGTGGCCACACGGTGGTGCTGGTGGAACAGAACTTCCACTTCGCGGCGCCGCTGTCCGATCGTTTTTATGTCATGGAGCATGGCCGCATCGTCGAGCACTTCGGCGCCGGTCAGCTGCAGGCCAAGGCTTCGGTGCTTGGCGAACTCCTGGGGGTCTGATGGACATCTTCGGCGCCGGCTTGCCGGCCTTGCTGAGCCAGCTGCTGATCGGCCTGGTCAACGGCTCCTTCTACGCCATCCTGAGCCTGGGGCTGGCGGTGATCTTCGGCCTGCTCAATGTCATCAACTTCGCGCACGGCGCGCTGTTCATGCTGGGGGCGGTGCTGAGCTGGGTGGCCATGAGCCGCTGGGGCCTGGGCTACTGGCCCATGCTGCTGCTGGCGCCCCTGGCCGTGGGCCTGTTCGGCGCGTTGGTCGAGCGTCTGCTGCTGCGCCGCATCTACCAGCTGGACCACCTCTACGGCCTGCTGCTCACCCTGGGCCTGGCGCTGCTGATCGAGGGCGGACTGCGCTCGGTCTACGGCGTCTCGGGCCTGCCCTACGACCCGCCGGAAGCCCTGATGGGCGCCACCGACCTGGGCTTCATGGTGCTGCCCAACTACCGGGCCTGGGTGGTGCTGGCCTCGCTCGCGGTCTGCCTGGGCACCTGGTACGTGATCGAGAAGACGCCGCTGGGCGCGCTGCTTCGCGCGGGCACCGAGAACCCGCGCCTGGTGGAAGCCTTCGGCATCAACGTGCCTCTCATGATCACGCTGACCTATGGCTTCGGCGTGGCGCTCGCGGCCTTCGCCGGCGTGCTGGCCGCGCCGGTGTACCAGGTCTCGCCGCTGATGGGGCAGAACCTGATCATCGTGGTCTTTGCCGTGGTGGTGATCGGCGGCATGGGCTCCATCCTGGGCTCCATCCTTACCGGCCTGGGCCTGGGCGTGATCGAGGGCCTGACCAAGGTCTTCTACCCCGAGGCCTCGTCCACCGTCGTCTTCGTGATCATGGCGATCGTGCTGCTGGTCCGCCCCGCCGGCCTGTTCGGCAAGGACAGCTGAGGAAGCCCGCATGAACCCCAAGCTGTCGCTGAACCTGTACCTCGTTCTGCTGCTGGGCCTGGTGCTCGCGCCCTGGCTGGGTGCCTACCCGGTCTTCGTGATGAAGCTGCTGTGCTTCGCCCTGTTCGCCAGTGCCTTCAACCTGCTGCTGGGCTACACGGGCCTGCTGTCCTTCGGCCACGCGGCCTTCCTGGGCGGTTCGGCCTACGTGGCCGGGCATGCGATGAAGGTCTGGGGTCTGACGCCCGAGCTGGGCCTGCTCGCGGGCACGCTCACCGGCGCCGCGCTGGGCTGGCTGTTCGGCCTGCTGGCCATCCGCCGCCAGGGCATCTACTTCGCGATGATCACCCTGGCCTTTGCGCAGATGGTGTTCTTCCTGGCCGTGCAGCTCAAGTTCACCGGGGGCGAGGACGGCCTGCAGGGCGTGCCGCGCGGCCGCCTGTTCGGCCTGATCGACCTGCGCAACGAACTGTCCATGTACTACCTCACGCTCGTGGTCTGCGTGCTGGGTTTCCTGCTGATCCTGCGCACCACCCGCTCGCCCTTTGGCCAGGTGCTCAAGGGCATCAAGGAGAACGAGGCGCGCGCGCTCTCGCTGGGCTACGACACGCAGCGTTTCAAGCTGCTGGCCTTCGTGATCTCGGCCGCGCTCTCGGGCCTGGCGGGCTCGCTCAAGACCCTGGTGCTGGGCTTCGCCTCGCTCAGCGACGTGCACTGGAGCACCTCGGGCCAGGTCATCCTCATGAGCCTGGTGGGCGGCCTGGGCACGCTGTCCGGTCCGCTGGCGGGCGCCGCCATCGTGGTGTGGCTGGAGAACCGCGTCGGCGAGCTGGGCCAGTGGCTCGCGCGCTGGAGTTCGGTGGACTGGTTCAACACCCTGGGCGAATCGGTGTCCATGGTGATGGGCCTGATCTTCCTGGTCTGCGTGCTGAGTTTCCGCCGCGGCCTGATGGGCGAGCTCATCGCCTTCGTGCAGCGGCGCTGGCGCTGAGCGCGGCGCGCCATGAACCGCTCCGTCGCCTGGCTGGCCCTGTGCCAGGGCCTGCTGCTGACCAACAACGTGGTCTTCATCGCGGTCAACGGCCTGGTGGGCCTGGCCCTGGCGCCCTGGCCCTGGATGGCCACCTTGCCGGTCATGGCCTATGTGGTGGGCGGTGCCCTGGCCACGCCGCTGGTGGCCATGACGCAGCGGCGCTGGGGGCGGCGCCGGGCCTTCCAGCTGGGGCTCGTGGTGGCGCTGCTGTCCGCGGCCCTGTGTGCGCTGGCCGCCTACACGCAGCAGTTCTGGCTGCTTTGCGCCTCGACCGTGGTCGCGGGCTACTACAACGCCAATGGCCAGCTCTACCGTTTCGCCGCGGCCGAGCTGGTGGAGCTGTCGCAGCGCGAGCGCGCGATCTCCCTGGTGCTGGCCGGGGGCTTGCTGGGCGCGGTGCTGGGGCCGGCGCTGGCCAGTCACGCCAAGGGCTGGCTGGCCACGCCATTCCTGGGCGTCTATCTGTCGCTGATGGTGGTGGCGCTGCTGGGCCTGGTCTGCATGGCCCGCGTGCGCTTTCCCGATCGGCCGCGCGAGGCGCAGGTGTCCGGCGCGGGGCCCTCGCGCACGGTCGCGCAGCTGCTGGCGCAGCCGGGCTTTGCCGTGGCCGTGCTGTGCGCCGCGGTGAGCTACGGCGTGATGAACCTGCTGATGGCCGCCACGCCCCTGGCGATGCAGGTCTGTGGCCACGCCTTCGCCGACACGGCCGAGGTGCTGCAGTGGCATGTGGTGGGCATGTTCGCGCCGGGCTTTTTCACCGGGCACCTGATCAAGCGCTGGGGCGTGCTGCCCATCATGGGCCTGGGGGTGGTGATCAACCTGGCCTGCGTGGGCGTGGCCCTGTCGGGCCAGTCGGTCGATCACTTCCTGTGGGCCATGGCCCTGCTGGGCCTGGGCTGGAACTTCCTCTTCACGGGCAGCACCAGCCTGGTCATGCGCTACTACGGCCCGGCGGAGCGCGACCGCGCCGAGGCGGCCATGAACTTCTGCGTCTTCGCCGTCATGGCCGCGACCTCCCTGGCCTCCGGCGCGCTGGCCACCAGCGGTGGCTGGGACTGGCTCAACTGGGGCTCGCTGCTGGCCCTGGCCCTCAGCGCGCTGGCGCTGCTGGGTCTGGCGCGGCGCGGGCTCTGAGTCCGGCGCGCCGCCCGCGCATTCAGGCGTCCAGCCGCATCGCCGGGCGCGACTGCACCCGCGCCAGCCAGGCCCGCACGTTGGGGTGCCGGTCCACGGGCGCACCGATGTAGGCGCTGTAGCCGATCACCGAACCCACCGACAGGTCCACCAGCGAGTAGCTGTCGCCCAGCATCCAGGGCTGCTTCGCCAGGCGCGTATCGAGCACGGCCAGCAGCTGGTCCATGCCCTGGTGGCCGGCCCGGCCGTGGGCGTCGTCGGGCGTCCCCATGTCGCGCGCGGCCTGCAGGCGCACCAGCTGGGCGCCGTAGGTGACGTACGCCCAGGTGCACCAGGAGAAGGCCTGCAACTGCGCGGGCGTGCCGGCCGCGGGCCACAGGCCGCGTTCGACGCCGTGGCGCTCACCCAGCCACAGCTCCATGGCCAGGGCCTCGAACATGGGCGCGCCGTCCACCGTGAGCGTGGGCACCTTGCCGTTGGGGTTGAGGGCGAGGAATTCGGGGCGGCGCTGTTCGCCGGTGGTGATGTCCACCTTCAGGCGCTCGTGCGGCACGCCCAGTTCGGCGAGGGCGCAGGCGATGGGCGTGGCGCTGGACATGGGGTGCCAGTAGAGAACGAGGGACATGGAGGCTCCTGAGGCTGCAAGGTTTTGGGGGGGAGGGGACAGCGGTCCGGTGCGCCGGATCCGTGGGGAGCACTGTCGCAGGCATTGAGGACAGATTCCGCCCTCGATAAGAGCTAGAGTGCGGTCCATGCTGAGTTCCTCTTCCCGGTTGCTGCGGGTGCTCTCGCTGCTGCAGGCGCGCCGCCACTGGGCGGGCGCCGAACTGGCCGAGCGCCTGGGCGTGCACCCGCGCACCCTGCGCCGCGACATCGATCGCCTGCGCGAACTCGGCTACCCCATTCACGCCAGCAGCGGCGTGGCCGGCGGCTACGCCTTTCGGGCCGGGCAGGCCCTGCCGCCGCTGCTGCTGGACGACGAAGAAGCGCAGGCCGTGGCCATTGCCTTGCAGACCGCCGCCGCCGGCACCGTGAGCGGGGTGGAAGAGGCCTCGCTGCGCGCACTGGTGAAGCTGCAGCAGGTGATGCCCGCGCGCCTGCGCCGGCGCATCGAGGCCCTGCGTTCGGCCATCCTGCCGCTGGAGGGCGCGCGGCCCACGGTGGACGCGGGCGTGCTGTCCAGCCTGGCCCTGGCCTGCCGCGACCAGCTGGGCCTGGCCTTCGCCTACCGCGACAGCCGCGGCCAGGACACGGCGCGCCGGGTGGAGCCGCAGGGCCTGGTGCACACCGGCAGCCGCTGGTACCTGGTGGCCTGGGACCTGGTGCGCGCCGACTGGCGCAGCTTTCGCCTCGACCGCATCGCCGGCGCGCCCAGCCTGGGCGTGCACTTCGCGCCGCGCGCGGGGCCCGAGGGTGGTGACCTGCGCGCCTACGTCTCGCTGTCCATTGGCATCTCGGCCTACGCCGAGCAGGCGCGCGTGGTGCTGCACAAGCCCCTGGAGGCGATGGCGCGGCAGATCCCGCCCACGGTGGCGCGGCTGGAGGCGCTGGACGAGCAACGCTGCGTGATGCACAGCGGCGCGCACCACCTGGAGTCCCTGGCCTACTGGCTGCTGGCGCTGGACGTGGAGTTCGAGGTGCTGGAGCCGCCCACGCTCAAAGCCTTGCTGGAGAAGGCGAACGCGCGGGTGGCGCGGGCGCTGGCGCGTTCGGGAACGGATTGAGTGAATTAACTCAATGCTGGAAGGCCATCACCGCCCGTGGGTAGCTCGGGCGTTCACCCCCCGCGCAGGGCCTTCAGCAGCTTCTGCCCCGCGCGCCCATCCACCTCCCAGCCCAGCCGCGTCTGCTCCGCGCGCACGGCGCCGCGGGTCTTCTCGCCGAGCAGGCCGTCCGCTTCGCCGATGTCGTGCCCGCGCGCCAGCAGCAGGGTCTGCAACTCGCGGCGCTCGGCGCGCGTGAGGCCCAGGTCCTCGGTCGGCCAGGGCGTGGCGAAGGGGCCGCCGCCGCGCAGGCGGTCGGCCAGGTGGGCGATGGCCAGGCCGTAGCTTTCGGCCGCGTTGTAGCTGTAGATGGCGTCGAAGTTGCGCGTGACCAGGAAGGCCGGGCCCTTGGCGCCCGCGGGCGTGAGCAGGCCCAGGCTCAACTCGGGCGGCACCGGCGTGCCGTCGGCGCGCGTGACGCCGCGCGCGGCCCATTCGGTGCCGGGGCGCTTGCTGCGCCGCCCCTCGCCCAGCACCGAGAAGCCTTCGGGCAGCTTCACCTCGAAACCCCAGGGCAGCTCCGCCTTCCAGCCCGCGCGCTGCAGGAAGTTCGCGGTGGAGGCCAGGGCGTCGGGCACGCTGTCGATGAGGTCGGCGCGGCCATCGCCGTCGAAGTCCACCGCCAGGCGCTCGTAGGTGCTGGGCATGAACTGCGTCTGGCCGAAGGCGCCGGCCCAGGAGCCCTGCAGGCGCTCGGGTGGGAAGTGCCCGGCCTGCAGCAGGCGCAGGGCCGAATAGAACTCGGTGCGGAAGTAGGCCTGGCGGCGGCCGTGGCAGGACAGCGTGGCCAGCGACTGCACGATGGGCGTCTTGCCGATGCCCTGGCCGTAGTTGCTCTCCACGCCCCACACGGCCACCACCGTGGCCGGGTCCACGCCATAGCGCTGCTGCACGCGCTGCAGCAGCTCGGCGTGTTCGCGCAGCCGGGCCGCGCCTTCGTCCACGCGCTGCGGATCGACCAGCACGGTGAGGTAGTCCCAGATCGGCGTCTTGAACTCGGGCTGCGCGTCCAGGTTGCCGACGACGGACATCAGGGGCTGCAGCGCCTCGGTGTGGGCGCGGTAGGTGGCCTCGTTCACGCCGTTGGCGCGGGCGGTGGGGCGCAGGCCGTCCAGGCACTGGCGGAAATCGGCGTCCTGGGCGAAGGCGGTGGGGAGGGCGGGAACGGCCAGCGTGGCCGAGAGGAGCAGGTAGGGGAGTCGGGGCATGGAGTGCTGGGTGCGCCCGGCCCGAAAAAGTTCAAGCGGGAGCGCAAGCGGATGTGAGCGCGAGCGGGGCATCTTAGCCCCGCCGCACCGCCGCTTTCGTGGGCCTCAGCCCAGCGCCGCGTCCAGCCAGACCATGAAGATGAAGCCCGCCAGCAGGGTGGCGCTGGCCGCGCCTTCGAAGCCCTCGCGGTGCGTCTCTGGAATGATCTCGTGGCTCACGACGAAGATCATCGCTCCGGCCGCCAAGGCCAGACCCAGTGGATAGAACACCGGCGCGCTGCCCAGCACCGCCACGCCCAGCAAGGCGCCCAGGGGTTCGGCCAAGCCGGTGAGGGCGGCCACGCCCCAGGCCTTGCCGGCGCCCAGGCCCAGGGTGCGCAGGGCCATGGCCACGATCAGGCCTTCGGGCATGTTCTGCAGGCCGATGGCCAGGGCCACGGCGGCGCCGTCGTGCACCCCGTCCTCGCCGGCCGGGCCGGCGTAGGCCGCGCCCACGGCCAGGCCCTCGGGCAGGTTGTGGATCATCAGCGCCAACACCATCAGCCAGGCGCGCTGCGCGGCCGGCTCGCGCGGCAGCCAGGCGCTGGCGTGGGTGTGCGCGGCCGGCGGCAGCACGGCGTGTTCGTGCGGCAGGGCGCGGTCGATGGCCAGCATCAGGCCCATGCCCAGGGCCAGGCCCGCGCCCGAGAGCAGGGCGCTGGCGCCGCCTTCGCCCACCAGGGCGCGGCTGGCCTCCAGCGAGGGCAGCAGCAGGGCGAACACAGCGGCCGCCAGCATCACGCCGGCCGAGAAGGCCATGAAGGCCGACTCCTGCCGCTTGCTCACGCGCTGCACCACGAACACCGGCAGGGCGCCCACGGCCGTGGCGATGGCCGCCAGCAGCGAGGCCTGCAGGCCCGCCACCAGGGCGCTGCCGCCCTCCGCGGCCAGCCACCAGGCGCGCGTGGGCGCCCAGAAGCTGGAGCCGGCGGCGATGCCAGCCATCAGCAGCAGGCCGGCCGCCAGCGCCAGTAAGGCTCGGCGCAGGGCGTGGGCCGGCACGGGCAATTCCAGTTGCTGCAGCTGGGCCCAGACGGGCTGGATCTGGCGGATGAGGGTGGACATGGGGCTGGTGCTATGAAGGTTGGCATGAAGTTTGTCAAAAACTATCAAAAACGGCCAATCGATGCTGGCAATGGGGCCGATAGGGGTGTCGGCCGCGCCGGATGCGGTCTATCGTTGGCCGGGCCTGCCGCCTTGAACGGGCAGGGGAGCGAAGCGTGGACATCCAGCTCGACCACCTGATGATCCCCAGCGCCGACCGCGAGGCCGCCGCGCGGCGCCTGGCCGCGCTGTTCGACGTTCCCTGGGGGCCGGCGCGGTTCGGCCCCTTCAGCTCGGTCTACGTGAACGGCGGCCTCACCATCGACATCGATCAATGGGCGCAGGCTTTTCCCAAGGGCCACTACTGCTTTCGCGTCGACGAGGCGGGCTTCGATGCGGTGCTGGCGCGCCTGCGGGAGCAGGGCCTGGCCTACCGCAGCACGCCGCACGGCCCCGAGGACTTTCAGGTGAACACCAGCCTGGGCAGCCGCATCGTCTACTGGGCCGAGCCCGACGGGCATGTGTGGGAGCTGCTCACCGAGAGCTACGCGCGGCCCTGAGGCCCTCGGCCGCCGCGCGCTCGGCCAAAAAAAAGCGACGCCGTGGCGTCGCTTGGTTCGGAGCAGGTCCGGCTCAGCTGAAGAAGTCCTTCGCTTTCTCAAACCAGCCCTTGTCGTTCGGGCTGTGCTTGTGGCCGCCCTTCTTGAAGGACTCGTCCAGATCCTTGAGCAGCTTGCGCTGGTGCTCGGTGAGTTTCACCGGCGTCTCCACCGCCACGTGGCAGTACAGGTCGCCCGGGTAGCTGGAGCGCACGCCCTTGATGCCCTTGCCGCGCAGGCGGAAGGTCTTGCCGCTTTGCGTGCCCTCGGGCAGGTCGATGGTGGCCTTGCCCTGCAGCGTGGGCACGTCGATCTCGCCGCCCAGGGCCGCGGTGGTCATGCTCACGGGCACCTGGCAGTGCAGGTCGTCGCCCTCGCGCTCGAAGATGTCGTGCTTGCGCAGGCGGATCTCGATGTAGAGGTCGCCCGCCGGGCCGCCGTTCTGGCCGGGCTCGCCGTTGCCGGTGGAGCGGATGCGCTGGCCGTCGTCGATGCCGGCCGGGATCTTGATCTCCAGGGTCTTCTGGCGCTTGATCTTGCCCTGGCCGTGGCAGGTGGTGCAGGGCTCGGGGATGACCTTGCCGCGGCCCTGGCAGGTGGGGCAGGTCTGCTGCACGCTGAAGAAGCCCTGGCGCATCTGGACCACGCCCTGACCGTGGCAGGTGCCGCAGGTCTTGGCGCTGGTGCCGGGCTTGGCGCCGCTGCCGTGGCAGGTGTCGCAGTCGTCCCAGCTGGGGATGCGGATCTGCGTTTCCTTGCCGCTGGCGGCTTCCTCCAGCGTGATCTCCATGGCGTAGGAGAGGTCCGCGCCGCGGTACACCTGCCGCCCGCCGCCCGCGCCGCGGCGCGCGCCGCCGAAGATGTCGCCAAAGATGTCGCCGAAGGCGTCGCCGAAGCCGCCGAAGCCTTCGGCGCCGCCCGGGCCGCCGCGCATGTTCGGGTCCACGCCGGCGTGGCCGTACTGGTCGTAGGCGGCCTTCTTCTGCGCGTCGGAGAGCATCTCGTAGGCCTCCTTGGCCTCCTTGAATTTCTCTTCGGCACCCTTGGCCGCATCGCCCTGGTTGCGGTCGGGGTGGTACTTCATCGCGAGCTTGCGGTACGCCTTCTTGATCTCCTCGTCGGAGGCGTTCTTCGGCACGCCGAGCACTTCGTAAAAGTCGCGTTTGGCCATGGTTTCTCAGGCTGGTGTTTGAACACGAACGCCGCGTCAGGTTGCCCGGACGCGGCGGTGTGGCGGACGTCGCGGCGCGATCAGCCCTTCTTGACTTCCTTCACCTCGGCGTCGACGACGTCGTCGTCGGCCGCCTTGGACGCTTGCTGCGGCTGGGCGTCGGCGGCCCCCGCCTCGGCACCGGCCTGATCGGCCTGCTGCGCGGCGTAGACCTTCTCGCCCAGCTTCTGGCTGGCGGTCATGAGCTCGGTGGTCTTGGCCTCGATCGCGTCCTTGTCCTCGCCCTTGGCGGCTTCTTCCAGGGACTTGATCGCGTCCTCGATGGCCGATTTCTCGCCCGCCTCCAGCTTGTCGCCGTGCTCGCCCAGGCTCTTCTTCACGCTGTGCACCATGGCCTCGGCCTGGTTGCGCGCCTGCACGAGCTCGACCTTCTTCTTGTCCTCGGCCGCGTTGAGTTCGGCGTCCTTCACCATCTGCTGGATCTCGGCCTCGGACAGACCCGAGTTCGCCTTGATGGTGATCTTGTTTTCCTTGCCGGTGCCCTTGTCCTTGGCGCCCACGTGCAGGATGCCGTTGGCGTCGATGTCGAAGGTCACCTCGATCTGCGGCAGGCCGCGCGGCGCGGCGGGAATGCCTTCCAGGTTGAACTCGCCCAGCAGCTTGTTGCCCGCGGCGATCTCGCGCTCGCCCTGGAACACCTTGATGGTCACGGCCGGCTGGTTGTCGTCGGCGGTGGAGAACACCTGCGAGAACTTGGTCGGGATGGTGGTGTTCTTGGCGATCATCTTGGTCATGACGCCGCCCATGGTCTCGATGCCGAGCGACAGCGGGGTCACGTCCAGCAGCAGCACGTCCTTGCGGTCGCCCGAGAGCACCTGGCCCTGGATGGCGGCGCCGACGGCCACGGCCTCGTCGGGGTTGACGTCCTTGCGCGGCTCCTTGCCGAAGAACTCCTTGACCTTCTCCTGCACCTTGGGCATGCGGGTCATGCCGCCGACCAGGATCACGTCGTGGATGTCGCCCACGCTCACGCCGGCGTCCTTAATGGCGGTGCGGCAGGGCGCGATGGTGCGCTCGATCAGCTCTTCCACCAGGGCCTCGAGCTTGGCGCGCGTGAGCTTGATGTTCAGGTGCTTGGGACCCGAGGCATCGGCCGTGATGTAGGGCAGGTTGATGTCGGTGGCGGCCGAGGACGACAGCTCGATCTTGGCCTTCTCGGCCGCTTCCTTCAGGCGCTGCAGGGCCAGCACGTCCTTGCTCAGGTCGACGCCCTGGTCCTTTTTGAACTCGGAAATGATGTAGTCGATGATGCGCTGGTCGAAGTCTTCGCCGCCCAGGAAGGTGTCGCCGTTGGTGGACAGCACCTCGAACTGCTTCTCGCCGTCGACATCGGCGATCTCGATGATGGACACGTCGAAGGTGCCGCCGCCGAGGTCGTACACGGCGATCTTGCGGTCGCCCTTGTCCTGCTTGTCCAGGCCGAAGGCCAGGGCCGCGGCGGTGGGCTCGTTGATGATGCGCTTGACGTCGAGGCCGGCGATGCGGCCGGCGTCCTTGGTGGCCTGGCGCTGCGCGTCGTTGAAGTACGCGGGCACGGTGATGACGGCCTCGGTCACGGGCTCGCCCAGGTAGTCCTCGGCGGTTTTCTTCATCTTGCGCAGGATGTCGGCCGAGACCTGCTGGGCCGAGATTTTCTTGCCGCGCACCTCCACCCAGGCGTCGCCGTTGTCGGCGGCCACGATCGAGTAGGGCATGAGGTCGATGTCCTTCTGGACTTCCTTCTCACTGAACTTGCGGCCGATCAATCGCTTGATCGCGTACAGCGTGTTCTTGGGGTTGGTGACGGCCTGGCGCTTGGCCGAGGCGCCGACCAGCACCTCGCCGTCTTCCTGGTAGGCCACGATCGACGGCGTGGTGCGCGCACCCTCGCTGTTCTCGATCACCTTGGTGTTGTTGCCTTCCATGACGGACACGCACGAGTTCGTGGTGCCGAGGTCGATGCCGATGATGCGTCCCATGTGAGTGACTCCGAGGATGTGGTTAAAACTGTTGAAGAAGTGTGGATAAGCCTGGGGAATTCAAGGGGAGGGCGTGTGCGCAAGTCCCTTGGCGGCCCTTACTTGGGGGCGGACACCGTGACCAGGGCCGGGCGCAGCACGCGCTCGGCGATGAGGTAGCCCTTCTGGAGCACGGTCACCACGGTGTTGGGTTCCTGCTCGGCCGGCACCATGCTGATGGCCTGGTGCTGGTGGGGGTCGAATTTGGTGCCGGCGGGCGGTGCGATCTGCACGACCTTGTGGCGCTCCAGCGCGCTCAGCAGCTGCTTGAGCGTGGCCTCGGTGCCCTCGCGCAGCTGTTCGCGCGTGGCCTCCTGCACGGCCAGGCCGGCCTCCAGGCTGTCGGCCACGGCCAGCAGGCTCTCGGCGAAGCTTTCCACCGCGAACTTGCGGGCCTTGGACATTTCCTCCTCGGCGCGGCGGCGGGCGTTTTCGGCCTCGGCCTTGGCCCGCAGGAACTGGTCGGCCAGGTCGGTGTTCTGGGCTTTCAGGGTGGCCAGTTCGGCCTGCAGGGAGGCCTGGGCCTCGGCCTCGCCGGCCGCCCGGGCGGCTTCGGCCTCTTCGGGGCTCACGGGCGCCGGGGGCGCGGTGTTGTCCTGGGGCGGCGGGGCGTTGGGGGGCGTCTGGCTCATCGTGGCGAGTCTGTGGATAAGGTGAAACGGAGGCGGAGGCGGAAGTCGGCTTGCCCGACAAGTCGGGCAGCTGGGGCCGCCGCGGCGGATTTCAAGGGCCGGCCGGGACCGGATGGCCCCAGGCGGCAGAATCGGCGGTTTTCACCACCACCGAAGCCCAGCATGAAACTGATTCGCCACGGCCTGCCCGGCGCCGAACAACCCGGTCTGATCGACGCCAGCGGCACGCCGCGTGACCTCTCGGGGGTGCTGGCCGACATCGCGCCGGCCACGCTGGGCCCGGATTCTATGGCGCGCCTGGCCGCGCTCGACCCCCTGACGCTGCCGCCCGTGCCCAGCGGCACCCGCCTGGGCCCCTGCGTGGGCGAGGTGGGCAACGTCATCGGCATCGGCCTGAACTACGCCGACCACGCCGCCGAGGCCGGCCTGAAGGTGCCGGGCCAACCCATCGTGTTCAACAAGCACGTCAGCGCCATCAACGGACCGAACGACGAGGTCTGGCTGCCGCCGGGCTCGCAAAAGCTCGACTGGGAGGTGGAGCTGGGCGTGGTGATCGGCCAGCGCGCCTTCCACGTGGGCGAGGACCAGGCCCTGTCGTACGTGGCCGGCTACTGCCTGCTCAACGACGTGTCCGAGCGCGCCCACCAGATCGAATATGAAGGCCAGTGGGTCAAAGGCAAGAGCTACCCCACGCACTGCCCCCTGGGCCCCTGGCTGGTGACGCCCGACGAGCTGGGCGATCCGCAAGACGTCGCGCTGTGGCTGGAGGTGAACGGCCAGCGCCGCCAGAACGGCAGCACGCGCACCATGGTGTTCGGCGTCGCCACGCTGGTGAGCTACCTCAGCCGCTTCATGGCCCTGCAGCCGGGCGACGTGATCGCCACCGGCACGCCGCCTGGCGTGGGCATGGGCCACCAGCCGCCGCTGTACCTGAAGGCGGGCGACGTGATGACCCTGGGCGGGCGCGGCCTGGGCGAGCAGCGCCAGCTGGTGGTGGACAGCCCGGCGGGCTGAGGCGCGGGGAGCGGCGTCAGGCGGCTGCGGCCTGGGCGGCCCGCAGCCAGCCCAGCCCGGCCGAGGTGCCCCCGGGCACCGCGCCGCGGCTGGGGCGGTACTCGCAGCCGATCCAGCCGTCCCACTGGCCGGTGGCCATGAGCTCGTCGATCACGCCGAACAGGTAGGGGTGGTTCAGCTCGCCCAGGTCGGGCTCGTGGCGCTGCGGCACGCCGGCGATCTGCAGGTGGCCGACGCGCCCCGTGGGCAGGTACCGCCGCAGCTTGGTGGCGACGTCGCCCTCGACGATCTGGCAGTGGTACAGGTCCATCTGCACTTTCAGGTTGGGCGCGCCGACCGCGTCGAGGACCTGGTGCGCGTGGTCCTGCCGGTTGAGGAAGAAGCCGGGAATGTCGCGCGGGTTGATCGGCTCGATGAGGATGTCGCGCCCGGCGCGGGCGGCCTGTTCGGCGGCCCAACGCAGGTTGTCCAGGTAGGTGGCCTGCATGTCCTCGCGCCGCAGGCCCGGGGCCACCAGGCCGGCCATGGCGTGCAGGCGGGGGCAGTCCAGGGCGTCGGCGTAGCGCAGGGCCAGCTGAACCGCCTCGCGGAACTCGGCCTCGCGGCCGGGCAGGGCGGCCAGGCCGCGCTCGCCGTCGTCCCATTGGCCGGGCGGCAGGTTGAACAGCACCTGGCGCAGGCCGTTGGCCTGGAGGCGGGCGGCGAGCTCGTGCGCCGGGTAGGCGTAGGGAAAGAGGAATTCGACGGCCTCGAAGCCGTCGCGCGCGGCGGCCTCGAAACGGTCCAGGAAGTCGAGCTCGGGATAGAGCATCGACAGGTTGGCGGCAAAACGGGGCATGGCAGGGGTCCGGTGGTCAGTGCGCGGCCGCGGAGCGGTGCGCGCCGTCTGGGGGCGGGGTGGTCAGCGAGAAGGCCCGGGTGAAGAAGTCTTCGCCGCCGAAATTGCCCGATTTGAGCGCCAGCCAGAGCGGCGCGCCAGCGGCGGCGGCGGCCGTGGCGTGGCACCAGGGCACGCCGGGGTCGATCTGCGGGCCGATCTGCAGCCGGGCGATGCCCAGCGCCTGCACACAGGCGCCCGAGGTCTCGCCGCCGGCCACGATGAGCCGGCGCACGCCGGCCCGCACCAGGCCGCTGGCGATGGCGGCGATGCAGCGCTCCACCAGTTCGCCCGCCTGCGCGCCGCCCAATTGCGTCTGCGCGGCGCTGACCGCCTGCGGCGGCGCGGTGGAGTACAGCAGCACGGGCCCGCTGCCCAGGTGCGGCGCCGCCCAGGCCAGGGCCTCGCCGACCACGTCCTCGCCGGCGGCAATGCGCAGCGGGTCGAGCTGGAACGCCGGTCGGCCGCTGGCGATGAAGTGCGCCACCTGCTGGTTGGTGGCCTGCGAGCAACTGCCCGAGACGATGGCCTGCGCGCCCGCCACCGGTGGCAGCGCGCTGGCCCGCGCCGAGGGCACCAGGCCGGCGTTGGCCGGCAGCGCGATGGCCACGCCGGAGCCGGCCGTGAGCAGCGGCAGGTCGGCCAGGGCCGGGCCCAGGCGCAGCAGGTCGTCATTGGACAGCGCGTCGACCACGGCGATGCCCACGCCCTGCTGCCGCAGCGCCTGGATGCGTTCGCGCACGGCCGCGGCGCCCGCGGCCACCACGCGGTAGTCGATCAGCCCCACGCGGCGGCGGCACTGGGCCTGCAGCACGCGCACCAGGTTGGCGTCGGTCATGGGCGTGAGCGGGTGGTCCTTCATACCGCTTTCGTTGAGCGGCACGTCGCCCACGAACAGGTGGCCCTTGAAGACGGTGCGGCCGTTGTCCGGGAAGGCCGGCGTGGCGATGGTGAAGTCGATGCCCATGGCGTCCATGAGCGCCTCGGTCACCGGGCCGATGTTGCCGGCGGGCGTGCTGTCGAAGGTCGAGCAGTACTTGAAGTAGATCTGGCGCGCGCCCTGCTCGCGCAGCCAGCGCCAGGCGGCCAGCGATTGCTCGACGGCCTCGGCCGCCGGGACGGTGCGCGACTTGAGCGCGACCACCACCGCGTCGATGCCCGCCTCGACGGGCTCGCGCGGCACGCCGATGGTCTGCACCACCCGCATGCCGGCGCGCACCAGGTTGTTCGCCAGGTCGGTGGCGCCCGTGAAGTCGTCGGCGATGGCGCCCAGCAGGAGGCTCATGGCAGGGGCCTCGGCAGCTCGATGCCGGGGAAGATCTTGATCACGGCGCTGTCGTCTTCTTTGGCAAAGCCCGCGGTGGAGGCCTGCATGAACATCTGGTGCGCGGTGGACGACAGCGGCAGCGGAAACTTGCTGGCGCGGGCCATGTCCAGCACCAGGCCCAGGTCCTTGACGAAGATGTCGACCGCCGACAGCGGGGTGTAGTCGCCTGCGAGCACGTGGGCCATGCGGTTCTCGAACATCCAGCTGTTGCCCGCGCTGTGGGTGATGACTTCGTACAGCGCGGCCGGGTCCACGCCTTCGCGCAGGCCCAGTGCCATGGCCTCGGCCGCCGCGGCGATGTGCACCCCGGCCAGCAGCTGGTTGATGACCTTGACCTTGCTGCCCGCGCCGGCCCGATCGCCCAGGCGGTAGACCTTGCCGGCCATGGCCTCGAGCACGGCCTCGGCCTTGGCGTAGGCCTCGGGCCGGGCGGCGGTCATCATGGTCATCTCGCCGCTGGCGGCCTTGGCCGCGCCGCCAGAGATCGGCGCGTCGATGTAGAGGATGCCCAGGCGCGCCAGCCGCTCCTCGAAACCGATGGACACGCCCGGGTCCACCGTGGAGCACATGACAAAGACGCTGCCGGGCGCCATGGCCGCGGCCAGGCCGCCTTCGCCGAACAGCACGCTCTCGGTCTGCGCGGCGTTGACCACCACGCTGACCACCACCTCGCTGCCCGCGCCCAGCTCGGCCAGGCTGGCGCAGGCCTGGCCGCCATCGCGAGCGAAGGCCTGCGCCACGTCGGTGCGCAGATCGAACACCCGCGGCGCGAAGCCCGCCCGGCGCAGCGATGTCGCCATGCCCAGGCCCATGGCGCCCAGGCCCACCACTCCAATTGCTTGCATCTGAACGCCTTCAGGAAGACCTCGGTCCGCTCGGTCGGCGGCAGGTGCGCCCCAGCTCACCCCATCTGTCAGGTCATCAGGTCATCATACAAGTTGGAGGTGGCGCGGCGTCTGGGGGTTATCCCCTGGAACCCAGGCCCGTCGGGGCCTGGGTTCCAGGCGTGCTCAGGGGGTGGCCCTGGCGATGCCAGCCTCGTCCGCCACCGCTTCGCGGCGCGCGTAGCGCTGCGCCAGCACGGCGCAGACCATGAGCTGCATCTGGTGGAACACCATCAGCGGCAGCACGATCGCGCCGGCCACGCTGGCCGAGAACAGCACGTTGGCCATGGGCACGCCGGTGATCAGGCTCTTGGTCGAGCCGCAGAAGACGATGGCGATCTCGTCCTCCTTGGCGAAGCCCAGCCGGCGGCTGCCCCAGGCGGTGAGCACCAGCACCACGGCCAGCAGCAGCGCGCACACCGCCAGCAGGCCGGCCATCGCCGACAGCGGCAGCTGCGACCACAGGCCGTCGACGACGGCGTGGCTGAAGGCGGCGTAGACCACCAGCAGGATGGAGCCCTGGTCCACCACCTTCATGACCACGGCGCGGCGCTGCAGGAAGCCGGCGATCCAGGGGCGCATCAGGTGGCCGACGACGAAGGGCAGCAGCAGCTGCAGGCTGATGCGGCCCACGGCCTCCAGCGGATCGCCCATGGCGGCGTCCTGCGTGAGCATCAGGCTCAGGGCCACGGGCGTCAGGAACACGCCCAGCAGCGTCGAGGCCGAGGCGGCGCAGACCGCCGCCGGCACGTTGCCGCGCGCCATGGAGACGAAGGCGATCGCCGATTGCACGGTGGCGGGCAGGGCGCACAGGTAAATGACCCCGGTGTAGAGGTCCGGCGTCACCAAGGGGCGCAGCACGGGCGCCAGCGCCCAGCCGAACAGCGGGAACAGGGCGAAGGTGGTGGCCACCACCATCAGCTGCAGCCGCCAGTGCCCGATGCCGGCAAAGATGGCCGGGCGCGAGAGCTTGGCCCCGTGCAGGAAGAACAGCAGGCTCACGGCCGCCTTGGTGGCCCAGGCCAGCGCGTCGGCGAACACGCCCTGGGCCGGGAACAGGCTGGCCAGGATGACGGTGGCGATCAGGTAGAGCGTGAAGTTGTCGGGCAGCAGGCGGGAGCGGGCCATGGGAGAGCGCGGGCAGCGTGGTGGGCGATGAAGCGCGTGATTGGACCCGAGCGGTCAGCCAAAGAGAAATGAATTTGTGTGATCCATATATGATTCGGAATCATGAATGTGAGCTTGCGCCAATTGCGGGTGTTCCAGGCCGTGGCCGCGCATGGCAACTTCACCAAGGCCGGCGAGCACCTGGGGCTGACGCAGCCGGCCGTGAGCCGCTGCGTCACCGAGCTGGAGCACCAGCTGGGGCTCAAGCTGCTCGACCGCACCACGCGCGAGGTGGCGCTCACCGCCGCTGGCCGCAGCCTGGCGGCCCGCCTGGAGCGGGCGCTCGATGAGCTGGACGCCGTGCTGCTGGACGTGCGCGGCCTGGCCACGCAGCGCCAGGGCCGGGTGCGCGTGGCCAGCAGCCCCACGCTGTCCGCCCACCTGCTGCCCGAGTGCATCGCGCGCTGCCAGCGCGAGCACCCCGGCCTGGACCTGGTGCTGCTGGACCGCATGCAGAACGACGCGCTGGCCAGCGTGCTGTCGGGCGAGGTGGACTTCGGCGTCGTGATCGACCCCGGACCGCACGAGGACCTGCACGCCGAGGCCATCCTGTCGGAGCCCTTCTGCTTCGTCGGTCCGTCCGGGCACCGGCTGGTCCGCCGGCGCACGGTGCGCTGGGCCGACCTGGCCGGCGAGCCGCTGGTGCTGCTGGACCACGCCTCGGGCAGCCGGCGGCTCATCGACGAGGCCTTGCGCGCACACGGCGTGCAGGCGCAACTGGCGCAGGAGGTGGGCCACGTCACCACCATCTACCGCATGCTGGACGCCGGCCTGGGCGTGTCGGTGGTGCCCACGCTGGCCCTGCCGCCCAGCGGCCTGCCGGGCCTGCAGGCCCGGCCCCTGTCGCCGCGCGTGGAGCGGCGCATCCTGCTGGTGCGACGGGCGCGGCGCGTGCTGGCCCCGGTGGCCGAGCTGGCCTGGCAACTGGTGGCGCGCGTCGCGGCCGAGCGCGCCGCGGCCTAGGCGCGATCGGCTACCGGCCGTTGGCGCGGGCGGCGGCGCGCTGCTGCCAGCGGCTGGCGAAGCCGCGCATCTCGGCCAGCCGGCGCGCCAGGTCGGCGCCTTGTGGGGTGAGCCGGTAGCCGCTGCCGTTGTGGTCGATCAGGCGCGCGGCGCGCAGCTCCTTGATGCGGGTATTGAGCGTGTTGGGTGTGATGCCGCCCACGCTGTCCTGCAACAGGCGAAAGGTCTGCGGGTGGCCGTCGGACAGGGCCCAGAGCACGCGCATGGCGTAACGCGATTCCAGCAGTTCGAACAGCTGGGTCACGGCTTGCTGGTCCTTGCTCATCGGCGGTCTCCTGGCGCGGCCTGGACTGGGCTCTTCGCGCGTGTCTCGGATGAGCACTATAGGCAGCAAGCCGCCCGCTACCAAGTTGCTAGCTGTGTGCGGTGCAGCAATGTCGCGCGAGCGTCACCCGGGTTTGCCCCGATGGGCGGGCGCGGCGCGCGGCTTCAGATGGCCTCGTCGCCCAGGCCCTGGGCGGGGCCGCGCCGGTAGACCTTGCGCAGCAGCCCGATGAGGGTGTCCACCTCCTCGGGCGTGAGCGCGCCGGTGGCCTCGGTTTCCAGCTCGGTGGCGGTCTGCTGGGCCTGGCGGTGCAGCTTCTGGCCGGCGGGCGTGAGGTGCAGGCCCTGGGCCCGGCGATCGCTGGGGTGGGGCTTGCGCACCACCAGGCCGCGCGCGTGCAAGGCCTTGACCATGCCCACCAGGTTGGGCGGCAGGATGTCCAGCGCGGCGCAGATCTGGCGCGAGGTGACGCCCGGGTTGTGCGCGATCACGGTGAGCACGGAGAAGTCCACCGGCCGCAGGCCATAGGGCGCCATGCGGCGCAGGAACACCGCGATGACGGTGAGGGCCGCGCGCCGCGCGTTGTAGCCCACCAGGGTTTCCAGGAAGTGGGTGTCGGGCAGGCCGTCGCCCGCGCCGCCGGCGTCATCGCCCGGCGGGCTGCCTTTGCGCGCGCCGCGGGGGCGGCGCATGGCGTTGGCGATGGAGACGTCGCTCATGCGGAGCTCGAGCGGGGCTCAGTGGCACAAGGCCTTGATGTCCTCGGGCACGGGGATGGCGCGGATGCGCGAGGCGTCGGCCGGGTCGCGCTCGCAGAAGGCGCGCACTTCGGTGCCTTCGCACAGCAGGGTGTCGCCACGCATCACGCGGTGCTGGTGTTTGAAGACCTTGGCGCCCCATTCGATGACGCTGGTGTGCACCTGCAGGCGCTCGCCGTAGGTGGCGGGCTTCATGAACTTGGTGTGGATCTCCAGCAGCGGCGTGCCGATGATGCCGCGCGTCTTGACCAGTTCGCGCCAGGGCTGCACGCCGCACTTGACGAAGAAGTTCAGCGAGGACGCGTCCATCCACTTGCTGAAATTGGGAAAGAAAACGATGCCGGCGGGGTCGCAGTCGCCGAACATGACTTCCACTTCATAGATCTGGGTTTTGCTCATCGGGGGGCCATGCGAAGCGCGCCGTCGAGACGGATCACTTCGCCATTCAGGTGCGTATTGGTGACGATGTGCGCGGCCAGGGCGGCGAACTCCTCGGGCTTGCCCAGGCGCGGCGGGAAGGGGATGCTCGCCGCCAGCGAGGCCTGCACCGCGTCGGGCAGCTGGCGCATCAGCGGCGTGGAGAACAACCCGGGCGCGATGGTACACACGCGGATGCCGTGCTGCGCGAGGTCGCGCGCCATGGGCAGCGTCATACCGACCAGCCCGCCCTTGGAGGCGCTGTAAGCCTGCTGGCCCACCTGGCCGTCGAAGGCGGCCACGCTGGCGGTGAACAGCATCACGCCGCGCTCGCCGTCCTCCAGCGCATCGAGCTTCGCGCAGGCGGCGGCGAACAGGCGGCTGGCGTTGTAGGTGCCGATGAGGTTGACCTGGATCACCTTGGCGAAGTCGTCCAACGGCGCGGCGCTGCCGTCCTTTTGCACCACGCGCTTGGCGGTGCCGATGCCGGCGATGTTCATGAGCAAACGCGCCGGGCCGTGCGCGGCGGCGGCCGTGTCCAGCGCCGCCTGCACGCTGGCGGTGTCGGTCACATCGCACTTCACCGCGATGCCGCCGATGTCCTGGGCCACGCGCTGCGCGCCTTCCAGGTTGACGTCGAGCACGGCCACCTTGGCGCCCAGGCGGGCGAGCTCGCGCGCGGTGGCTTCGCCCAGGCCCGAGCCGCCGCCGGTCACGAGCGCGGCCTGTCCTTCGATCTTCATGCGTGTCTCCTCTGTTCGGTGGTGGGAAGCAGGGTGTTGGCCGCCGCGCCCGCGTGCAGGGCGGCGACGAGTTCGGCGCGGTGCTTGAGCACGGCGCGCTGGTTGATGGAGCCCTTGTCGGTGACCTCGCCCTTGTCGATGCTGGGCGGTTCGGCCAGCAGGATCAGGCGCGCCACGCGCGTGGCGCTGCCGGTGGCCGTGGCCGCCAGGTCATTGAGCACCTGCTGGAAGTGCCCGAGCACCTTGGGGTGCGCCAGCACCTCGGCCAGCGGGGCCTCGGGCCCCAGGCCGGCCAGGCCGCGCACCGCACCGGTGGGGAACAGCATGGCGCCCACTTCGCGCTCGTTCAGGCCGGTGATGACCGCGTCCTGCACGAAGGGCGCGCCGGCCGCGATGATCTTCGCGCGCAGCGGGCCCACGCTGACGAAGGTGCCGGTGGCGAGCTTGAAATCCTCGGCGATGCGGCCGTCGAAGCGCAGGCCCAGGTTCGGCCGCGCGGGATCGATCCAGGCCACCGCGTCGCCGGTGCAGAAGAAGCCTTCCTCGTCGAAGGCCTCGGCCGTGGCCTCGGGGCTGCGCCAGTAGCCGGGCGTGATGTTGGGGCCGCGGTAGCGCACCTCGGTCTTGTCGCCACTGGGCACCAGCTTGAGCTGCAGCCCGGCCGCGGGCAGGCCCAGGTCGCCCGAGCGCACCTCGGGCCGCGTGATGTACAGGCCGAAGGGACCGGACTCGGTCATCCCCAGGCCGGTGCCCATCACCACACGCTCGCCGATGGCCTGCTCCTGCACGCTGTGCAGCGTGTCCCACACGGGCTGCGCGAGCGCGGCGCCGGCGTAGAAGAACAGGCGCACGCGGCTCAGCAGGTTCGTGCGCAGCACCTCGTCGGTCTTCATCGCATTGGCGATGGCCTCGAAGCCGGTGGGTACGTTGAAGTAGACGGTGGGCGCGATCTCGCGCAGGTTGCGCAGGGTTTCGCCGATCAGCGCGGGCGTGGGCTTGCCGTCGTCGATGTAGAGCGTGCCGCCGTGCATGAGCGTGAGGCCCACGTTGTGGTTGCCGCCGAAGGTGTGGTTCCAGGGCAGCCAGTCCACCAGCACCGGGGGCGTGTGCGGGTCGGCCAGCACGGGCATGCTCTGCGCCATCTGCTGCTGGTTGGCGCACCACATGCGCTGGGTGTTGATGACGGCCTTGGGCAGCTTGGTGGAGCCCGAGGTGAAGAGGAACTTGGCGATGGTGTCGGGGCCGGTGGCGAGCATGGCCGCGTCCACGGCCGGCGTGGGGGCGGTGGCGCGCAGCGCGGCGAAGCTGGTGGTGGCGCGGCCGGGCACGCTGCCGCTGGCGGTGACGATCTCCACGTCCTCGCCGAGGGTGGCGAGCAGGGCGCGCTCATAGCGCGGCGCGTCGGCGGCGAACACCAGGCCGGGCGTGAGCGTGTTCACCAGGTGGCGCAGCTTGTCGTAGTCCTGGCTCACCAGCGAGTACGCGGGCGAGGCCGGCGCCCAGGGGATGCCCGCGTACAGGCAGCCCAGCGCGATCTGCGCATGCTCCAGGTCGTTCTCGCTCACGATGAGCACGGGGCGCTCGGCGCTCAGGCCGCGGTCGAGCAGGGCCTGGCCGATGCAGCGCGCGGCGTCCAGGGCCTCGGCGTAGCTGAGCCGGACCCAGTCGCCGGTGCTGCCGTCGGCGTTCTTCGCGCGGCGCGCCATGAAGGTGCGATCGGGCGCGGCGCTGGCCCAGTGCACCAGGCGGTCGGTCAGGCGGTGGGGAAAGGCGTGCAGCGACTGGCGGGCCTGGAGGTAGGCGGTGCCGTCGGCCGTGTGGCGCAGTTCGGCTTCGGTGATGCCGAAGTCCAGCGCCCGGTAGCGGGGCGCGGCGCCGTCGCAAGCCTGCGCGCTGCGCGCTGCGGTGCGAGCGCCTTCGGGCGGCCGGGCGGCGCTCATTGCTTCTTGACCTTCGGGCCGCGGCCTTCCAGGAACTCGCGCACGCGGGCCTTGGCCTCGGGCGCGTCCTGCACGATGGCGGAGATCAGGGCCTCGGTGAAGAAGCCGTGGTCGGCCGTCTGGTCGGCGATGCGCGGCAGCGCCTGCATCAGCGCGTAGTTGGTGAGCGGCGCGTTGCTGGCGATGCGCGTGGCCAGCTCCAGCGCTTTCTCCAGGGCCGTGCCCTGCGGCACCAGGTACTGCGCCAGGCCGGCGCGCTCGCCTTCCTCGGCGTTGAGCACGCGGCCGGTGAACATCATGTCGGCCATGCGCGCGGTGCCGATCAGGCGCGGGATGCGCACCGAGCCGCCGCCGCCGACGAAGATGCCGCGTGAGCCTTCGGGCAGCGCGAAGAAGCTGGAGGTGTCGGCCACGCGCAGGTGGCAGGCGCTGGCCAGTTCCAGGCCGCCGCCCACCACGGCGCCGTGCAGCGCGGCCACCACGGGCACGGGGCCGCGCTCCACCTGGTCGAGCGCGTGGTGCCACATGCGCGAGTGGTGCAGGCCGGCGGCGGCGTCGCGCTCGCTCAGCTCGGACAGGTCCAGGCCGGCGCAGAAGTGTTCGCCGTTGCCATGGATGACGGCGGCGCGCACGCTGTGCGGCATGCCCTGGAAGACGTCGCGGATGGCGAGCACCAGGCCGTCGTTGAGCGCATTGCGCTTGCCGGGGCGGTTGAGGGTGATGAGGGCGATCTGCTGCTGGTCTCCGCGCAGTTCGATCGTCAGGTCGTTGGTCTGGATGGGCATGAAAAGGGGGCGCTTCGGCTTCTTGTGAGGGTGTCGGATTATTGTTATAAACGATAACCAAATTCAACCGGTTCCCTCTGAAAAGGGATGCGGGTTTACCCTGATTTGGGTGAGCAGACGGGATGCCTGCTGTGGTTCGTCGGCGGTCTTGGCTGGCAAGCCAAGGGCTTGGGCTGTGCCGCCGGGGGCTTCGATGCGCAGCCCTTCGCGCGGCGAGGACCACCGCATTGAAGCCGCCAGGGCCAGGGGCACAGCCCTGACACCGCCGACCACCGGACGTGAAATCGCAACGCCAAGCAGCCAAGCAGCAACGACAAAAGAGACGCCAATGGACCACCAGAACCTCATCGCCATCGACATCCACACCCACGCCGAAGTGAGCTGCTGGAACCCCTTCGACAACTACGGCGAGGAATACGACCGCGCGGCCGACAAGTACTTCGGCAGCAACCGCCGCCCCAGCATCGCCGAGACCATCGCCTACTACCGCGAACGAAAGATCGGCCTGGTGATGTTCACCGTGGACAGCGAATCGAAGCTGGGCCGCCGCCGCATCCCCAACGAAGAGATCGCCCAGGCCGCGCGCGAGAACAGCGACATGATGGTGGCCTTCGCCAGCATCGACCCGCACAAGGGCAAGATGGGCGCGCGCGAGGCCGAGCGCCTCATCAAGGAAGAAGGCGTCAAGGGCTTCAAGTTCCACCCCACGGTGCAGGGCTACCACCCCTACGACAGGATGGCCTGGCCCATCTACGAGGTGATCAACGCCCACAAGCTGCCGGCCATCTTCCACACCGGGCACAGCGGCATCGGCAGCGGCATGCGCTGCGGCGGCGGCCTGCGGCTGGAGTACAGCAACCCCATGCACCTGGACGACGTCGCCATCGACTTCCCCGACATGCAGATCGTGATGGCCCACCCCAGCTTCCCCTGGCAGGACGAGGCCCTGTCCGTGGCCACGCACAAGCCCAACGTCTGGATCGACCTGAGCGGCTGGAGCCCCAAGTACTTCCCCAAGCAGCTGGTGCAGTACGCCAACACCCTGCTCAAGGACCGCGTGCTCTTCGGCAGCGACTACCCGCTGATCACGCCCGAGCGCTGGATGAAGGACTTCGAGGCCGCCGGCTTCAAGCCCGAGGTCATGCCCGGCATCCTGAAGGGCAACGCCGTGCGCCTGCTGGGGCTGGCATGAAGGCCTTCACCTCGCTCGCCGACATCGAGGCGCTGGAGCGCCGCCCGCTGGCCGAGGTGGCGCCGCTGCGCACGCCCTATGGGCTGATCCGCGCCGCCGCCGAGCGCTTCCCCGAGCGCGAGGCCTTCACCTTCCTGTCCGACGCCGACCTGGCGCGCGCGCCGCGCCGCGTGAGCTACCGCGAGCTGCTGGCCATGGTGCACCGCGCGGCCAATGCGTTTCGCGCATTGGGCGTGGGCCCCGAGGACAGCGTGGCCCTGCTTGCGCCCAACACGCCCGAGGCGCACGCCGTGCTGTGGGGCGCGCAGCTGGCGGGCCGCGTGTGCCCCATCAATACGCTGCTGCAGCCGGACCACATCGCCTCGCTCATGCAGGCCGCGAACGCCAAGGCGCTGGTGGCCCTGGGGCCCAACGCCGAGCTCGCGGTCTGGCCCACGGCGCTGAAGGCGCAGGCGCTGCACCCCTGCGCGCTGGTGCCGATCGCGGTCGACGAGGCCGTGCCCGGCCTGGCCTCGCTGCAGGCGCTGATGGCCGCGCAGCCCGACACGCTCAGCTTCGAGCCCGACCTGAACCCGGACCGGGTGGTCGCGCTGTTCCACACCGGCGGCACCACCGGCGCGCCCAAGCTGGCGCAGCACACCGCCGGCAACGAAGCGCACACCGCCTGGTTCGCGCACGCCTTCTACGGCTGCGACGAACACAGCGTCGAGGTGAACGGCTTCCCGCTGTTCCATGTGGCCGGCGCCTTCGTCTATGGCCTGGCGCTGCTGGCCATCGGCGCGCGCCAGGTGCTGCCCACGCTCAGCGGCATGCGCAACACCGGCTTCGTGCAACGCTACTGGCGCTTCTGCGAACGCGAGGGCGTGACGCACCTGGCCTGCGTGCCCACGGTGCTGGCCAGCCTGCTGGGCGTGCCCATCGACGCCGACATCTCGCGCGTGCGCGCGGCCTACACGGGTGGCTCGCCGCTGCCCAGCGAGCTCGCGCAGCGTTTCGAGGCCACCACCGGCATCGCGGTGCGCAACATCCTGGGCATGACGGAGTGCGCGGGACTGGTCAGCATCGAGCCCCTGCTGGCGCCGCGGACGGCCGGCTCGGCGGGCTGGCGCCTGCCCTTCACCGAGGTGCACGCCGTGCCCTGGCGCGACGGCGAGGCCCGGCTGGACGAGCGCTGCGCGCCCGGCGAAACCGGCGTGGTGGTGCTGCGCGGGCCGCACATGAGCCCGGGCTACCTCGACGCGACGCGCAACGCCGGCCTGTTTCAGCACGGCTGGATCGTCTCGGGCGACCTCGGCCACCTCGACGCCGAGGGCCGCGTGCACCTCACCGGCCGCGCCAAGGACGTGATCATCCGCGGCTCGCACAACATCGACCCCGGTCTGGTGGAAGACGCCTTCCTCACCCACCCGGCCGTGGCGCAGTGCGCCGTGGTGGCCGAGCCCGACGCCTACGCGGGCGAGGTGCCCGCGGCCTTCGTGGTGTTGCGCGAGGGCGCCAGCGCCGACGCCGAGACCCTGCTGCGCGAGGTGGCGCCGCGGGTGTACGAGCGCCCCGCCGTGCCCAAGCGGGTGGTGGTCGTGCAGACGCTGCCGCTCACCGCCATCGGCAAGGTGTTCAAGCCCGCGCTGCGGCTGCGAGCGATCGAGCTCAAGCTGGCCGATCTGGCGCGCGAGCTGGCGCCCGACCGGGTGGTGGCGGTGAGCGCGGTGGACGAGGGCGGGCGCCAGCGCGCCACGGTGCGCTTCGCCGGCGCGGCCGACGAGGCGCTCGCCGAGGGCTTGCGGGCCGCGCTGGCGGCGATCGCGGTGCCGACGGCGGTGGAGTTCAGCGGGGCGGCGGGCTGAGCCGCCCCACCAGCCGCCTCACCAGCCGCCGCGCTCCAGCCAGCGCTCCAGCTGCTCCAGCTTGTCCACGCCCCAGAAGGGTTCACCGTCCACCACCACCGTGGGCGAGCCGAACACGCCTTGCGCCAGCGAGGCATCGACCTCGGCGCGCAGCAGCGCGGCCGCTTCCTCGCCGGCGGCCGCGCGCGCCAGGGCCTCGCCCAGCACGGGCGCCAGCGCGTCGGGCGTGGACAGGTCCAGCCCCTGGCCCCAGTAGGCGCCGTAGACCGCGTGCACCACCTCGCTGGCGCGTTCGGGCGCGTGGCGATTGGTCCAGGCCAGGGCGCGAGCGCAGGCCAGGGGGTTCATCACCGCGTCGCGCGGCTGGCGCTTCAGGGGCACGCCGCGCTCGCGCGCGTAGCGGCGCACGTCGCGCTCCACGTAGTCGCCCTTGAGCGGCGTGTCCATCAGGGGCTTCAAGCCCATCACCTTCATCACCGCCACGCCCAGCAGCATGGGGTGCCAGGCGACCGTGCGGCCATGCCGTGCGGCGATGGCCTCCAGCCGCAGCGAGGCGAAGTAGCCGTAGGGGGAGATGAAGTCGAGGTGGCAGTGCAGGGGGGTGGGCATGGGGGCGGGAGGCGGCATCGAGGCAATGGTTTCATACCATAACGGCATATCAGCCAGTCCCGAAACCGGCTTGTGCAGCCCCACCGGCGCCTGCACAGTGGTGGCCTTGTGTCTGACGTGGCACATGCCTTCGGCGCGCCCTTGGTGGGCGCTGCCCGTCGTGTCTTTTCATTCAGCCAGGTTCTTCCCATGACCCTTCTCCGTCGCCGCAGCGCGATCGTGGCCGCCGCCGCATTGGGCGCCACCTCGATCGCCGGCAAGGCCTTCGCCCAGCAGACCGTGACCCTGCGCCTGCACCAGTTCCTGCCGCCGCAGGCCACCATTCCGGCCCGCGCCATCGTGCCCTGGGCCAAGAAGCTCGAGGCCGAATCGGGTGGCCGCATCAAGGTGCAGCTGTTCCACTCCATGTCCATGGGCGGCTCGCCGCCGCAGCTGTTCGACCAGGCGCGCGACGGCGTCGCCGACATCGTCTGGACCGTGCTCGGCTACACCCCGGGCCGCTTCAACAAGGCCGAGGTGTTCGAGCTGCCCTTCATGAGTGGCAAGGCCGAGCCGGCCTCGCGCGCCTTCCACGAGTACGTGCAGAAGCACGCCGCCGACGAGTTCCGCCAGGTGCACCTGCTGGCCGCGCACACGCACGGCCCGGGCCTGTTCCACAGCAAGTCGGCCATCACCGGCCTGGACAGCCTGCGTGGCCTGAAGGTGCGCGGCGGCTCGCGCATCATCAACAACATGCTCACCAAGCTGGGCGCCGCCCCGGTGGGCATGCCGGTGCCGGCCGTGACGGAGGCGCTGTCGAAGTCGGTGATCGACGCCACCACCATTCCCTGGGAGGTGACGCCCTCGCTGAAGATCGCCGAGCTGGTGAAGCACCACACCTCGTTCTCGGGCCCCACGGGGCTGTTCACCCAGACCTTCGCGCTGGTGATGAACCGCGGCAGCTACCAGAAGCTGCCGGCCGATCTGAAGGCCATCATCGACAAGCACTCGGGCGTCGAGACGGCGGCCCTGTTCGGCCGCGCCATGGACGACGGTGACCAGGACGGCCTGGCGGTGGCGCAGAAGGCCGGCAACAGCATCGTCACCCTGGACGCCGCCGAAACCCAGCGTTGGAAAACCACCGCCGCCGCGGTGGAGGCCGACTGGGTGAAGGAGATGCAGGGCAAGAAGCTCGATGGCGCCCAGCTGGTCGCCGAGGCGCGCGCGCTGATCGCCAAGCACAGCAAGTAAGCGGGCCAGCCCCGCGCGAACACAGGGCGGCCGCGGGCCGCCCTGTGTGTTTCAGCCCCAGACCTCGCGCGCCGTCTCCACCACCAGCGCCAGCTTCTTGCGCTGGTCTTCCACGGCGATGTTGTTGCCGTGCACCGTGCTGGAGAAGCCGCATTGCGGCGACAGGCAGAGCTGCTCCAGCGGGGCATATTTCGCGGCTTCGGCGATGCGGCGCTTCAACTCGTCTTTGCTTTCCAACTGGCCGAACTTGGTGGTCACCAGGCCCAGCACCACGGTTTTGCCGGGCTTGAGGTAGCGCAGCGGGCGGAAGTCGCCCGAGCGGTCGTCGTCGTACTCCATGAAGTAGGCGTCGAGGTTCATCTCGGTGAGCAGGGCCTCGGCCACGGGCTCGTAGTTGCCGGCCGCCGCGTGCGTGCTCTTGAAGTTGCCGCGGCACAGGTGCATGGCCAGGGTCATGCCCTTGGGCTTCTTCGCCACCACCTTGTTGATGAAGGCGGCGTAGCGGTGCGGCAGCTCGTTCGGGTCATCGCCGCGCTGGCGCGCGGCCTCGCGCATCTTCTCGTCGCACAGGTAGGCCATGTTGGTGTCGTCCATCTGCACGTAGGTGCAGCCGGCGTCGGCCAGGCTTTGCAGCTCGTCCGCGTAGGCCTGGGCCACGTCGTCGTAGAACACCGGGTCCAGCTCGGGGTAGGCGTCCTTGCTGATGCCGGCGCGCCCGCCGCGAAAGTGCAGCATGGTGGGGGAGGGGATGGTCACCTTGGGCATGAGGCCCGGCAGGCCCAGGGCCTTGACCTGCGCTTGCAGGTACTGGAAGTCGGCGAGCTGGATGTTCTTGGCGTGGCGCACCTTGTCGATCACGCGGATCACCGGCGGCGCCAGCTCCTCGCTGCCGTCGGGCTTGCGGATGGTGACGGGAATGTCGGTCTTCACGCCGCCCAGCTGCTCCAGGAAGTCGATGTGGAAGTAGGTGCGGCGGAACTCGCCGTCGGTGATGGACTGCAGGCCCACGTCGGCCTGGAACTTCACGATCTCGGTGATCGCGCGGTCTTCCACCGCGCGCAGCTGGGCCGCCGTGATCTCGCCCTTGGCCTTCTGTTCGCGCGCCTGCAGCAGGTAGGCCGGACGCAGAAAGCTGCCGACGTGGTCGGCGCGGAAGGGGGGATTCAGGCTCATGGGGTCTCCTCGGGGTTGCGGAAATGGACGGCGCCGACGGTAGCCCAAGCCCCGGTGGTCGGCAATATCGGTGTTTTCAATGGATACATAAAATCGAAAATCAGATCTCTGTAGAGGGATTTCATGGGAAAAACGGCAATTCATGTATACATTGCGTATCCATGAATACCGACCCAGCCCATTTCCCGCTCAACGCCTGGTACGCGGCCGCCTACGACGTGGAGGTGGGACGGGCCCTGTTCCCCCGCACCGTCTGCGAACAGAAACTGGTGCTCTACCGCCAGACCGATGGCCGCGTGGCCGCCCTGGAGGACGCCTGCTGGCACCGGCTGCTGCCGCTGTCCATGGGCCGGCTGGAGGGCGACGAGGTGGTCTGCGGCTACCACGGCCTGGTGTTCAACGCCGAGGGGCGCTGCACCCACATGCCCAGCCAGGAAACCCTCAACCCCTCGGCCTGCGTGCGCCGCTTCCCGGTGGCGGAGCGGCACCGTTTCATCTGGGTCTGGCCGGGCGATCCGGCGCTGGCCGACGAATCGCTGATCCCCGACCTGCACTGGAACCACGACCCGGCCTGGGCGGGCGACGGCAAGATGATCCGCGTGAAGTGCGACTACCGCCTGGTCATCGACAACCTGATGGACCTCACGCACGAAACCTTCGTGCACGGCAGCAGCATCGGCAACCGCGCCGTGGCCGAGGCGCCCTTCGTGGCCACGCACGGCGATCGCACCGCCACCGTCACGCGCTGGATGGAGAACATCGAGGCGCCGCCGTTCTGGGCCGGGCAGCTGCGGCAGGCGCGCGGCCACCAAGGCCCGGTGGACCGCTGGCAGATCATCCGCTTCGAGGCGCCATGCACCGTGGCCATCGACGTGGGCGTGGCGCCGACCGGCACCGGCGCGCCGCAGGGGGACCGCAGCCAGGGCGTCAACGGCATGGTGCTCAATACCATTACCCCCGAGACCGGCAACAGCTGCCTCTACTTCTGGGCCTTCGCGCGCAACTACTGCCTCGACGAGCAGCGCCTGACGCACCAGCTGCGCGAGGGCGTGGCCGGCATCTTCCGCGAGGACGAACTGGTGCTCGAAGCGCAGCAGAAGGCGATCGAGGAGCACCCCGACCACAAGTTCTACAACCTCAACATCGACGCCGGCGCCATGTGGGCGCGGCGCCTGATCGACAAGATGGTGGACGCCGAGCGCGGCACGCCCGGCGCGGGCTCCAGCGTCATTCCCATCCGCCGCGCGGGCTGATCCCATGGCCACCAGCACCTCCAACCCCATGCCCGACACCGCGCCCGAAAGCGCCCAGGTGCGCACGCTGCTGCAGCTGCGCGAACTCATCCTCTCGGGCGAGCTGCCCGGCGGCTCGCGCATCGCCGAGCTCGCCATCGTCGAGCGCCTGGGCGTGTCGCGCACGCCCGTGCGCGCCGCGCTGCTGCGCCTGGAGCAAGAGGGCCTGCTGCGCGCGCTGCCCGGCGGCGGCCATGTGGTGCAGACCTTCACCGAGCGCGACATCGCCGACGCCATCGAGCTGCGCGGCACGCTCGAAGGCCTGCTGGCGCGCCTGGCGGCCGAGCGTGGCGCACCGGCCGCCGTGCTGACCGAGGCGCGCGGCGTGCTGGAGCGCATCGACGCCGTGCTGGCCGCGCCGGCGCTGGACGCCGAGGCCTTCTCCGAGTACGTGGCGCTCAACAGCCGCCTGCACGAGCTGCTGGCCGAAATGGCCGACAGCCCCACGGTGGAGCGCCAGCTGGAGCGCGTGTGCGCGCTGCCGTTTGCCTCGCCCTCGGGCTTCGTGCTGGCCGAGGCCGGCTCGCCAGCGGCGCGCGACATGCTGGTGGTGGCCCAGGACCAGCACCGCCAGGTGCTGGACGCCATCGAGCGCCGCGAGGGGGCGCGCGCCGAGGCCATCCTGCGCGAGCACTCGCGCCTGGCCCAGCGCAACCTGCGCGCCGTGCTCGCGGGCCTCAGCAACAGCCCGACCCACGCGCCCGCGCTCAAACTCATCCGCCGCCGCTGACCCTCATGAAAAGCAACCCGATCTGGCAGACCGCACGCGTGGCCGCGCTGCGCGACCTCACCCCCAGCGTGCGCGAGTTCGTGCTGCAGCCGCTCGACGGCGAGGCCATCGCCTGGCCGCCCGGCGCGCACCTGCAGGTGCGCCTGCGCGTGGCCGGGCGCGAGCAGACCCGCTCGTACTCGCTGGTGGGCCAGCCGGTCGACACGCCCGGCGGCTATCGCATCGCGGTCAAGCGGCTGGACGACGGGCGGGGCGGCTCGCGGGCGATGTGGTCGCTGGCCGAGGGCGACGCGCTGAGCCTGAGCGCGCCGCAGAACCACTTCCCGCTGGACCTCGACGCGCCGGCCAGCCTGCTGGTGGCGGGTGGCATCGGCATCACGCCCATGGTGGCCATGGCCCAGGCCCTGGCGCGGCGCGGCCGCGCGGTGCGCCTGCTGTACGCCGCGCGCCACGCTGGCGAACTGGCTTACGCCGAGCGCCTGCGCGACATCCTGGGCGACCAACTCGTGACGGCGGTGTCGGGGCAGGGCCAGCGGCTGGACCTGGCGGGCGAGCTGGCGGCCCTGCCGCCTGGCGCGCCGTGCTACGTCTGCGGCCCCAGCGGCCTGCTGGCGTCGCTGCGCTCGCTCTGGGCCCAGGCGGGACGTCCCGCGAGCGGCCTGCGCTTCGAAACCTTCGGCAGCGGCGGCCAGCGGCCCAGCCAGGCCTTCTCGCTGGCCGTGCCCCGCCATGGGGCATCGCTCACCGTGTCGGCCGACGAGTCCCTGCTCGACGCCCTGGAGGCCGCCGGCATCGAGGTGATGAGCGACTGCCGGCGCGGCGAATGCGGCTTGTGCGCGATGGACGTGCTGGCCGTGGACGGCGAGATCGACCACCGCGACGTCTTCCTCAGCGAGCACGAGAAGCAGGGCAACCGGCGCATCTGCGCCTGTGTCTCGCGCGTGGTCGGGCGCATCACCCTGGACAGCGCCTGGCGTCCCGACGCGGCGCCCCACTGATAAACCCTGAGAGGGTTCCTACTGGTTTCATAACATAACGGCATAGCTGAAAGTCCTTCACCGGACTGGCTGCTGCGCCAAGCCGCATGCACAGTGTGGGTGTTCAGTCCCCCCATCGCCCGTGCCAATGAGCACCCCCACCTGAGAGGGCCGGGCGCAACCCGAACGGAGACAAGGATGAAACCGATGAAGCGACGCGCCGCGCTGGCGCTGCTGGGTGCCTCGGCCACGCTGGCGCTGCCCGCCCTGGCGCAGCAGACGGTCACGCTGCGCCTGCACCAGATGCTGCCGCCGCAGGCCACCATTCCGGCGCGCGCCCTCACGCCCTGGGCGCAGAAGGTGGAAGCCGAATCGGGCGGACGCATCAAGGTCCAGCTGTTCCACGCCATGCAGCTCGGCGGCGCGCCGCCGCAGCTCTACGACCAGGCCAAGGACGGCGTGGTCGACCTGACCTGGACGGTGCTGGGCTACACGCCCGGGCGCTTTCCCAAGACCGAGGTGTTCGAGCTGCCCTTCATGAGCGGCAGCGCGGAATCGTCCTCGCGGGCGCTGCAGGAGTACGTCGAGAAGTTCGCGCCCGAGGAGTTCAAGGACGTCAAGCTCATCGCCGTCCACACGCATGGCCCGGGCCTGTTCCACACCAAGACGCCCGTCACCGGCCTGGAGAGCCTGCGTGGCATGAAGATCCGCGGCGGCTCGCGCATCATCAACAACATGCTCACCAAGCTGGGCGCCACGCCCGTGGGCATGCCGGTGCCGGCGGTGACGGAGGCGCTGTCCAAGGGCGTGATCGACGGCACCACCATTCCCTGGGAGGTGACGCCCTCGCTGAAGGTGACCGAGCTGGTGAAGAACCACACCACCTTCGCTGGCAAGGAGGGCCTGTACACCCAGACCTTCGCCTTCTCCATGAACAAGGCCGCCTACGACAAGCTGCCCGCCGACCTGAAGGCCGTGATCGACAAGAACTCGGGCATCGAGACCGCCGCCATGTTCGGCCGCGCGATGGACGAGGGCGACAAGGCCGGCCGCGACATCGCCGTCAAGGCCGGCAACAACATCGTCGCGCTGGACGTGCAGGAGACGCAGCGCTGGCGGCGCACCGCCGCCTCGGTGGAGACCGATTGGGTCAATGAAATGAAGGGCAAGAACATCGACGGCGCCAAGCTGGCCGCGGAGGCCAGGGCGCTGATCGCCAAGTACAGCAAGTGATCCATCCCTTTGGGATCAACGGCCGTCCTCGCCAGAGGGCGGCCTTTTTGTTGAGGGGGCGTGCGGCCGATGTTGGACAATCGCGCCTCTCAGTCTTTCCTAGAAAGCCATTCGCATGATTGCATTCGTCTACCGGCTGTCCCAATGGGCGGCCATCATCGGCGGCTTGGCGCTGGTCGCGCTGACGCTGATGATCGTGGCCAGCGTGAGCGGCCGCGCCATGCTCGGGCTCGGCCTGGGCCCCGTTCCCGGTGACTTCGAACTCGTTGAAGTCGGCACCGCCATCGCGGTGTTCTTTTTCCTGCCCTGGACCTACCTCAAGGGCGGCCACGCCACGGTGGACCTGCTGTACATGCACCTGCCCGCCTGGGCCCAGAAGGCCATCGTGCTGGTGTGCGACCTCGTGATGCTGGTCGTTTGGTTCGTGCTCACCTGGAAGCTCTACGAAGGCATGATCGAAAAGAAGGACTACTTCGAGACCACCTTCATCCTGCAAATGCCGATCTGGTGGGCCTACGCGGCCTGCCTGGTGGGCGCGCTGGTTGGCTGCCTGGCCTACCTCGCCAAGACGGCGACCATGCTGGGGCTGGGCAAAGAGCCCGAGGGCTGGACCACCGAAGCGGGGGCGCACTGATGTCTGGCGTCGAACTCGCGGCCTGGTCCTTCCCGATCCTGCTGCTGCTCATCTTCGTGCGTGTGCCCATCGGGCTGGCGATGCTGGTCTGCGGCATGGCGGGGGCCTGGATGATCTACGGCACCGCTGATCCCATCCTGAACCAGCTCAAGCAGCTCACCTACAGCACCTTCTCCAACTACAACCTGTCGGTGATTCCGCTGTTCCTGCTGATGGGGCAGTTCGCGGCGCTGGGGGGCCTGTCGCAGGCCCTGTTCAAGGCGGCCGAGGCCTGGATCGGCCACCGCAAGGGCGGCGTGGCGATGGCCGCCGTCGGCGCCTGCGCCGGCTTCGGCGCCATCTGCGGCTCCTCGTTGGCGACCGCGGCCACCATGGGCCAGGTGGCGCTGCCCGAGCTCAAGCGCGCGGGCTACGCCGGCGGCATCTCCACCGCCACGCTGGCGGCCGGCGGTACGCTGGGCATTCTGATCCCGCCTTCGGTGGTGCTGGTGATCTACGCCATCCTGACCGAGCAGAACATCGCCAAGCTGTTCCTGGCCGCCTTCGTGCCGGGCGTGCTGGCCGCCATCGGCTACGTCATCGTCATTGCCATCTACGCGCGCCTGAAGCCCGAGGAAGTGGGCTCCATGGCGCCGGTGCCCATGGCCCAGCGCTGGAAGGCCACCGTGAAGGTCTGGCCCGTGCTCACCATCTTCCTGGTGGTGGTCGGCGGTATCTACCTGGGTTACTTCACGCCCACCGAGGGGGCGGCCGTGGGCGCCTTTGGCACCGGCCTCGCGGCCTGGGCGGCGGGCGGGCTGAACCGCAAGACGCTGGTCGCGGCGGTCCTGGGCACGGCCGTGGCCACCGGCATGATCTTCATGATCGTGCTCGGCGCGGGGGTCTACAACACCTTCCTGGCCCTGTCGCAACTGCCGCAGGAGGCCGCCTCGCTGGTGTCGGGCTCGGGCCTCAGTCCCATGGTGGTGCTGGTCGCGATCCTGGTCATCTACGTGATCCTGGGCTGCTTCATGGATTCCCTGTCCATGATCCTGCTGACCATTCCGGTGTTCTTCCCCGTGGTGACGGCGCTGGACTTCGGCATGCCGCCGGAGCACTTCGCCATCTGGTTCGGCATCCTGGTGCTGATCGTGGTGGAGGTGGGCCTGATCACGCCGCCGGTGGGCATGAACCTCTTCGTCATCAACAGCATGGCCAAGGACGTGCCCATTCTGGCGACCTACAAGGGCGTGTTGCCCTTCGTGCTCAGCGATTTCATCCGCACGGCGATCCTGGTGGCGTTCCCGGTGATCGTCACCTTCGTCCTGTAGTGGTGGCGGGCATGCGTCGCCGCCGCTTGATGGCCCTGGCCGCTGCGGCGCTGCCGCTGGCGGCCGTCAGGGCGCAGTCGTTTCCGTCGAAGAACCTGCGCCTGGTCGTGCCCTTCGCGGCCGGCGGCGTGGGGGACCTGACGGCGCGCATCGTCGCCGGGCGGCTGGCCGAGGGCCTGGGCCGTTCCGTGGTGATCGAGAACCGCCCCGGCGCCGGCGGCGTGGTGGCCGCGGAGACGGTGGCGCGCGCGGAGCCCGACGGCCACACGCTGTTCCTCATGTCCAACGGCACGGCGGTCACCGCCGGCCTGTTCAAGTCGCTGCCTTTCGACACCGTCAAGGACTTCGCGCCGGTCTCCACGCTGGGCTTTTTCGACATCGCCGTCGTGGCCCATCCCGACGCGCCGTTCAAGGGCCTGCCCGAGTTGCTGGCCTACGCGAAGGCGAACCCCGGCAAGCTCAACATCGGCAGCATCAACATCGGCAGCACGCAGCACCTGGCGGCCGAGCTGTTCAAGAGCAGCGCCGGCATCGACGCGCAGACCGTGCCGTTCAACGGCACGCCCAACCTCATCGGCGCCCTGCGAGGGCGGCAGGTGGACGTGGGCGTGGAAATCCTCGCGCCGGTGCTCGCGCAGATCCGCGGCGGCGCGCTCAAGGCCCTGGCCGTGGCGGGCGAGAAGCGCTCGCCCGTGCTGCCCGAGGTGCCCACCGCGGTGGAGTCGGGCGTGGCGGGTTTCGTGGCCTCGTCGTGGAACGCCATCGCCGCGCCGGCGAAGACGCCACGCCCCGTCATCGAACGGCTGCAGCGCGAGATCGCCGCGGCCGTGGCCGACGCCGAGGTGCAGAAGAAGCTGCGCGAGCTCAACATCGACCCGCGCTCGTCCACGCCCGAGCAGGCGGCGGCGCTGCTGGTGAACGACATCAAGCGCTGGAGCGCGGTGATCGAGCGCGCGGGCATTCCGAAGCAGTGAGGGCTACTCGTTGGACGGTGCGACGCCCTCGATGAGCCCGTCGATCACCGTCACCGAGCAGGGTGGGTGCGCAGAGGCCTGCGCCGCCACGCTCTGGTCGGCGGTCCCGCCATCGACCACGACGTCGACGAGCGCGGGTGAGGCCCCGTCGTCGGGTGGTGGGGGCCGGTACCCTGGCGGCGGCGGGCCGTCGCTGTCCTCGGTGCCGTCGTCGCTCGCCGATGGCGCGCCGCGCTCGCGGGGGTCCGACGGGCGGCCCATCCATGCCACGGCGGCGTAGAGCAGGTTCAGCAGCAGCTCCGTTGCAGGAATCAGCCCGGCCCGCAGCGAGAAGGCCGCGATGAGGATCCAGCCGGCCCAGCTGGAGTAGAGCTGGGTGTCCTCGGGAACCCCGGCCCCGGCCTGCGTGCCATTGGTGAAGCCCACGTCGCCTGTGTGGGCCCAGGCATCGCTGCCGTTGAGCGGTGCGCCGAAGGGCACCGCTGCCGCGGTGTCCGTGAAGGGCATGGTGCTGGCGAACAGGGTGTACAGGTAGAACATCGAGTACGCTTGGGCGAGCATCGCGAGCATGTTGCCCACCACCTCGCCGGTGGTGCGCAAGCGGATCGCCGCCGGCGAGCGGTTGATGAGCCTGTGCGCTGTCTTGCCCGCGCCTTCGAAGACGATGGCGCCGGTCTTTTCCCGGGCGATCTGATTGCGGCCTTCCGTGGTTTCCAAGAGCGCGCTGCGCCGCTGGTACTTCCGGTGCACCCGCTGCAGCCGCTCGATCGCGGGATCGAGCAGGGGCAGCACCTGGGCCTCGAAGCCCGCCAGCCGCAGGCGCTTTTCTGCCGGGCTCAGGGGACTCTCCAGAATGCTCGCCTCGATGGCGCTGCGGATGTTGACCAGCTCGAGCAGCGAGGGCGTGACCGCCAGGCACTTCTTCAGCGCCACGGCTTGTTCCTGCTTCCAGGTCTGGTGCAGGCCCGGCTTGTCGGCGCCGTGCTGGATCCCGGCATTGCCCAGCATGTGCAGGCTCATGGTGGAGATGCCGGCGAGCTGGCCCATGGCGGCCGACGCCAGGAAGTCCGACAGCGCGAACAGCCCGGCCTTCTGGGCAAGGGTGGCGGGCAGTTGCTCGATCCACGCGCGCAGGTGCGGCGCCAGGCTGCCCGAGAACAGGTACACGATCGAATAGCTGAAGAAGGCCAGGTGGAAGTGGCCGTTGCGCAGCCAGCTCCCCAGCAGGGGGTGTTCGCGGAAATCGAAGCACAGTGGCGTGCCCTTGTCCTGCTCGGCCTGGGCCCGGGCGATCACGCCATCCACCAGCTCTTGCAGGGCGGCGGAGATTTCCTGGGTCTGTTCCGCATCGCCCCGCGCCGAGGCCACGTACCACATGCCCAGCAGGGTGACGTAGTTGTCGAAGGCCGCCTTGTCCGGGGCCTGCGGGCCGCCGTAGTTGGCGCCGGGGCCGAAGGCCACGGTCTTGGCCACCGTGGCGTGCAGGAAGGAGGCGATCAGATCGAACCCCGCCGCACCCACGAGGAAAAAAAGGCGCGGATCGCTCTGGGACAGCGAGGGCAGGAATCCCCACAGCGAGGCCCAGGCCTTGGCCAGCATGAAGGACACGCTGAACCCCAGGCTGCCGGCGCCACAGACGGCCCTGACCTTGTCTCCGGTGGGGACCACCGCCGCGCTGGCGGGGGCGGGCACGGCGGCCACCCGCTCCAGGGCGGTGCTCAGCAGGTGGTGGATGTACGCCTGCGGGTCCTGGTGCCATTGGCGTGTGCGTTTGGGGCTCAGCCCGGTGTAGGCGGCGAAATCCGCGGGTGTCTCGGGGCGCTTGTGGGGGTTGTTGATGGTTCGCTGGTTGTGCTCGGGGCTGAACTTGCGGGGCTTGGCGCTCGTCTTTGGGTGCATGCGGCGCTCCGTCAGGCCAGCGTGGTGCGGGGCCCGTGGGCGCCATCGCGGGGTGCCTGGCCGGCGCCGACCCCCTCCCAGACGAACATGCCCGCCAGCAGGGTGGCTCGCCATTGCTTCACCTGCGCCGCCATGCCGCGCAAGGCCTGGGCCAGCCAAGGGCCGGTCATGTCCTCGCGCAGCGGCACGCCGAGCATCAGCACCACCGCGTCGCTGCCCTCGTCGTAGCCGAAGCGAACGCCAGGCTGGTGCCAGGTGAGCAGTTGAAGGGCCAGCAGCTGCCGGTAGACCTGTGCGGGATCCTCGGCCGTGATGCGGCCAAGTTCCGCGAGCACCAGCATCGAGGCGCTGGATTCGTGGTGCGTCACTTCCAGGCTGACGCCATCGATCTCGACGGTCTCCTCCTGGCCCATGCGCTCGGTGTTGTCCAGGCGCAGCTCCCGGCTGGCGTGGCGGCACAGGTCGTCAAAAAAAACGGCGGTCACAAAGGGACTCCTCTTCATCGGGGTTGCACGCGGTTCGCGTGTGGCCCTGTGTCGGGAGCGCACCCATATGGTTCCGAAGGCCGTCGGCCCTATGGCCGATGGTCATCAGAATGTCATTGATCTGAAGGCCGCCTCTCTGCGGCTGGCGTGCCAGGCGCGCCGCCGCTAGTCCGCCGCGCGCAGGAACCGCTGCAAGGCCTCGGCGCTCACCGGCTTGTGCAGCAGCGTGAAGCCATGGCGGTTCGCCTGCTCGATGCGCTCGGCCGACATGTCGCCCGTGACCATGCAGACGGGCAGGGGGCCGAGGTGCCGCGCGCGCAGCCCCAGCAGCAGCTCCAGCCCGTCCATGGAGGGGTCGAGCATGTAGTCGCAGATCACCGTGTCGATGCGCATCGGCTGCGCCTCGCACAGGCGCAGGGCCTCGCTGGCGTTGGCCGCGCTGAGCACCTGGTGGCCCCACGACGTGAGCAGGTGCGTGGTGGCGAGCAGCACCTGTTCGTCGTCGTCGATCAGCAGGATGTGCCGGCCGGTGCCCGCGGGCGGCGGATCGTCGGGGGCCGGCGCCTGTGCCTGCCGCTGGGGGGCGCATTGCGGCAGCCGCACGGAGAACATCGAGCCCTTGCCGGGCATCGAGCGCACGTCGAGCCGCGCGCCCAGTTGGGCGGCCGCGCGCCGCACGATGGACAGGCCCAGGCCTTCGGAGCGGCCGTCGCGCGTGGGCGCGGTGTCGACGCGGAAGAACTCCTGGAAGATGGCGTCGATTTTTTCGGGCGGGATGCCGATGCCCGTGTCCCATACCTGCACCTCGACACTGGCGCCGCGCCGGCGCGCGCCCAGCACGATGCGCCCTTGCTGCGTGTAGCGCACGGCGTTGGACATCAGGTTGGCCAGGATGCGGCGCAGCACCGTGGGATCGGCCAGCACCCAGGCGCGGCTGGGCACCGCGTGCAGGCTCAGTCCCTTGCGCGCCGCCATGGCCGCGAATTCCGACATCAGGTCGTCGAACGGCGCCTGCAGCGGCGTGGGGCGCGGCAGGAGCGGCTTCTGCCCGGTGCCGTGCAGGGAGGCGCCGAGCAGCATGTTGAGCAGCTCCATCAGGCTGTCCAGCGAGGCGCGCATGCGCTGCACGATGGGCACGAAGGGTTTGCTGGGCAAGGGCGAGGGCGCGTGGCTCAGGCTGCGGATGGTGGTGAGGAACAGGCCGAGCGCGTGGATGGGCTGGCGCAGGTCGTGACTGGCCGAGGCCAGGAAGACGGACTTGCCACGATCGGCCGCCTCCGCGCGTTCGGTCTGCCAGCGCAGGTCGACGAGCAGGCGGTCGATGCGGCGCTGGGCCTGGTAGCGGTAGCTCATGTCCTGGATCAACACGGCCTGGCAAGGACTGTCCCCGTCCATGAAGGTGATGGCCTGGATCTGCATGGGGGGCTTGTCGTGCGCGCCCGGGAGCAGGGACAGGCTCAGGTCGATGGGCTGGCCGCCGCCCGCCCAGGCCTCGGGCGGTACGCCCAGCCGGTCCAGCACCTGCGCCAGCGACAGGCCGACCAGCTGCTGCCGTTCGAGGCCGGTGTGGCGGCTGGCGATGGGGTTGGCGTCCGTGATGACGCCCTGGTCGCACAGCAGGATGCCTTCGATGCCGGCCTCGAACAGGGCGTTGAGCCGCTCCAGCGTCTGGCGCAGGGCCTGCATGCCCCGGTGGCGCAGCGTGACGTCGCGGGTGAGCGTGGCCATGCGGTTCATCTGCCCGGGCCCGCCTGGTATTGGCCACAGCAGCACATCCATGACGCGGTCCTCGCCTTCGCCGCTGACCAGGGGGCGTTCGTAGCGCACGGGCCGCAGGGTGCGAAACGCCTTGGCCCGAAACGGCGCGGTCATGGCGTGGTTCTCTTCCCCCATCACGGTGAGCACCGAGCGGCCCTCGGCCTGTTCCGGCGTGGTGCTGTAGAAGCGCGCGAACGACACGTTGGTGAAGAGCATGGTCTCGCCCTCGGTCACCATGGACATCAGTTCCTGCAGCTGGTCCAGGGTATGCCGAAGGTGCCGCAGCGTCAGCGCGCGGCGGCCGCGCCGTTCCTCGACGTCCGACAGGTCGACGACGGTGCACAGCCAGTCGCCATTGCCCATGGGCGCCAGGTCGGCGTGCAGCAGGCGCGCGCCATGGCCGTGGGCGGCGGGTTCAAGGCGCAGGCGCCCGTGGAACGGCTCGCCACGCCGCAGCGGTTCGGACAGCTCGCCGCCAGCGTCGAAGGCCCGCCGCCATTCGGCCTCGCCCTGCCCATCGGCGCCCAGCAGCCCCTGCAGGGCCGCATTGGGCGTGAACCGCCAGGGGCTGGGCCGCAGCACGGCGGCCAGGCCCCCTATCTGTTCGATCCAATCGGGTGAAACCGTCGCACCGTGGTTCATGGGATGGAGCCCGCTCGGCATCGCTGTCGGTGCCCGTCGGCGCAGCGTGCGATGCTCGCGTTCATCCCTGTTCCAGCACTTGTCGCAGTAGATCGTGTTGCACGGGCTTGTGCAGCAGCGATAACCCCAAGGCCCGGATGTTCTGGGCCACGGGCACCGAGGTGTCGGCCGTGAAAACGTGCACGGGCACCGGCCGCACCAGACAGGCGCGAACGGTGCCGATGAACTGCGCCGCATCGACCTGCCCGCCCAGGTGGTAGTCCGAGAGCACCAGGTCGATTTCCTCCGCGTGGGTGATGGCCAGCATGACCGCCTGGTCCTGGTCGGCCGCGCACCAGACCTGGTGGCCCCAGGCCTGCAGCAGCTGCTGCATGGCCTGCAGCACCATGGCGTCGTCGTCGATGACCAGCACCCGCCTCGGGGCGCTGCCGGCCCTTCGTTTCGCGGCGGGCGAGGGCGGCGGCGCCAGCGGGGCCGCGGCGGGCGTGCCGCGGGGCACGGTGATGGAGAACATGGAGCCGCGCCCGGGCGCCGAGCGCACGTTCAGCCGGGCATCGAGCAACTTGGCCGAACGCTTCACGATCGACAGCCCCAGGCCGAGGCCGCGCAGGCCGCTGTCGCTCGCGCTGGCCGGGCTGACCTGGTAGAACTCGCCGAAGATGGCGTCGAGCTGGTCGGCCGCGATGCCGATGCCGCTGTCCCAGACCTGCAGCTCCACGCACGCGCCGCGGGGCCGCGCGCCCACCAGGACCCGGCCCTGCCGGGTGTAGCGGATGGCGTTGGAGACCAGGTTGTCCAAGATGCGGCGCAGCACCACCGGGTCGGTGAACACCCAGGCGCGGGTGGGCACCACGTCCAGGCGCAGGCCCTTGCTGCTGGCGGCATCGCCGAGATCGGCCGCCAGCTCGCCGAACAGGGGGCCGAGGGGCACCGCGATCGGGTGCACCACCACCGCGTTGGCGTCCAGGCGCGAGACGTCGAGCAGCGAGTTGAGCAGGCGGCCCAGCGCGTCCAGCGAAGCGCCCATGCGCCGCGTCACTTGCTCCAGCGCGGGCAGCGGCAGGTACCGCGACTGGACGAGGGTTTCCAGGCTGGTGAGGAACAGGCCGAGCGCGTGGATGGGCTGGCGCAGGTCGTGGCTGGCCGCGGAGAGGAAAAGCGACTTGGCGCGGTCGGCCGCTTCGGCCCGGTCCCTCTGGGCGCTCAGGTGGTTGATGAGCTCGTGGATGCGCGCCTGCGCTTCGCGCCGGTCGCGCACGTCGCGAACGATGGCCATGCGCATGCGCTGGCCCTTGCGCTGCACGGTGCGCCCGATCAGCTCGACCGCGATGCGCGTACCGTGCCGGTCGACCAGGTGGCATTCCTGCGCCTCGTGCGAGGCCGCGTCGGCGTGGGCCAGGCAGGCCGCCTGGTCTTCGGTGGCGATCAGGTCCAGGAAACGCCGCTCGCGCAGCGCTTCGGCCGTGGTGGAGAGCAGGCGGCAGGCGGCGGGGTTGGCATCGACGATGCGCTCGTCCATGTGCACGACGATGGCGTCGCTGCTCGCGATGACGAAGCGGCGCAGGCGCTCCTCGGAGGCGGTCAGCGCGGCCATGGTGGCGTGGTAGGCCGTGGTTTCCAGGGAGTCGAGCAGGTGGCCGCTGGGGCGGCCCTGGCTGTCGATGAGGGTGCGCAGCGTGCCCTCCAGCACGCGCAGCTGCCCCTGGTCGTCGTGCGCGCGCCAGATGAAAGGCCGCGCGCCGCCGGCCGGCTGGATGGCCTGGATCTCCTGGCGCAGGTGCGCGAACAGCGCCGGGCCGAACAGGCCGAGCGCCGCCTGGCCCACCGGGTTCTGCTGGTACGGGACCAGCAGCCGCAGCAGGCTGCCGGCCGCGAAGGCGCAGCGCAATTCGGGACTGGTGTCGAGCTGAATCACCAGCAGCGGCAGGCTGTCGACCATGTCCTGCAGCTGCAGCAGGGCGTGGCCGGTGGTGTCGTGGGCCGCCTGCAGGTCGCTGATGTCGGCGAGCTGGCAGAGGTGGGACTGGCGCGCCGCCTGCCAATGGCCTTGGCAGCGCACATGCACGGGCTGGCCGTGGGCGTCGTCGAGCAGGCGCAGGCTCAAGGCGAAGGGCCGCGTCTGGCGCAGGGCCGCGAGCAGGGCGGCGCGGGCGGCGGGTGCGACGATGGACCAGTCCGACCAGTGGCCCGGCAGGCGCGCCTCCAGCGCCCGGCTGGCGGCGCTCAATGCCGTGGGGGTGCCGCCGAACGGCACGGTGAACCGGGCCCCGGGCGGATCAGGGGCCTGGACGTTCATTGACCACGCATCCACGACAGTGCCAATCGGCGTTGAAGTTTGATGGGATTCTGACCACGCAACCCCGCTTTGGGAAGCTGGCCCGGCGGCGCGGGCACCGGGGTGGGGCGCCGCCCAGGCATGCCTATGCGCCGGTGGGGATTGGCTCCGGCGCCCAAGCGCACTAGCATCGCCGCACCGGCCGGGAGCCGCGTCAGGAGCGGTCCATGAGCGATGCGTCGAGCCTGTGGGTGGAGTTGATCAAGGTGTCGCCCAGCCTGCTGATGGCCCTGGTGGTCATCGTGCTGCTCATCGCCAACGCCGACGCCATCGCGCGCCTGCTGAAGAAGGCGTCCAAGGTCAGCGCGCTGGGCATCGAAATCGAGGCCTCGGCGGCGTCCCTGGACAAGGCGGTCGAGCTGCGCGGCCTGGACAACGTGGTGAGCCACCGGGCGCGCATGGCCGTGCTGCGCCGCCTCTCGGCCAATGCGGCCCTGCTGCGCGGCGCGCGCGTGCTGTGGGTGGACGACCAGCCGCCCAACAACCGCAACGAGCGGGCGCTGCTCGAGACGCTGGAGCTGCGCATCGACCTCGCCACCAGCAGCGCCGCCGCCGAGCAGTTCCTGCGCAACCACCACTACCTGCTCATGCTCACCGACGTCCGGCGCGAAGGGCGCCCCGACGAGGGCATCCGCTTCGTGCAGGGCCTGCCGGCGAAGGGCTTGCTGCTGCCCGCCATCGGCTATGTCGGTACGGACCAGGGTGGCCTGGCGCGGCCCGCGTTCTTCTTCGGCATGACGAACCGCCCCGACGAGCTGATGCAGCTGGTGTGCGACGTGGCGCAGCGAGAAGGGGTCTGAGCGTGTTCGTGCAGCGCTGCATCAAAGGGATCTGGGGGGGGCCGGGCGGGCTGGCCGGCGAGAACGACGCCGATGCCGATCGCATCACGCAGGGCGGCGAGGGCATTCGCTGCAACTGGTGGCGCAACCGGGGGCAGCCCGCGCCCGAGCAGGTGGAGGGGCGGCTGCGCGCGCACGAACTGCACGACCACATTCACCGGTACGCCAGCGCAGGGCCCCTCACGCCCTTCATCTCGCTCACCGCGGGCAGCGTTGAGCGCGACCGCGTGGCGAGCATCAACCGGCTGCTCACGGCCGAGGAAGTCGCCCTGCGCTTCGCCACCGACTGGGGCCGGCGCCCGGGGTACCTGTTCCACTGCTGGGTGCTGGTCGGCCTGAACCCGGCGGTGGAGGTCCAGGCGGTCGCCGAAGAGGTGCGTGAGCTGCACACCTACACGCGGTGGTCCGACTTCCAGCTCGAGGGCGAGATCACCGCCAAGCTGCTGGTGCCCTCGCACCAGATCGAGCGCTGGGCGTACTGGGACATTTCCATTGACCCCGCGGCGCCGCTGAGGCAACACACCAACCCGCGTTACCGGCCCCCCGAGCGCGTGTCCAACCTGCGCGAGGCCCTCGCCCGATGACGCTGCTGGAAGCCATCACCCGGTACGCGCCACCGGACGAAACGGACGAGCTGCGCTCCACGCTGCAGGCCCGGCTGCGGTACCTCCTCGCACGGGCCGAGGGCCTGCACGAGGCGGGGCGTGCGCCGGATATGGCGATTGCCACGCTCTGGCTCGACGCCTGCGAAACGGCCAGCTTCCTGGGCGACGACAGCGCCGCGCGCCGGGCCTTGCGCGGCGCCGCGCGCGCGCTCACGCTGGCCGGCAATCCGTTTGGCGAGACCTTGCGCGCCGCCTTTCTCGGCCGCTCGCCGCCGCTGTTCGTGGCGCCGGAGGGCGTGGACGAGGTCGCGCCAGTACGGGGTGCCGAACAGGCCTGGGCTGTCTTCAACAGCGCGCAACGCCAGCCATGGAGCGACGAGGCCCAGGCGGCGCAGCGGAGCGGCTTCGCCGGTGCCGAACGGTTCGGGCGCCTGGGCTGGACCCAGGACGAACTGCTGTCGGTGCTCACCGAGGGCCGCGAGCAGCGCCGGGCCTTCTTCGCCACCCACCTGCTGGCGCAGTTCCACGCCTTGCGCGCGGCCCAGCGCAACACCGACCTCTGGAGGCGCCAGCTGGCGCCCGTGGCCCTGTTCGACATGGAACTGGCCGTGCTGATCCGCCATGGCCTGGCCGAGCGCTGGGGCGAGGTGAGCACCCATTGGACCGCGCAGACCGTGGAGGACCCCGAGCGGCGCGACTTCATGCGGGCCTATCTCGACAGCGTGTCCCGCCTGATCGAACCCGAACCGGGCGGAGAGCTGCCGATCCGGGTGGAGCAGCCGGTCTGAGCCCGGCGCGCGGCGGCGGCCATTGACGCCCGGCGGCCTCGCGGCGAGCATCGCCCCATGTCGCTCGATACCTGGCTCATCTACCTGGCCGCCGCCATCGGCCTGTCGCTGTCGCCCGGCCCCAACGGCCTGCTCGCGCTCACGCACGGCGCCCTGCACGGGCGCCGGCTCACGCTCTACACCATCGCCGGCGGGGCGCTGGGCTTCGTGCTGGTCATCGCGCTGTCCATGTTCGGCATCGGCGCGCTGCTCAAGACCTCGCTGGTCTGGCTCACGGTCTTGAAGTGGGTGGGCGGCGCCTACCTGGTGTGGCTGGGCATCCAGGTGTGGCGCTCGCCGCCGCTGGGCGAGGGCATGGCGCAGGCGGCGGCGCCGCGCAGCGGGGCCTCGCTGTTCCGCCAGGGGCTGCTGTCGGCGGTGAGCAATCCCAAGGCCGTGCTGTTCTTCGCGGCCTTCCTGCCGCAGTTCATCGACCCGGCGCGTGGCCTCTTCACGCAGTTCGTGCTGATGGCGGGCACCTTCGCGCTGGTGGAGATCCTCACCGAGCTGTTCATCGCCAGCGCCGCGAACCGCATCCGCCCCTGGCTGCAGCGCACGGGCAAGGCCTTCAACCGGGCCTGCGGCGGCGTGTTCGTGGCCATCGGCCTGGCCTTGCCGCTGCGCGGCTGAGGGCCCGTCCTGGCCCAGCCGGCGCGCGGCGGGGCCTTCAGAAGTCCGTGTTCACCGTGGAGCGGGTGAAGGCCTCGTTGTGGTCGATGAGCTCGTCCAGGGCCTTCGCGGCCAGGGTCTCGTCGCCGTCGGCGATGGCCTGCGAGATGCGGGCGTGCAGCACGGCGATGGGCTGCGTGTCGTCGGCCTGGCGGTGGTGCATGAACCAAAAGCGCCGCGACAGGCCATGCATGAGGCCCATGGCGCCGCTGGCGAATTCGTTGCGCGCGGCGCGCAGCGACAGGTCGTTGAAGGCCTTGTCGGCGCGCATGAAGCGCGTCTGGTCCTTGGCCTTGGCGGCGGCGTTGAACTCCTTGGCCAGTTCGGCGAACTGCTGGCGCTCCTGGTCCGTGGCGCGGCGCGCGGCGCAGCGCGCCACCAGGCGCTCGACCTCCCGGCGCGTCTCGAGCAGCCGCAGCTGGCGCTTGATGTCCAGCGCCGACACCAGCACGCCGCGCTGCGGCAGGATCTGCACCAGGTGTTCGCGGGCCAGGCGCTGCAGCGCCTCGCGCACCGGCGTGCGCCCGATGCCCAGGCGGGCCGACAGCTCGGCCTCGCTGAGCGCGGTGCCGGGCAACAGTTCGAGCTGGACGATCATCGCCTCGATGCGCTCATAGGCCTGCGTGGTGAGGCTGCGGGGCCGGGCCGCGGGCGCTGACGCGTCGGCCGGCGGGGCGGCCTTGCCGCTGGCCTTCTTCGCGGTGGCCCGCGGGGTGCTGGGGGTCCCTGGTGTCTTTTTCGCCGTCGCTTTGCTCATGGGCGCGATTCTCCGGAAAGTTCTCCGTGGTAGGCATGGTGCACGATGCGGGCGTAGGCCTCGTTGGCCGGCCCCCCTGGCCAGGCCTTGGTCAGCCGCGTCACCGCCAGGCCGTCCGACACCAGCTGGGCCAGTTGTGCCGGCCCGACGCCGAAACTTATCAGATCGCCGGCCAGGCCCAGCCGGCGCACCAGCGCGCGCGTGAGCACCGGCGCCTGCCGGGCCAGGGCCAGCGGGTCATCGCCCGTGGCGCCCGCCAGGCGCGCGATCTCGGCGAGTTCGTCGCGCCGCGTGTCGACCAGCGCGTCCATCACGTAGGGCAGCATCACCGCGTTGGTGCTGCCGTGGCTGGCGTGCGTCAATCCGGCCAGCGCATAGGCCAGACCGTGCACCGCGTTCAGGCCCGCGGTGGCGTAGGACATGGCCGCGTACAGGCTGGCGCGGGCCATGGCGTTGCGGGCGGCGCGGTCGTGCGGTCGCTCGAAGGCCGTGGCCAGGTGGGTGAAGGTCAGCGCCGTGGCCTGGCGCGCGAATTGAACGGTCAGTTCGTTGCGGCCGCTGTAGCCGGGGTCGGGGTCCTCGCCGTTGTCGAAGCGCGCCGCGTCCAGGGTCAGCCAGGACTCGATGGCGTGCGTCAGGGCGTCCAGGCCCGCGTCGGCCGTGACGCGTGGCGGGCAGGTCCAGGTCAGCTCCGGGTCGATCAGCGCGACCGCGGGCCGCAGCGCGTTGGCCATCAGCGCCACCTTGGTGGCGCTGCCCGGCTGCACCAGGATGGCGCCGGGCGTGATCTCCGAGCCGGTGCCGGCCGTGGTGGGCACGGCCACCAGCGGCAGCGGCGCCGCCGGCCAGTTCGCGCGGTCCATCAGCTCGGCCACGGGCCGGCCGCTGGGCAGGGCGACGCTGAGCGCCTTGGCCAGGTCGATGTTGCTGCCGCCGCCCCAGGCGATCAGGTGGTCGGGCCGTGCGCCCTGTTCGCGCACCCAGGCGCTGGCGCGGTCGGCCAGGGTGGTGGATGGGTCGGGCTCGCCGCCGTCGAACACGCGCACCGCGATGCCCTGCGCGCGCAGCGCCGCCAGCACCTCGGCCAGGGCGGGGCTGTTCTGCTGGAACCAGGCGTCGGTGACGACGAGGGCCTCGTGCCAGCCCAGGCTTTTGCAGAGCGGTGCGAGGCGGTGGCGGGCGCCGTCGGCGCAGATGACGCGGGGCGGCGTGTACAGGGCGACGGGCTGGTCGGAGAGGGGCTGCTGGGACATCAGGGTCAAAACGGATAGGCGTTGTGGAAGGTCTGTGAAACCATTGAAACACGATTGATATGTTACTTGTATGGCAAATCCTTCCATCGACCGATCGGCACAAACCCTCGAATGCAGGCTGGTGGGGCAGGGCGCTCCCTTGCTGCTGCTGCACGGCATCCAGGGCACGTCAGAGGCCTGGGCACCCGTGCTGCCCGCGCTGCTGGCGCGCCGCTGCGTGCTGCCCAACCTGCCCGGGCGTGGGCTGTCGCCGCGCTGGCGCGCGGACCAGGCCTTGCCGCACGCGCGCTACTACCACCTGGACCACTACGCCGACCTGGTGCACGCGCTGGTGACCGACCTGGCGCAGCGCACCGGCTCGCCGGTGGCCCTGGCCGGCTGGAGCATGGGCGTGAGCGTCATCCTGAACCTGCTGGCGCGCCATGGCGATGCCGCGCTGGAGCGCCTGGTGCTCGTGTCGGGCACCGCCTGCGCCACGCCGGGCGCGGTGTGGTTCCGCGGCGAGACGCCCGAGGCCCTGGAGCGTGAGGCCCGCGAGCGCGCCGAGCGCCTGCAGCTGAAGGCCGTGGCCGATGCCGACGCGGTGGCCGCCAGCTGGGCCTCGGTGCGCGGCGCCGACCTGCGCGCGGCGGCGCGTGGCATCCGACGCCCGACCCTGGTGGTGCACGGCGACCGCGACGGCGACTGCCCGTTCGAGCACGGCCGCTGGATGGCCGATCACGTGCCCGGCGCGGCCTGGCTGCCCTTGCCAGGGGTGGGGCACTCGGTCATGGCCCAGGCGGGCGAGGCCCTAGGGTCTTCCATGAGTGCCTTCCTCGGTTCTTGACATGCGTATGATCGACTTCTACTATCCGACTAGTATGTTAGTTGGATTGCACAGGAGACGAGACCATGATGACTGAAAAGCAGCGCCGGTTCCGAGAGAAGTACAAGGGCGGCATCAGCCCCTTCTACAACGGCATCGTCCACACCAGCGTGATGTTCGCCGCCGGCATCGCGGCGCTCTGGTATTGCGCGCAGCGGCTCGACAACCCGACCTGGGAATGGCTGCTGGTGCTGCCCGTGTTCCTGGCGGGCAACTTCATCGAGTGGTTCATGCACAAGTACGTGATGCACCGCCGCATCGACGTCTTCGCGCTGCGCGCCATCTATGAGCGCCACACGCGCGAGCACCACCAGTACTTCACCGACAACGACATCACCATCGACACGACGCGCGAGTTCCGCATCGTGTTCTTTCCCTGGCGCGTGCTCATCGTGCTGGGCGTCTTCGGCACCGGCCTGGGTTGGATCGCGGCGCAGGTCTTCAACCCCAACGCGGGCTACATCCTGTTCATGACCATGGTCTGCCACTACCTGGTCTACGAGGTGTTCCACCTGTGCTGCCATGTACACGAGAACTGGTTCGTGCGGAACATGCCCTTCATCAACACCATCCGCCGCCACCACACCGCGCACCACAACCAGGGGATCATGATGCACAAGAACATGAACCTCAGCTTTCCCATCTTCGACTGGATCATGGGAACCAGCGACCTGGACCGCGGCCTGATCGGCACGCTGTTCAACGGCTACGACGAGCGCTACATCAAGCCCGAGTTGAAGCCCATCGTCGCGCGCTTTCGCAACAACGAAACGCAGGAGCAGCGCGTCACGCTCGACGGCCCCGAGCTGACCGCCGAGGAAAAGCAGGCCCTGGCCTGAACACACGGGCCACCGCCTGAACACATACCCATACGCAGGAGACAACAGATGAAGCGACGTCAACTCATCGGCACCGGCCTGGCCGGCGCCGGCCTGCTGGCCAGCGCCAGCGCCAATGCCCAATCCGGCCCCACCTACAACTGGAAGATGGCCACCGGCTGGGCGGGCGGTCCCCTGATGGACATCGGCGCCAAGGCCTTCGCCGAGCGCATGAACCAGCTCTCGGGCGGGCGCTTCAAGATCCAGACCTTCCCGGGCGGCGGTCTGGGCAATGCGCTGAAGGTGCCCGAGACGGTGAAGAACGGCCTGGCCGAATGCGGCCACACCTGGATCGGCTACGACTGGGGCAAGGACGTCACCACCGCGCTGTTCGGCGGCTATGCCGGCAGCTTCGACGCCGAGCGCATGCTGCACTGGCTCTACGAGGGCGGCGGCGTGGAGCTGCAACGTGAGTTCCGCGAAGGCGCCGACGGCGTCATCTCCTTCCCGCTGTTCATGCGCACCGCAGAGGTCTTCGTGCACTCGCGCAAGCCGGTGAAGACGCTGGAAGACCTCAAGGGACTGAAGCTGCGCACCGCCGGCGCCTGGCTGGAAATGTCCAAGGAGCTGGGCGCGGCGCCGGTGACCACGGCCGGCGGCGACATCTTCCCCATGCTGGAGCGCGGCGCGATCGACGCGGTGGAGTGGGGCACGCCGTGGGAGAACGTCTCCTCGGGCTTCTACAAGGTGGCGCGCTACCTGAGCTACCCGGGCGTTCACCAGCCTTGCGCGCCGTTCGAGCTGGTGCTCAACAAAGGCGTGTGGGACAAGATGCCCGAGGCCGACCGCAAGCTGGTCGAGGTGGTGGCCAAACTGGTCACCTTCGAGAGCTGGGCCCGCATCGGAGCGGAAGACGCGAAGGCCTTCGAGTTCTACAAGAAGAACGGCGTCACCCTGATCGAGCTGGACGACGAGGTGCAGTTCGCCACGCGCAAGATCGGCCTGGACTGGGCCGACAGGACCGCCAAGGAAGGCAAATCCAAGTGGTTCGCCAAGGTGCACGAAAGCCAGAAGGCCTTCGACGCCGCCTGGCGCGACGCGGACGACTGGCGCAAGGTGAAAGTCAAGCGCACCTGATGCGAATGGGCGGCGCGCACCGCTCCCGGTGCGCGTCCGCGAACGGCGGCCCCACGCCGCCGCCTCTTTGATTGGGGTTTTCCTTGAATCGACTGATTGACCTCGCCGAGCGCTGGGTCGTGGGCGTTGGCGTGCTCGCGGCCTTGTTGCTGGTGCCCCTGGTGCTGGCCACCACCTGGGAGGTGGTGTCGCGCTACGCGCTGCACGCCCCCACCATCTGGGCCTACGAGATCGGCTACACGCTGACCGGCGCCCACTTCCTGCTGGCCCTGGCCTACACCCTGCGCCAGGGCGAGCACATCCGCATCGACGTGCTCAGCGTGTTCCTGTCGGACCGCGCGCGCCGCCGGATCGACACCGTGGTCTACGCGCTGCTGCTGCCCATCCTGGTCTGGGTCTCGTGGACGCTGTGGAACTACATGGCCGAGGGTTTCGCTCGCGGCGAGACCTCGGGCCAGTCGGCCCTGAACCTGCCGGTGTGGCCCTTCCGCGCGGTGTTCACGCTGGCCTTCGCCACGCTGGCGCTGCAGGTGCTGTGCGAACTGCTCAAGTCCTTCGTCCGCCGCGAACCGGAGGCGCAAGGCTCATGATGGAATACCTGCCCTTCTTCATGCTGCCCGTCACCTTCGGGCTGATGTTCCTCGGCGTGCAGGTCGCCTTCGCGATGCTGCTCACCGCCACGATGTTCGGCCTGATCACCTTCGGCCCGGCGGTGGCGCACCAGTTCGTCGAGAAGATCGACGACCTCGCCTCCAACTTCGTCTTCGCCGCCATTCCGCTGTTCGTCTTCATGGGCGCGGTGCTGGAGAAGTCGGGCATCGCCGACCGGCTGTTCGAGGCCATCCACATCTGGACGCGCCGCCTGCCGGGCGGCCTGGCCATCGCCACGGTGCTGATGTGCATCGTGTTCGCCGCCTCCAGCGGGGTGATCGGCGCGACCGAGTCGGTGGTGGGGCTGCTGACCATCCCCATCATGCTGCGCTACGGCTACGACAAGCGCCTGATCAGCGGGGTCATCTGCGCCGGCGGCTCGCTGGGCACCATCATCCCGCCCTCGGTGGTGGTGGTGGTCATGGGTCCGCTGGCCGACGTCTCCGTGGGCGACCTCATGTACGGCATGGTGTTCCCCGGCCTGCTGATGGCCGGCCTGTACCTGGTCTACATCCTGGTGCTGTGCATCGTGAAGCCCGAGCATGGCCCGCGCATCCCGCGCGAGCCGGGCGAGCCGGGTTTCGCCGAGAAGCTGGGCATCACGCTGCGCAACCTGGTTCCCCCGCTGCTGATGATCGTGGCGGTGCTGGGCTCCATCCTGGGCGGCCTGGCCTCGCCGACCGAGGCCGCGGCCATCGGCTGCGTGTGCGCGGTGCTGCTGACCATGCTCTACCGCCGCTTCACCTGGGCCGGCCTGTACGACTCGCTGCTGAAAACCGTGCGCGTCACCGCCATGATCATGGCGGTGCTGCTGGGCGGCACGCTGTTCACCGGCGTGTTCGTCGGCGGCGGTGGCATCAGCCTGGCCAGCACGGTGATCGAGCAGTTCCAGCTCGGCCCCTGGGGCCTGGTCTTCCTGCTGCTGCTGATCCTGTTCATCGCCGGCTTCTTCCTGGACTGGATCTCGATCGTGCTGATCTTCCTGCCGATCTTCACGCCGCTGGTGACCGCCGCGGGCTTCGACCCGGTGTGGTTCTGCATCCTGTTCCTGATCATGATCCAGACCAGCTACCTCACGCCGCCGCTCGCGCCCGCGATCTTCTACCTGCGCGCCGTGGCGCCGCCCGAGATCACCATGCGTCACATGTACGCGGGCATGGTGCCGTTCATCCTGCTGCAGGTCGTGGTGCTGGTGGTGACGATGGTCTGGCCCCAGATGGTGACCTGGCTGCCCGGCTGGGCCATGCAGCTGCGCTGAAGGAGAAACGACCATGGACCAACGACCTGTCGAGCGTGTGCGCACCGACGTGCTGGTCATCGGCGGCGGCGCCACCGGCGTGGCCGCGGCCTGCACGGCGGCGCGCGCCGGCCTGTCGGTGCTGCTGGTGGAGCGCTACGGCTTCTGCGGCGGCGGGGCGGTGGCGGGCCTGTCCGGCACCATCTGCGGCCTGTACGAGGCCAGCGACACGCCGGTGACGCCGCGCCAGCTGGTGCACGGTTTCGTCGACGACTTCATCGCGCAGATGGAGTCGCGCGGCGGGCTCACCGAGCCCATGCTCTACGGCAAGACCTTCACGCGCGTGCATGAGCCGCTGGCCTGGCGCGAAAGCGCCGACGCCCTGCTGGCCCAGGCCGGCGTGCGCGTGCTGTACCACGCGCTGGCCACCGGCGTGCACCGCGACGGCGACCTGGTGGGCGGCGCGAACATCTGGACCAAGTCGGGCCTGCTCGACGTGCGCGCGCCCATCACCATCGACGCCAGCGGCGACGCCGATCTGCTGGCCATGGCGGGTTTCCGCACCTGGTGCGGGGCCGACGGCGTGGTGCAGAACCCGACCATGATCTTTCGCCTGCAGGGCGTGGACACGGCGCGCTTCATCGCCGAATACGGGCACGACACCATCATGCCGGCGGCGGTGAGCGAGCGCATCCTGGCCGCGCAGAAGGGTGGCCTGGACCTGCCGCGCGCCAAGATCTGGCTCTTCACCACCACGCGACCCGGTGAGCTGCTGTGCAACTGCACCCGCGTACGCGGCGCCGACGGCCGCGAGCTCAACGCCGCCATCGCGCGCGACTTGAGCGAGGCCGAACCCCAGGGCCGCGCGCAGGTGCGCGCCTACGAGCGCTTCTTCCGCGAGAACCTGGCCGGCTGCGAGAACGCCTGGGTCAACGACACCGGCGTGCAGGTGGGCGTGCGCCAGACGCGCCAGGGCGCGGGCATCGCGGTGCTGCGCAACAGCGACGTGGTGGCCGGCAGCAAGTTCGCCGACGGCGTGGCGCGCTCGCCCTGGCCGATCGAACTGCACGCCGGCAGCAAGCCGCGCGTGGAATGGCTGCTGGGCGACTTCTACGAAGTGCCCTACGGCTGCTTCGTGCCCGAGGTGGGCGAGGGCCTGCTGTTCGGCGGGCGCTGCCTGTCGGCCGAGCACGAGGCCGTGGCCTCGGCGCGCGTCACGGCGCAGTGTTTCTCCTACGGGCAGGCGCTCGGCGTGGCGGCCACGCTGGCCGTGCGCGGACGGCGCCAGCCCCGGGCCATCGACGGGCGCGAGGTGCGCGCCGAACTCAACCGCCAGGGCGCGCGGCTGGACGACTGAACCCTTTCCAGGACACCAATGACCTATCGCAGCAACTTCGAACGCGGCTCCACCCGCTGGGCCGTGCGCATGGCGCAATGGACGGCCATGGGCATTCCCGAGAGCGACTTCGACAAACCGAAGATCGCCGTGGTCAACACCTCCAGCGGCCTGTCGGTGTGCTTCTCGCACCTGGACCGCATCTCGAAGATCGTGCAGGACGCCATCCGCGCCGCCGGCGGGCTGCCGTTCGAGATCCGCACCGCCGCGCCCTCGGACTTCATCACCAGCGCGGGGCGCCAGGGCCGCTACCTCATGCCCACGCGCGACCTCATCGTCAACGACATCGAGGTGCAGGTCGAGGGCGCGGAACTCGACGGCATGCTGCTGCTGTCCAGCTGCGACAAGACCACGCCGGCCCACCTGATGGCCGCCGGCCGCCTGGACGTGCCCAGCCTGGTGCTGGCCTGCGGCTACCAGCTGGGCCGCCAGTGCGGCGAGCACCACGTCGACATCGAAGAGGTCTACAAGGCCGTGGGCACGGTGAAGGCGGGCCAGCTCTCGCTCGACGGCCTGCACGACATGTGCCGCGTCGCCATCGACGGCCCGGGCGTGTGCGCCGGCCTGGCCACGGCCAACTCCATGCACTGCCTGGCCGAGGCCCTGGGCCTGGCGCTGCCGGGCAACGCGCCGATCCGCGCCGACGGCCCGCGCCTGCACGCCCTGGCCGCGGAGGCCGGCGCGCGCATCGTCGAGCTGGTGCGCGAAGGCCTGCGGCCGCGCCAGATCCTCACGCCCGCCGCGCTGCGCAACGCCGTGCGCACCGCGGTGGCCATGGGCTGCTCGGTGAACGTGATGCGCCACCTCATCGCCATCGCCACCGAGGCCGAATGCCCCGTCGACGTCATCGCCGAGTTCGAGGCCTGCGCCGACACCGTGCCCATGCTCACGCAGATCCGCCCCAACGGCCCCGACCGCATCGAGGACCTGGACGCGGCTGGAGGCGTGCGCGCGGTGATGCAGCGCATGGGCCCGCTGGTGGACGGCGGCGCCCTGAGCGTGTCCGGGCGCACGGTGGGCGAGGTGCTGGCCGAGCCGCTGACCATCGACGAGCAGGTCATCCGCACGCTGGACGAACCCTTCGCGCGCGAGCCTGGCCTGATGGTGATCCGCGGCTCGCTCGCGCCCGACGGCGCGCTGGTCAAGCTGGCCGCCGTGCCCGCTGGCATCCGCCGCTTCGTGGGCACAGCCAAGGTCTTCGAGGACGAGTCCCTGGCCATCGACGGCCTGCGCACCGGCGCCGTGCAGCCGGGGCAGGTGATCGTGCTGCGCATGCTGGGGCCGCGCGGCGGCCCGGGCACGGTGTTCGCGGCCAGCTTCATGGCGGCCCTGGTGGGTGCCGGGCGCGGCGCCGACGTGGCCGTGGTCACCGACGGCGAGCTCTCCGGCCTCAACAGCGGCATCACCATCGGCCAGGTCATGCCCGAGGCCGCCGAGGGCGGCCCGCTGGCCGCCGTGCGCGACGGCGACACGGTCGAGATCGACCTGAACGCGCGCCGCATCGAGCTGGCCGTGCCGGCCGAGGAGATCGCCGCGCGCCTGCGCGACTTCAAGCCGCCGGTGCCGCAGGGCCGCTTCGGCTGGCTGCACCTGTACGGGCAGCTGGTACAACCGCTGTCCAAGGGCGCGGTGCTGGGCGAGCGCGCGCCGCTGAAGTGACACGAAAGGGGACACGATGACCTCCATGGCCGAACGCGCCGAGCGCTTCGTCGAGCTGCACCGCCAGGGCTGCTTCATCGTGCCCAACCCCTGGGACCGCGGCTCGGCCGTGCTGCTGGCGGGGCAGGGCTTCCAGGCCCTGGCCAGCAGCAGCGCCGGCCACGCTTTTGCCCTGGGCCTGCCCGATGGTGGCCTGGGCCGCGATCGCACCATCGCCCATTTGCGCGACCTGGCCCAGGCCACGGCGCTGCCCCTCACGGCCGACCTGGAGAACGGCTTCGGCGACCAGCCGCAGGACTGCGCCGACACCATCCGCCTGGCCGCCGAGGCCGGCGTGGTGGGCGGCTCCATCGAAGACGCCACCGGCCGCGCCGACGACCCGATCTACCCCTTCGACGCCGCCGTGGCGCGCGTGCGCGCGGCGGTGCGGGCGGCGCGGGCGCTGCCCCATCCCTTCGTGCTCACCGCGCGGGCCGAGAACCTGCTGTGGGGCCGGCCCGACCTGGACGACACCATCCGCCGCCTGCAGGCCTTCGCCGAGGCCGGTGCCGACGTGCTCTACGCCCCCGGCCTGAAGACCGCCGAGCAGGTGGAGCGCGTGGTGCGCGCGGTGGCGCCGCGCCCGGTGAACGTGGTGATGGGCCTGGCCGGCGGTGCGCTCACGCGCGCCGAACTGGAGCGCCTGGGCGTGCGCCGCATCAGCGTGGGCTCCTCGCTGGCGCGCGCGGCCTATGCGGCGCTGCTCAAGGCCAGCGAAGAAATGAACGGGCAGGGCAGCTTCGGCTACGCGGCGGGCCTGCCCGGGCTGGGCGCCTTCAACCAGATGTTTCGCTAGGGCGGCGCGCCCGGGCCGGGCGCGGCGGGCCGTGTCTCAGGTCCGCAGAAGCCGGGCGGCCTGCGTGTGCGTCCAGGCCTCGAACAGGGTCCAGGCGCCGGCGCCGATGAACAGCACCCCCACCAGCACCAGCAGCAGCGGCAGCCCCACCAGCACCAGCAGCGCGCCGAACACATAGGCCATGGTGGTGGGCATGCCGTAGATGGCGCGCGTCTGGTCGTTGCGCATGGCCAGGGCGCGGAAGCTGCCGTTCTTCATGCGCCCGGCCAGGGTCACGCGCTCGCCGTCCTGCACGTCGGGCATGTTCATGAGCTTGATTTCGGCGGGTTGCCCGTCCACGCGAAAAGCGATCACCTGCTTGGTGTGCACGTTGCCGCCGTTCTTGCCGATGTGGCCCGAGGTTTCCGAGGAGTGGCGGATGCCGCTGACGGTGCCGGACAGGGTGATGAGGGACATGGTCGCGAAGCCTGGGTGGATGGACTGGACGCGACGATAGGCAGGCGCGCGCCGCGCGGCACCTCCCAAATGGGAGGTGCGCAGCGCGCGGCGCCGGGATCAGCCCGGACCGAAGGGGCGCGGCAGGTCGCGGCGGATGCACTCGACCAGCGCGGCCTGGCGGTGCGTGCCCGTCTTGCCGAACACCGCCTTGAGCCGCGTGCGCGCCGTGCCGTAGGTGATGCGCAGGGCCTCGGCCGCCTCGCGCAGGCTCAGGCCTTCGCACAGCGCATGGGCCAGGCGGGCCTCGGCCGGCGTGAGGTGGTACAGGCCCTGCAGCACCTCGGTGGGCGGGCCGCCGCGCGGGGCGCCCGCCGGTCCCAGCGACACCAGCACGCAGCGCCGCGGGCTGTGCCAGGACGAGAGCGGCAGCGTCCAGCCCGAGGCGCGCAAGGCCAGCGGCAGGCGGCTGCCGCCGCGCGCCAGGGTCAGCGTGTCGGGCACCGAGGCCGCGCGCAGCGAGCCCGCCGCGTGCGCCCTGAGCCAGGCGGTGAAGCGCGGGCGTTGGCCGGGCTGCAAGGGCTCCACGCCGCCATGGCGCAGCTGCAGGCCGTCGCGGCGCGCCAGCCAGTCCAGCGCGGCCCGGTTGCCGTGCAGCAGCCGGCCGTCGTCGTCCAGCAGGAGCAGGGCGTCGCCCAGGCCGTCGAGCATCGCGGCCAGGCCGTCCCGCGTGGCGCGCAGGGCGTCGAGGTGCTGGCGCACGCGCAGCGCCCGCACGAAATGCACGCTGAGCTGCTCGAACAGGCGAACCTCGGCGGCGTTGAAGCGCGGCAGGTCGGGCGCGCGCAGCAGCGTCACGTTGGCGATGGCGCGGCGGTCGCTGGTGAGCGTGTTGCCAATGCTGTGGTGAAAGCCCTGCGGCACCATCCACTCGTGGTAGTAGCTGGAGCGAAAGAGCGCGCCGCGCTGGCGGGTGAAGGCGTCCAGGCGCTCGTTGGTGCGCACCATGCCCTGGCGGTGCAGGGCGGTGGAGTGCACGTTCCAGGGGTTGTCGGGCGCGAAGTAGAAGCGGTTGAAGTGGCTCACCCAGTAGGGCGATACGCCGGCCAGGTGGGCCTCGCCGATCTCGCGCGTGGCGAAGTCGAGCACGTAGAAGGTCTCGGCCTCGGTGCGAAACGCGGTCTTGAGCCGGCCCAGCACCGAGGGCCAGTGCGTGGCGTCCAGCGCGGCGTCGTAGATGGCCTCGGTCAGGGCGTGGGTGGCGGGCGCGTCCATGAGCGCAGGCTTGTAGCACCCGCGGCCCTGGCGCACAAGGTGTCGGCGCGGCGACATTCGCCCCGCGCCCCATCGGGTAAGCCCCGCTGGTCACCCCCTGTCCGCGCTGCCTACGATGCCGCCATGAGCATCTACGACCAGCACCTTGACCGCACCCCGGCCAACTTCGTGGCCCTCTCGCCCGTGAGCTTCGTCGAACGAACGGCCGAGGTCTTTGGCGACATGCCCGCCGTGGTGCACGGCGCGCGGCGCCTCAACTGGGCCCAGGTGCGCGAGCGCGCCGCCCGGCTGGCCGCGGCGCTGCGCGCCCTGGGCATCGGCAAGGGCGACACCGTCAGCACCCTGCTGCCCAACACGCCCGAGATGGTGGAGGCGCACTACGCCATTCCCGCGCTGGGCGCCGTCATCAACACCCTCAACACGCGCCTGGACGCCGCCCTGCTGGCCTGGCAGATGAACCACTGCGAGGCCAAGGTGCTGATCACCGACCGCGAGTTCGCGCCGGTGGTGGCCCAGGCCCTGGCCGCCCTGGGCCGGGGCATCGTGGTCATCGACGTCTGCGACAGCGAGTACAGCGGCCCTGGCGAGCGCCTGGGCGCGCACGAGTACGAGGCCCTGCTGGCCGCGCACGCGCCGCTGCCGCGCCTGGACGGCCCCGCCGACGAGTGGGACGCCATCGCCGTGAGCTACACCAGCGGCACCACCGGCGACCCCAAGGGCGTGGTCACGCACCACCGGGGCGCCTACCTCAACGCCGTCAGCAACGTGGTCACCTGGACCATGCCGCAGTTTCCGCGCTACCTGTGGACCCTGCCCATGTTCCATTGCAACGGCTGGTGCTTCCCCTGGACGGTGGCGCTGCAGGCCGGCGTGCACGTGTGCCTGCGCCGCGTGGAGCCGCTCGCCATCCTGGCCGCCATGCGCGAGCACGGCGTGGACCACTACTGCGCCGCGCCCATCGTGCACAACGCCGTGCTCTCCGCCGTGGGCGCCGACCCGGCGCTCAAGCACGGCATCGGCGCCGTGCGCGGCATGGTGGCGGGCGCCGCGCCGCCGGCCGCCATGATCGAAGGCATGGCGCGCCTGGGCTTCCAGATCACCCACGTCTACGGCCTCACCGAGGTCTACGGCCCGGCCTCGGTGGCCGTGGCGCGGCCCGGCTGGGCCAGCGCCGAGCTCGGCGAGCAGGTGCGCCTGAACGGCCGCCAGGGCGTGCGCTACCCGCTGCAGGAAGGCATGACCGTGATGGCGCCCGAGACCATGCAAGAGGTGCCCGCCGACGGCCAGACCATGGGCGAGATCATGTTCCGCGGCAACATCGTCATGAAGGGCTACCTGAAGAACCCCGCGTCCACCGCCAAGGCCTTCGAGGGCGGCTGGTTCCACACCGGCGACCTGGCCGTGCTGGAGCCCGACCGCTACGTGAAGATCAAGGACCGCAGCAAGGACGTGATCATCAGCGGTGGCGAGAACATCAGCTCCATCGAGGTGGAGGACGCGCTCTACCGCCACCCCGCCGTGATGGCCTGCGCCGTGGTGGCCAAGCCCGACCCGAAGTGGGGGGAATCGCCGCTGGCCTTCGTGGAGCTGCGCCCCGGCGCGCAGACTACGGAAGCCGAACTCATCGCCCACTGCCGCACGCTGCTGGCCGGCTACAAGGTGCCCAAGGCCGTGCGCTTCGAGGCCATCCCCAAGACCAGCACCGGCAAGATCCAGAAGTTCGAACTGCGCGAGCGCGCCAAGAGTTCGAGCGCCATCGAATGACCGAGCGAGACAGACCATGAACGACCGGCTTGACCCCTCCATCGCCCACGAACCCCTGCGCTACGAGCGCGACCCGCGCGGCGTGGTCACGCTCACGCTGAACCGCCCGCAGTCCTTCAACGCCCTGAGCGAGGGCATGCTGGCCGCGCTGCAGGCCGCCGTGGACCGCGTGGCCGCCGACGAGGGCGCGCGCGTGGTGGTCATCGCCGCCGAGGGCAAGGCCTTCTGCGCCGGGCACGACCTGAAAGAGATGCGCGCCGAGCCCTCGCTGGACTACTACAACCGCCTGTTCGCCCAGTGCGGCCGCTTCATGATGGCCGTGCAGCAACTGCCCGTGCCCGTCATCGCGCAGGTGCAGGGCATCGCCACGGCGGCGGGCTGCCAGCTGGTGGCCATGTGCGACCTGGCCGTGGCCGTGCGCGAGGCGCGCTTCGCCGTCAGCGGCATCAACGTGGGCCTGTTCTGCAGCACGCCCAGCGTGGCGCTGAGCCGCAACCTGGGCCGCAAGGCCGCCTTCGAGATGCTGGTGACGGGCGACTTCATCGGCGCCGACGAAGCCAAAGCCAAAGGCCTCATCAACCGTGTGGTGGACGCGGCCGACCTGCAGGCCGAAGTGGCGAAGCTGGTGGACAGCATCCTGGCCAAGCCGCGGATGGCCATCGCCGCCGGCAAGGGCCTGTTCTACCGCCAGCTGGAAACCGGCATCGCCGCCGCCTACGACGACGCGGCCCGCACCATGGCCTGCAACATGATGGACCCGAGCGCGCTGGAAGGCGTTCAGGCCTTCATCGACAAGCGCAAGCCCAACTGGTGAGCGGCCCATGAAAGCCGCCTTCTACGAAGCCGTGGGCCCGGCCCACGAGGTGCTGCAACTCGCCGACATTCCCGAGCCCCAGCCCGCCCCCGGCGAGGTGCGCGTGCGGGTGGCCTGGTCGGGCGTGAACCCGTCCGACGTGAAGTCCCGCGCCGGCCTGCGCAGCAAGGCGCTGCCGTTCCCGCGCATCGTGCCGCACAGCGACGGCAGCGGCGTCATCGACGCGGTGGGCGAGGGCGTGAGCCGCGCGCGCCTCGGCGAACGCGTGTGGCTGTGGAACGCCGCCTGGGGCCGCGCGCACGGCACCGCCTGCGAGGCCCTGTGCCTGCCGCAGCGGCAGGCCGTGCGCCTGCCCGACGCCGCCAGCGGCGAGGCCGGCGCCTGCCTGGGCATTCCCGCGCTCACCGCGCTGCACGCGGTGCTGATGGACGGGGGCGTGGCCGGCAAGACCGTGCTGGTGGCCGGTGGCGCGGGCGCCGTGGGCCACGGCGCGGTGCAGCTGGCCAGCCAGCTCGGCGCGGCGCGGGTCATCGCCACCGTGAGTTCGGACGAGAAGGCGCGCATCGCGCGCGAGGCCGGTGCCGACGAGGCGGTGAACTACAAGACCGAGCCCCTGGTGCAGCGGGTGGCCGAGCTCACGCAAGGGCAGGGCGTGCACCGCATCATCGAAACCGACATGGCCGCCAACGCCACCGCCAACCTCGACATGCTCAAGCCCGGCGGCGAGGTGGTGGCCTACGGCAGCGGCGCCTCGCCCCTGGCCATTCCCTTCTACCCGCTGATCGTGAAGAACCTGCAGCTCAAGTTCTTCATGGTCTACCACCTGAGCGAGGCCGACCGCGCGCGCGCCACCGGCACGCTCAACCGCCTGCTGGAACGCGGCGCGCTGCGCTTCCCGATCGCCGAGCGCCTGCCGCTGGAGCGCATCGCCGATGCGCACCAACTGGTGGAGAGCGGGCGCGCCGTGGGCAACGTGGTGCTGCGCGTGGGCGCGGCCTGAGGCACCCGAACGATGAACACAGCACCGAACCCCGCTTGCCTCTACACCCCCATCGGCCAGGTGCGCGGCGGCCGCGCCGAGGCCACCAAGGACGGCTGGGGCCCGAACCGCTCGCGCATCGAGCTCAGCGACCCGCGCCTGGGCCCCGACAGCCTGCTCGGCCTGGACCAGGTCTCGCACATCGAGGTGGTCTTCCACTTTCACGTGGACGAACAGGAGCCCGTTGAAACCGGCGCCCGCCACCCGCGCAACCGCGCCGACTGGCCGCGCGTGGGCATCTTCGCGCAGCGCGCGCGCATGCGGCCCAATCGCATCGGCCTGTGCATCTGCCGCGTGCTGGGCGTCAGCGGCACCACCATCGAAGTGGAGGGCCTGGACGCCGTGGACGGCACGCCCGTGCTTGACATCAAACCCGTGTGGAGCGCCACGCTGCCGCGCGGCGAGTTGCGCGAACCCGCCTGGGCCCAGGCCCTGATGGCGAACTACTGGTGACACCCCCCCAGCCATGCAAGACGACATCCCCACCCTGAGGCGCATCCTCAAGGACTGCCGCACCATCGCCGTGGTTGGCCTCTCGGCCGAATGGCACCGGCCCAGCTACTTCGCGGCCAAGTACATGCAGCAACACGGCTACCGCATCGTGCCGGTGAACCCCAAGTACCCCGAGATACTGGGCGAGCCCAGCTACGCCCGCCTGGAGGACATTCCCTTCCCCGTGGACATGGTCGACGTGTTCCGCAAGGAGCAAGACATTCCGCCCATTGCCCAGAGCGCCGCCGCCATCGGCGCCAAGTGCCTGTGGCAGCAACTGGGCCTGCGCAGCCAAGAGGCCGACCGCATCGCCACCGAGGCCGGCCTGGACAGCGTGTGGGACCGCTGCGTGAAGATCGAACACGCCCGCCTGTTCGGCGGCCTGAACTGGGCCGGCGTGAACACCCAGGTGATTTCGGCCAGGCGCCCGGTGTGACATGGCCGACCGACAGTTCCACCCCGAGACCCTGGCCATCCACGCTGGCCAGATCCCCGACAGCAGCACCGGCTCGCGCGCGCTGCCCATCTACCAGACCACCAGCTTCGTTTTCGACAGCGCCGAGCACGCCGCCAGCCTGTTCAACCTGCAGACCTTCGGCAACGTCTACTCGCGCCTGAGCAACCCCACCGTGTGCGCGCTGGAAGAGCGCGTGGCCGCGCTGGAGGGCGCCCGCGCCGCCGTGGCCTGCGCCAGCGGCATGGCCGCTGAAACCCTGGCCCTGACCACCCTGCTGCAAAGCGGCGACCACGTGGTGGCCGCTGGCGCCCTGTACGGCGGCAGCGTGACCATGCTGGCCGTGAGCCTGCGCAAGTTCGGCATCGAAACCAGCTTTGTGGACGCCACCGACCCGGACGCCTTTGCCGCCGCCATGCGCCCCAACACCCGCGCCGTGTACGCCGAGACCCTGGGCAACCCCAGCATGGTGGTGCTGGACATCGGGGCAATAGCTGACGTGGCCCACGCGCACGGCGTGCCCCTGATCGTGGACAACACCGTGCCCAGCCCCTTTCTGTGCAACCCGGTGAAGCTGGGCGCGGACATCGTCATCCACAGCGCGACCAAGTACCTGGCGGGCCACGGCACCACCCTGGGCGGCGTGGTGGTGGAGGGCGGCAAATTCCCCTGGGACAACGGCAAATTCCCCGGCATGACCGAGCCATCGCCCGGCTACCACGGCGTGAAGTTCTACGAGACCTTTGGCGACTTTGGCTTCAGCATGCGCTGCCGCATGGAAGGCCTGCGCGTCTACGGCGCCTCACTGGCGCCCACCAGCGCGTGGCAGATATTGCAGGGCGTGGAAACCCTGCCGCTGCGCATGGAACGCCACTGCGCGAACGCGCTGGCCCTGGCCAAGTTCTTGAAAGACGACCCGCGCGTGAGCTGGGTGAACTACCCGGGCCTGGAAGACCACCCGCAGCACGCGCTGATGAAGCGGCAGATGCGCGGCGCTTCAGGCCTGCTGGCCTTTGGCGTGAAGGGCGGGATGGAGGCGGGCGTGCGCTTCATCGAAAGCGCGCAGTTCATGAGCCACCTGGTGAATATTGGGGATACGCGAACGCTGATTTCGCATCCGGCGAGCACGACGCACCGTCAATTGGATGAGGCTCAGCAGATTGCTGCGGGGGTGCTGCCGGACATGATTCGGATATCGGTCGGGCTGGAGCACATTGAGGACATTCTTTGGGATGTGGGGCAGGGGTTGGGGAGGGCGGTGGGGTAGGGGAGTCGTTGGGGCAGGTTGGGCGGTTTACCTTGGTTTGGTTTGTGCAGGGGCGGCTTTCGTCTAGGTTTGTTCGACACCTGCCCGAGTGACGCACCCGCAACGTGATGCCCGCATGGCAGGGCAGGTGTTGAACAAGCCTCGAGGGAGGAAACCGCGGCGAGAGCGGTGGTATCGGCTCGCGCTATGGCGATTGCGTG
>QFCS01000498.1_pt1 | contig 104806 bp, 107 predicted proteins | sample 3576561 | NCBI WGS metagenome assembly QFCS01 | reverse complement strand
TGATCGGAGTGTCCTCATGGCACGCGTCTGCGACGTCACGGGCAAGAAGCCCATGGTCGGGAACAACGTTTCCCACGCCAACAACAAAACCAAGCGCCGGTTCCTGCCGAACCTGCAATACCGCCGTTTCTGGGTCGAGAGTGAAAACCGCTGGGTGCGCCTGCGCGTCTCTGGCGCTGCTCTGCGCCTGATCGACAAAAACGGCATTGACGCCGTGCTCGCCGACCTGCGCGCACGCGGTCAGGCTTAAGGAGAACCGAACATGGCAACCAAAGGCGCACGCGAGAAGATCAAGCTGGAATCCACCGCTGGAACCGGCCACTTCTACACCACCACCAAAAACAAGAAGACCACGCCCGAGAAGATGCTGATCAAGAAATTTGATCCGAAGGCTCGCAAGCACGTGGACTACAAGGAAATCAAGCTCAAGTAATCGAGCCGATGCCCCAACAAAAAACCCGCTGTCTTCACAGCGGGTTTTTTGTTGTCCGGGGGCCGCGCAGGCGGCGTCCGGAAGATCGGGTGCGATCAGGCGTGGGCAGAGCGCAGGCGGATCGAGAAATCACGCAGGGCGGCGATACCGCTTTCTTCAGCGCGGCGGCACCAGGCTTGCAAGTCCACAGCCAGTTGCTCACGGGTAGCATTGGTGCTGGACCACAGGGCACGCAGCTCCTCGCGCATCGTCACCATCTTGTCGAGCACGGGGTGCTCCGCACGGACCTGGGCCAGCTGAGCCTTCACATTGGCGGGCACCTTGTCGTCATCGCGGTGCAGCCAGCGGCGCGCTGCTTGCAAGACGGTCGCGTCGCCACGGCGCTGCTTCAGGGCTTGCAGCTCCTGCTTGCACGCGGCACGCATTTCGCGGGCATAGCCGGCCATCACTTCGTAGCGGTTGGCGATGATCGCCTCCAGCGTCTTCTCGTCGGCCACCGGGCGAACGGCACCATAGGCCATCTTCGGCGGCACCTTCTTCACGGACGCAAGACCGACGGACTTCATCATGGTGATGTACATCCAGCCAATGTCGAACTCGTAAGGCTTGACCGACAGCTTGGCCGAGGTCGGGTATGTGTGGTGGTTGTTGTGCAACTCTTCACCCCCGATCAGGATGCCCCAGGGCGACACGTTGGTGCTCGCATCGGTGGCTTCGAAGTTGCGGTAGCCCCACCAGTGGCCGATGCCGTTGATGACGCCGGCGGCGGTGATGGGAATCCAGGCCATCTGCAGGGCCCAGACGGCCACACCCAGGACACCGAACAGCGCCACGTCGATGATCAGCATCAGGCTCACGCCGAGGCGCGAATGGCCCGTGTAGAGGTGCTTCTCGATCCAGTCGTTGGGCGTGTTGTGGCCGTAACGCTCCATGGTCTCGGCATTCTTCGCCTCGGCGCGGTAAAGCTCGGCACCTTCGTAGAACACCTTCTTGATGCCAAAGATGTGCGGGCTGTGAGGATCCCCCTCATGTTCGCACTTGGCGTGGTGCTTGCGGTGAATGGCCGTCCACTCCTTCGTGACCATGCCCGTGGTCATCCACAGCCAGAAGCGGAAGAAATGCGAGGCAATCGGATGAAGGTCCAGCGACCGGTGCGCGGAATGGCGGTGCAGGTAGATGGTGACGCTGGCGATCGTGATGTGTGTCAACACCAGGGCCACGAGAAGGACCTGCCACCAGGCAGCGCCAGTGAGGCCCTGCGCCAGAAACTGGATCAGGCCATCCCAAAGCTGGGTCAAGGTTCCGGAATCGGAAGAAAACATGGAGTTCCTAAAAGACCGCCCTGGGTCACGAAAAGAAGCGCGCCAAGCCCGTGGGCGGTGTGGGTCAGCGAAGGTCGAATTTTAAGGCCGGGGGTGGAAATCACCAACCCAAGGAACGAGTTGGATGCAAACTTCCGCCTTCAGTTCAGGTAAATTGACGGCAATTCAAGGCCTTTTCCGCCAAACGGCAGCGAAAAAGCCGTCGGTTGCGTGCCGATGAGGCCACAAACGCAGCCAGCGCCCATCTTTGCCGGAGCACAGCGAAGACGCCTCAGAAACGTGCGCACTGGCCAGGAGCCCCTCCACGGGGACAGGCTCGAAGTCGGCATGACCGGCCTCAAAAGCCGAGCAGACCGCCTCATTCTCCTCCCGCAGCAAGCTGCAGGTCGCGTACACCAGGCGGCCACCCGGCTTCAGCAAGCGGGCTGCGCTGTGCAGGATGGCCTGTTGCAACGCCGCCAAATCTCCCACGGTTTGCGGCGTCTGGCGCCATTTCAGGTCGGGGCTGCGCCGCAGTGTGCCGAGGCCAGAACAGGGGGCATCCACCAGCACGCGGTCGATCTTGCCCGCCAGGCGCTTGATGCGGTCATCCCGCTCATGCGCAATGGCCACGGGGTGCACGTTGGACAGGCCGCTGCGCGCCAGCCGGGGTTTGAGCGCATCGAGGCGATGGCCCGATGTATCGAAGGCGTAGAGCCGGCCACTGTTGCGCATGGCAGCACCGATGGCGAGGGTCTTGCCACCCGCGCCGGCGCAGAAATCCACGACCATCTCGCCACGCTTGGCATCCAGCAGCAGGGCCAGCAGTTGCGAACCTTCATCCTGCACCTCGACTTCCCCCTGCACGAAAGCGGGCAGTTTGGCCAGCGAGGGTTTGCCTTGCAGCCGGATGCCCATCGGCGAATAGGGCGTGGCCGTGCCGGCCAGACCGGCTTTCTGCAATGCCGTGAGCGCCGCGTCGCGCTTGGCCTTGAGAACATTCACCCGAAGGTCCAGCGGTGCGGGCTGGTTCAGACTGGCGGCGAGGGCGTTGAACTCGTCGCCCACCTGGTCGCGCAAGGCCGTGACCAGCCACTCGGGCAGGTTGTGGCGATGCGGCGCCATGAGCTCGGCGTCGTTGACGGCATCGCAATGGTCGAGCCAGATTTTCTCGGGCTCGGTCAGCGCGCTCTTGAGAAAGTCGCGGTCACCGGGGAACGCGAGGATGGCCAGGCGGCGCCATTTCGAGCCACTGCCCGAGCGGGCCAGCCATTCAAGCCGGAGGCGTTCCCGCAGGATGGTATAGACGGTGTCGGACAGGGTGGCCCGCTCGCGCGGGCCAAGCGAGCGGTTCTCGCGGAAATGGCGCGCCACGACAGCGTCCGCGGGGTGCTCGAACTTGAAGACTTGTTCGATCAGGCTGGCGCTTTCGTCCAGAAGGGCTTTGGGATGCATAAGGCGTATTGTCCACCGGGGATAATCATGGGCTATGTCCGAAATCTCCGAACAGGTGCGCCGCCGGCGCACTTTCGCCATCATTTCCCACCCCGACGCGGGCAAGACCACGCTGACAGAGAAGCTGCTGCTGTTCTCCGGCGCCATCAACATTGCGGGCAGCGTCAAGGCCCGCAAGGCCGCCCGCCACGCCACCAGCGACTGGATGGAAATCGAGAAGCAACGCGGCATCTCGGTGGCGTCATCCGTGATGCAGATGGAATACCGCGACTGCGTGATCAACCTGCTCGACACCCCGGGCCACCAGGACTTCTCTGAAGACACCTACCGCGTGCTCACCGCCGTCGATGCGGCCCTGATGGTGATCGACGCCGGCAACGGCGTGGAGCCCCAGACCCGGCGCCTGCTGCAGGTCTGCCGCGCGCGCAACACACCCATCCTCACTTTCGTGAACAAGATGGACCGCGAGGTGCAGGCACCGCTGGACCTGATGGACGAAATCGAACGAGAGCTCGGCATGACCGTCGTGCCCTTCACCTGGCCCGTTGGCATGGGCAAGACGTTCCGCGGCGTGTTCGACCGGCGTACCGACCAGATGCGCGTGTTCGCCGCCGGTGAGGATCGCCGGGGTGGCGACGAGGAAGTGCTCACCGGACTGGCCAACCCCGAAAGCGTGAAGCGCTTTGGCGCGGAGTTCGAGCAGGCGCGCGAGGAACTGGAGCTGGTGTCGGGTGCCTCCCCTGCATTCGACGAGCAGCAGTTCCTTGCTGGCCAGCAGACGCCCATGCTGTTCGGGTCTGCGGTGAACAACTTCGGCGTTCGCGAGGTGCTCGACGCGCTGGTCGACCTCGCCCCGCCGCCCGGTGAGCGGCCGGCCATCCAGCGCACGGTGAAGCCAGAGGAAACCAAGTTCAGCGGCGTGGTGTTCAAGATCCAGGCCAACATGGATCCGGCACACCGCGACCGCATTGCCTTCGTGCGCGTGGCGAGCGGCCATTTCGAACGTGGCATGAAGCTCAAGGTGGTGCGATCGGGCAAGGACCTGCGGCCCAACACCGTGGTGAGCTTCCTTTCTCAGCGGCGCGAACTGCTGGACGAGGCGTTTGCCGGTGACATCATTGGCATTCCCAACCACGGCGTGCTGCAGCTCGGCGACACCCTGACCGAAGGCGAGAGCCTGCAGTTCACGGGTCTGCCCTTCTTCGCGCCGGAAATCATCCGCAGCGTGGAAGTGGCCGACCCGCTGCGCAGCAAGCAGCTGCGCGCCGGCCTGACCCAGCTCGGCGAAGAAGGTGCGATCCAGGTGTTTCGCCCCGTCGCCGGTTCGGTGCTGCTGCTCGGTGCGGTGGGTCAGCTGCAGTTCGAGGTGGTGGCGCACCGGCTAGAGCATGAGTACGGCGTGAAGGCCCGCATCATGAACAGCCCATATCAGGTGGCGCGCTGGGTCACCTGCGCACCTGAGGACGGCGGCGATATCGAGCTGAAACGATTCATCGATGCCAACAGCCACCGTGTGGCGCTGGACGCCGTGGATGCGCCCACCCTGCTCGTGGACCATTCCGCGACGCTGCGCGCCGTGGAAGCCAACTGGCCCAAGATCAAGTTCCACGCGATGCGTGAGCACGCGGGGCTTGTGTTTGCCAAAGGCGTCTGATCAAGCCACGGCGAGCAGCCGCTCCACCGCCCGCGGGTAGATCACATGTTCCTGCGCGAGCACCCGTGCCGCAAGCGATTCCGCGGTGTCGTCCGGCAGCACCGGCACCACGGCCTGCTCCAGAATCTCGCCGTGATCCAGTTCGGATGTCACGCGGTGCACAGTGGCGCCGGCAAAGCGGCAACCCATCTCGATGGCGCGCTGGTGCGTCTTCAGGCCCGGGAAAGCGGGCAACAGGCTGGGGTGGATGTTGATGAGTCGCCCCTCGTAGTGCTGCACGAATCCCGGCGTGAGGATTCGCATGAACCCAGCCAGCACCACGAGCGCGGGGGCATGCCGGTCGATTTCGGCCATCAGGGCCGCATCGAAGGCCTCGCGGCTGTCATAGCCCGTGTGGTCCAGCGCGGCAGTGGCGATGCCCTGCTCCTTCGCCCAGGCCAGACCCGGGGCCGCGGCCTTGTTGCTGACGACAGCTGCGATGCGTGCGCCGAAGCGGGCCTGCCAGCGTTGTGTCCGGGCGGTCTCCACGATGGCAGCCATGTTCGAGCCGCTGCCGGAGATGAGAATCACGATGTTTTTGTTCAGGCCAGACATGGCCGGGAAGTGTAATGACCTCAGACCTGCAACCCCCCTCTGCCGGCCGCCCGCGCGGCCATGATTTCAGCCAGCGTCCGCTCTCGGCCGCCGAGGCGCGCGTGCTCGGCACGCTCATGGAAAAGGCGCGTACGGTGCCCGACAGCTACCCGCTCACGCTCAACGCCCTGGTAACCGGCTGCAACCAGAAATCCAGCCGGGAACCGGTGATGAACCTGGCCGATGCCCTCGTGCTGGAAGCACTGGACGGTCTGCGCAGCCTGCACATGGTGCTTGAGGGCGGCGGAAGCCGCGTCACGCGCTACGAGCACAACTTCGCGCGCGCGGTGGGCGTGCCCGAGCAGTCCGCCGTGCTGCTGGGCATGCTGATGTTGCGCGGCCCGCAGACCGCTGGGGAACTGCGCTTGAACACCGAGCGCTGGTACAAATTTCTCGACATCGCTTCGGTCGACGGCTTCCTGGAGGAAATGCAGGAGCGCGCAGCCGACAAAGGCGGCCCGCTGGTCGTGAAGCTTCCACGCGCACCCGGAGCCCGTGAGCAGCGGTGGGCGCACCTGCTGTGTGGCCCGGTCGACATGACCGCGCCCGCTGCACAGGCCACGAATGCCAGCAGTGCGGCCACCGAGGATGAGCTGATCGCCCTCAGCCGCCGGGTGGCTTCGCTGGAAAACACGGTGGCCTCCTTGCAGGAGCAGCTGCAGAATCTGCACGAGCAGTTGGGCATGTCACAGCCCGGACAGCCATAAAACGAACGGTCGTGCGAAACTGACCGGCGTTGTTCAATTTGCCGGCACACATCCTGTGGCGGCCACCAGGAGACATCCATGGATTTGGCATTCACGCCCGAAGAACAGGCGTTTCGCGAGGAGATCCGCAGCTGGGTCAAGGCCAACCTGCCTGCCGAGATTTCCTACAAGGTCCACAACGCTCTGCGCCTGACGCGCGACGACATGCAGCGCTGGGCGAAGATTCTGGGCAAGAAGGGGTGGCTCGGCTGGGGCTGGCCGAAGGAGTTCGGTGGCCCGGGCTGGAATGCCGTGCAGAAGCACCTGTTCGAGGAAGAATGCGCCCTGGCCGGCGCGCCTCGTGTGGTGCCCTTCGGCCCGGTGATGGTCGCGCCCGTGATCATGGCCTTCGGCAACAAGGAGCAGCAGCAACGCTTCCTGCCCGGCATCGCCAGTGGTGAAGTCTGGTGGAGCCAGGGCTACAGCGAACCAGGTTCCGGTTCGGACCTGGCCTCGGTAAAGACCCGTGCCGAGCGCAAGGGCGACAAATACATCGTGAATGGCCAGAAGACCTGGACCACACTGGGCCAGTACGGCGAATGGATCTTCTGCCTCGTGCGCACCAGCAACGAAGGCAAGCCGCAGACCGGTATTTCCTTCCTGCTGATCGACATGAAATCGCCCGGCGTCTCCGTGCGGCCGATCAAGCTGCTCGATGGTGAGAGCGAGGTGAACGAGGTCTGGTTCGACAACGTCGAAGTGCCTGCGGAGAACCTCATTGGCGAAGAGAACAAGGGCTGGACCTATGCCAAGCACCTGCTCAGCCACGAGCGCACCAACATCGCCGACGTGAACCGCGCCAAGCGCGAGCTCGAGCGCCTCAAGCGCATCGCCAGGACCGAGGGCGTCTGGGACGACGTGCGCTTCCGCGATCAGATCGCGCTGCTCGAAGTGGATGTGGTGGCGCTGGAAATGCTGGTGCTGCGTGTGCTCTCGGCCGAGAAGTCGGGCAAGAACTCGCTGGACATCGCCGGCTTGCTCAAGATCAAGGGCAGCGAGATCCAGCAGCGCTACAGCGAACTCATGATGCTCGCGGCCGGCCCCTACAGCCTGCCCTTCATCGAGGAAGCCATGGAAGCCGGCTGGCAGGGCAACTTCCCCGGGGGCGTCAACGCCAACGCGCCGCTCGCCTCCACCTACTTCAACATGCGCAAGACCACCATCTACGGCGGCAGCAACGAAGTGCAACGCAACATCGTCGCGCAGACGGTTCTGGGCTGAAGACTGAGGAGACACACATGGATTTCGATTTCAGCGACGACCAGCAGCAACTGCGCGACGCCGTGCGCAAATGGGTCGACAAGGGATACACCTTCGAACGCCACAACGCCATCGTGGCCGCTGGTGGCTTTGACCGCGCCGCTTACACGGAACTGGCCGAACTGGGCCTGGCGGGCCTCTACGTGAGCGAGGACGATGGTGGCCTAGGCATGGGCCCCATTGAAGGCATGGTGGTCATGGAGGAGCTGGGACGCGGCATCGTGCTCGAGCCGCTGGGCCAGACGCTCATCGCCTCCGGCCTGCTCGGTGGCTACGCCCCGGCGGAACTCAAGGCCGCCTGGCTGCCTCGGGTGGCCTCGGGAGAAGTCCTGGTGGTGTTGGCGCATCAGGAACGCAAGGCCCGCTACAGGCTGGATCTTTGCGCAACCACAGCCGTGCAGGCCGGCCAGGGCTGGACCTTGACCGGCACCAAGAACGTCGTGCCCGCCGCCGACCACGCCGACGCCTTCATCGTGCCCGCCATGGCGGGTGGCAAGATGGGCCTGTTCCTGGTGGAACGCACCGCATCGGGCGTGAGCACCCACGGACATGCCACGCAAGACGGCGGCCGCGCCGGAGATCTGACGCTCAAGGACGCGCCGGCCCGGCTGATCACCACGGATGGACTGACCGCGCTGGAACACGGGGTGGACATCGGCATCGCTGCCGCCTGCGCCGAAGGCGTGGGCGTCATGGACAAGACCGTGGCCATCACGGTCGAGTACATGAACACCCGCAAGCAGTTCGGCGTGGCGATTGCCACGTTCCAGGCCCTCCGCCACCGCGTGGCCGACATGAAGATGCAGCTGGAGCTGGCGCGCTCGATGAGCTATTACGCCAGCCTCAAGCTCAATGCACCGACGGCCGAGCGCCGGGCGGCCATGGCCCGTGCCAAGGTGCAGCTGGGCACGGCCATGCGCTTCATTGGTCAGCAGGCGGTGCAGCTGCATGGTGGCATCGGCGTGACCGACGAATACATCGTCAGCCACTATTTCAAGAAGCTCACGCAACTCGAAATGACCTACGGCGACACCCTGCACCATCTTGGCGAGGTATCGGCCCGGATGCAGGACACAGCCGGCGTTTTCGCCTGACCCGCAGCGGCCCGCACCACGCGGGCCGCGTTGTTCTGGGCCCGACCCCAAGAGGAAACCAGCGCATGACCACCCGCCGATCCATCTTTGCCGCCATGGCCGGCAGCCTGCTGCTGGCCGCCTGCGCCAGCACCCCCGACGACAACGCACGGCCACCGATCGTGTTTGTTCACGGCAATGGCGACTCCGCGTCCATCTGGCAAAGCACCCTGTGGCGCTTCGAGTCCAACGGTTGGCCGCGCGAACGCCTGCATGCGATCGACCTGCCCTATCCATTGGCCAGGGACGAGGACGGCAAGGCGCAGCCAGGCCGATCCTCCACCACCGAACACATGGCTTTCCTGAAGACCGAAGTCGAGAAAGTGATCAAGGCCACCGGCGCGGCACAGGTGGTGCTGGTGGCGAACTCGCGTGGCGGCTACGCCGTGCGCAACTACGTCCAGAACGGTGGCGGCGACAAGACCGTGAGCCACGCGGTGCTCGGCGGTACGCCCAACCACGGCGTATGGGCCATCAAGGGCTTCCGGGAGACCAACGAGTTCTCGGGCACCGGCCCGTTCCTCACCGCGCTGAACGCGCCGAAGAACAACGCCGGCGACGAGGTGACAGGCCCGGTGAAGTGGATGACGATCCGCTCGGACAACAACGACAAGTTCGCGCAGCCCGATGGCGTGTGGATCGGCGCCCGGGGGACGCCCACCAACGTTACCTTCGAAGGTCCGGCGCTCAAGGGTGCGCAGAACGTCGTGCTGCCCCGCGTGGACCACCGTGAGACCTCGTTCTCGCCCGCTGCGTTCGACGCCATGCATCGTTTCATCACCGGGCGGGAGCCGCGAGCAAGCGGGATCGCGCCTCAGGACGCCGTGGTGCTCAACGGCAAGGTCACCGGCCTCGGCCTGTCATCCACGGACCCGGCCTCGGGCAATTACTCGAACAACCTGCCGCTGCCGGGCGCCCAGCTCACGGTGTATGCGATTGACCCGGCCACCGGCGAGCGCCGTGGCGCTGCGGTGCACAGCAAGACCGTGGGCGCCGATGGCCTCTGGGGCCCCTTCCCGGCGCGGGTGGGCCAGCCCTACGAGTTCGTCATCAGCGCTCCCGGTTACGCCACCACGCACATCTACCGCAGCGCATTTCCCCGTGGCAGCGATCTGGTCCACCTGCGCGCGGAGCGCCTGGCCGCAGCCGACAGGGCAGCAGCCTCCTCCGTCACATTCACCCGCCCGCGAGGCTATTTCGACGCGGCGCGCGACACCATGTCGTTCGACGGCAAGGCCCTGCCCGGCGTGCCCCCCATGGGGGCAGGCGTATCGAGCTCGAAGATCCTCGTGGCCGACAGCGGCGTGCGGACCATCGCGGCCGAGTTCAATGGCGAGAAGCTGGCGGGCCGTACGTGGCCCGCCAGCGACAACCACGTGGTCGTGCTGGAACTGACCTACTGAAGCTAGGCGTGCAACCGCGAGGTCTTGGGCAGATGGGACATCAAAAACTCCATCTGGTCCGCCAGGATGCGGCGGTTGCGCAGGATGAAGTCTTCCCAGAGGCTGGGCACATAAGGCGCGTACAGCAAGCCCATGTGGGCCTGCTCGGGCGTGCGGTTGCCCTTGCGGTGGTTGCACGACTTGCAGGCCGTCACCACGTTCATCCAGGTGTCGCGCCCGTTCTGCCCCAGCGGCACGATGTGCTCGCGCGTGAGCACTTCCTCGTGGAAATGCTCTCCGCAGTAGGCGCACACATTGCGGTCGCGCGCGAAGAGCTTGCTGTTGGTCAGCGTGGGCCGCAGGTCGAAAGGGTTGATGCGCGGCACGCCCTGGGTGCCGATGATGGAGTTGACCGTGATGATGGACTGCCGCCCGGTCACTGCGTTGTGCCCGCCATGAAACACCGCCACTTCGGCCCCCATCTCCCAGCGCACCTCATCCGCCGCGTAGTGCAACACGGCTTCCTCCAGGCTGATCCACGACTGTGGCAAACCTTGTGCGGAGAGCTTCAAGACCTTCAAGACGGGCTCCTTCCAATGAACGTGTCAACGGGGAGGGACGGCACTCGCCAGGGCCGCCCTGCGCCGCCGGCGGGGCCCGCGGGCGCATATCATCATGTGCCAATATAGCCTGCTTTGATGAAGCAACTGTGGCGATGGGTTGTAAGCCACCGCTTTTGTCCTCATCTGACCGCTCAGAACTGCCCCAGATCACCTCTCCCTGCATGAAAATCTTTCGTGGTTTGCGATCCCGCTCCAGCGGCACACCCGGTTGCGCGCTGACCATCGGCAACTTCGATGGCGTGCACCGGGGCCACCAGGCCATGCTTGCGCTGCTCGACAACGAGGCGCGGCACCGGGGGGTGCCGAGCTGTGTGATGACCTTCGAACCGCATCCCCGCGACTACTTTGCCGCACTCCACCAGAAGCCGGAGCTGGCACCGGCGCGCATCGCCACGCTGCGCGACAAGCTACAGGAACTGGAGCGCTGCGGTGTCGACGAATGCGTGATCCTGCCTTTCAACGCCCGCCTGGCCAACCAGCCGCCCGAGGCTTTCATCCAGGACACGCTGGTGGAGGCCTTCGGCGCGAAGTACGTGCTGGTGGGCGACGATTTCCGCTTCGGCGCCAGGCGCGCCGGTGACTACACCATGCTGGACGCCGCTGGCAGCCGCCTGGGGTTCGACGTGGCTCGCATGCAAAGCTATGAGGTGCATGGCCTGCGCGTCTCCAGTTCCGCCGTGCGCGAAGCCCTGGGTGACGGCCGCATGGACGACGCCGCCGCCCTGCTCGGCCGCCCGTACAGCATCAGCGGCCATGTGGTGCATGGGCGCAAGCTCGGTCGCCAGCTGGCCGAGAGTTCGCCGGGGCGGGGTGACGGCTTTCGCACCCTCAACCTGCGGTTTTCCCACTGGAAACCAGCGGCCAGCGGCATCTTCGCAGTGCATGTGCACGGCCTCGGTCCGGACGCCGATTCCCCACCCCTGCCGGGCGTCGCCAACCTGGGTGTGAGGCCTTCGCTCGACCCGGCGGACGTCAATGGCGGGCGCGTCCTGCTGGAAACCCATTGCCTCGAATGGCCGGCCGCGCTGGCGGCCAGCCTGCCTGGGGGGGGGGCCTACGGTAAAATCGTCCGGGTGGAACTGCTGCACACACTGCATGACGAGCTGAAGTACGACAGCCTCGACGCCCTGACCCAGGGTATCGCACGGGACTGCGACGACGCGCGCGCGTTCTTTGCATCGCTGCACACCCAGACCCACCGGCAGACCACCCGCGACCGAATTTAGACGATCCGTCTGTCCGGTCGCTGCCCTTCGACAGGCTCAGGGCGAACGGTTTCTGTCCCAGTTCCACACTCCCCGTTCGGGCTGAGCTTGTCGAAGCCACCAACGCATTCCCGTCATGTCCGACTCCCCCACCGACTACCGCAGCACCCTTAACCTGCCCGACACGCCCTTTCCCATGCGCGGCGACCTGCCCAAGCGCGAACCGGGCTGGGTGGGCGCATGGAACCAGGAAGGGCTCTACAAGCGCCTGCGCGACGCCCGTGAAGGCGCACCGCTGTTCGTGCTGCACGACGGCCCGCCCTACGCCAACGGCCAGATCCACATGGGCCACGCCGTCAACAAAGTGCTCAAGGACATGATCGTCAAGAGCCGCCAACTGGCCGGCTTCGACGCGCAGTACATCCCGGGTTGGGACTGCCACGGCCTGCCGATCGAGAACGCCATCGAGAAGAAGCACGGCCGCAACCTCAGCCGCGACGACATGCAGGCGAAAAGCCGGGCCTACGCCACCGAGCAGATCGGCCAGCAGCGCGAGGACTTCAAGCGTCTGGGCATCCTGGGCGACTGGGAGCGGCCCTACCGCACCATGGACTTCGCCAACGAGGCGGGCGAGATCCGTGCCTTCAAGCGCGTGATCGAGCGTGGCTTTGTCTATCGGGGCCTCAAGCCGGTCTACTGGTGCTTCGACTGCGGCTCCTCGCTGGCCGAATTCGAGATCGAGTACGCCGACAAGAAGAGCGACACGCTGGACGTGGCCTTCGAGACCGACGACGCCGGCAAGCTGGCGAGCGCATTCGGCCTGGCTTCGCTACCGGCGGGCAAATCGGCCTTCGCCGTCATCTGGACCACCACCGCCTGGACCATCCCCGCCAACCAGGCGCTCAACGCCCACCCCGACCTGAGCTACGCGCTCGTGGACACGCCGCGCGGCGTGCTGCTGCTGGCCGAGTCGCTGGTCGAGAAATGCCTGGAGCGTTTCCAGCTCGAAGGACAGGTGATCGCCACGGCCAAGGGCGAAGCGCTGCGAGGCCAGGTGTTCCGCCACCCGCTGTACGACGCCGATGCCGGCTACCGCCGTGTCTCCCCGCTGTACCTGGCCGACTACGTGAGCGACAGCGACGGCACCGGCCTCGTGCACTCGGCGCCTGCCTATGGCCTGGACGACTTCAATTCCTGCGTGTCGCATGGGCTGGCCTATGACGACATCCTCAATCCGGTGCAGGGCAATGGCACCTACGCAGCGGACTTCCCGCTGTTCGGCGGCCAGCACATCTGGAAGGCGGTGCCAGCCATCCTGGAGGCGCTGAAGCAGGCCGATCGCCTGATGGCCACGCAGCCGATCACCCACAGCTATCCGCACTGCTGGCGCCACAAGACGCCGGTGATCTACCGCGCGGCCGCGCAGTGGTTCATCCGCATGGACGAAGGCGAAGGTGTGTTCACGAAGGACAAGGCGCCACACACCCTGCGGCAGACCGCGCTGGAAGCCATCGAGCACACGCACTTCTTCCCGGAGAACGGCAAGGCCCGCCTGCACGACATGATCGCCAACCGGCCCGACTGGTGTATCTCGCGCCAGCGCAGCTGGGGCGTGCCGATCCCGTTCTTCCTGCATAAGGACTCGGGCGAGCTGCACCCGCGCACCATGGAGATCCTCGATCAGGCCGCCGACATGGTCGAGAAAGGTGGGATCGAGGCCTGGAGCCGCGTGACGGCCGAGGACATCCTGGGCGCGCAAGATGCGCCGCTCTACACCAAGAGCCAGGACATCCTGGAGGTCTGGTTCGACTCCGGCTCGACCTTCCAGCACGTGCTGCGCGGCAGCCACGCCAAGGCCTATGTCAACGGTGCCTTCCACCACGAAGGCCCCGAGGCCGACCTGTACCTCGAAGGCCATGACCAGCACCGAGGCTGGTTCCACTCCTCGCTGCTGCTGGGCTGCGCCCTGCACGACCGCGCCCCCTACCGGGGCCTGCTCACCCATGGCTTCACGGTGGACAGCCAGGGTCGCAAGATGAGCAAATCGCTCGGCAACGGCATCGATCCGCAGGACGTCACCAAGAAGCTGGGCGCCGAGATCATCCGCCTGTGGGTGGCCGCGAGCGACTACTCGGGCGACATCGCCGGCGACGACAAGATCCTGGCCCGCGTGGTCGACGCCTACCGCCGCATCCGCAACACGCTGCGCTTCCTGCTCGCCAACATCAGTGACTTCGACCCGGCCACCGACGCCGTGCCGATGGACCAGATGCTGGAAATCGACCGCTACGCGCTGGCGCGCGCGGCGCAGTTCCAGGCCGAGGTGCTGGCGCATTTCGAGGTGTACGAATTCCACCCCGTGGTCGCCAAACTGCAGGTGTATTGCTCTGAAGACCTGGGCGCGTTCTACCTGGACGTGCTCAAGGACCGCCTCTACACCACGGCACCCAAAAGCCTGGCGCGCCGCAGCGCACAGACCGCGCTGCACCAGATCACGCACGCCATGCTGCGCTGGATGGCACCCTTCCTGAGTTTCACCGCTGAAGAGGCATGGCCCGTGCTCGCGGGCGCGCAGAACCGGGGTTCGATCTTCTTCGAGACCTACGCCAACCTGCCCGTGGCCAACGAAGGCCTCCTGACCAAGTGGGCGCGCATCTGCGAGATCCGCAACCTGGTGAACAAGGAGATCGAGACCGTCCGCACGGCGGGCCAGGTGGGCTCCTCGCTGCAGGCCAATGTGCGCCTCACGGCACCGGCCGACGACCATGCGTTGCTGGCCTCGCTGGGTGAGGACCTCCGCTTCGCCCTGATCGTGTCGGCGGTGGAGTTGCTGGCCGGGGAAGAACTGGCGGTGCAGGTCGTTCCGTCGACGGCCACCAAGTGCGAGCGCTGCTGGCACTACCGCGATGATGTGGGCAGCGATGCCGCCCACCCCACGCTGTGCGGCCGCTGCACCAGCAACCTCTTTGGCGCGGGCGAGCCGCGCACGGTGGCCTGATATGAGCCCCCACGTTCTTCACTGCGTGTATTCACTGCCCCCCGAGGGGGTGCGTGCCACCCTTGGGGCGGCCTGGCAGGTGGCACCATGACGGCCACCGGCAGCCGCCACATCTGGCCCTGGCTGGGCCTGGCGGCCGTGGTGTTCCTGGCCGACCAGATCACCAAGAACTGGATCCTGGCGGCCTACCAGCTGGGCGACAGCACCCACCTCACCGGCTTCTTCAACATCGTGCGTGTGCACAACACGGGCGCGGCCTTCTCGTTCCTCGCGGGTGCGGGCGGCTGGCAGCGCTGGTTCTTCACCGCCGTGGGCGTGGGCGCTGCCATCTTCATCGTCTGGATGCTTCGCTCGCACCCGGGCCAGAAGCTGTTCTCGTTCGCACTGTCCTGTATCCTGGGCGGGGCGCTGGGCAACGTGATCGACCGCCTGTGGCACGGCTATGTGGTGGACTGGCTGGACTTCCACTGGTCCTTCCTGGCCGGCCTTTTTCCGGGCGGGCACTTCCCGTCGTTCAACCTGGCCGATGTCGCCATTTCGATCGGCGCCATCTCGCTGATCCTCGACGAGATCCTGCGCGTGCGCCGCCGCTGACCCCCTGCGCGGTCCCGCGAGCCCGCACCGCGGACGGGACCTGTCTTCGCAGCGTATAGTTTTGAGGTTCATGAAACATCTGTTGGACCTTCTTGCGGCGATCGCCCTGCTGGTATGGGGCACCCATCTGGTGCGCACCGGCGTGCTTCGCGTCTTCGGCAGCAACCTGCGGCAGATTCTGGCGTCGAGCATGGGCAACCGCTTCACCGCTGCCCTCTCGGGGCTGGGCGTGACCGCGCTGGTGCAGTCCAGCACTGCCACGGCGCTCATCACCGCCTCTTTCGTCGGTCGCGGCCTCATCGCCCTGCCCGCTGCGCTGGCCGTGATGCTGGGCGCGGACATCGGCACCAGCCTCATGGCCGTGGTGTTCTCCTTCGATCTTTCCTGGCTTTCGCCGCTGTTCATCTTTCTTGGCGTCACCCTGTTCATCGCGCGCCAGGGCACGCAGGTCGGTGATTTCGGCCGCGTGCTGATCGGACTCGGGCTGATGCTGCTCGCGCTGCGGCTGATTTCGGGGGCCACGGGTGTTCTCACGCAGAACCCGGCGGTGCAGATGATGCTGGGCTCGCTCACCAGCGACCGGATGCTGGAGATCCTGATGGGGGCTGCGCTCGCCGTGGTTGCGTACTCCAGCCTCGCGGTGGTGCTGCTGGCCTCCACTCTGGCGCTGCAGGTGGTGGGGCTCGATGTCGCCTTGGGTATCGTGCTCGGCGCCAATCTGGGCAGTGGTCTGCTGGCCGTGATCACGACAGCCAAGTCGGGCATCAGCACCCGCCAGGTGCCGCTGGGCAATCTGCTGTTCAAGGTACTGGGCATAACGATCGCGATCTGGCTCATTCCCGCCTGGCTGCAATTCATGCAACCTCTGGTGCGGGATCCGGCCACGCTCACCGTGCTGTTCCACCTCAGCTTCAACCTGATGGTAGGTGCGGTGTTCATCGGCCTGACCAAGCCAGTGGCGCGCATGGTGAACCGCCTGCTGCCACTCAAGGAAGGCAAGGGACCGCTGGACCGACCCAACCACCTCGACCCATCAGCCCTGGCAACGCCTTCGCTGGCCATTTCGTGCGCCGCGCGCGAGGCCATGCACCAGGCCGATGTGGTGGAGACCATGCTGCGTGGCGTGCTCACCGTGATCCGCAACAACGACGCCAAGCTTTCGCAGGACCTGCGCAAGCTCGACGACACGGTGGACAACCTTTACTCCTCGATCAAGTACTACCTCACCAAGATCTCGCGGCAGCAGCTCAGCGAGGCCGAGGGCCGGCGCTGGACGGACATCATCAGCTTCACCATCAACATGGAGCAGATCGGTGACACGGTCGAACGCGTGCTGCTCGACATCGAGGACAAGAAAATCCGCAAGGGCCGCAGTTTTTCCGAAGCCGGCATGGCCGAAATCACCGAACTGCACGCGCGCCTGCTGGACAACATGCGCCTGGGCATGAGCGTTTTCCTCAACGGCAACGTGCGCGATGCGCAGAAGCTGGTGGAGGAGAAGGTGCGCTTTCGCGACATGGAACGCGAATACGCCGCCACCCATCTGGACCGCCTCTCGGGCATGACGCCGCAGAGCATGGACACCAGCTCGCTGCACCTGGACCTCATCAGCGACCTCAAGCGCATCAACTCGCACATCTGCTCGATCGCCTACCCGATCCTCGACAGCGCCGGCGTGCTGGCGCCCAGCCGTTTGCGCGAGCCCAGCCCCCCGTCGCACGCCAGCCGCCTCTGAAGCCACCCGGGCTGCAGGGCCCTGACCCCTGTGCTACGCTGGCCCTCCGCTTTTTGCACCAATCCCAAGGAGACCACATGCCCGGACTGCTGCCCCACATCGATCCCGACGGCCTGCTCGAGTTCTCGGTGGTCTACACCGACCGCGCGCTCAACCACATGTCCCGGCGTTTCCAGGGCGTGATGACCGACATTTCCGCCATGCTCAAGCGCGTCTATGGTGCCCACTCCACCGTGCTGGTGCCTGGCAGCGGCACGTTTGGCATGGAGTCCGTGGCGCGGCAGTTTGCGCATGGCAAGCATGTGCTCGTCATCCGCAATGGCTGGTTCAGCTACCGCTGGACGCAGATTTTCGAGATGGGCGGCATTCCCGCCAGCCACACCGCAATGAAGGCCCGCCGCATCGCCGAAGGCGCGCAAGCCGCGTGGGCGCCCGCCCCCATCGAAGAGGTGAAAACCACGATCGCACGCGAGAAGCCTGCGGTGGTGTTCGCCCCGCACGTGGAAACCGCCGCCGGCATGATCCTGCCGGACGACTACCTCAAGGCTGTGGCCGATGCGGTGCACGCCGTGGGCGGTCTGTTCGTGCTCGACTGCGTCGCCTCCGGCGCGATGTGGGTGGACATGAAAGCCACCGGCGTCGACATCCTCATTTCGGCCCCGCAGAAGGGCTGGAGCAGCTCCCCCTGCTGCGCCATGGTGATGCTCAGCGAGCGCGCCCGCACGGCGATCGACCAGACGCAGAGCACCACCTTCGCGATGGACCTGAAGAAGTGGCTGCAGATCATGGAGACCTATGAGGGCGGGGGTCATGCGTACCACACCACACTGCCCACCGACGCCCTGCTCCGCCTTCGAGACACCATGAAGGAAACCGAGGCCTACGGCTTCGAGCGCGTGCGCAAGGAACAGATCGAACTCGGCACGCAGGTGCGCGCGCTGCTCGTGCGCCATGGCTTCCCCAGCGTGGCCGCATCCGGCTTCCAGGCGCCTGGCGTGGTGGTGAGCCACACGACCGACCCCGAGATCCAGTCCAGCAAGGCGTTTCTTGCGCAAGGTCTGCAGACGGCGGCAGGCGTGCCGCTGCAGTGCGACGAGGGTGCGGATTTCAAGACTTTCCGGATCGGCCTGTTCGGGCTGGACAAGTGGCACGACGTGCCGGGCACGCTTCAGCACCTGGAACGTGCGCTGGCGCAGGCCACGCCCAAGGTGGCGCAATTGGCCTGATGGCGTGCCTGGACCTCGCGGGATCGGAGTGCGATGGCACTCCGATCCGCGAATGTCCCCCGGCGGCTGGTGCCGCCTCCTCCTTTATTTCGCTGCGCAGAGCGCCATCGCACTCCGATCAGGGCGCCCGCCTGAGGCTCAGGGCAGCAGCACTGTGCAACCGGTGGTGGCGCGTGCTTCCAGGCTCTTGTGCGCGGCCTGCACGTCGATCAGTGCGAAACGTTGGTCGATGCGCACCTTGACCTTGCCGCCTTCCACCACCGCGAACAGGTCGTCCGCCATGGCCTGCGTGCGCTCCCGGCTGTTGATGTGGCTGAACAGCGTCTGGCGCGTCACATAGATCGAGCCCTTGGAAGCCAGGATACCCGGCGCGAACGGCGGCACCGGTCCCGAAGCATTGCCGAAGCTGACCATCAGGCCGAAGGGGCGCAGACAGTCGAGCGATTTGTCGAAGGTGTCCTTGCCCACCGAGTCGTAGACCACCTTCACGCCTTGCCCGTTGGTGATGTCCTTGACGCGCGCGGCGAAGTCCTCGGTGCGGTAGTTGATGGCGTGTGCCGCACCGTGCTCAAGCGCCAGTGCGCATTTCTCGTCAGACCCCGCAGTGCCGATCAGTTGAAGACCCAGCGACCTGGCCCATTGGCAGGCGATCAGCCCCACGCCACCGGCGGCCGCATGGAACAGCACGAAATCACCCGCTTCCAGCCCCTCCACTGGACGGCTGCGCTTGAGAAGGTACTGCGCGGTCAAGCCCTTGAGCATCATGGCCGCACCGGTTTCGAAGTCGATGGCGTCGGGCAGGCGGCAGACGTTCATGGCGGGCATCACGCGCACATCGCAGTAGCTGCCAGGTGGGTTGGCGGCATAGGCCGCGCGGTCGCCGGCCTTGAGATGCGTCACGCCCTCGCCGACGGCCTCGATCACACCTGCGCCTTCCATGCCGAGCGCCAGTGGCAGGGGAAAGGGGTACAGGCCGGTACGCTGGTACACGTCGATGAAGTTCAGGCCCACGGCGTGGTGGCGGATGCGCACCTGCCCAGGACCCGGCTCGCCCACGCTCACGGTGTCGATCACCAGTTGCTCGGGACCGCCCACGGCATGGATGCGCACGGCACGGCTGGTCTGTTTGCTCATCTTGGTCTCCTCATCGGTGAAGCGCAACAACAGGGAATGCGGCGATGCTGCCATGAATCGGCGACGCCCCTGCGGCAGCCATTCCATCATCCCCTGCCTGTGGCCGGTCTTGCCATCGCGGCTACAGTGTCGGGCCATGCCGCCGAACCCCAGTACCTCACGCCTCACGCCCACCGCACTGGTGCTGCTCACGCTGCCGCCCCTGCTGTGGGCCGGCAATGCGGTGGTCGGCAGGCTGATGCAGGGCGTGGTGCCGCCGATCACGCTCAATTTCCTGCGCTGGGCGCTGGCGTTCTGCCTGCTGCTGCCCATGGCCGGCTGGGTGCTGCGGCGCGGCAGCGGTCTGTGGACGCACTGGCGGCGCTTCGCACTGCTCGGGCTGCTGGGTGTGGGGTCCTACAACGCCCTGCAATACATGGCCCTGAAAACGTCCACCCCCATGAACGTCACGCTGGTGGCCGCCAGCTCGCCGGTCTGGATGCTGCTGCTGGGCCGCCTGCTGTACGGTGTGGCCATCTCACGCCAGGCGGCCCTTGGTGCGGCCTTGTCGCTGGCCGGAGTGGCGGTGGTGCTGTCGCGTGGCCACCTGGAACAATTGCTCGCGGTGCAGCTGGTGCCCGGCGACGCGTGGATCTTGCTCGCCGCCATCCTCTGGGCCTGGTACAGCTGGCAGCTGGCGCGGCCAGGTGACGATCCGGTGGACCTCAAGGCCGACTGGGCCGCCTTCCTCATGGCACAGATCGTCATGGGGCTGTTCTGGTCGGGGCTGTTCTCGGCAGGTGAATGGCTGTTTGTGCTGCCCGAAGTGCCGGCAGGCGAGTCGCACATCCACTGGGGTTGGTCAACGGCCGCAGCGCTGTTGTTCTTCGCCATCGGCCCTTCGCTGATCGCCTACCGCTGCTGGGGCGCGGCCGTGGCCCGCGTGGGGCCGGCGATGGCCAGCCTGTTCCAGAATCTCACGGCACTGTTCGCGGCATTGCTGTCGGCGACCGTGCTGGGCGAACCGCCACGCGGCTACCACATCGCCGGGTTCATGCTGATCGTGGGCGGCATCCTGGTGTCGCCACGCCGCTGACCACACGGCGCACTTCCTCAGTGCGCCCCGCTTTCTCAGAACGTGCCGGCGTAGGCACCGCCATCGGCCAGCACGTTCTGGCCTGTCATGTAGCCCGCGTGAACGCTGCACAGAAAGGCGCAGATGGCACCGAACTCCTCCGGGTTCCCGAAGCGCCGCGCCGGCACGCCCTTGCGGCGGCTGTCGGCCACCGCTTCCACCGTCTGCCCGGCCTTCTGCGCCAGGCTGCCCAGTGTGGTGCGCAGGCGCTCGGTCTCGAAGGCACCGGGCAACAGGTTGTTGATGGTCACGCCACGCGCGGCAATGTCGCTGCGCGCCAGGCCGGCCACGAAACCGGTGAGCCCGGTGCGCGCACCATTGGAAAGGCCGAGGATGCCGATGGGTGCCTTCACCGCGCCAGAGGTGATATTGACGATGCGGCCGAAGCCACGCTCGGCCATACCGTCCACCACCGCCTTGATGAGCTCGATCGGGGTGAGCATGTTGGCGTCCAGCGCCTTGATCCAGTCCTCGCGTTCCCAGGCACGGAAATCGCCTGGGGGCGGACCACCCGCGTTGTTGACCAGGATGTCGAACGCCGTGCCCGGACCACCCGCCACCGAGAGCGCCGCCGCACGGCCTTGGGGGGTGGTGATGTCCGCCGCCACGCCGAGCACGCTCACGCCGGGTGCACTGGTGCGCAGCGCGTTCACCGCGGCGTCGAGGTCGGGCGCGCCCCGTGCGACAAGCACCACGTTCACGCCCTCGGCCACCAGCGCCTGGGCGCAGCCCAGCCCCAGGCCCTTGCTCGCACCGCACACCAGTGCCCATTTGCCTTTGATGCCCAGATCCATTTTTCTCTCCGTGGGTTAATTTTTCGGCACCGTGCCGAAGCGCGTCACCAGGAAGACACCGCCAAGCACGAGCACGGTGCCCGCAACGATCCAGCGGTTGAAGGGTTCGTCGAGGATCAGCACGCCCATCACGATGGTGGACATCGGGCCGATCATCCCGGTCTGTGCGGTCAGGCCGGCGCCCACGCGCTCGATCGCCATCATCACCATCATCACCGGCGCGAACGTGCACAACGTGGCGTTCAGCAGCGAGAGCCAGATCACCTCGGGCGCCACCGCCGCCGCGCTCATCGGGCGCAGCAGAACGAATTGCAGCAGGCACAGCAGGCACGCCACGCTGGTGGCCAGACCCACCAGCCGCATGGAGCCCAGCCGCTTCACGAGCTCGCCGCTGTACACGAGGTAGATCGCGTAGCTGATGGCACTGGCGAACACCAGCGCGGCGCCGAACGCGGCGTCCGGCCCCTGGAAACCGGCTTCATGACCAAACACCAGCAGCACGCCGGTATAGCTCACCGCCATCGCCACCGCCTGCAGGCCTGTGATGCGGCGCCGGTAGATCACCCAGCCCAGCAACAGCACCAGCGTGGGGTTCAGGTACAGGATGAGGCGCTCCAGGCTCGCGCTGATGTACTGCAGACCCCAGAAGTCGAGAAAGCTCGCAAGGTAGTAGCCGGTGATACCCAGGCCGACAACGCCGAGCCAGTCGCGCTGCGTCAGCGGTGCAGGCCTCTCGCCGCCAGGCCGATGGCTCGCCCACCACGCCAGCGCGAGAAACAGGGGCAGCGCAAACAGCATGCGGTACATGATCAGCGTGACCGCGTCGACCCCATACCGGTACGCCAGCTTGACGATGATGGCCTTGCCGCTGAAGGCGATCGAGCCCGCACTGGCGAGCAGCAGACCGCTGGCGAGATGGGAGGCGTGGGAGGGGGAAGCAGGCGCGGCAGGCATCCGGGCGATTATCCGGGCCGTGCGAAGGGCATGCGAGGCCAGGGGCTTCGTCTTTGGCGATGCCAGACCCCGTCAACGGCCACCACGGCGGCGCGGTTGCAGCACCACGACCAGCAGCAGCAGGATGGCCACCATCAACAACAGCGCCGACACCGGCCGCTCGATGAACACGAACCAGTTGCCCCGCGCAAGCTGCAGCGCACGGCGCAGTTGCTCTTCCAGGCCAGGCGCCAGCACGAAGCCCAGCAGCAAGGCCACGCCTTCACAGCCCAGGCGCTGCAACAGGAAACCCAGCAGCCCCAGCCCCATGACCAGCCAGACGCCCCAGCCATGCGGCCCGAGCGCGAGCGCCCCCAGGCCAGCCGCCACCAGCAACCCAGCGAGCAATGCGCGGCGCGGCAGGCGCAGCACACTCAGCATCGCCGGTACCCACCAGCGGCCCAGCGGCAGATTGAGCGCGAGCAACAACAGGTTGCCGACCCACATGGACACCAGCAGCCCCCAGAACAGCTGAGGCTGCACCACCATCACCGACGGGCCAGGCTCGATCGCATGCAGGCCGAGCGCGCCGAGCAGCAGCGCCATGACCGTGTTGGGCGGCAGGCCCAATGCCAGCATCGGCAGGTAGGCGGTCTGCGCGCCAGCGTTGTTCGCCGCCTCGGGCGCGGCCACGCCGCGCAGATTGCCCTGACCCAGCGCGGGCTCACGGTGGCGCGAGACCACCGCCTCCAGGCGGTAGGCCGCCAGCGACGACAACAGCGCGCCACCGCCGGGCAGCACGCCGAGCACCACCCCCAGCCCAGTGCCACGCAGCAGCGCAGGCAGGGCATCCTTGAGTTCGTCGCGGGTGGGCCGCGTGTCGAGGCCCACGCCGTCCGAGGGAGCTCGGGATGTCTCTTGCACCGGAACACCGGGAGCGAGCGCGGACAGGCCCGCCAGCTCGGCCGCCACCGGCGCCACCACAAAGAATCCCAGCGCCAGCGCGATGAAGCCCACGCCCTCGGTCAGCCCCTGCTGCCGGCCCATCCAGGGCTCCAGCGCCTCGGGCACGAACCGCGCGGTGCCGGTGTGGACGTCCCAGCCCACGAGACCCAGCAACAGGCCCAGCACCGCCATCGCCAGCGCCTTGAGGAAGGAACCTGACGCAAGCACCGTCGCTCCGACCAGCCCCACCACCAGCAACAGGAAGCGTTCGGCCGCACCAAACTGCAAACCCAGCGACACCACGCCCGGTGCCATCAACACCACCAGGGCGATCGCCAGGCAGCCCGCGACGAACGAACTGAGGGTGGCCACCGAGAGCGCCACGCCTGCGCGGCTCTGCCGTGCCAGCGGATGACCGTCCAGACTGGTCATGACCGATGAAGCCTCACCCGGCTGGTCGAGCACGATGGCCGGCACGGAGCCACCGTACTGCGCGCCGTAATAGACCCCCGCGAGCACCAGCAGCGCCGACACCGAAGAAAGCCCCAGGGTGGCCGGCAGCAGCAACGCGATGGCCGCCACTGGACCGAGGCCGGGCAACACGCCGAATACGCTGCCCACCACCACGCCCAGTGCCACCAGACCGAGCGCCTGCCAGCTGCCCACCGCAGCCAGCCCCTGCGCCAGCGAATCCCACCAGGAGAACTCCATGTCTTCGTGCCCGTCCGTCTTCAGCGCATGGAGCGCGTAGGCCACAGCGGCACATCCAGCCCCAGCGGGCCGATCCACAGGATGCACACCACCGCCACCAGCGCAATGGCCCACAGCCACACGCGCTGACGGGAGCCGCCCTTGTCACCGGACACCACCGCCAGCACGAGGCCCACCAGCCCCACCGCAAGGCCAAGCGTGGGCCAGCGGGTGAACCATCCACCCACCCACGGCCACTGGGCCGGGCCGCTGCACAGCGCGAGCCAGAACAGACCGCCAAGCACATGCAGCAACGGGCCCAGGCCCCAGTGGCGCACACGCCCGCCGCCCACGGCTTCGAAAGTCAGCGCCTTGAAAAGAATGAGCACGCCCAGCAGACCCAGCAACAGGCCGAGCAGCAGCGGCACATAGCCAGGGCCCATGTCGACGGCCGAGCCCAGCGCGTGGCGCGTGGCGGCCCAGCCGAAACCGATGCCCAGCGCCAGGAACAGCAGGCCGGCCAGAAAATCCTGCAGGTTCTTGATCATGGATCGCTGCGGCGGGGTGCGGGATTCACTGCACGGGCGGCGTGCAGGAGAGCACCTCGTCCATGGTCGTCAGGCCTTCGGCCACGCGCGCCGCGCCACCCAGACGCAACGGACGCATGCCGTCCTGCACGGCCTGCCTGCGCAAGGCATCGAGCACGGGCTCCCGGCTGACCTTGTCCTTGAACGCCTCGGTAACCACCAGCAGCTCGTACAAGCCCATGCGACCACGGAAGCCCGTCATGCGGCAGTCCACACAACCAACCGGCTGGTAAGGCCGGTAGCTGCCACTGACCTGCCAGGGCTTCACCAGTTCCGTGAGCGATGCGCGCGATGCCGCCACCTGTTCCTTGTCCTGCGGCTTGCGGCAGGCCGGACACAGCGTGCGCACCAGGCGCTGCGCAAGCACGCCCAGCACGGTGGCGTTGATCAGGTAGGGCGGGATGCCCAGCTCCATCAGCCGCATGACCACCGACGGCGCGTCGTTGGTGTGCAGCGTGGTGAACACGAGGTGGCCCGTGAGCGCAGCCTGCACGGCCATCTCGGCGGTGGCCAGGTCGCGCACCTCGCCCACCATGATGATGTCGGGGTCCTGCCGCATCAGGGAACGCAGCCCCTGCGCGAAATCGAGGTCGAGGTGCGGCTGCACCTGTGTCTGGTTGAAGGCCGGCTCGATCATCTCGATCGGGTCTTCCACCGTGCTCACATTCACCTCTTCCGTGGCCAGCCGCTTGAGCGTGGCGTAGAGCGTGGTCGTCTTGCCCGAACCAGTGGGGCCGGTGACCAGCACGATGCCGTGCGGGTGCCGCGTCAGCGCCTCCCAGCGCTGCGCGTCGTGCGGTGGAAAGCCCAGCGCACCGAGATCCTTGACGGTCGATTCGGGATCGAAGATGCGCATCACCAGCTTTTCACCGAATGCGGTGGGCAGCGTGGACAGGCGCATCTCCACTTCGTCGCCCCTCGCGCCACCCACGCCAGGCCGCAGCGTCTTGATGCGACCATCCTGTGGGCGCCGGCGTTCGACCACGTCCATGCGGCCCAGCAGCTTGATGCGCGCGGTCATGGCGTTCATCACACCGATGGGCATCTGGTACACCGGGTGCAGCACGCCATCGATGCGAAAGCGGATCACCCCCTGATCACGCCGGGGCTCGAGGTGGATGTCGCTCGCACGCTGGTCGAAGGCGTATTGCCAGAGCCAGTCCACCACCTGCACCACACCCTGGTCGTTGGCGTCGAGCTGCTTGTTGGACTTGCCCAGCTCCACCAGCTGCTCGAAGCTGCCGAAACCGCCCTGGCCGCCGCTCTTGCTGGCCGCGCGAACCGACTTGGCCAGCGCGAAGAATTCACCGGTGTAGCTGTTGATGGACTGCGGGCTGGAAAGCACCAGGCGAACGCTGCGCCGCGTCTGTCGTTCCACTTCGGGCACCCAGTCGCGGATGTAGGGCTCGGCCGTGGCCACCACGACCTCGGTCGGGCTCACCAGCACCGGCAGCACCTTGTGGCGCTCGGCGTAGGCCGCGCTCATCACGTCGGCCACCTTGCCCACGTCGACCTTCAGCGGATCGATGCGCATGTAGTCGAGCCCGCTGCGCTTCGCGAGCCATTGCGTGAGCGTCTCCACGTCGAGCACATGGCTGTCGGACGCACGCGCCATGCCCACCACCGAGAGCCGTTGCAACGGATGCTGCGAGCTGTGCGCGGATGCGCAGCGAGCAATGGTGCGGTCGGCCTCCTCGCTGGAGATCACCCCGTCCTCGCGCAGCCAGCCCACCAGCGTGCGCCAGTCCAGCGGACCGTCGAATTTCTGCTGCGATGGCGTCTGCGAGGTTTTCATGCGTTGATCAGGATACTGGTTTGAACAGCTTCAGCCACTTCACAGCGGGTAAACCCCAGCGCGCCTGAACCGCTTCGGCGCGCGCCAGCAGGGCCATGCGCGTGGGGCGGTTCGAGGTCCGTTGGGCCAGCACCACGGTGTTGCCCTCCCGCGTAGGCTTGAATGCCCATACCGCGTCGGCACCGAAGGCCGCACAGATGCCTTGCAGCGACCTTTCGTAGCTGGCGTCGCGCCCGAACAGGTTGACGGTCAGGCAACCGTCATCGGTCAGCGCGGTCCGGCAGTCGGCGTAGAAGTCGGGGCTGTCGAGCACCGGCGCGGCGGCCTCGTGGTCGTACAGGTCCACCTGCAGCGCATCGTATGCGCCGACGTGGTCCGCGCTCCGGATCTCTTCGCCGGCATCGGCCAGCAACACACGCAGGCGAGAACCATCGGCGGGCAGCTTGAACCACTGCCGGCACACCGCGAGCACCTGGGGGTTGATCTCGATCGCGGTGGTGTCCATGCGCAGCTTCTTGAAGCAGAACTTGGTGAGCGCGGCCGACCCCAGGCCCAGCTGCAGCGCACGACGCCTGGCCACCGAATCGGGCTCGACAAACAGCAGCCAGGCCATCATGCGCTGGACATAGTCGAGCTCGATGTCGAACGGCGCGTCCAGCAGCATCGAGCCCTGAATCCACTCGGTGCCCAGATGCAGGAAGCGCACCTCACTGTCTTCGGAGATGGTCACCTCCGGCAAGGCCTGCGGGGTACGGCGGGCGCGGGCGGCAGCGTTGGCGCCGGCCTTCATGCGAAGGCGCCGTGCATGCGGCACACGGGAAGTCGGATCGGGACGGGCATCGGTTGCAGGTTGGCTTGGAAACAGGTCATTATGGAAGGCGGACGTGACATGCGGCTCAGGCCGCGACACCGTGCCGACGCAGCACCTCGGCCCAGGCTTCCAGCTTGCGGTCGAAGCTCCAGCTCGCGTTGGCCGGGCTGGTGGACGGCAGCTTGTACACCGGCACACCCAGCCGCTCTGTGTGGCGTGCATGCCGGAAGCTTTCACCGCCATTGTGGGCAATCGCCTCCAGCTGCGGGCAGCGCCAGCGCACCACGGAGAAGTCGTTCAGTTCCGCGTTGAGGATATCCGCGTCCAGACTGCCCTCGCGCTCACAGGCGCCGTACACATCCCAGACGCCCAGTCCGCGCTCGCACAGCACGGCCAGGCGGTCCTCGTAGGACATGCCGGTCAGCGGCTGTGCCCACAAGGCACCCAGGATCTTCCAGAAATGGTTCTGCGGATGGCCGTAGTACTGCTGCGCGCGCAGCGACGCCGCACCCGGGAAACTGCCCAGCACCAGCACGCGCGTGTTCGAACTCAGTACCGGCGCCAGGCCTTGCAGGCGGCTCACAGGTGCACCGTCGGTGCGCTTAGGCTTCGTATGGCCCGGCGCGGTGCTCATGCCACCGCCTCCAGTGCCGCGAGCCGCGGCAGCACGGCCAGCGCGTTGGCGGTGGTGGCGTGCATCAGATCGGCCACGGGCATGCCGCGCAAGCCCGCCACCACGGCCCCGATGCGAGGCAGCTCCGCCGGGCTGTTGACAGCCTGCGCACGCCCGGCCTGCCGTTCGGCCGCCGTCACATACAGCCATTGCGGCGGAATGTCAGGCGCGTCGGTTTCCAGCACGAGCGCGGATAGAGGCAATTCGGCGGCCAGGCGCCGCAGCTGCCGCGCTGGCTCGAACGTGCAGGCGCCACCAAAGCCGAGCTTGAAGCCCAGCTCGATGAAAGCCTGCGCCTGCTGTTCGCTGCCATTGAATGCGTGGGCGATACCGGTCACCGGCAACTCGCGCAGGTGTTTGAGCAGCATGTCGGCGCTGCGGCGCACATGCACGATGACCGGCAGGCCGTGCTGGCGTGCCAGCCGGAGCTGCGCCCGGTAGAAGAACGCCTGCCGCTCCCGCATCTCGGGCGTGCACAACTCGGGCACGAAGAAATCCAGGCCGATCTCGCCGACCGCCACCAGGCGGGGATCGTCGCGATGATCGGCGAGCGCGGCGTCCAGCGCCTGCAGATCGTCGTCGGACGCACGGGGCACGCACAGGGGATGGATGCCCAGCGCGTAGGTATCGCCCAGCCGGTGCGCGAGCTCGCGCACGGTGCCGAAGTTGGCTCGCGCCACGGCAGGAATGACGCACAACCCCACGCCCTGGTCGGCCGCGCGCTGGCGCAAGCCGGTCAAGTGCGCGGGCTCTGCGCCAAACTCGGCGGCGTCCAGATGGCAGTGTGTGTCGATCCACATGGCGGTATAACGGCCATTGTGCCGGCAAGTTCGCACCCGCCGGCTGTCCCCCCGACAAGAAAGGAAACCGCCATGTCACACACGTCCCGCCTCGCCTGGCTCGTCGCTCCCGCGCTCATGGCCCTGACCGCCTGTGCCATGCCGGGTGCCCCCGCCCCTGCGCCGCTGGTGGGCAGCGAATGGCTGCTGGAAGACCTGGGAGGGCGCGGCGTGGTCGACCGCGTGCAGGCCACCCTGGCGTTTCCCGAGGCCGGCCGGGTGGCGGGCAACAGCTCGTGCAATCGCTTTTTCGGCTCTTACACCCTGATGCAGGACCGCGTGGCCTTCGGCCAGCTCGGCGGCACGCGCATGGCCTGCGCCGAGGCGGTGAACGACCAGGAGTCGCGCTATCTGGACGCGCTGCAGAAAGCGCAGCGCCTGGAAGTGAGCGGCAAGACCATGCTGATGCACGTGCAGGGGATGGACAAGCCCCTGCGCTTCACGCGCACCAAACCCTGAACCCCCACACCCCACCGCTGCGCGGGTCGCTGCCCCCCGAGGGGGCTGATCCGCCTTGGGAGCGGCCCGGCGGCGGATCGTCTCAGGTCAGCACACCCGCCGTCAGTCGCAGCACACGGTTGCAGCGTGCAGCCAGGTTTTCGTCGTGGGTGACCACGATGAAGGCCGTTCCCTGATCGCGTGCGAGTTCCAGCATGAGCTGGAACACCGATTCGGCGGTGCTGCGATCCAGGTTGCCGGTGGGTTCGTCGGCCAGCACACAGGCCGGCTGCGTCACCAGCGCACGCGCGATCGCCACGCGCTGACGCTCGCCACCCGACAGCTCGGCCGGGCGGTGGTGCAGGCGCTCGCCCAGCCCCACACGCGTGAGCATCTGTTCGGCCCGCTGCGCGGCCTCGGCGCGTGGCAGGCGGCGAATCCACAGCGGCATGGCCACGTTGTCGCGCGCGCTGAACTCGGGCAGCAGGTGGTGGAACTGGTAGACGAAACCCAGGTACTGGTTGCGCAGGTGGCCCTGCTGCGCGGCGCTCAGGCCGGATAGCGCCTGGCCCATGAGCTGCACGCTGCCGCCACTGGGCGCATCCAGTCCCCCGAGGAGGTGAAGCAGCGTGCTCTTGCCGGAGCCCGACGCACCGACGATGGCGACGGTCTCGCCCGAGCGCACGGTGAGGTCGATGCCCTTGAGCACCGTGACATCGAGCCGGCCTTCGTGAAAGCGCTTGGTGAGGCCCTGGGATTGAAGGACAAGCTCACTCATAGCGCAGGGCCTCGGCGGGATTGACTCGGCTGGCACGCCAGCTCGGGTAGATGGTGGCCAGGAACGCGAGCACGAGAGAAATCACCGCCACCGGCACGATGTCGGTCTGCTGCGGATCGCTGGGCATGCGGCTGATGAGATAGATGTCCTGCGGCAGGAAGCTCGCCCCGAGCAGGCGTTCGAGCGCGGGCACCAGGGTGTCGATGTTGTAGGCCACACCCAGGCCGAGCAGCAGGCCGGCGCCGGTGCCGATCACGCCCACCATGGCGCCCTGCACCATGAACACCCCCATGATGCTGCGCGGGCTCGCGCCCAGGGTGCGCAGGATCGCGATGTCGGCACGCTTGTCGGTCACGGTCATGACCAGCGTGGAGACGAGGTTGAACGCCGCCACCGCCACGATCAGCGTGAGGATGATGAACATCATGCGTTTCTCGAGCTGCACCGCCGCGAACCAGGTGCGGTTCTGGCGCGTCCAGTCGCGCACCAGCAGGCCGGGGTCGAGGTCGGCGGCGATGGACACCGCCACCTCGCGCGCCTCGTGCAGGTTCTTGATCTTCACGCGCACGCCGGTCGGGCCCTCCACGCGGAAGATGCGGGCGGCGTCCTCCTGATGGATCAGCGCGAGCGCCGAGTCGTATTCGAAATGGCCCGAATCGAACGTGCCGACCACCGTCATCTGGCGGATGCGGGGCACCACCCCGGCGGGCGTGACCTGGCCGCTGGGTGCGATCAGCGTCACGCTGTCGCCCGCGATCACGCCCAGGCTGCGCGCCAGCTCGCCACCCAGGATCACGCCGAACTCGCCGGGCACCAGGCGGGGCAGCATGGTGTTGGACAGCTCGGCAGCCAGGTCGGTGACTTTGGGTTCCAGGACAGGGTCGATGCCGCGCACCAGGGCACCCTTCATGTCCTCGCCACGCGCGATCAGCGCCTGCGCGCCAACGAAGGGGGCAGCGCCGACCACTTCCGGGTGGCGTTCGATGCGCGCGATCGTCTCCGCCAGATGGGGAATCGCCTGACCGCTGGGTTCGAACACCTCAATGTGGGAGAGGACGCCCAGCATGCGGTCGCGCACCTCCTTCTGGAAACCGTTCATCACCGAGAGCACGATGATCAACGCGGCCACACCCAGCGCGATGCCCAGCATGGACACGCCCGAGATGAAGGAAATGAAGCCGTTGCGCCGGGTGGCGCGGCCGGCGCGCGTGTAGCGCCAGCCCAGGATGAGTTCGTAAGGTGTTTGCATGGGTTAGAGGGGCATTGTGGCATCCCCGACAATCGCGTCATGCCCGTACCCCCCACGGCCTCCGAGCCCTCCTCGCACCTGCTGGTTCCCTTCGCCAGCGCGAGCGACCCCGCCTGCCGCGCTGCACTGCCCGGTCTGGTGCTGCCGCAGCTCACCGCGCTGCTCGGCGAGTTGATACCGGTCTACACCGACGCGGGCGACGACCACAGCCTGAGCCCGCCGCACGAGCGAGCGCTGGCCCAGGCGATCGGCCTGCTGCGCGCCGACGGCTGCCCGTTTGGCGACGGTCTCATTCCCTGGGCCGCCGCCGAAGGCGCGCAGCCCGACAGGCCCCAGGCCTGGTTCACGCCCTGCCATTTCCAGGTCGGCATGGAACAGGTGACGCTGCTGCCCGGCGATCAGTTGGATCTCGCCGACGGGCACGCGCGCGCGCTTTTCGACGCCCTCGCGCCCTACTGCGCCGAAGACGGCATCGTCCTGAGCTACACCTCGGCCGCGCGCTGGCACGCGCAGGGCGAGCCGCTCCGCGACATCGCCTGCGCCAGCCTGGATCGCGTCGGCGGTCGTTCGGTCGAGGCCTGGATGGCCGAGAGCGCGGCAAACCCCTCGGGCGGCCGCCTGCTCAAGCGCCTGCAGAGCGAGGCACAGATGCTCTTCTATTCGCACCCGGTGCACGACGCACGCGAGGTCGCCCGGCTACACCCGGTGAACGGCTTCTGGGTCAGCGGCGCGGGGGCACTGGGCCATCCCCCGGCCTTGCGGCCACGCCCGACCATGCCCGACGGCCTGCGCCACGCCGCGTTGAAGGCCGACTGGCCGGCATGGCAACGCGCCTGGACCGCACTCGATGCCAACGAGATCGCCCAATGGCGTGCCCGCGCCCGACGCGGCGAGCCGATCACCCTCACCCTGTGCGGCGAACGAACCGCGCAGCGCTTCACCAACGCACCGCAAGGCACGGGCGCACGCCTCGGCCGCATGTTCAAGAACCTGCTCGGCCAGCCCCCGGCCTGGAAGACCCTGGAAACCCTATGAAGATCATCACCCGCGACGTGCCACCCCGCGCCGCCTGGGCTCTGGAACAAAGCGGCCTGCACCCGCTGCTGGCGCGCCTGTTCGCCGCGCGCGGCATCACCAGCAAGGACGAACTCGACGACGCACTCGCGCGTCTGCTGCCCCCGTCCACCCTGCTCGGCGCACAGGACGCCGCACGGGCCCTGGCCGATGCCATGGCCGCGCAGAAATCCATCTGCATCGTGGCCGACTACGACTGCGACGGCGCCACTGCCTGCGCGGTGGGCCTGCGTGGCCTGCGCCTGCTGGGGGCGACGCTGGGCCATGACCGGGTGAACTACCTCGTGCCCGACCGTGTCACCGACGGCTATGGCCTCACCCCCGCCATCGCACGGCGTGTGAAGGCGCAGGGCGCCGATGTGCTGGTGACGGTGGACAACGGCATTGCCAGCGTCGATGGCGTGCGTGCCGCACGTGAACTGGGCCTGGACGTGATCGTGACCGACCACCACTTGCCTGCGCTGGTCAACGAAGAGATCGTGTTGCCGCAGGACTGCATCATCGTCAACCCGAACCAGCCTGGCTGCCCCTTCGAAAGCAAGTCGATCGCTGGCGTTGGCGTGATGTTCTACGTGCTGCTCGCGCTGCGCGCCGAGCTCCGTGAACGGGGCGTGTTCACCCTGCAGAACCAGCCCAAGATCGACACGCTGTTGCCCCTGGTCGCCCTCGGTACGGTGGCCGACGTGGTGCGCCTTGATGCCAACAACCGCCGCCTGGTCGCGCAGGGCCTCAAGCGCGTGCGCCAGGGCGCGATGCCGCCGGGCATGGCTGCGCTCTTCAACGCCGCCGCCCGCAAACCGGCCGCAGCCACCGGATTCGACTTCGGCTTCGCGCTCGGCCCACGGCTGAACGCCGCCGGGCGGCTGGCCGACATGACGCTGGGCATCGAATGCCTGACCACCGACGATGCGCTGCGTGCCGACGAGCTGGCGCGCACGCTCGACGGCATCAACCGCGAGCGCAAGGCGATCGAGGGCGACATGCGCGAGCAGGCGCTGCTCATGGCCGAGGAGATGTTCGATGAATCGGAAGAGCCCCCGCCCGCGCTGGTGGTGTTCGACCCCGACTTTCACGAAGGCGTGGTGGGCATCGTGGCATCAAGGCTGAAGGACAAGCTGCATCGGCCCACGTTCGTGTTCGCCGCGAGCAGCGCAGAAGGCAAGGAGCACGAGCTGAAGGGCTCGGGCCGTTCGATCGCGGGCTTCCATCTGCGCGATGCGCTGGACCTGGTGGCCAAGCGGCATCCGGGGGTGTTGCTGCGCTTTGGCGGCCACGCGATGGCGGCGGGCTGCACCATCGATGAGGAGCATCTCGACACCTTTGAAGCCGCGTTGCAGCAGGTGGCGCACGAATGGCTGGACGCCGCCACGCTGCAGCGGCGCATGGAAGCCGATGGACCATTGGACACGAAGTACCGCCGCGCGGATCTGGTGGACACGCTGCACCAGGAGGTCTGGGGTCAGGGGTTTGCGCCGCCGGTGTTCTGTGAGGAGGTGCAGGTGGTGTCTCAGCGGCTGGTGGGCGAGAAGCACCTGGCGCTGAAGCTCAAGCACCAGGGCGAGCCGGTGGATGGCATCTGGTTCGGCCACACGGAGCCGCTGCCGGAGCGGGTGAAGATTGCCTTCCGGCTGGATGCGGATGAGTGGCAGGGGCAGCGGCGGGTCCGGTTTCTTGTTGAGGCTGCGGAGGTTTGACTGGCGGGGAACCTCGCGGGCTCCGGGGTGCGGGCGCTCTGCTCCGCGAATGTCCCCCGGGGGCGGGAGGCCGCCTCCTCCTTTTATTTCGCTGCGCAGAACGCCCGCACCCCGGAGCCTGAGACACCTGGGCTGCAGCCATACCGCGTGCAAGGTAGGTGGTCGACGGCCGGGGTGATTGCCGCAGCGGCATAAAAGGAGGAGAACCGGCGAAGCCGGTTCGGGGGACAGCCGCGGAGGCGATCACCCCGGCCGTCAACCACCGGAGCAACGCCAATGGAGGCAATCAGCTCATCAGCGCTTCACGAACCGCCGCCAGCTGACGACGAGACACCGCCAGCCGTTCATCGACGCCATCGAGCCGCACCATCCAGCCCTCACCCTCGACCGGATCGTTGTGCTTCTCCACCGCCCGCACCGCGCGGCGCGACACCAGGGCATTGCGGTGCACCCGCACGAACAGATGGGCGTAACGCTGCTCCAGATCGCTCAGCGCCCCATCGAAGATGTGCTCCTTGTCCGCCGTGCGCACCGTGATGTACTTCAATTCGGCCTTCAGATAGATCACATCGGCCAGCGCCACCCGCTCGCTGCGACCGCGCTCCTGGATGATCAGGCTCTCAGGCAGGCCCGCATCCTGCGCCCCCTCGCCCGCGCTGCGCTGGCGCACCACCTTCTGCAGCGCCTGTTGCAGGCGCTCGCGCCGCACCGGCTTGGTGAGGTAATCGATCGCCTCCAGCTCGAAAGCATGTACCGCGTGCTCGGCATGCGCCGTGACGAACACGATCGCCGGCGGCGTGGCCATCTGACGCAAGGTGTTCGCCAGCGAGATCCCATCCACGCCCGGCATGTGGATGTCCAGCATCACCAGATCGCAGCCCGTGCGCTGGATCTGCTCCATCGCCTGCACCGCATTCGACGCCTCACCCACCACATCGGCCCGTGGCTCGGTGCACTCGCCCAACAGTGTGCGCATGCGCGAACGCGCCAGCGCTTCATCGTCAACGATCAGTACCTTCAATGCCATGTCACGCTCCGTTGCCAGATCGGGTTCGCTTCAAACCCCGCTTATACCGGTATTTCAAGTCTTACCTGAAACACGCCATTCACCAAGGCGCTCTGAAAACGTCCCTGCACGTCGTGCAGCAGCGTCAGGCGCTGCCTCACATTGTCCAGCGCCAGCCCGTTGCCGGGCTTGCCGCTGCCCGCGGGCACCGTGTTGGTGACCTTGATCACCACCACACTGCCACGACGCTGCGTGCTGATGCGAACCACCGCCCCACTGGCGCTCGGCTCCACCCCGTGCTTCACCGCATTCTCCACCAGCGGCTGCAGGATCAGCGGGGGCAGTTTCGCTTTCGAGGCCGAATCGTCCACGCTCCACTCCACCCGCAACCGGTCGCCGAACCGCACCTGCTCGATCGCCAGGTAGTGTTCGGCCAGCTCCAGCTCCTGCCACAGCGGCACAGCTTCCTTCGGATCGGCCAGCGCATGCCGGAACAGTTCGCTGAGATCCTCTAGCAAGTTCTCTGCCTTGGCCGGCTCCTCGCGCACCAGCGCGATCGCGCTATTGAGGGTGTTGAACAGGAAGTGCGGGCGAATGCGCGCCTGCAGCTCCGCCAGCCGCGCCGTGGTGCCTGCGGGCCCGCGCGCCTTGGAGCGCCACATGAGCGCCGCCACCAGCACCCCCGACACCAGGGCACCCGATGCCGCGCTGGCCAGCCAGGGGGAGGGAGCGGCCAGTCCCATCCAGACCAGCAGGGCACAACCGTAGAGGCCCGACAGCGCGCCAAAACCGATCGCGGCGCCCCATTGCCCCGGGATCGGCAGCAGGCCCAGCTGGCGCTTGAGGCCACACACCGTGAGCAGCCAGGCCAGCACGGCGGGCAACGCGGCACCCGTGTAGATCGCCATCTGTGTCACCCAGACGAGGAAGGTCTGGGCACCAAAAAGAGCGGCCACCGCGACGATGGCCTGCACGAACAGCACCGCGCGCAGCACCGTGCCGACCTGGCAGGTGTCGAACACCTGCACCCTCACACGCATGTGCTCGGGCATCTCATCGATCGGGCGCGCGCCGGCCGCATGCGCCAGTTCCTGGAAGCTCGATAAAATTCTGGAATCTTTCATGGGATGCAATCCGCCTTCGGGTCGGCCCCATGAGGGCCTCAACAGAGGTCTGCAGCGCCGCAACCGGCCCGGGCCTCCCGCCCCAAGCCCATCCCCGGCGCACGTCCGTCCCTTCCATTTTCCTTCCAGCCGCTGGCAACACCATGTCCACCAACCAACTCGACAAGAAATCCGAAGCCTGGTCCGCCCTATTCTCGGAGCCGATGAGCGAGTTGGTCAAGCGCTACACGGCCAGCGTCTTCTTCGACAAACGCCTCTGGCAGGCCGACATCACCGGCAGCCTCGCCCACGCGGAAATGCTGGCGCACCAGGGCATCATCGCCGCCGCCGACCACGAGGCCATCCAGCGCGGCATGGCCCGGATCACCGAAGAGATCGAGTCCGGCCAGTTCGAGTGGAAGCTCGACCTCGAGGACGTGCACCTGAACATCGAGGCGCGCCTGACCCAGCTGGTGGGCGATGCGGGCAAGCGTCTTCATACCGGCCGCAGCCGCAACGACCAGGTTGCCACCGACGTGCGGCTTTGGCTGCGCAGCGAGATCGACCTGATCGTGCCGCTGCTCAACGAACTGCAGATCGCACTGGTGGAGGTGGCGGAGAAGAACGTGGACGTGATCCTGCCCGGCTTCACGCACCTGCAGGTGGCACAACCCGTGAGCTTCGCGCACCACCTCTTGGCGTATGTGGAAATGTTCTCGCGTGACGCCGAGCGGTTCGCCGACGTGCGCCGCCGCACCAACCGCCTGCCTCTGGGCAGCGCCGCGCTGGCCGGCACCACCTACCCGCTGGACCGCGAACGGGTGGCGCGCACCCTGGGCATGGTGGACGAGCGCGGTGAGCCGCTGGTGTGCCAGAACAGCCTGGACGGCGTGAGCGACCGGGATTTCGCCATCGAATTCACCGCCGCGGCCAGCCTCTGCATGGTGCACGTGAGCCGTTTCAGCGAGGAGCTGATCCTCTGGATGAGCCAGAACTTCGGTTTCGTGAAGATCGCCGACCGCTTCACGACCGGCTCGTCGATCATGCCGCAGAAGAAGAACCCCGATGTGCCCGAACTCGCGCGCGGCAAGACCGGCCGCGTGGTCGGCCATCTCATGGGTTTGATCACGCTCATGAAGGGACAGCCGCTGGCGTACAACAAGGACAACCAGGAAGACAAGGAGCCGCTGTTCGACACCGTGGACACGCTCAAGGACACGTTGCGCATCTTCGGCGAGATGGTGGGCGGCCAGACGAATCCGGCCAACGGCGCCAAGGAAGGCGGCATCACGGTGAACGCCATTGCGATGGAAGAAGCGGCCAAGAAGGGCTACGCCACGGCCACCGACCTGGCCGACTACCTGGTGAAGAAGGGCCTGCCGTTCCGCGACGCGCACGAGACCGTGGCGCATGCCGTCAAGGCTGCCGTGTCGCACAACTGCGACCTGTCGGAATTGCCGTTGGCGGTGCTGCAGGGCTTCAATGCGTCGATCGAGAAAGACGTGTACGAATGCCTGAGCCTGCGCGGCAGCCTGGAGGCGCGCAACACCCTGGGCGGCACCGCGCCGGCGCAGGTGCGTGCACAGATCGCACGCCACCGCAAGCGCCTGGGCTGAGCACCACCGGCCCGCGCGCCGGTCCACCGGGACACCTGGAGCGGAGGGCTTTCCGCTACCCTTGGCACCTGCCATGGAGGAAGACTTGAAGAACACACCGTCCCACCTTGCCGTTGCTGCGCTGCTGCTGGCCACGGCCCTGCCGGCCACAGCACTGCAGATCACCAGCGTGTCGCCTCGGGGCGAGGTATCGCGGGTCCGCCAGATCGTCGTCAAGTTCGATGAAAGCGCGGTGAACTTCGGCGACGCGCGCGCCCCCGCCCCGGTGTCCCTGAGCTGCAGCGACGCCCAGGCCACGCGGGGCAACGGCCGCTGGATCAACGACCGAGAATGGGCCTTCGATTTCGAGAACGATCTGCCGCCGGGCGTGAACTGCACGGTGCAAGGCAAAAGCGGCTTCAAATCGCCCAAGGGGGCGGAACTGCCCCCCTTCCGGTCCACCTTCAACACCGGCGGACCGTTCGTGCAGCAGGTGCGGCCGGGAACCTCGTCGCAGATCGACGAGGAACAGTATTTCGCGCTGCGGCTCAACGGCGCGGCGACGGAAGCCAGTCTGCAGTCCAACGTGTGGTGCGCGGTCGAAGGCCTGGGTGAACGCGTCCCGATCCGGCTCATCAACGGCAACGACCGCACTGCGGTGCTGAAGGCCAATGGCTGGGACAAGGCCGCCGCGCAGGAACCGCAGCGTTACGTGACGCTGGCGTGCAACCGCCGCTTCACACCGGACACGCGCGTGGCCATCGTCTTCGGCAAGGGCGTGGCCACACCGTCGGGCGTGGCGAACACCATCGAACGGCGCCTTGAATTCCGGGTGCGTGAAGCCTTCACCGTCGGGTTCAGCTGCGAGCGCGAAAACGCACAGGCGGCCTGCCTGCCGATCCGGCCGATGACGCTCAACTTCAGCGCGCCGGTGCCGCGCAAGGTGGCCGAAGGCCTGCGCCTCCAATCGCCTCAGCAGTCGCACAAGCCGGTGTTCGAGGAAGACAACGCCGACGGCGACAGTCTGGTCGACGAGGTGAGCTTCAAGGCCCCGTTCGCCGAACAGGCCACCTTCAAGGTGGCGTTGCCGAAGGACTTCAAGGACGCTGCCGGCCGCGCCCCCGCCAATGCCGACAGCTTCCCGCTGGCGGTGAACACCGGGCCGATGCCACCGCTGGCCAAGTTCGCCGCAGCACCGTTCGGCATCGTCGAACGCTTTGCGGAACCGGGTGGCACGGCGTTGCTGCCCGTGACGTTGCGCAACGTGGAGGCGGCACTGTCCGTACAGGGCGTCACGCCGGGCCAGGTGAGCGACCTGCAACCCCGGACCGACGCGGACATCATTGCCTGGTTCCGCAAGGTGCAGCGCTACCACCAGTTCAACGTGCTGCGAAAACATGCGCAGGCCGAGACGGCCGGGCCGCTGCCCAAAGCACTGGAGGACCGGGACAAGCGCTGGGTCGAGTCGCGTGCCGTGTCGCTGCTCAAGGGCCAGGCGAACGTGAAGGCGATGGAACTGCCCAGGCCCGCCAGCGGCGATCCACGGCCTTTCGAGGTGGTGGGCATTCCGCTCACGCCGGGCTTTCACGTCGTCGAGATCGCATCGCCCACTCTCGGCGGCGCGCTGCTGGACCCGCGCTATGGCGGTTCCCGCACGATGTACGTGCGCACCTCGGCACTGGTGACCAACCTGGGTGTGCACTTCAAGCTTGGCCGCGAGAACGCGCTGGCCTGGGTGACCACCCTGGACAAGGGCAAGCCTGCGGCAGGTGCTTTCGTGCGCGTGTCCGACTGCGCCGGCAAGGAGGTGGCCACGGGCACCACCAACGCACAAGGTGTGGTCGAACTCAAGGGCGTGCCGCCCGAAGCCCCGCGCTGCAACAGCGATGACGGCGAAGCCTCGCAGGCCTACTTCGTCAGCGCCCGCCTGAAAGACGGTGCCACGGAAGACATGGCGTTCACCTGGAGCGACTGGTACCGGGGTATCGAGCCGTGGCGCTTCAACGTGCCCACCAGCCGCGACAAGCGCCCCGACGAGCGTGTCCACACGGTGTTCGACCGCACGCTGCTGCGCGCAGGTGAAACGGTGTCGATGAAGCACCTGATCCGCACCGAAACCGGTCAGGGCTTCGGCCTGCCGGAAATCCTCCCCGATACCCTGGTCGTCACGCACACCGGCAGCGGCCAGCAGTTCACGCAACCCGTGATCTGGCGCAGGACGGCGACCGGCGGGCAGAGCGCCGAAAACAGCTTCGCGGTGCCCGGCGGCGCGAAGCTGGGCAGCTACGAGGTCACGCTCAAGAGCGCCGACGAACGCCAGCGCCAGTACAGCACCGGCGAGTTCCGCGTTGAAGAATTCCGGCTGCCGGTGCTCGAAGGCCGCATCGCACCGCAGGAGCAGAAGGCGCTGGTCAACGTGCAGAGCCTGCCGACGCAGCTGCAGGTGAGCTATGTGTCCGGCGGTGGCGCGGCCAATCTGCCCGTGCGTGTGTCGGCGCTGGTGCGCGACAAATACCTCAGCTTCCGCGACTTCGACGGCTTCAGCTTCCAGCCACCGCGCGTGCGCGGTGACAACGCACAGAGCGACGAGGGGGGCGAGGAAGAGGCCACGGCCTCGCAGGACCAGCGCATCATCGCCGACAAGCTGCCCGTCACGCTGGACCGCAATGGCGCGGGCGCGGTCGTCATCGATCAGATTCCGGCCGCGTCGCAACCCCAGGAACTGTTGCTGGAGGCCACCTACGCCGACCCGAACGGCGAGGTGCAGACGCTGCGCAGCGTCTCCACCGTCTGGCCGGCGAATGTGGTCGCCGGCATCAAGACCGAAGGCTGGGTGTCGGCGCGGCAAAAGATTCGGTTCCAGGCCCTGGCGCTGGACCTCGCGGGCAAGCCGGCGGCCGGCGTCTCGCTGGACGTGAAGGCGCTGGCCCACATCACCACCACCAGCCGCAAGCGCATGGTGGGCGGTTTCTACACCTACGACAACCGGTCGGAGACGAAGGACCTGGGCACGGTGTGCAGTGGCAAGAGCGATGCGCGCGGCCTGTTGCTGTGCGAGACCACGCTCGGCGAACCCGGTGAGGTCGAGCTCGTCGTGACCGCGAAGGACAGCGCGGGCCAGAGCATCCAGGCGGCGAGTTCGGTGTACGTCACGCGCCAGGGCGAACTCTGGTTCGGCGGCGAAAACCACGACCGCATCGACCTGCTACCGGAAAAGAAGACCTACCAGCCCGGTGACACCGCGACGTTCCAGGTGCGCATGCCGTTCCGCTTCGCCACGGCGTTGCTCACGGTAGAGCGCGAAGGCATCGTCGAAAGCCGTGTGGTGCAGCTCAACGGGCAGGACCCGACCGTGCAGCTCAAGGTGCAGGAAGGCTGGGGGCCCAACGTCTACGTGAGCGTGCTGGCCCTGCGCGGCCGTCTGCGTGAGGTGCCGTGGTACTCGTTCTTCACCTGGGGCTACAAGGCGCCGCGCGAATGGTGGACATCGTTCTGGCACGAAGGGCGCGAGTACGTGGCACCAACGGCGCTGGTGGACTTGAGCAAGCCCGCGTTCCGCCTGGGCCTGGCGGAAATCCGCGTCGGCACGAAAGCGCACCAGCTCGACGTGAGCGTGAAGGCCGACCAGGAGAGCTACCCGGTGCGGGGCCAGGCGCGCGTGACCATCACGGCAAAACTGCCGAACGGCCAGCCGGCGGCGAACGCGGAAGTGGCCCTCGCCGCGGTGGACCAGGCGCTGCTGGAACTCATGCCCAACCGCAGCTGGAACCTGCTGGAAGCCATGCTGCAGCCGCGCGCATGGGGCGTCGAAACGTCCACCGCGCAGATGGAGATCATCGGCCGCCGGCACTATGGCCGCAAGGCCGTGCCCGCCGGTGGCGGCGGCGGCAAGAGCGGCACGCGCGAGCTTTTCGACACCCTGCTGCTCTGGAACCCGAAAGTGGTGCTGGATGCGAAAGGCCAGGCCATCGTCACGGTGCCCTTGAACGATGCGCTCACCACCTTCCAGATCGTCGCCGTGGCCGACATGGGCACGGGGCTTTTCGGCACCGGGCAGGTCAGTGTGCGGTCGACCCAGGACCTGCAGATCATCAGTGGTCTGCCGCCCCTGGTGCGCGAAGACGACCAGTTCCGCGCACAACTCACGTTGCGCAACACCACGCAGAGGGCCATGAAGGTGGAGGTGGCGCCGCGCGCCACCTTGCTGGAGCTCAAGCCGCAGACCGTGGACATTCCGGCCGGCGAAGCGCGCGAGGTGGCCTGGAACGTGACCGCGCCCGCACAGCTGACGCAGACCCGCGCCGAGGCGATCCTGTGGGAGATCGAGGCGAAGGACACGCTGGGTGGCGCGAAAGACGCACTCAAGGCACGGCAGCGCATCGTGCCCGCCGTGCCGCTGACGGTGCAGCAGGCCACGCTGGTTCAGGTCGACGGCGCCTTCAACCTCGACGTGGCGCCGCCTGCCGGCGCCCTGCCGGGCCGCGGTGGCCTCAAGATCGCGCTGCAACCCAGGCTGGCCGAAGGCCTGCCCGGCGTGCGCGACTGGTTCGCCAACTACCCTTTCGTGTGCCTGGAGCAGAAGACGAGCAAGGCGGTGGGCCTGCGCGATGCGAAGCTGTGGCAGGGCGTGGTGGCGCAGTTGCCCAGCTACCTGGACAGCGACGGCCTGGCCAGCTACTTCCCGCCACGCGAGGGCGATGGTGACCGCGGCAGCGACATCCTCACCGCCTACCTGCTCGCCGCCACGCACGAAGCGTCCTCCATCGACCCGGCCTTCGGCCTGCCCGACGACGTGCGCGCTCCAATGGAGCGGGGCCTGATCGCCTTTGTCGAAGGCCGCATCACGCGCGAGTTCTGGAGCCCGCGCAAGGACCTGGACGTGCGCAAGCTCGCCGCCATCGAAGCGTTGTCGCGCCATGGCAAGGCACGCGGCCGCATGCTGGGCAGCGTGACGATCGCACCCAACCAGTGGCCCACCAGCGCGGTGATCGACTGGGTGAACATCCTCAAACGTGTGACCGATGTGCCGCAACGCGAACAGCGCCTCGCCGAGGCCACCCAGGTGCTGCGCGCGCGTCTGAGCTTCCAGGGCACGAAGCTGGTGTTCAGCACGGAACGGGACGACTACTGGTGGTGGCTCATGGCCAACGGCGACGTGAACACCGCACGCCTGATGCTCGCGGTGATGGACGACCCCGCCTGGCAGGACGACATGGGTCGGCTGGCCAGCGGCTTCATCGGCCGCCAGCAGAACGGCGCCTGGCGCACCACCACGGCCAACCTCTGGGGCGGTCTTGCGCTGGAGAAGTTCTCGGCGAAGTTCGAGGCGGTGCCGGTGGCGGGCACGACGCGTGCCGCCCTCGGCACGGGCAGCGCCGCCATCGACTGGGCCAAAGTCGAGCGTGTGAAGACGACCGATGCAATCGGCGCACCCAACCAGACGACCTGGTTCGGCGCCCCCGCCAGCCCGGGCAACCTGAAAAACAACACCGGCTTCCTGCCGTGGCTGGCCGATGGCGGCAAAGGCACGCTGAGCGTGGCGCACCAGGGCGCGGGCAAGCCCTGGCTGACGCTGCAGTCCATCGCCGCGATTCCGCTCACCTCGCCTTTCAGTGCCGGCTACACCCTCAAGAAGACCATCTCCCCCGTGGAACAGGCCGTCAGCGGCACGCACACACGCGGCGATGTGTGGCGGGTGTCGCTGGAGATCAACGCCTCGGCCGACATGACCTGGGTCGTGGTCACCGATCCGATCCCCGGCGGCGCGACCATCCTGGGCGGCGGGCTGGGCCGCGACTCGCAGATCGCCACCTCAGGCCAGCGAAGCCCGTCGGGCAACGCCTGGCCAGCCTTCGAGGAACGCAGCTTCGAGTCCTACCGCAGTTACCACGAGTACGTGCCCAAAGGCGTCTTCAAGGTGGAATACACCGTGCGACTGAACAATGTGGGCGTGTTCTCGCTGCCGCCCAGCCGCGTGGAGGCGATGTACGCGCCGGAAATGTTCGGTGAAACGCCCAACGCACGCGTGACGGTGGAGGCCGTGCGGTGAACCTGCGCCACGCGCTCGCGGCCATCGCGCTCGGCCTGGGCCTGGCGCCCCACGCGCAGGCCTTGCCCAGCTTCGCCGAGGTGCAGGCCGACTGGCGCCCGTCCGACGCGCGCGTGCTCGACCGCCATGGCGAGTTGCTGCAGCGCGTGCGCGTGGACCACCGCGTGCGCCGTGGCGAATGGATCGCGCTGGCCGACATGTCGCCCGCGCTGCGCACGGCCATGGTGTTGAGCGAGGACAAGCGCTTCCACGAACACAGCGGTGTCGACTGGCGCGCGGTGTCGGCCGCGGCCTGGGGGAACCTGTGGAACACGCGCACCCGCGGCGCCTCGACCATCACCATGCAGCTGGCCGCGCTGCTGGACGAGCCGGATGGCGATCTGCAGCGCGGCGCGGGCGGGCGGCGCGTGTCGCAGAAGATCGGCCAGGCCGTGGCCGCGCAAAGCCTGGAGCGGCGCTGGCGCAAGGACCAGATCCTCGAGGCGTACCTGAACCTCGTGCCCTTCCGGGGCGAGATCGTCGGCATCGACGCGCTCTCGCGCACGCTGTTCGGCAAGGCCGCGCACGGCCTGGACGAATCCGAAGCGGCGCTGGCGGCCGCGCTGGTGCGCGGGCCCAACGCCGCGCCCAGACAGGTGGCACAGCGCGCGTGCGGCGTGCTCAGGCTCATGCAAACGGGCACCACGGTGGATTGCGTGGTGCTGCAGGCTTTCGCCGACATGGCACTCAACAGCCGCGAGTTCCCGGCCACCGAAGGCATTGCCCCGCACCACGCGCGGCGCGTGCTCAGCGAGCAGACGCCGGGCACTGAACGCACGGCGCGCTCGTCGCTGTCCGCGCCGCTGCAGCGCTTCGCCCTGCACACCCTCCAACGTCACCTGCGTGAACTGCGCGGGCGCAACGCACAGGACGGCGCGCTCGTCGTGCTGGACAACGCCAGTGGCGACGTGATGGCCTGGGTAGGATCGTCGGGCGAGTTGAGCGCAGCATCGGAGGTGGATGGCGTGACCGCGCTGCGCCAGCCTGGCTCCACGCTCAAGCCGTTTCTCTACGCACAGGCGATCGCGCAGCGACGCATGACGGCGGCTTCTCTGCTGGAGGACTCGCCCGCCGCCATCCCCACCACCAGTGGACTCTACATCCCGCAGAACTACGACCGCCAGTTCAAGGGCTGGGTCTCTGCGCGCACCGCGCTGGCCTCGTCGCTCAACGTTCCCGCGGTGCGCACGCTCGTCATGGTCTCGCCCGACGCCTTTCACCGGCAACTGGGCGCCATGGGCCTGCCATTGCGCGAATCCGCGGGCTACTACGGCTACAGCCTGGCCCTGGGCAGTGCCGAGGTGCCTCTGCTCTCACTCACCAACGCGTTCCGCACACTGGCCAATGGTGGTCGGCATGGGCCGGTGGGTTCGCCGCCACAGGGCGAAGCGGTCATCGACCCTCGTGCGGCCTTCATCGTGGGCGACATCCTGAGCGATCCGAACGCGCGCGCGCGCACCTTCGGCACCGACAGCCTGCTGGCCACGCGCTTCTGGACCGCCGTGAAAACCGGCACCAGCAAGGACATGCGCGACAACTGGGCGGTGGGCTGGTCCGAGCGCTACACCGTCGGCGTGTGGGTCGGCAATGCCAGCGGCGCGCCGATGTGGAATGTCAGTGGCACCAGCGGTGCGGCGCCCATCTGGGCCGATGTGATGCAGCACCTGCATGCCCGCACGCCCAGCCGTCCGCCCACACCACCAGTCGGCCTGGTGCAGGTTCGCACCCGTTTCGACGGTGCGGATGGCAGGAGGCCGCTGGAAGCCACGCGCAGCGAGTGGTTCATCGCCGGCACCGAGCAGGCCAGCTTCGCGATGGACACGCCCGACGCAGCGGTACAGCCCACCGGCGCCCCGCTGCGTATCCGCTCGCCAGCGCCAGGCACCATCGTCGCGCTGGACCCGGACATCCCACCCAACCGGCAGCGACTCACCTTCATCGCCAGCGGCACTGGTGGCCGCTGGCGCCTGGACGGCAAGCCCCTGGCCCAGGGCGCCCAGGTGCAATGGCTACCCTGGCCGGGCAGGCACGTGATGCAACTCACCGACGCGCGCGGCAAGGTGCTGGACGAGGTGCGGTTCGAGGTTCGGGGAGCGGGGGTGAAAGCGCATGCAGGAAACCATTGACCTGAGCACCTTGCGCGTCGTGGTGGCGGCGGCCGACCTCGGCTCCATCAGCGCGGCCAGCGAGCGCCTGCAACTGGCGGTGGCGGCCGCCAGTGCGCGCATCACGGCGCTGGAGGAGTCGCTGGGCTTCCGGGTGTTCGAGCGGTCGTCGCGCGGTGTGCAGCTCACGCCTGCGGGCCAGATGCTGGTGCAACGCAGCCGCGCGCTGTTGACCGACGCGGACCGGCTGGCGCAGCACCTGCGCGGCTACAGCGAGGGCCTGCAGGGTCAGGTGCGCGTGCTGGCCAACACCTCGGCACTGCTGGAGGTACTGCCCCGACGGCTCGAGCAGTTCATGAAAGCGCATCCGCTGATCCGCATCGACATGGAGGAGCGCGGCAGCCCGGAAATCCCGCTCGCACTGATCGAGGGGCGCGCCGACTTCGGTGTGGTGGACCTGCCCGTGCCGCCTGCCGGCCTGGCGTTCACGCCTTTTTTCAGCGACACCCTGGTGCTGCTCGCCCCACGCTCGCACCGGCTGGCAAGCCGCCGCCGGTTGCGGCTGGTCGACGCGCTGGACGAGCCCTTCATCACGCTGACAGACGGCACAGCCTTGTCCAACCGCCTGCTGGCCTCGGCGGCCGACGCCGGCCGCCAGCTCCATGTGCGCATGCGCATGCGAGGCTTCGACGCCGTGTGCCGCATGGTGGCTGCCGGCCTGGGCGTGGGTGTGCTGCCGCTGGAGGCGATCGCCCCCCAGCTGGCCCATCTGCCGCTCACGGCGGTGCCGCTGTCCGACCCCTGGGCCCGGCGCACACACCACATCGCCACCCGCACCGACGCGCCACCCGCACCAGCCGCGATGACGCTGATCCGCGCCCTCACCACCCACTGAGGCGCTGAAGCAGGCTTTCGCGTTTCGCGAAAGCGGCCTTTGCCGCACGCCATTGCGGCCCACAGACGGCCATTCCTACACTGCCGCCAGACCCCACAAACACAATCGCGGCTGCCCTGGCCGCGCCCGGAGACTTCATGAAAATCGCCCGTGTCAGCGCCACACCGCTGAACCTGCCCGTCACCGTCCAGTCCCCCAGCCGCGCCCAGACCACCAGCCTGTCGGTCTGCCTCGTCACTGTCGAAACCGACAGCGGCCTCATCGGCACCGGCATGACCGCCATCACCGAGGAGGAGGTGATCGGCAGCATCGTCAACGACATCGCGGCGCACCACCTGATCGGCATGGATCCGATGCGGCACGAGCAGATCTGGGAACGTCTTTATTGGCTGCTGACGCCGCGCGGCCAATCGGGTTATGCGAGCCATGCCATCGCCGCCATCGATCTCGCGCTCTGGGACATCAAGGGCCAGGCACTGGGCGAGCCGTGCTGGCGCCTGCTGGGCGGTGCACGCGCCGAGGTGCCGGTGTACGCCACCTTCGGCTTCAACTTCTTCGACCGCGACGAACTGGCCGCCGCCGCGCGCGAGTGGGTGGGTCGTGGTTTCACCCGCCTGAAGATGACGGTGGGACACCATGCGCTGCAGCGGCGCGACGAACCACGGCCGCTGGATCAGGTCATCGCCGAAGACGTGCAGCGCATCCGCGCGGTGCGCGAATCTGTCGGGCCGGACGTGCAGATCTACATCGACGCCAACTGCAGCCTCGACTACTTCCACGCGCTCTCCCTGGCGAAGAAGGTGGAACCCTGCGACATCAGCTTCTTCGAGGAACCGGTATCGCAGAACGACATTCCCAACCTCGCGAGGCTGCGCGCCAAAACCTCGATCCCGCTGGCCGCCGGGCAGAACGAAGGGCTGGCCTCGCGCTTTCGCGACATGCTGGTCGCGCAGGCGGTGGACGTGGTGCAGCCCAACGCCTGCATCAGCGGTGGTTTCACCCAGTGCAGCCGCATCGCTGGCATGGCCTCTGCCTTCAACACGCGCTTTGCCAATGGTGGTGCCTGGCCCCATCACAACATGCATCTGCACGCCGGTCTGGCCAATGGCTCGCTGGTGGAGTACCACTCGGTGGCGGTGCAGTGCTGCGAACTGGTCTTCGACGATCTGCCCAAACCGGAACGCGGCATGCTGCGCCTGCCCGTGACGCCCGGTCTGGGTTTCAAGCCCAACCCCGAACGTCTGGCCGAACTCGCCAGACGGCCAGGCTCGCGCGGCGCGGGCAAGGCCTGAACCGGAATCCCCACGAAAAGAACGGAGACAAGACATGCAGAAAAGCAACCCATCCTTCTCGATCGGCCGGCGCACCGCCATCGCACTGGCGCTGGCGTCCACGCTCGGCGCGAGCGCCTGGGCACAGGCCTGGCCCAGCAAGCCGGTGCGGCTCGTGGTCGGCTACTCGGCAGGCGGCGGCGTCGACGCCATGGCACGGCTGATCGCCCCGCGCCTGTCGGCCCTGCTCGGCCAGCAGGTGGTGGTGGACAACCGCACCGGCGCGGCCGGCCTGATCGCAGGCGACACGGTGGCACGCGCCGCGCCCGATGGCTACACCTTGATGCTGGGCGACAGCTCGCTGCTGATCGCACAACATCTGCAACCGCGCATGAGCTTCGACCCGGTCAAAGCGTTCACGCCCGTGGCCGGTGTGTTCACGCTGCCCCTGGTGATCGTGGCCAACAACGATGTACCGGCCAAAACACCGGCCGAGTTCGTGAAGCTGCTCAAGGAGAACCCCGGCCGCTACTCCTACGCCACCTCGGGCGTGGGCACGGTGCACCACCTGGGTTTCGAGATGCTCAAGGGCCAGGCCCGCACCTTCGTGGTCCACATTCCCTACCGGGGCGCGTCGCAGATCGTGCCCGACGTGATGAGCGGCCAGGTGCCCATTGGCGTGGTGAGCGCGACCTCGGCCATCGCCCAGGCCAAGGCAGGCAAGCTGCGCGCGGTGGCTGTGATGAACCCCGTGAAACTGTCCGGCGCCGAAGACATTGCCCCGCTCTCCGACGCCCTGCCCGGCTTCTCTGCGGTGCCCCGCCTCTACGTGCTGGCGCCGGCTGGCACGCCGGCGGCCATCGTCGAGCGCCTGAGCGACAGCCTGCGCTCGGTGATGGAAGCGCCCGACATCGCACAGATTGCGGCCCAGCAGGGTGCCGTGCCGGCCTACATGCCCGCCGGGCCGCTGGCCGCCGACATCGTGCGCGAGTCCGCCGAATGGGGAAAGGTCATCCGCGAGCAGAAGATCACCGCCCAGTGAACCGGGCGATCTGATCAGGCCCCAGGTCAGGTACAGGGTTCGGGCTGGGGTACTTCGGTACAGCGCTTGTAGGCCTCGGCCTTGAGGCCACCGCCCACGACCCGGTACTGGTCGAAACAGGCCGCGCTGGCCATGTAACGGTGCCAGCGGGCCTCGCACGCGCTGATACCAGGCGGCAGGGGGGTGCTGGCAGGCACGGCCTTGCTGCGGTACCGCTCGGGGACCACGGTGCCATAGACCACCTGACCGTGATCGTCCACCCACCGGTAGACCTCCGCGGCAGTGGCCGCCAACGGCACAGCCAGGGTCAGGATGACGGCCAGGGTGTGGATTTTCATGTCCATCCGACTCTTTTGCTCGCGAGGCAGTTCCACCGTCTGTCTTTCGCTGGACGCTGCATTGCAGCAAAAATTTCAAAGCACCACCAGCCGCTTTCACAAACCTTTTGCGGAGTGCGCGGCTAACATCCCCCGACCACCGAATCACCGGAGACTTTCGAGATGACCGTCATCACCAACGTGGAAGACCTGCGCGTGCTCGCCCAGAAACGCGTGCCACGCATGTTCTACGAATACGCCGACAGCGGTTCCTGGACGGAAGGCACCTACCGTGCGAACGAAGCGGACTTCCAGAAGATCAAGCTGCGCCAGCGCGTGGCGGTCAACATGGAGAACCGCAGCACGCGCAGCACGATGATCGGCCAGGAGGTGGCCATGCCGGTGGCCATCGCCCCCACCGGCCTGACCGGCATGCAGCACGCGGATGGCGAGATCCTCGCCGCACGCGCTGCGCGCAAGTTCGGCATCCCGTTCACGCTCTCCACCATGAGCATCTGCTCGATCGAGGACGTGGCGCAGCACGCGGGCGAGGGTTTCTGGTTCCAGCTCTATGTGATGCGCGACCGCGGCTTCATCGAGCGTTTGATCGACCGCGCCAAGGCCGCCCGGTGCAGCGCGCTCGTGCTGACGCTGGACCTGCAGATCATCGGCCAGCGTCACAAGGACCTGAAGAACGGACTGACCGCGCCGCCGAAGATGACGCTCGCCAACATGATCGACATCGCCACCAAGCCGCGCTGGGCGCTGGGCATGCTCGGCACCAAGCGCAAGCAGTTCGGCAACATTTTCGGCCACGTCAGTGGCATCGAGAACATGGGCAGCCTCGGCGAATGGACGGCCAAGCAGTTCGACCCGTCGCTCAACTGGGGCGATGTGGAATGGATCAAGAAGCGCTGGGGTGGCCAGCTGATCCTCAAGGGCATCCAGGATGTGGAAGACGCAAAGCTGGCCGTGGCCTCGGGCGCCGACGCCCTCATCGTGAGCAACCACGGCGGCCGGCAGCTGGATGGCGCCCAGAGCAGCATCGACGCCCTGCCTTCCATCGTGGACGCGGTCGGCGGCCAGATCGAGATCCACATGGACGGCGGCATCCGCAGCGGCCAGGACGTGCTCAAGGCGCGCGCGCTCGGCGCGCGCGGCGTCTACATCGGCCGCCCCATGCTCTATGGCCTGGGCGCCATGGGGGAGGCGGGTGTGAGCAAGTGCCTGGAGATCATCCATAAGGAACTGGACCTGACCATGGCCTTCTGCGGCCACACGCAGATCGAGAACGTGGACAAGGGCATCCTGCTGCCGGGCACGTTTCCGAAGTAAGGAGATCACCCTCCGCACGGCTCCGCCGCTCCTCCCTCCGCTGCGCGAGGGGTTGTGCACCCCGGGGCCCGGCAGAGCCGGTTCCTTCGGTGCCGTCGAAATGGCCGTCCGCTCCGGACACGCCTGATGTCATCCCCCGGTATGCTCACCGCCGTGACCCCACCCACGGCCCCGATCCGGCGCATCGCCCACCTCGACATGGACGCTTTCTACGCGTCGGTCGAGTTGCTGCGCTATCCGCAACTCAAGGGGCTGCCCGTGGTGATCGGCGGAGGCCGTCGGCGCGAGGACGACATGCTCGCGCGGCTGCGCGAGGCCTACCCCGAGCGCGAATGGACGGGCGATGACCTGGCCCACATCCCGGTCGAGTTCTTTCCCCTGCTGGGGCAGTACGCCGGGCGCGGGGTGGCGACCACCGCCACCTACCCCGCGCGCCAGTTCGGCGTGGGTTCGGCCATGGGCCTGATGAAGGCGGCCAGACTTTGCCCGCAGGCCATCCTGCTGCCGGTGGATTTCGATGAGGTGCGCCGCATCTCGCGCCTGTTCAAGCAGACCATCCGCGAGATCGCGCCGGTGATGGAGGACCGGGGCGTGGACGAGGTCTACATCGACTTCACCGACGTGCCAGGCGGTCAGCGCGAAGGCGGGCGCGTGCTGGCACGCCTGATCCAGAAAAGCATCTTCCAGGCGACGGGCCTGACCTGCTCCATCGGCGTGGCACCGAACAAGCTCATCGCCAAGATGGCGAGCGAATTCAAGAAACCCAACGGCATCAGCGTCGTGTACGAGCAGGACCTGGAGCAACTCATCTGGCCCCTGCCCTGCCGCAAGATCAACGGCGTGGGCCCCAAGGCCGATGCGAAGCTGCAGGGTCACGGCATCCACACCATCGGCGAGCTGGCGCAGCGCGAACGCACGTGGCTGATCCAGCACTACGGCAAGAGCTACGGCGCCTGGCTGCACGAGGTGGCGTGGGGCCGTGACGAGCGCCCGGTGCAGACCGAGAGCGAGCCGGTGAGCATGAGCCGCGAGACGACCTTTGACCGCGACCTGCATGCGGCACGTGACCGCGCCGAACTCGGCGCCATCTTCACCCGCCTGTGCGAGCAGGTGGCCGACGACCTGCAGCGCAAGGGTTATGTCGGCAAGACCATCGGGGTCAAGCTTCGCTACGACAACTTCCAGATCGTCACACGCGACAGCACCATCGATCATTTCACCAATGAAGCCACCAGCATCCGCCGCCAGGCTGGCCTGTGCCTCAAGCGGGTGGACCTCACACGGCGCATCCGGCTGCTGGGCGTGCGTGTGGGTTCGCTGGCGCGGCTGGGCGAAGTGCCGCCCGAGCCCGAACGGCCCCCCGGACCCGCCCAGTTGTTCTGATTTGGGCAGAAAGTCACTCAGCGCCCGTTGACGCGGGCTGACGCGAAACTTACATTGGCGAAGACCGCCATCCGCTGCATTCCCACCGTTCCCAGGGGGCTGCCATGCATCTCTGTCTCAGTCTCTGCGAGCTGGAGCGCATCAAGCGCTGGCATGTGGCACACCGGCTCGATCACCCGCTGGAACACCAGCTGTGGGACGGCATGCTCACCTTCTGGGTGATGGGCTGGGTGGGTTGTGTGCCGGCGTTCTTCGCCCAGGCGCTGTGGCTGGTGCCACTGTGTGGCGCCGGGATCATGGCCCCCACGCTCTATGTTCGCTGGCGCCGCAAAGTGCACAACGCACATCGCCTGCGTTGCGACTGGCTCGGCCCGGAAGGCTGAGCCGCGTCCGGCCTGGGACAGTCCCTGCGCGTGGGTCGGCTTACAGTGAGCCGATCCTTCCCACGAGAGACACGCCCGCCATGAACGCACCCACCTGCTTCTCGCTCACCACCCAGGACCATGTCGCCCACCTGGTGATGAACCGGCCCGCCGAACTCAACACCATGCACCCCACGTTCTGGCGCGAGCTGGACGAGCTGCTCACGCGGATCCACAACGAAGGGGTGGCGCGTGCCCTGGTCATCAGCAGCACCGGCAAGCATTTCAGCGCAGGCATGGCGCTGGAGACCTTCGCGGGCGCCATCAGCATGGACGACCAGAGCCCCGAGGGTCGGGCCGCCATCTTCGACCTGCTCACCGACATGCAGGCCACGTTCACGAAGATCGAGAACCTGCGCATCCCGGTGATCTGCGCCATCCAGGGCGGCTGTATCGGGGGCGCGGTGGACATGGTCACCGCGGCCTGCATCCGCTACGCCTCGGCGGACGCCTTCTTCTGCATCCAGGAAATCAACATCGGCATGGTGGCCGACGTGGGCACACTGCAGAGGCTGCCCAAGCTGATGCCGTTCGCCGTGGTGAAAGAGATGGCCTACACTGGCCGCCGCCTGCCCGCCGCCCGCGCCATGGCCTACGGCCTGGTGAACGAGGTGTTCGACAGCGCCGACGCCACGCTCGCCGCTGCCTTGCAATGCGCGAAGGAAATTGCGGCCAAGGCGCCGGTGGCGATCTGGGGCACCAAACAGGCCGTCACCTATGCACGCGACCACTCGGTGGAAGACAGCCTGCGCCAGATGGGCTGGCTGCAGGGCACGGTCTGGAGCAACGCCCATGTGCGTGAGTCCATCGCCGCGATGAAGGAGAGGCGGGCCGGCAACTTCACACCGCTGAGCGCTCTGCAACCGTTCAGGTCACTGGGCTGAGGCGCCCGGCGCCGTTCCAATCAGGTCCGCGCTGTTCACCGCCCGCACGCGCGGGCCGAAGCTGGAAATGTTGGTCAGGGTGGCGTTGTGGTGCGCGATCACCTGGGGTGCGGTGAGTACGGCATTGCCCGCCGAGGTATGGGCATCGGCCACCAGCACGACGGGATAGCCCAGCGCCAGGGCGCGGCGCGTGGTGGTGTCCACGCAGAACTCGGTGTGCATGCCGCAGACGATGAGCTCCTCGGTGCCCCTGGCCTTCAGCAGGGCCTCCAGGTCGGTGTTCAGGAACGCATCGGGCGTCTTCTTGCGCACCCGGAGATCGCCGGGCTGCACCTCCAGTCCGTCTGCCAGTTGCCATTCGCGCGTGCCGTGCTCCAGATACCCGCTGGTGGACTCGTGCTGGATGAAGACCACCGGCGCACCGGCCGCCCGGACGCTTGCCGCCACCTGGTTGATGCGCGCGATCACCTCGTCGCTCGCGTGGGCGCGCCCCTCGCCCTCGCAAAGCCCTTGTTGCATATCGATGACGAGCAGGGCGGTTTTCATGGGTGTCCCCGTGCGCTGAAGGGTCAGGACACCCGGTAAGTGGCCAGGTGCAAGCTGGTCTCGGTGCTGCTGATGCCCCGGATCAGGCGGATGCGCTCCAGCACCTGCGAAAGCTCCGTCAGGCTGGTGGCGCGAAGGCTTGCGAGCAGGTCCCACCGGCCGTTGGTGTCGTGCAGCTCCGCCACGCCGGGTTCGCCCAGCAGGCTGGCAATCACCGCGCGTGTCTGGTTGCCCTCCACCGCCACGCTCATCCACGCCATGATTTCGCTGGGTTCCGCGTCGGGCCGCAACCGCACCGTGTAGCCCACGATCACGCCAGCCGCCTCCAGCCGCGCGATGCGGTTGGTGATGGTGCCGCGCGAGACGCCCAGCTTTTTCGCCAGTGCAGCAACGTTGGTGCGCGCGTCCTTGCGCAGCAGGGCAATCAATTGCTGATCGAGGGCGTCCATCCGGTCATTATGCGATTCAATGCTGACATTTTGGTAATTTATTGACGAAATTCAATCAATGTTGACGATTTACATTGAACTTCACCCCGTCGACACTGATGTCCATCATCAAGGACATCCCCATGAACGCCGCCTCCACCTCTCTGCCGACCCTGTTCCTCAGCGCTCAGGACGTGGCCCACCTGATCCACCGCCTGGGCTTGCCCCGCACGCTCGAGCGGCTGGCCGACACCCTGCACGCCGACTACCTGCGCTGGCCGGACTTCGACAAATCCGCCCGTGTGGCCAGCCATTCCCGCGACGGTGTGATCGAGCTGATGCCGATCGCAGACGACACCACCTACGCGTTCAAGTACGTCAACGGACATCCCAGGAATACGCAAGGCGGCCTGCCCACGGTGATGGCATTCGGTGTGCTCGCCGACGTGGCGACCGGTGCGCCCCTCCTGCTGAGCGAGCTCACGCTCACCACCGCGCTGCGCACAGCCGCCATGTCGGTCGTGGCCGCGCGCGCCCTCGCCCGCACTGACAGCCGCCGCATGGCGCTCATCGGCAATGGCGCGCAGAGCGAATTCCAGGCCCTGGCCTTCCATCACCTCATGGGCATCGACGAGATCCGCCTGTTCGACACCGACCCCGCCGCCACCCGCAAGCTCATGGCCAACCTGGGCGGCCAGGTCGGCCTTCGCCTGGTGCCTTGCGACAGCATCGCCCAGGCGGTGCGAGGTGCCGACATCGTGACCACGGTCACCGCCGACAAGACCAACGCCACCATCCTCACGCCGGACCTGATCGAGCCGGGCATGCACATCAACGGCGTGGGCGGCGACTGCCCCGGCAAGACCGAGCTGCACCCCGACGTGTTGCGCATGGCCTCGGTGTTCGTCGAGTACGAGCCCCAGACCCGCATCGAAGGCGATTTGCAGCACTTGCCCGCTGACTTCGCCGTGACCGAGCTCTGGCAGGTGCTGGCGGGGCGTGCCGAGGGCCGCACCTGCAACGCGCAGGTCACACTGTTCGACTCCGTCGGCTTTGCGCTGGAAGACTATTCCGCATTGCGTTTCCTGCGACAGGCGGCCCGCGAACTCGGCCTGGGCCGACAACTGCCGCTGGTGCCTGCACTGCCCGATCCCAAAGACCTGTTCGGCCTGTTGCGCGAAGCCGCACCGCAAGAGCGCGCGCTTGCACTGGCTGCCTGAAGCTCTCGCGTTCGCTACGATGGGCGTCCCCACCGCTCCTGTGCCCATGAAGACCTTTCACAACCCCCACCACGCCGGCCATGCCGGCCAGCAGGAAATGTTCCGCGGCCGCATGGTGCCGTGTCACGAAGTGCCTGCGCGGCTGGACTTCGTGCTCGCCGAACTGGAGCGCCGCCCCCTCGGCCCGCTCGCGCCACCCACGGTGGACGACTCCGACCTGGGCGCGGCCATCGCCCGCGTGCACGACCCGCGCTATCTCGCGTTCCTGGCCACCGCGTGGGACGAGTGGGTGGCGATGGACGCGGCGAACGCACAGCGCGACGCCCTGCCTTCGGTGTGGCCGCTGGCCAACCGGCATGGCTTTCGCAACGACGTGCTGCCACGCAACTTCGCAGCGCGGCTGGGCCTGTTCTCGTTCGACTCCGGTTCGCCGCTGACCGCAGGCACCTGGGCCGCCGCACGAGGTGGCGCGGCCTGCGCGCTGGCCGCCGCGCGCGCCGTGGCCAACGGCGACCGCAGCGCCTTCGCGCTCTCGCGCCCGCCCGGTCACCACGCAGGGCCGGACTTTCTCGGCGGCTACTGCTTCCTGAACAACGCCGCCATCGCGGCACAGGCGCTGCGCGAGGCCGGCCACGGCAAGGTGGCGGTGCTGGACGTGGACTACCACCATGGCAATGGCACGCAAACCATCTTCTATGAGCGTGCCGACGTGTTCACCGCGTCGATCCACGGCGACCCTGCCACCGAGTACCCCTTCTTCCTCGGCCACGCGGACGAGCGTGGCGCAGGCGCAGGCCTGGGCTTCAACCTCAACCTGCCACTCCCGCGCGGCTCGGGCGTCAAGGTCTGGCGTGCCGCGCTCGACACCGCATTGGAGGCCGTGCGCGACTTCGGTGCCAGTGCGCTGGTCGTGCCGCTGGGCCTGGACACCTTCGAGGGCGACCCGATTTCCGGCTTCACCCTCAAGACCGGCGACTACGCCGCGGTGGGCGCAGCGCTCGCCAGTGCCGGGCTGCCCACCGTGTTCACCTTCGAAGGCGGCTATGCGGTGGACGAGGTCGGCACCAACGCCGTGAACCTGCTGGAAGGCTTCCAGAAGGCTGCCTGAGCGGCGATGGCCGCCGCTGCGCTCACTGCCTTGCCGTGCGCACGTTGGCCGGCGGCGACTGCGGGTGGCTGCTGCGCCAGGGATTGATGTCCAGGCCGCCCCGGCGGGTGTAGCGCGCGTACACCGTGAGCTTGGCCGGCTTGCAGCGCTGCCAGATGTCCATGTAGATGCGCTCAACGCACTGCTCATGGAATTCGTTGTGGTTGCGGAAGCTGACGATGTATTGCAGCAGCCCCGCCTGATCGATCTGCGGCCCGCTGTACTGGATCTGCACGCTGCCCCAGTCGGGCTGCCCCGTCACCAGGCAGTTGCTCTTGAGCAGATGGCTCACCAGCGTCTCGGTCACGGGCTGCTCGTGCAGCGCGGCATGAAGCAGCTCGGGCGCGGGCTGGTACTGCGTGCACTCGACATCGAGCCGGTCCACCGACAGGCCGTCGAGTTCATGCACCCCCTCGCGGTTGAACTGCTCGGGCAGCACCAGGCGCACACCCGCGCTCGCCTGCACCGGACCACCGTGCCAGATGGCGGTGCTCACGTCGGCGCGGATGAGGTCGCGCACCGCATCGGCACTGGCGAAGCGCGTGTTGTTGAAGCTGTTGAGGTAGAGCTTGAACGACTTGCTCTCGACGATGTGCGTGCTCTCGCAAGGCACGGTGATCTGCGCCAGCGCGACCATTGGCTTGCCCCGGGGGTTGAGCCAGCTCAGCTCGAACGCGGTCCAGAGATCGGCACCGAGAAAAGGCACGCTGCCGGTGATGCCGATCTCGCGCCGTTTGGTCTCGCGCGGCAGGGGGAACAGCAGCGAGGCGTCGTACTGGTCGATGTAGGCCGAGACGCGGCCGAGCTGCGATTGTTCAGGGGTGTTCTGTGTCATTTCAGATGAATTCGCGTTCGCGCAGCCATTTGGTGGCAACCCACTTCTCGCCCTCGATCACCGGCGCGCCGCCGTGCAGCGTGCGCGTTGAAGGATGGGCGCGGTCGTAGCTGAAGAACACGGCGTTGCCGCGCACCGGAGCCACTTCCAGACCGATGTCGGGGAAGGTGGTGCCCCCACCGCGTGTGGGTTCGTTGAGGTACATCACCAGCGTGGCCACGCGCTGGCCGCCGCGCCGAAGGATGGTCGGCGTGCCCGGCTCGTTGGGGTCGAAGTAGTCGTAGTGAGGTTTGTACTCGGCACCGGGTTTGTAGTTCAGCACCTGGAAACCCTCGCCGTTCTCCAGCGGCCAGTTCAGCAGCCGAGCGATGCGGGCCTCCACCCTGGCCACCTCGGGCGTCTGCCCACGGGTGAAGAACATGCCACTGCTGGTGCGGTCGGGGTTGAGCTCTTCGCCGCCGGTCTTGGTCTGCACGGTGAGCGAGCGCGCCAGGTGCGGGCGGGCGGATTCGATCAGCGCCTCGCACTCCTCGGCGCTGAGCAGATTGCCCAACACCACCACGCGGGGGTTGCCCACCGACACGATGACATCCACCATGCGGTCGCCCGCGTCGAGCTGCCGGGGCGAGCGCTCCAGATCGAGGTCGGGCACGGGCACCCGCTCGGGCTCCGCGTCCGGCTGGCCACCCGCCGCCTCGGCCGCGGCCTTCGCCCGGGCCTGTTCCTGCAGGTGCTCGCGCAGCGTGCTCTCCAGCGCGGCCACCGCGACCGACTCCTGCCAGCCGGAGGACATCATGGACGCCAGCACCACCTCGGGGGTGAAGCCGGCGGAGGCCTGCTCGATGATCCAGCGGCGCAATTCGGGAGTGATGGTCTGGCTCATGGTTGGAAGTCGTGTGGACGGGCCTCAGGGCTTGGGTTGTTCTCGGCGGAACACCAGCCTGTCGGTGGAAGACACCGCGGGCACGAAACGGTAACCCTCGAGGTCGAAGCCCTTGAGTTGCTCGGGCGTGGTGACACGGTGCGTCACCGCATAGCGCACCATCAGGCCGCGCGCGCGCTTGGCCATGAAGCTGATGACCTTGTAGCCATCGCCCTTGCGCTCCTCGAAGGCACAGGTGACCACGCGCGGCACCAGCGCCTTGCGGTTCACAGCCTTGAAGTATTCCTCGCTGGCGAGGTTGATGACCACCGGGCTCAGATCGGCCTGGGCGCGCTGGTTGAGGTATTCGGCGATCTGGCTTCCCCAGAATTCGTAGAGGTTCTTGCCCCGTGCGGTCTTGAGGCGCGTGCCCATTTCAAGCCGGTAGGGCTGCATCCAGTCCAGCGGCCGCAACACGCCATACAGCCCGCTGAGGATGCACAGGTGCTGCTGCAACCAGTCCAGCTCGCTCTCCCCAAGGGTCTTCGCATCCAGACCGCCGTACACGTCGCCGTCGAAGGCAAGCACGGCCTGTTTGGCGTTCTTCGCGGTGAACTTCGGCCGCCAGGCCTGGTATCGCGCCACATTCAGGCCCGACAGCGCGTCCGACAGGTCCATGAGCTCGCCGATCTGCAGCGGCGACTTCTCGCGCAACACATCGATGAGCTCGGCGGAGTGCTTCACGAAAAGGGGCTGGGTGTGGGTGGCCACATGCGGCGGGGTCTCGTAGTCGAGGGCCTTGGCAGGCGAGATCAGGAAAAGCATGCTGGAAAAGGGCATCTCCGCGCAACCGGAGTTGCGCGGCTCGAAGATCGGGTTTCTGGCGGGGGGTGAAGCTTCGATTATCACCATCGGCGCAGCAGGCTCAACGGCGTCGACACCCGGCCCGGAAACGCTCAAACTGGAGCGCAGCGCAGGCCTATTCAATTACGATAAGGGAAATGCGTTGCATAATGGTGAATCACAAGGCCCGCTTTCGCCACACAGGAGACCGACATGCCGACCACCGCCACCCTGCCCCCGCCAGCACCGATCCAGCAGTTGCACCACTACGCCTACCGCGCGAAGGATGCGGAGGAAACGCGACGGTTCTACGAGGACATCCTGGGCCTGCCGCTGTACCACATCATCCAGAGCGACTACGTGCCGAGCACGGGCGAATATTGCCCGTACACGCACTTCTTCTTCCGCCTGCAGGATGGCTCTTTCATTGCCTTCTTCGACCTGGGCGACGACGAGGCGGCCTTGCCGAGCCCGAACACGCCGAAGTGGGTGAACCACATCAGTTTCCGGGTGGACACGGTGGAAGAGCTGGAGAACACGAAGGCGCGCCTGGAGGCCAGTGGCATCGAGGTGCTGGGCGTGACCGACCACCACATCTTCAAGAGCATCTATTTCTTCGACCCGAACGGCATCCGCCTGGAGCTGACCGCGCAGCTGGCGGACGAGTTCGAGATGCTCAAGGAAAGCAAGACGGCGCACGCGCGGCTGGCCGAGTGGACAGCGCGCAAGGAAGAGTGGCGCAAAGAACGGGCAGAAGGCAAGAGCGCTGCGCCGCTCAAGCCGCAGCAAAACGATCGACCTGAGGTGGCGGGGCGCGTCAAGGCTTGAGTCTTTTGGCGTTGGCGAGGCTCCGGTGGACCGAAGCGAGGGGCCGGGGGCTCCGCGAATGTCCCCCGAGTCGGCTTCGCCGCCTCTCCTCCTTTATTTCGCTGCGCCCCCGGCCCCTCGCTTCCGCCCACCTCCTGGCACGCAACGGCTGCAAACCACGGGTGCCTTCGGTTCGGTGATGCGTGGCGCTCTGCGCAGCGAAATAAAGGAGAAGGCGGCCTCCCGCCGCCGGGGGGCATTCGCGGAGCAGAGCGCCACGCAGCACCGAACCCGCGAGGTCTACCCAGAAAAAACATGAAGACAACCCACTAAGGAGCGATGCATGTCAGCAACGGCATACCGCGACACAGCCCTCACGAACAACTACGAGTTCACCAGCGGTGCCGGCTACGTGCTGCCCGAATACGACTTCGTGCCGCCACCTGAACTGCAGGGTGGCCCCCTGGTACGCCACCCCATCGTCATCGTCGGCGGAGGCATCACCGGCCTCACCATGGCCTGCTCCCTCGCCCGACTGGGCGTGCGCGCCGTGCTGCTCGACGAAGACAACACCGTCGGCGTCAAGGGCGCGTCTTCACGCGGCATCTGCTACACGCAGAAGTCCCTGGAAATCTTCGAGCGCCTCGGCATCTTCGAACGCATCGCAGCCAAAGGCACACAGTGGAGCGTGGGCCGCACCTTCGCGGGCGACGACGAGGTCTACAGCTTCGACCTGCGCCAGCAAGGCAACTTCCACCTCTCCAGCCAGCCCCCCTTCATCAACATCCAGCAGTTCTACATCGAAGCCTTCCTGGTTGACCGTATCCAGCAACTGGGGGGCGTCGAGCTGCGCTGGCAGAACCGCCTCACCGCCTTCGAACAGAACGCCGAGTGCGCGACCCTCACCGTGGAAACCCCCGCCGGCACCTACCGCATGGAGGCCGAGCACGTGATCGACGCCACCGGCTCCGTCAGCCCCCTGCGCAAATGGCTGGCCGTGCCCTTCGATTCGCGGCGAGGCGACGACCGCTGGTGCATCGCCGATGTGCGCTTCACCGAGCACCCGCCGGTCGAACGCCACACCTGGATCGAAGCCCCGTTCAACGAGAACCGCGCCGTCTGGCAGCACCTCATGGCCGATGACGTCTGGCGCATCGACTACCAGATGGCGCCCAACGCCGACCCAGCCTACGTGAGCCGCGAGGATGTGGTGCGCGAACGCCTCGCACGCCAGTTCGGGTCCGACGTGGGTGTCGAGATCGTCTGGGTCGGCCCCTACGCCTACCGCAGCGAATGCGTGCACGCCATGCGGCATGGCCGCGTGTTCCTGATGGGGGATTCGGCCAAAGTGGTCAGCCCCTTCGGCGCGCGCGGCGGCAACACCGGCGTGGCCGACGCCGACAACCTGGCCTGGAAGCTCGCCGCCGTGCTGCGCGGCAAGGCCGATGTCGCCCTGCTGCAGAGCTACCACGACGAGCGCCTGGAAGCCGCACAGCAGAACGTCTGCGTCACCAACCGCACGGCCCGTTTCCTGCGCCCGGCCGACGGTGCCGAGCGCGTGTTCCGCCACGCCGCGATCGGGCTGGCCAAACAGTACCCGTTCGCGCGCAGCCTCATCAACACCGGCCGAATGGCGGTGGCCAACCCCTACAGCCGCTCGGGCGCCTGCACCTACGCGGCCGGCAGCGCGGCGGGCCAGTCGGTGCAGAACGTGTCGTTCTGCTGGGCCGACGGCAGCGCCGGGCGGGTCAATGACCTGCTGAACTGGGTCGAGGGCGACCTGCTTGTGCTGGTGTTCGGTGAGGCCACGCCCGCCTCGCTGCAGCGCCTGCGTCGGCTCTGCCTCGACGCGCCCGTGCGCAGCGTGCAGGTGCTGGGTGTCCGGGATGCCGCCCAGGCAACGGAGCACGTGCGCGACCCACAAGGCCACCTGCAGGGCGCCTGCCAGGTGTCGGGCAACGCATGGGCGCTGGTGCGGCCCGACGGCTACCTTGCCGCCACGGGCGATGCCATCAACGCCCGGCTGGTCACAGCCATCGAACGTTCCCTCGGCTTGCGCGGAGACACGCCATGAAACAGAACCTGAATTTCCAGGACGCCGACGCGTTCTACGAGCACCTGCTGGACGCCCACGTCGGCCTCAGCCGCGAAGACAGCGAACTGCTCAATGCCCGCCTGATCCTGCTGCTGGCCAACCAGATCGGCGACACGGGGGTGCTGAAAGCCTGCATCGACGCCGCCCGGCAGCTGCCTCGCTAAAATCGGCGGTTCTTTCCCAGACGGCATCCTGCGGGATGCCGTTCCCATTTTTGGCGCGCCCATGACCGACACCCTGAACCAGCCTGGCCTGCAATCCCTGGCCAAATCGTTCGAACCCGCACCGCTGGAAGCCCGATGGGGCCCCGAATGGGAAAAGCGTGGCTACGGCGCCGCCGGCTTCCGCGGCACCGGCTCTGCACAGGCCGGCGCGCCCTCGTTCGCGATCCAGCTGCCACCACCGAACGTGACCGGCACGCTGCACATGGGCCACGCGTTCAACCAGACCATCATGGACAGTCTCACGCGGTACCACCGCATGGCGGGCGCGAACACGGTCTGGGTGCCCGGCACCGACCACGCGGGCATCGCCACCCAGATCGTGGTGGAGCGCCAGCTACAGGCCCAGGGCATCAGCCGCCATGACATGGGCCCGACGCCTGCCGAGGCGCGCAAGAACTTCGTGGCCAAGGTCTGGGAGTGGAAAGAACAGAGCGGCAACACCATCACCACGCAGATGCGCCGCATGGGCGACAGCGTGGATTGGGGCCGCGAGTACTTCACCATGGACGACAAGCTGAGTACCGTCGTCACCGAAACCTTCGTGCGCCTGTACGAGCAAGGCCTGATCTACCGCGGCAAGCGCCTGGTGAACTGGGACCCGGTGCTCAAGACCGCCGTGTCCGACCTCGAAGTGGAGAGCGAGGAGGAAGACGGCTTCCTCTGGCACATCGCCTACCCGCTGGCCGACGGCAGCGGTGCGCTCACCGTGGCCACCACACGACCCGAGACCCTGCTGGGCGACGTGGCGGTGATGGTGCATCCGGAAGACGAACGCTACACGGCCCTGATCGGCAAGATGGTCCAGCTCCCGCTGTGCGACCGTGAGATTCCCGTGATCGCCGATGCGTATGTGGACCGCGAGTTCGGCACCGGTGTGGTCAAGGTCACGCCCGCGCACGACAACAACGACTATGCCGTCGGCCAGCGCCACGGCCTGCCCATCATCGGCGTGCTCACGCTGGACGCGGCCATCAACGAGAACGCGCCTGCCAAATACCGCGGCATGGACCGCTTCGTGGCCCGCAAGGCGGTGGTGGCCGATCTGGAAGCCGCCGGCCTGCTGGTGGAGACGAAAAAACACAAGCTCATGGTGCCACGCTGCGCGCGCACCGGCCAGGTCATCGAACCGATGCTGACGGACCAGTGGTTCGTGGCCATGGGCAAGGTCAGCGAGTCAGACCCCACCGGCAAGAGCATCGCGCAGAAAGCCATCGACGCCGTCGCTTCGGGCCAGGTGAGCTTCGTGCCGGAGAACTGGGTCAACACCTACAACCAGTGGATGAACAACATCCAGGACTGGTGCATCAGCCGCCAGCTCTGGTGGGGCCACCAGATTCCGGCCTGGTACGACGAAGCCGGCAACGTGATCGTGGCGCGCAGCGAAGCCGAGGCCCAGGCCAGGGCACCGGGCAAGACGCTCACGCGCGACCCCGACGTGCTCGACACGTGGTACTCCTCCGCCCTCGTGCCCTTCAGCACCATGGGCTGGCCGGACCAGAAGGATGGCGAGACCGAGGACTACAACCTCTACCTGCCCAGCACGGTGCTTGTGACCGGCTACGACATCATCTTCTTCTGGGTCGCCCGGATGATCATGATGACGACCCATTTCACCGGCCGCGTGCCGTTCAAGCACGTCTACATCCACGGCCTGGTGCGCGACGCGCAGGGCCAGAAGATGAGCAAGAGCGAGGGCAACGTGCTCGACCCGGTGGACCTGATCGACGGCATCGCCCTGGCGCCACTGCTGGACAAGCGCACCACCGGCCTGCGCAAGCCCGAGACCGCGCCCAAGGTGCGCAAGCAGACCGAGAAGGAATTCCCGGAAGGCATTCCCGCCTACGGTGCCGACGCACTGCGCTTCACCTTCGCCGCACTGGCCTCGCTGGGCCGCAGCATCAACTTCGACAGCAAGCGCTGCGAGGGTTACCGCAACTTCTGCAACAAGCTCTGGAACGCCACGCGCTTCGTGCTCATGAACTGCGAAGGCCACGACTGCGGCCTGAAGGAGCACACCAAGGCCGAGTGCGCACCGGGCCAGCCGTTCCACAACTACATGTCGTTCAGCCAGGCCGACCGATGGATCAGTTCGGTGCTGCAGAAGGTCGAAGCGGAAGTTGCGAAGGGCTTTGCCGAGTACCGCCTCGACAACGTCGCCAACGCGATCTACGACTTCGTCTGGAACGAGTTCTGCGACTGGTACCTCGAGATCGCCAAGGTGCAGATACAGACCGGCGACGCGTCACAGCAGCGCGCCACACGCCGCACGCTGATCCGCACACTGGAAGCGATCCTGCGGCTGGCGCACCCGATCATCCCCTTCATCACCGAAGAGCTCTGGCAGAAGGTGGCGCCGGTGGCCGGCCTGCCCGGTGAGTCCGTCAGCATCGCGCGCTACCCGGAGAGCCAGCCGAACAAGATCGACGAAGCCGCCATCGCACACGCCGCCAAGCTGAAATCGGTGGTCGATGCCTGCCGCACGCTGCGCGGCGAGATGAACGTCTCGCCCGCCACCCGACTGCCGCTCTACGTGGTGGGCGATACGGCCTTCATGCGGGCCGCTGGCCCGGTGCTGCAGGCGCTGGCCAAGCTGAACGAAGTGCGCGTGTTCGAAGACGAGGCTGCCTGGGCCGCCGCCGCACAAACCGCCCCCGTGGCGGTGGTGGGCGAGGCCCGCATGTGCCTCTTCATGGAAATCGACGTTGCCGCCGAGAAGGCCCGCCTGGGCAAGGAGGCGGCGCGCCTGGAGAACGAAATCACCAAGGCCAACGGCAAGCTCTCGAACGAAGCCTTCGTGGCCAAGGCGCCACCGGCGGTGATCGATCAGGAGAAGAAACGCGTGGCCGACTTCAGCGCCACGCTGGACAAGGTCCGCGAGCAACTGGCCCGTTTGAGCGCCTGAGGTACCAGGCCCGTAGACACCGAGGAACCGGCTTTGCCGGGCCTCTGGTGTCGCCTCTTGGGGGGTCCGCGCAAAGCGCGGCGGGGGTGACGCCCCTCACCCTCTGTGCATGGCGATCGAACTCCACTGTGACGGTGAAACCGCCTGGGGATCGCTGGTCGTGTCCTGGTAGTCGATGTTGTCGAGCGCCGAGAAATCGCTCAGGCGGTTCTCGTTCTGCATGGAACCCGGCGACAGGGTCTCGTGCATGCGGTGCGCCACGTACCAGCTGGCACGCAGTTTGGCCTCGCGGGTGTGGGAGCCCAGGCGCGGCGTGAGGTGCAGGTTGGGAATGCCATGCAGCGGGGTGCCTTCGGCCGCGAATTGCGGGTTCGCACCGTCCAGCAGGCAGGCGTCGATGCGGCCGTCGCAGAGCGCCAGCGCCAGGGCTTCGGCGTCAAACAGCGAGCTGCGGCTCACACCCACCCAGAGCTGTCCAGGCTTGCAATGGTTGAGCATGCGCTCGTTGATCCAGCCACGGAAGCGCGAGGCGTAGACCATCTGCAGCGAGATCGCATCCGAGTGGTTCAGCAGTTCCTGCAGCGACACGGGCTCGACCTTGAGCTTGTCCCAGATGTCGGCGGCGTGGTGCACGGCGGGGTCGTAGCCGAGCAGCCGCACACCCAGACTGCGCAGCATGGGCGCCAGCGTGTGGGCCACCGGCGCCAGCCCCAGCAGACCCACGGTGCTGCCGGAGAGCTCACGGCCCATGCGAACCTGGGCGATCTTGCGGCCCAGCAGCGCGCTGATCATGCCGCGGCGGTACAGCATGAGCAGGCCGTAGAGCAGGTACTCCGCGTTGGAGCGGACCGTGGCACTGCGGGCCTGAAGCACGCGCACATTGCGCCGCGCGCAAGCGTTCAGGTCGGTGTTGTCGCTGGAGATCTGCATGCGCGCGACGATCTCGAGCTTGGGCGCAAAGTCCAGGAACTCGCTGGACACCACCACGTGCGGCGGCAGCACGATGGCGCGCGTCTTGTAGGTGCTCTTGCGCAGTTCCGCCGGGTCGTCGGCCAGCTCTGGCCGGAAACTCACCTCATGGCGCTCTTGCAACCAGGCCAGCGCCTCGGGCACGAGCGGATCAAGCAACAGGACTTCCATGGTGGTGTGGTGTGGGCGCGTTGGGGACGGGAAGGAAGCGGATCGCGCCGGCTGGATTTCAGCGGCGCTTCAGGAGCGTGATGTGTTCGCCGCCGACGGTTTCCTGCTGCATGAGCATGTTGCCCGTCTGCTTGGCAAAGGCCTGGAAATCGCGCACGGAACCGGCGTCCGTCGAGATCACCTTGAGCGTCTGGCCGCTGAGCATGTCGGCCAGCGCCTTCTTGGCTTTGAGGATCGGCAGGGGGCAGTTCAGGCCTCGGGCGTCGAGTTCTTTATCGGCAGTCATGGGGTGGGGGGTATTCAGGGTTGTCGCCATTCTAAGCGGCCCGCCGCGCGGAACGGAGTCCGCGCGCGGCCGGTACCCGCTAGCCGGCGCCTTCCAGCGGGCCGGGTTTTCGTTGTATGTCTTCCATGAACACGGGCTCATGCCCCTGCTGGCGCAACCACTGCGCCAGCGCCAGGCCGGTGCCGGCGCGCCAGCAACGCACCTGCCCGGGCCGCAAGAGCCGGTAATCGGCCAGCTCGGGCGACAGCCGGACCTCGCCGTGCGCACGCGCGTGGTAGGTGATGATGACCTGGTTCATGCGCTGGAAATCATGCACGCCCACCAGTTCCAGCGAGTCCACTTCGAGCGAGGTCTCCTCGGCGATCTCACGCCGGATGCCGTCCTCGGGCGTCTCTCCCGCCTCCATGAAGCCAGTGATCAGGCCGAACATCTTGGTGGGCCAAGCAGCGTTACGGGCCAGCAGGATCTGCCCGTCCATCTCCACGATGGCGGCCAGCACCGGCGTCGGGTTGTTCCAGTGCGTGAATCCGCAGGCCGCGCAACGCAAGCGGTGGGTCAAGCCCCCGTCCTCCTCCAGGCCGATCATGACCAGAGGCGTGGCACAGGTGGGGCAGAACCGGAACTCGGTGCTCATGGAGCGCGGCAGGCCTCAGGCCGGGAAGACACCGGTGGAAAGATAGCGGTCACCCCGGTCGCACACCACGAACACGATGGTGGCGTTCTCCACCTGGCGGGCCATCTGCTGGGCCACCCAGCACGCGCCGGCCGCCGAGATGCCGGCAAAGATGCCCTCCTCACGCGCGAGCTGCCGGCACATGGCCTCCGCATCGCCCTGGCTGACGTAGACCAGCTCGTCCACCGTGCTGGGGTCGTAGATCTTGGGCAGGTACTCGGTAGGCCACTTGCGGATGCCCGGAATGCGCGACCCCTCGCTGGGCTGCGCACCGATGATGCGGACCGCCGGATTCTTTTCCTTGAGGAAACGCGAGACGCCCGTGATGGTGCCGGTGGTGCCCATGGCGCTCACGAAATGCGTGATGCGCCCACCCGTCTGTTCCCACAGCTCAGGACCGGTGGTTTCGTAGTGGATGCGCGGGTTGTCGGCATTGGCGAACTGGTCCAGCACGCGGCCCTTGCCGTCGGCCTGCATTTTCTCGGCCAGATCGCGTGCGGACTCCATACCCCCGCTCTTGGACGTGAGGATGAGCTCGGCGCCGAACGCCTTCATGGTCTGCGCACGCTCGATGGACAGATCCTCCGGCATGATCAGCACCATGCGATAGCCCTTGATGGCCGCCGCCATCGCCAGCGCAATGCCAGTGTTGCCCGACGTGGCCTCGATCAGCGTGTCGCCGGGCCGGATATCGCCGCGCTCCTCGGCGCGTTTGATCATCGAGACGGCGGGCCGGTCTTTCACCGAACCCGCCGGGTTGTTGCCTTCCAGCTTGCCCAGGATCACATTGCCGCGCGCCTTGTTGTCCGCGGCACCGATGCGCTGCAGGGCGACCAGCGGCGTACGGCCAATGGCGTCTTCAATCGTCGGGTAGTTCATCCCGCCACTGTGCCATAATTTCGAGTCTCCCTGCTCCCTGCCCGGGTGGTGAAATTGGTAGACGCGCCGGACTCAAAATCCGGTTCCGAAAGGAGTGTCGGTTCGATTCCGACCCCGGGCACCATTCAGCCTTTTCTCGTTGTTTTTCATAGACGCTCACCTATGAAGACACTGGCTGGCTTTCCCTCTTGCGGTACTCTTGGTCCCCCGAAAGTGATCACAAAGTCCCCTCATGGCGAAAGCGGTTCAAACCCCCTCTGGTGCGTGGCGCATCCAGCTCAAGATCAACGGCCAGAAACTGTCCAAGACGCTCGAGAAAAAGCGTGACGTTGAGCAATGGGCGCTCGAGCAGCAAGCTAAAGGAAAACGCCTCAAAGGTGGCTGGCGAACTTTCTACGATGCCGCCGACAAGTACATGGAAGAGGTCTCAAGCAAGAAAGACGGCGAGAAATGGGAGCGGATACGCATCTCGGCTTTCATTGAGCACTTCGGCAAAGTCCCCTTGGGGGAACTGGATTCCCCCGACATGGCCAAGTGGAGGGACTCGAGGCTCAAGACCGTGAGCGGGTCAACGGTCGTCCGTGAGGCTGCTTTGCTCAAGCACATCCTCAGCACTGCTCGAGACGAATGGAAGTGGATGGACCATGACCCATTCCGTGGCGTCAAGATGCCGTCAGAGGCCGATCCTCGAGAAGCCCGGTGGAAATGGCACCAGATCAAGAAAGTCCTTCGGCATGCCCAGAAAGGCGGGCCAAAGATGCAAGAGGTGGGGGATGCCTTCCACATTGCTCTGCGAACGGCCATGAGGCTGCAGGAGGTGTTGGCAGCACCGCAGGGATTCGACAAAGCCCGCAGGGTGGTGGTGCTGGGCAAGACAAAGACCGGGAAAGCGGTTGTGCCGGTCGGTCGAATCGCAGCCAAGTTGCTCGAGCGGAAACCCTTCACTGTTGGTGCGAATGAGGCATCAACCCTGTTTGCCAGGATGACCAAGCAGGTTTTGATTGATGGCCTGACATTTCACGATTCTCGAGGAACGGCACTCACCCACATGGCGAAGAAAGTTCCGGTGGAGATTCTTGCCAAGGTCTCGAGACACAGGGACGTCTCCATGCTGGTGCGTACCTACTACCGCCCCACACCAGAAGAAGTTGCGCAGAGGCTCTGAAACGAGAAAAAGCCGCCCACCCCCGAAGGAGCGGGCGGCAAGGATCAGGCAACTGCGAAGAAGCCTTGATCAGGAGACTCTGTTACATCGCCGGGGTTAGGCGGCACTGGGCGGGGTTCATTGCCGGGGTAGCAGGGTTTTGGTCGGGGCATAACCCCGGGGTTTGGTCGGGGTTCGGGGTTTAGAACCCCGGGGTTCATGGGTTCGTCAGCTTCACGGCTTCGTCATAGGCAGCTTGGCACCGGCCGAGGGCAATGCGTAGTCCGTCTGCTCGGGCAGCTTCCCCGAGGAGAAACGCAAGATCCTGTCGGTAAAGCTGGGCTCCGGTGCATCCCAATTGACCGCTTGGACTCTTGGACACTGCGTCTCCAGTGGGGCGCTGGGGACGGTTGCGCAACTCGCGGTGAGCAGCGGCAAGCTGATCAGAAAGTGCTTTTTGTTCATCTCGGGCTTTCTTCTCAATGTCGGCCATGGTCTGGGCGTTTGCCCGTTCCTTGGCTCGGAAACCGGCTTCTACGTGACGGGCGTTTTCTGATGCATTGGCTCGCTGGTCGGCCATTTCCAGCTTGATGGCCTGCTCCCCGATGTGCTGGCCGTAGAAGAAGGCGGCGACGGCTAGAACAAGACCGCCTAGGAGTGCCCACGGGTTCATGCGGCCAACGCCTCTGCGTAGAGATCGGCCCACGTCTTCAGGTGTGGCTTGCCGGGTCTCCAAGTGCGCACATACAGATTCCAAGCGCCCTTTTCGTCACCCACAGCAGGGAGCTTCTTCGGGTCGGTGAAAAGCAGCAGTCGGGCAGCAGTAGCGGCCAGCACATCGTCTGTCTCAATGGCGTTCCAGATCGCTGTCGCGTTGAACGGCACGTTCCTCTCAGCGCACACTTTCGCCATCCAGTACCGGGACGCAGGATGTTCGACAACACCCTTGCACCCGCCGCCACGCTCAAACTGCCAGAAGCCACGGGCCGGCCCTTTCGCACCCGGTCGGCCTTGGACAACCTGAAACCGATGAGTGAACCGGCTTTCCTGCAGTCCTATGGCGTAGAGCATCACCCTCGCCTCTGGACTGGTCATCGCTGGCGGCAATGAAAAAAGCGCCTTACTCACGGCGCTTCGTACATGGTCAGGAATCACGATTTGATCTCCTTCACATTCCTGCTTTTCTGCTCAGCCTGTACGCGCTTTCTCAACTTCTCCACGAAAGCAACGACCTCACGTTCTGACCACGAGTGAAGGCAAAGGGAGATCAGGTGATTGAAATCAAGATCGATCTCCATTTGCTCGTGGGTCATTCTTCTTCTCGCACAGGCGGCTTGAACTCGATCTTTGTCCCGCGAGCGGTCATGAATGCAATAGCCAGACCGATGACGCTCAGGCCAGCGAACATGCTCGGCGTGATGCCAACAAGGCCAAGAAGATCAAGCCTTTGCTGCTCGGTCAGCGTGAGCCAGAAGCCACCGAAGCTCGCCGCCACATAAGCGATCACAGCAGTGCTGTACTTCCACACGTATTTGATGTCTTCAACGAATGAGACTTTCATTTCAACCTCCGTTTTTGCCGTACCACCAAGCGAGGAAGCCAACGACGACCACGCCAACTATGAAAAAGATCTTGTTGATGAACCCCTTGCCGACTTCCATGTAGAAGTTCGCGGTCAGCTTGGCGACAGCCTTGTCCGCTGCTTTGTCTGCGGCCTTGTCGGCGATCTTGTCGATCTGGGCATCGGTCAGGGGAGTGAAGTTGGAATCGCTCATGCAGACCTCACTCGAATGAATCGAAGTTGCCGCCCACGCCATCGGTCAGCGTCGCGGGGTCGACGGTCCAGTCACCCTCTGGAACTTCAGACACATCGATGATCTTGAAGGGCTTGCCCTCGGGAACATCCTTTAGAGCGATAGCCTCAAGACCGTAGATGTCCACAGCCTCAGGCGCTGGATTGAGGACGGTTACCTCGCCCTCGTCATTGACGTAGATGATGACTTTGCTCATGGATGCCCTATGGGTTAACGGAACACAGAAATGGAAATCACGTCAACATCTACAGCAGTAGGATTGCCGGCGTTCTGAGCTGACGACGAGATTCGGACGGAACTTGTCGTTCTCGCCGTCGCGGCGTCTTCTTGAATCGAGTTGTAGGCAGGCGCGGTGATGCGCCCTCCGGGCACGACCGCGTAATTCGCATCTGCCATGGCGGTCGAAAAGTTCACCGTGTAGTTGCCGGTGCTATTTCTCGTCACGCTGGACACGTTTCCACTGGCCCGAATAGAGCCAGAAGTACCGTCGAAATTCACCCAGGCCCGGCATGGATACAGTGGGGCAGAACCTGCGTTAGGCCCCCATCTGCCTTCTCGGTAGGACAGAATCTCGACCGTGTTCGCAGAGGGCGCACGGATGATGCAGGTATCGCCGTTCTGCGTGGTGATGTTTGCACCCGTCTGGGTTGTAATCGCCGCGCCACTGGTCAACACAAGGGGGCCACTGAATCGAACAAAGATCGTTCGACCGGCAGCAATCGTGAAACCGTTGATGGTGACTGTGCCGGTGATGTTGATGTGGTCGGTATTCGGAGCCGATGTGGTGAGGTTGACCGTGGAGGCCGAGGCAACATCAACACGCACCTGGTTGATGGGCTGCAACGTCTGGACGGTGGTTCCATCAAGCTCCTGAATTGGCCCGGTAGATGCCGTGGTCCGACCGAGAACACGCGCCGTGCTCATCGTCAAACCGGTGGAGGTGATCAGTCCGGAAATCTTCGAGCCGGGCAGGTTCGGGACCGATAGAGGATCAGCCGCCAGAAGCGCATAAGCCACAAGTGACAGGCCGGCGTCCAGCGTCGTGCTGTCGTTGGTCAGGGTTACCGTGGTGATCCCCGCAGCAAACACCGAATTGCTGATCGTGGAATAGACAAGACCCGATGTGTTCGTGGTCCGAACCCGACGATTGATCTGGAGAATCATCGTCTGATCGCCCGGCACGCTGAATGACGTTGCGCTGATGTATGTTGGGGTAAATCCCGACTCCACCCATTCAGACTGACTCACCGAGGCATCGTTGATCCCGGGGATGTCGTCAATCGTGCGCAGCGTGACGCCAAAGGAATTCTTGATGATGAACTTGTACGAAAGTCCACCCGTGAGCCAGATCGAGCCAAGAGTGGGGTAGCCCAGCGAATTCAGGATGATCGGGTTTGACTGCGGCGTGGAACCGGTGTCGTCAGTGAATGTCGCCGCCGGGGTGGACGAGCCAGCCAGATAGATTTCGATCTGGCCACCGGTCAGCGGGTCTCCATTGGCGTCGAACGTCTGACCGTTGCAGACAGGGCTTAGGTACAGGGGCATGGGTGCTCCAAAAGAAAAAGCCCCGCTTTTGAGGGCGTGGCCTTAGAATTTCGGGATGACTTGGGCTCTAGCTGTGGCTCTTAAGCCGCTATTCGCACTGCTGTTCCTTGGCGGGTTCTGCCTAGGAATTCGTTGGATGGTTCACAAGTGGATGCCTGAGGGGCGATTGAAAAACGCCCTGCTCAAGCATCGATGGGGGCCTAAAGACTCACTCTGCCGCTAGGGATGCGGCACCTCCCATGCCGATCATTCGGGCAAGCGCGTTGATGGTCTCCGGCTGAGCACCGCCCGCCAGTTGCAGCAATCGATTTGTTCCGTAGGTAGGGGCGGATTGCATAGGTCCAGACAAAGCCAGCGATCTGGCGGGGCCTCGCAATAGAGGCACGCCAGCCGCCAAAAGACCCATTGGACTGCCTGTTGCAGCATGCCCCATCATTCCAGCCACGCCCGCCGTCACAGGCTCAAAGAAGCTCACGCCGGGCGCTTGTGTGCCGGCTGCGGGGCGGGTAACTTGCGGGAACGACTGATTGAATCGGCCGATGACATCGAGTCCGTCTGATAGCGGTTTTCCTTTGTCGACCAACCTCCCCAACACAGGGGCAGACACGTCACCAGTCGCCTTGTTCAAGGCGCGCTCTACCGTATAGGTCTTGGCAATTTGTTTTCTGGCATTGATCAGCTTGGGGATAAGGTCTGTTCGTCCAGCCGTCACAGCCTCGGCCTCAAGGGACTTCTCAAGCATGTCAGAGAGCTCGCGCGCAGCTTTCGCCTTTGCGAGATCATCTGGTCGCGCTGACCGGTTGTATGCCGTAAACCAGCCTTGAGCCTCATTTCGGGCGACCTTCAAGGCCTCCAAGTCCTGCTTGGCAATTGGTGACAAGCTGGCCACCTCGGCATAAACATCGCCGGATGTCTTTCGTATGCCTTCCAGCGCGCCCTGTGAAATCGGCTGATCATCGGCAATGCCAAGGGCTTTCCTTGCCAGTGCGTTCGTGACTTCCTGGTTGCGTATTGATGCCTCTTGTTTGACAGCGGCCTTTCCGCCGAGGCTTTCAACACGATTGCTCAAGAAGGTGGGTTGCACCTGTGATTGAGGAACCACATACCCGGCTTCTCTACCTTCGGAAAGGGCGGCATCACGCAGTGAGTTGCGAGAAGCTGTTGCCTGTGCATCGGCGGTAGATGTCGCCAGTCGATTGCGCACCGCAGAACCAATCTTGTCGGCGGTAAACTGCGATGCCCCGCCAACTGCCCCACCAATCGCTGCATTCGTCAATTTGCCACGAACAATGTTTCCAGCGGTCTGCTCGCCACCGACCGGTTGCAGTGCGCCCAGTCCAGCCCCGACAGCTGTAGCACCAGCAACCGTGTTGACTCCAGGAATCAACATCGTGGGAACAGTGGTCAGGACATTCGACAGAAATGAAGTGCCCGGAGCCTTCTTCTCCGACTCTTTGTTTTGCGCATAGATGCTCTGCTCTTCAGGGCTAAGGCCACCCAGCATTTGCTTCGCACCGAGATACAGATTGATTGGCCCAGACGCCAAGCCATTTCGATAGGTCTCAAATGTGGACTCTTCCTTGGGCTTGGTGGCGGCCTCAGGGGACGGTGCAGAACTCCGCATGCGGCGGATTTCACCGGCAAACGCACGCGCAGCCTCGACATCGCCGGCCGCGTCAGCCTTCACCAGAGCGGATTGGAGTTGTTCGAGCGTAGCCATTACTTGTACTTGTCAAGAAGAGCGTCGATGTTGGAGCCGCCTGATGGATTGGCGTACTTGCCATGGATCGACTTGATGGTCTTGATGGCAGCCTTCTTCTGCGATGCAGGCACGGTTGGATCGCCGATGCGGCCAGCCATCTGGCGATAAAGCATTACGTCTTTATCAGACTGAGGTCCTTCCATGCGAGGTTGGGCCATCATCAATGCGCCCTCAAGCGCTTGGAGCTGGGCCACTGCGTCGCCAGATTCAAACGACCCGCCGAATGCTCGCGCACCAGCATCGACTGCCGCGCCAAGATAGCTGCCCGTAGCCGTGTCAATCAGCTTCTCAGCCTCATCAAGGATGTTGATCGCGTTGTTGGCCTGCGTCTCGCGCTTGCCTGGTACGGTCGTCATGACGGGTGTCACGGGGCCTTTCGTGGAGACTTCTTTCGGAAGACCGACCCACTCACCATTGACACCCTGCTTCCACTCGACCTTGCCAATGGCATCCTTGTCGATCTGGTTTTTCTCTCGTGCGCGTGCATCGGTCATGTTCTGATCGCGCCGGGTCGTCGCGTTGCTCGCGATGCTGTCAGGCGTTTGCATCTTCTGGACAGGAGCGCCGCCCACGTTCTGACCGAAGGTCGGGCTGTTCGGGTTGGTATCCCGGAACATGATCTGTTGACCACTGTCGATCTGCGTTGCTTTCGGAGCAAAAAACTCAAGCATCTTGTCGGGTGCCATTTGAGCGGCCACCCCATCCCGCAGACGCTGCCGAAGCTGGTTCGGATCGTCGGGCATGTTGGCAAGAGATGCCTGATACAGCGCAGCCGGGATGACCCCTGCCGCCACGAGTTCCTGTCCCGTCTGCATGACAAGATCCTTGCTCAGGTCTTGACGCTGCGAAAGTGCACCAATCGTCTTTTTGAAAGTGTCATAGCGCTCGGTCGCCAGCTTTTGGCGTGATGAATCAATCTCAAGATCAGACTTTTGATTGGCTCGACGATCAGTGCCCAGCTTGGTCGCCTCGTCCATGAAGCCTCCTTGCAAGAGCGCAGATTCCCGCGCCTCAGGCGAGTCATACTGACCACTAAGCAAAGAAGCAAGTTTGTTCTTCCGCTCCACGCCAGACCGGTATTCATCCATCTTCAACTGATTCAGTTGATTGGCCTGTTGCGCACCTTGCACCTGAAGCAGGCGGGCAAGGTTGTTGACCGGGCTTTCGATCTGAGGCTGACGAGCGCCGAGAATGATGCTGGGATCGAGTTGTGCCATATCAGCTACCCATTCCTTGATTGCCCGTGTACCAGCTTGAGGCGCCAGAGCTTGCCGGATTGCGGATAAGGTTCATCAACTGGTTCTGCTGATAGATGTCAACGGCCTGACCGATGCCGTTGTTGATGGCGTTGGCCTGACCGATATACCCTGCAGCCTGCGAGTTCCCGAGCGATCCAAGAGCATTCGCGTTGTTTTGTGCGAACTGCCCGGCACTGTTGCTCATCTGGTTGGTCGCGCCCTGCCCAGAGTTCACCAAGCCGGCGAGCTTGTTATAGGTGTTGTTCTGGTCATTGGTGTATCGGCTGTATGCGTTGCCGTACTCCTGCGAGGCGAGGCCTTGGCCGTATTTCTGGATGGCCTTCAAAGCGGCCCCGGAGAGAAGACCACCACGCGCAGCCGCTGAGCCTTCAACACCGCGCATGCCCTCATCCATGCGGAACTGATAGCCCGGATCGGCTTCGAAGTCCTCCATGGAAAAGTTCTTCATCAGCGAGCCGAAGTCGCCGGATTGCTCTTGCGGGCTTGCCGCATATTGGGCCTTTGCCTGCTGCAAAGCCTGATCCTTCAGCCTCTTTTCCGCAGCAGCCACATCCCCAGCCGCCCATGCGGGCATGTTGTCGAACGTGTACCCGCTGGATTGAGCTTCGCGTGCGCTCGCCTGTTGGCGCAGGTCTCTGTAAATCTGGTCATAGACATCGGTGTCGTATCCACGATCCAGCCCCATCAACTGAAGAAGGCGATTGTTGGCAAGTACGCCGGATTCTTGGAAAGGCGCTTGCAGGTCTTGCTGGCGCTGTGACGTGGCAAGGTTGGTGGCGTTCGTTCGATTGGCCGCGTCCCTCTGAGAATCGGCAGCGTTGTCTGCCGCATCGGCAGAAATGAGCGCGCCGCCGACCGTGCCAATCGCGGCCACCGCGCCCGCTGATAGTCCGAAAGCCATAGTCAGTTCTCCAGTTTCTCGCGCTCACGCTGAGCGATCAATTGAGGGTTGTCTTTGCCGCCGAGCAGTTCGGAGGCTTTGGAATGCGTGAAGACCTCCACCAACCTATCGGTGTCGGTCTCGTTGTCAGGATTCGGGAGGAAGTTCGTCCACACCGACTCTTCCAATGCAAGGGCGGCGTTCTTCGCTCCGGGCTTCACCGTCACGGTGCAAGGCGCCTCAAGCGTCACAGTCCCCTCATCCGTCACCCTTGCCGCCCGGAGGTGCCCACATCGGGACCATCGCCAGCGTGAACGCGTCCTTGTGATAGGCAACGTTCGTGTTGTACGAAGTCGATGCAGCGCCCACGATGACGTAGGGCTGGCCGGTGGTCGGAGAAGCGGTGACGTTCTGGAACTGACCAGATGGCACGATGGCCGGGCTGATCGGGATCGAGGTAGCACCTTGAGCCACATCGGCAGTAACCACGAAGTTCATCAGGGCACCAGTAGAGGTGCGCGACTGAGGGTTGACTGCGTACACGCCGGGGAGCGTGATCACAGTGCCCTTGGTCAGCGTACCAGCCGCCACAGCAACAACCGTGATGGTCGAGCCGGTCTGGTTCGCGCCGCTGATGTTCGTTGCCGTGGCCGCACCGTTGGTGTGGATGTCAACGTTCTGATCCATGCCGGTGATGAAGCCGAACGAGTCAGACAGCATGCCCGAGTTGAACTGCTCGGTGATCTTGGACGGGTTGTTGAAGTACCCGCCAAAACCTTGCACCAGTGCAGCGTTCAGAGCGGGGTTAGCGATCATGGCGCGGCGACGGTCGCGGGGTGCGGCCATTTCGTCCAGACGCTGACCCAGCTGAGTCATTGCGGCAATCGCGTTCGCAGCAGAGGTCGGAAGAGCGCCCGTGCCGTTCAGGGTGTTGAAAACCGAGTAATGCGCGGTTTGCAGGCCCTGACGGTCGATCTCGTTGGCCACCGTTGCAACAGCGGCGGTGATCTTGTCTTCCAGCTTCGTGAGCGACAGGGTGCGCTCATTGGCGGTGAAGTTCAGATCAGTACCACCTTGCGACAGCACCAGCGGGACGGTCGTTTCCACAGTTGCCTGAGGAACAGCAACACGACCAGCGCGGTAGGTGTACCGAGGCGGGCGCTTGATGTTGATGGTGTTGCCCGGAGCGTAGCCACGGGACATGTTGGAGGTGAACTCCTGCTCCCAATCACGGTTCACGTTCTTGGAGAACGAGAGCATGTTCTTGAGGATCGCCAGCGATTCTTTCGCGACGATGCTGCAAGTGACCAGAGTATTGGTCATGTCGATTCCTTTCGGCGCTTCTCAGCGTTAGAAAGTTGATGAAGGTGGCCCGACGTCTCTCGACGGTGAGGCCGTACTTGGTTACCGTGCCCAGTGAGGCTTCTGCTTCAGTCGTGCCTGGTAGTACTCCTCTGCACTCATGTTTTGCAGCGACTTCACGGGGCTTGCTCCACCGCCAACCGGATCGATAGGAGCCGGGGTCTTTGGCGGTTTCGCGGTGGTGGAAAGCCGGGTTTCCAGCTTGCCGATCTCAGCAGCCTGTCGGGCTGGGCTCAGGGCGGTGATGCGGTCCACTTCTGCGGGATTTGCGGCCATATACACCATGAGCTTTGCAGCCACATCCGAATCAGTGATCGCTTGCGCAATCGCTGGTGTCAGTGGCAGAGACTCGAAGTCATCACGATCAAACCCCGGGGCTTTCTCGGCCTCGGCATAGATCTTTTCTGTCTTCTGGTGCATGGAGCGCAATTGCTCCTGCTGCTTTTCCTGCTTGACGGTCTTGTCTCGCTGCTCCAACTTCCAGTCCGTCAGCGATTCGATGTAGTCAGCATCAGACGCGAATTGATCGCGCTGAGGACGTCCATCTCCTTGCGGTTGGGTCGGCTGCTGGTACTGCGCTGCTCGGTTCAACCGCTCGGTCGCTTCTCGCAATGCCCTGCGCTCGGCCTTGGCGGCTGCCTTGGCTGATGCACGTTCGATCCGATCCTGCAACTCTTCTTCAGAGTAGGTTTTCGGCTCGTTCGGAGGCTGTCTTTCAGTGCCATCGGTCTCCGCGCCCGTGGCATCAGTTCCTGCGTTGGTCTGCGCAGGTGCAGTTGGTTGAACTTCGCTACTCGCGGGCGTGTCTTGCCCTGCCAACAGTTCGTCAGGCATGGTTTACCTTCGTTAAAGGAGGGTCTAGGACCCGTACCGAATGCGCTTCGGCGTGCGGCCTTACGGCGTGATCACAGGACGTAGAGCAATGCCTCGGCTATTGCTTCTTCTTCCTCGTCGTCTTCCTGCTCCTGGCGCAGTTGCTGCACCAGTCTTTCAAGCGCCTGTGTGTAGGCCGCTCGATATGGCAAGTTCTCCTGCTCCAGAGCCCGGCGCAGTTCATTCCTCGCTTGGGCTTTGGGCTTTTCAATGACTCTCGGCGCTTCGGCCTTGATGACCTCAGCCACAGGCTCAGGAACATTCCTTAGAGCCTCTTCCATTTCTCTCTGACGCCGCAGCATCCAGAGAAACCCTGCGGATAGCGTTTCTGGCTCGTTCGCTACGCCAGTGATGATCGAGCCTTGCCCAACCAATGCCCCCGACGTGTCGTGCGTAACCGCTGGACCAGTTCTCGCCGCAGACCCATTGATCTGCGACCCAGACCCGACAAGTACACCCGTCGTTGCATGGCTCACAGGACCAGCGACACGAGCCGCAGAGCCTGCTATTGCAGACCCCTGCCCCGTCAGTGCGCCGGACGAAGAAAACGCCCGGAATCGCGCTGCAGTATCCCCGGTGTACCAGTTGTCCATCGCCAACACCAGATCGGTGGTGGTACTGGCAATGGTCTGAGAAGAACTGCTCGATGCCGCGACTGCGCGCACCCATGTGGCAGTCGATGTGTTGTCAATCCCGTCAACGAATGCGACAAAGAATGCCGCGCCCTCTGCGATGTAAGAACCATACGACGGTGTGATCGTCTGGCTGCCTGTCGCCGAAACCTGCGCCGTCGCCACCACAACAGGCGCAGCACCTCCAGACGGCGTGATGGTGAACGAACTCGAAAAGCTGCTCGATACGGTGAACGCATCGAACTGCCCGCGCAGGAGAACAACAACACCCTGCGCACCGCTCGGAACCGTGATTGCCAGTGCGCCCGGTGACGCACTGCCAATGTTGAGCGTAACTACGCTGAGTACGCTGGGCATTTAGCCCCCTGTTACGCCGATAGCGCGGTGTAGGTCAGACTGGAGCAGGACACCGTATCGCCAGCGGCCACCGTCAGGCCGTTGGTCATGTTGATGTCCGAACCGGATGCGGCCACAGCGCAATGAACACACACCGTGCCGCCCGACGTTTGAAGGGTCGCAGTCGCCACTGGGGAGGCATTGCCCGCCGCGTTCGTGTCAGAAGTGATCGCGTTGGCCGTCGCAGTGCCGGACGAAGCAGCGCCGAATGGAGTTGCGCTCATCACGAGGGTGGCGACGACGGTGCCAGGCGAGCCAACAGTGCCGGTCAGACGAAAAGCCAGTCGCGGAGATGCGCCAAGCTGTCCGACAACATAGTCGGTCGCGCCGTTGCGAATTGCGGTGGTGTGGGTCACTGCCATGATCAGTCCTCTTTCTTCTCGGCCTCATCAGCCATCACTGCGCCGAGAGCTTCGGCCTGTTCTTTCGTCGCAGCGCCGACAACTTCATAGTTCTCGACCGCTCCTGTTGCCTTGCGGATGATCTGCACAGACATGCGCAGCTCTCCGACCTGTCCGGTTAGATCAGCCATTCATAGCTCCTGACTCGATGACGATGGTTCGCCCGTTGCTCAACGTCGCACGCTTGGGCGCGGTCTGAGCGCGGACAATCGCGTCCTGCATTTGAGAGATGGCTTGGACGGTGAGGTTTGTGCTTTCTTGCAGGGCCTGCATAACCTGCTCGTTCTGCCCGGCCAGCTGCTGCACCATCCCCGCGAGCTCCTGAAGTGCGGCCATTTCCTGCGCCTCCGCTTCGGCTTCTGCAGCCTCTCGTTCTGGATTGGCCTCGGGTTGCTGTGCAGGCTGCGGGAACGCGGCTTGCACCTCACTGATGGCCTGTTGTTTGTCAGAATCAAGTTGCTTCTGAGCACGCAGGACGTAGTTCTCCGTCTCGGCCTTGATGCGCTTGGATTCCTCCATTTGCGCCTTCAGTTCGGCCTGACGTTGCTTGTCCTGCGTCTGGGAAAGCTCCTGCTCCATGCCTTGGATCGCTTGATCCAGCTGCTGAAGCTGCTGCTCCATCTGCTGCATAGCGGCTTGGGCTTGAGGCGGAATCTGTTCGTTGCCCTTCTCGTCAATGAGCGGCGCAATCGTCGGAAGCTTCTTCATCCGATCAGCCAATTCCTCAGCCATCGGGAAGTCGTAGGTCCTCATGACGATGTCCCCAGCCACATCCATGAGCGGCGGGTACTTCGAGGCCAGTTCGGTCATCGCCGCAGACGCTTCCTGGCGCTGGGTCGCATAGCTCGGGCCGGTGTCGATCACCACGTCATAACGTCCAACGCCCGGATTGAAAATCTTCTCAACCGATGCATTTGTCTCTGCGTAGGCCTGCGGCATGTCTGGGTTCAACATGGCCGATTCCTGCTTGCCATCCAGACCAAGGATGCGAACAACGCGCTGCTGCTCGTAAACCTTCGGGATCAGGTCAAGAATCACCTTTGCCTCGTACTTCAAAGCACGGGCCAGGTTGTCCGGAAAGTGGAAAGTCGCGATCTCGCCCTGTTGCTTCAGGCGCTGGATACCAACGCCCGAAGCAGCTTCGGACTTGATGCCGAAATTCGCGCTCTGCTGACCCGAAGCCGCTCGCATCTGCTCGGTCGCCAGCTGCAGCATCTGGACCTGAGCGACAGGCATTGATGCCGTTGGCTGGCGCTCAGGCTTCGGGATGGGGTTTCCTTCATCGTCAACGTGGTTCCAAGGGAGATAAGACCTGTTTTCAAGGTTTGCCGCGCCCCAGATGTCCTCAAACCCTTCAATTGCGTCATTCGCCGCAAGGTAAGGAACCTTGTTCTGCAAAGCCAGTGTTTCAACAGCAGCGGAAAAGCTGTAATTCAGCATCCGCGCCGGGTCTTTGAGGTCACGAACAATCCCCTTTCGGATGATGTCGCCATTGACGTTCACCTCTTTGCCCAGCACCGTGATGATCGGGAAATATTGGCCCGGCCAATCCCGCTCATCCACCGGCTCAGTCTCACCACCGAGCAGCTTGCACCACTTCCACTGCTTGCGCTTCGTGGATCGCTCGTACACAACCCCGACAACAGGAACGCCGTCGTTCAGAATCGCTCCATCCTTGGCCTCAAAGCCTTCGGGGAACTCGCTCTTGAGGACTGATGTTCCGTCTTCGAGCAGGTAGAGCGTGTCATCTACGTACTCACACCAGAAGTACTCAGCTCGTCGGACCTTGTCACCCTTCACCCAGCCTCTGGGGTCTTCCACCCAGCTCAAAGGATCGACGTCAGGGTGATCTTCGCGGGCTCTTTCCTTGGAGATGTCCTCAAAGACAAACCCCCAATTCGCATCCGAGCGGTCGGGCTCTTTCGCATCAGGGTCCACGTAAACCAGAAGCGGGTTCATCAATGGCTTGATGCGGATGACCTGGTTGAACGAGTTGTAATCCTCGTACTCGGTCACTACACGCCAGTAGCCCTCTCCTTGGTGACGATTCCGTTGATCTTGCAGAACAGCGCCAGCACCTGATGGGCGAACTCGTGCATCTCGCTGTCGCCTGCGTGCTCTTCCAAAAGCAGCGCGTCGATCTCGTAGTCGCTGAGCGGCTTTCCCACTGCCGGAGGGGGTGGGGCGGCTGGATTCCCGGCTAGATAGGCATCAAGCACGTCCATGGCGTCCATGTCAGCTTGTGACCAACCATGATCTGAGACAAACGAACCGAGGGAATCACTGGCGTTCCTTAGAACCTGTGCCGGCACCAAGACAAAGCCATCGGGTATGCCAATCTCCCCCTGCGCATCCAGAGCAGGGGCGGCCTCAAGGGCTTGGGCGCATTGGCGGAGAACATCGGCGGCAAGCTCTATGGACACCTGGTCAGCATCCGTGCAGCCGGAGGTCGATTCGAGGCTTTCGGCACGCTGCCGGGCCTGCGCTGCGATATAGGTGTTCGTGGTCATGGCTGGGGTTCCTCGCTGCTCAGGCCTAGGGCCTCTATCACTTCAGGCCCAACCGGGTAGTAGGTCACTTCGTCATGAACGAAAGTCACCGTCGACGCATACGAGGCTTTGCGAGTGCCGACCAGCGCGTGGTCGTCTCGACCGGCGCAGGTGAATACGTCCCCCCGGTAGCTGCGGTCCTGCTCCTTCACGATCTCTACCGTGTCGGAAAGAAAGCCACCCACAGTGCGATTCCAAGGCTTGAACTCCACGTAGAAGAAGTCGCCTTTTGCTGGGATGAATTTGCTCATTCCCCGCCTCCCTTCCCACTGGCGCGGGCTGCGTCTGGTTCGTTGCATGCGCGCTTGGTGCAGAACCTTGTGCTACTGCAGTTCGGGCAATCCGCTGGGCTCCTGTCCTGCGCCACCTGCTCGGGCTGCGGCCCAAGGTAAAGCGGCTCAGATGTGAGGTAGGGAGTTCCGTTCGGAGCATCCTCATACCAGTGACCAATTTCTGGCTCGTTGGGATCGCTTATGCGATACGCCACCGGCTTCTGTTCCAGCGGCTGTGTGGCGACGTTGCGAGCGGCGAACTCGTAGACAAAATCAGCGAGGTCATTGGCAGACTGCGGGTGCTTGAGCCACTCCCACTCTTCTGAGGTGATTTCTGCACGGCGCTCACCCCGCTTCTTCAGATCGGCAAGCTCGGCCAACAACACCCGATTGACGGCCATCAACTCCGTCTCACGGGCTTCCGCGTCACGACGCCCGGATTTGTCGTCGCAGGCTTCGCAGTACAGCGGCTCGCCGGTTTCGGCGGAGGTCAGAAGCAGCGAGGCCGGGTGCCCGCATGGCTGGGGCTGTGCGGCGAGGGCGGCGCGAGCGTCGTCCATCACTTTGATGAATTTGACGTCCAACAGCCAGCCCGCAGCAATACAGGCGGCGTACAGTGCTCGCAGTGCCTCCCGCTCCCCCACACCGCTGGCTGGAGAATGGGCGGCGCGCAGCACATAGTTCAGGGCGTTGCGGAGAGCGTTGTCTTGAAACCAGTTCTCTGTGCCCATGATGGCGCGGGCCTGCTGGAAAACAGGGTCTTCCATGGCAGACTCGACATTCAGCCACCTCGGCGCTTCGGCCTGCACGGGATTGCTGGCCTCGGCAGGAATCGTCGTGAGGATGTGGTTGATGTGCCTGTCGCATTCAACGAGCGCTTCCATGGTTTGCTCCAAGGCTTTGGCGAACTCATCCCAGTAGGTCTGCAGGATGCCGCGCCCCATGCCATCATCGAAATCAAACTCTTCCGACTCGGCGTCTATGCGATTGCCACCTGATCTGGCCCGAACTCGCCGAGCCCAAAGCAGAGACGGGGGTGTGAGCCATGGCCCACCAAGCCGTCACCACGCTCGAAGAGCTTGACGCGCTGGAGCCGACCGCGCTCGTCGCTGGCTACCTCGCCGGCTTCTACAACCAGCCGGACTACGCGCAACGAGACCGTGCGTACTGGCACGGCTTCCTCAATGGTCAGGTGGACAAGGGTCACCTCAAGGCCAGCCCTGCGCAACAGCAGATCGCGCGTCTGTACGTCGCGCGGTGTCGCGCAAACCAGATCATCAACCAGATCCGGCAGAACCGCCCGAGTGCACGCATTCTCCCTGTCGATGATCATGCGGATGTCGAGACCGCCAAGATTCTGGGCGGCATGCTGCGTGCTATTCAGGCCGAGTCGTCTGCTGACACTGCGCACGATACAGGTGCAGAACACGCAATTTACGGCGGTGACCGGCACATGAGGCCTGATTACTGTCCGGTCGGCGGCGAACCATGCCAGTCGATGTGCGCCACGCCATGCAGCACCGTGCGCAAGCGCCTCACCAACGACCAGCGCCGAAAACTACTTGAAGCCGCCGACCACCTCGAAGGTGACGGACATTTCATGGATGCGTCCGATGCGGATTGGGCCGCTTGTTGGCTTCGCAAGACCGTGGAGGATCACCCATGACCCGCGTCCGCGATCTACAACCCGGGCAGCAATTTGTGCTCAAGCGATCCGGCGACCGATACGAATTCATCGGACACAAACGCGACACGCCGGGCGGTACGCAGTACGTGGTGCTTCGTTCAGGTTTCGCCCGACCGACCACTTTGCACCATTCGTGCCACATCATCATCAAGGAGACCGGCAATGGCTGAATGGCATTCGACACGCAATGGCTCGGTGCTCGTAGACGAAGACGGGAAGATCGTCGGCGAGACGCGGCACAACCTGGCGAACGGCGAGCACATCAATGTCGCCACGGGCGAGCGATACATCTCCGAACGACATGCGCGGCAGGCGGCGGAGAAATCGACGACCACCAAGGAGCACTCATGAATCCATCTAGTGAACGAGAGGCGCAGAAGGTGCCACTTAAATTCGACTACTTAGCCGAGTTCTACAAGGTCGACACGGTATCGGAATTGATCGCGGCGCAGGCTCACCACGTTCAGAAGCTGCAGATGACCTTGCGCGAGCGCGGCCTGCTGTTGCCAGCCATCACTCGCGTTCGGGAGGGCTGACCATGGACGACATTCAAGACCTGATTGCTCGTTGCACGCGCTACGCCAACGACGAAGACGAGGACGGCTGCCCAATACTTGCGGAAACGTTGCGCCGATGCGCCGCCGCCCTATCCACCCAACCCCGCCCCATTGAGGAAGAGCGCCGGCACTTCGAGGCTGATGCCGCGCCCTACGGATTTGACCTAACCCGCGACAACAACACGACAGGTGAACCGTGGTGCGACTACAGAGACCACGACACCGGCCATCGCTGGGCAGGCTGGCTTGCCTCTCGTGCACCGCATCAAGTTCCGTCCACCCAACCCCAGCAGGCAGGGTGGATGCCTATTGAGACGGCGCCGAAGGATGGGACACATCTCCTGCTAATGAGCCGAAAGGGCCGCATTGCTGACGGATGCTGGGTTGATGCAAATGGCCGTCACGGGTTCTGGGCGTGGTCCTTAGTGCTGCAAGAGCCCACCCACTGGATGCCTTTGCCTCTTCCTCCAGTGCCTGGACAAGAAGGGGTGGCGAATGCCGATCAAACCTGAAAACCGAGCCCGCTACCCGAAGGACTGGAAGGCCATCGTCGAGCAGGTGCGCGAGCGCAGCGGCGACAAGTGCGAGGGCTCACCGGACTTCCCCGACTGCCGTGCTCCGAACGGCCAGCCGCACCCGGAGACCGGCTCCAAGGTCGTTCTGACAACCGCGCATCTTGACCATGTGCCGGAGAACTGCGACCCGTCGAACCTGCGGCACTGGTGCCAGCGATGCCACCTCAACTACGACGCCGAGCACCACGCTCGTACCGCCTACGCAACCCGCATGGCGGCTGCGAACACGCACGACATGTTCGCCCCCATTCATTCCCTGGAAGGAAATCAGCCGTGAGCCTCGCATATGAAGCAATGGTGTTCGCCCGCCAAGTCCACGCCAACCAGCGCCGAAAGTACACCGGCAACCCATACGCAGACCATTTGGCCGAAGTCGCCGGCATCGTTGCTACGGTCGCACCAGATCCGGTCTCCATCGCCGCGGCATGGCTCCATGACTGCGTCGAGGACCAAGGCGTGGCCTTGTCCGACCTTGAGCAGAGGTTCGGCTTCGCAGTCGCGGTCGGCGTCTCTGGGCTGTCCGACATCGAGACTGGCAACCGCGCGGAGCGCAAAGCAAAGTCGCGCGAACGCCTATCGCTGTGTGCCGGCTGGATTCAGACCATCAAGTGCGCCGACATGATCAGCAACACAAGCAGCATCATCCAGCACGATCCGACGTTCGCGGTCGTGTACCTCGAGGAGAAGCGCCTGCTGTTGGACGTGCTCACGAAGGCGGACCCGAGATTGCTCGCTATGGCGCGTGCTGCTGCCAGTTTGGGAGAGAAGATGTGAGCGCGACAATCTTTGTTCTCTTGCTCTGCACCGGTAGCGGCTCGTATGGGCAGTTCTGCATCACCCGCGAGTACCGCGCACTGAACGACTGCAAAGCCTTTCTTGCATCCGCCGAATCGCTGACCGACAACAGGTCTGGCATGAAATCCATGCGTGGGGTTTGCGTGCCCGAACAGAGGAGCAACCCATGAACCTCTCAAAACGCCGCCGCAAGTATCCGGACAAGAGAGATCCGAACCGCTGGCCTGATCAGGAGGACATCCAATGAATGACAAACTTTCTTTTATCGACCCGCCATCTGGCGAGGTGATGAGCGTCGCTACGTATATCAAGGGCGCTCTTGGTCTGGTCGCAGACGAAGGCACGGGCATTGACACTGGCGGCGGTTTTTCCCAGCGTGACATGTGGGTAAAGATCGACGGCAAAGAGTTCATGATCACCGTCAGCGAGGCCGGAGGGTCGAAAAATGAATGACGAAATTTTGACCATCGACGACATTGCGGCCATGTACAAGGTCAGCCGGGAACGTGCTCGAGATACCATCGTCAAACAGCCCGGTTTCCCAGACATTGCGCCCGGGTCAACGTGGCGATTGCCGCGCTGGGTGGCGACAGAAGTCCGCGCTTTCGTTCGGAGACGGTCCCCGCAAAATTCCCCCAGAGCCCGGGAAGCCGCATAAACACTCGTTGTCTTTGCAGACCCCGGGCACCATCCGCCCAAGCCGTGCCGCCCACCGCACGGCTTTTTTGCTGGCGATCAGGCGGGCGCGGTTCCTACAAGGCCGTCTGCCACCTTGGGATAGCGCAGGCGCAGACCGAGCTCGCGCTTCATCCGCACGTTGTGAATCCGACGTGATTCGCTCATGAAGCTCAGCAATACCAATGGCAGTTGGTCACCCGCAGCATCGCGCGCCACGCGGGGTGGGCGCGGCATTCCGTACAGATCGGCGGCCAGATCAAAGTAGTCGCCCATCTTGAGCTCCGTGTCGTCCACCACGTTCACGTTGCGCTGCGGGCGCCCACGCCAGAGCGCGAGCACGCAGGCCCGCGCGAGGTCGTCGGCATGGATATGGTTCGTGTAGACGTCGTCTTCCGCACGCAGCACCGGCGTGCCACGCAGCAGCCGCTCGCGCGGCGTACCGCCTGTCCGGTCGGGCGCGTAGATCCCTGGAACGCGCAGCACCGTGGTGCGCACGCCCGTGGCGCGGCCCAGCCAATGCACAGCGGCTTCCGCGTCCACCCGGCGCCAGGCGCGGGGCGTTGTCGGGTTCGCGGGGGTGCCCTCGTCGATCCAGCGGCCGCCGGCGTCGCCGTACACGCCCGTGGTGGACCCGTAGACCACCGAGGCAGGCAGTGAGCGCTGCGCCAGGGCGCGCGTGAGCGCCCGCGTGCGCGGGTCCAGGCGCCAGTCGACCAGTTCACCGGACGGCGGCGGGGCGAGGTGCAGCACGCGCGTGGCCAGCCCGGACAGCCGCCGCAGGCTGCGCGGGTCGTCCAGGTTGCCCAGGAGCGGCGTGATGCCCTGCGCCCGCAAGGCGGGGCCGCGCTCGGCGCTGGACGTGAGGGCCAGCAGGCGCACGCGCTGCGCGCCGCTCAGAACGCGCGCCGCGCGCTGACCCACGTCGCCACAGCCCACGATGAGAACCCGCTCACGCCGGAAGCGTGCGGGCAAAGCGCCAAGGAGACCCATGCGAAATCCGGATTTGAGACAATGCCGGGTTGCCACACAGGGACGTTCCCCTGTCGGCCATCCCGTCCAACAAGTGCCAGTATGACATTCACCATCTCCGTCGAGCCCAGTGGGCGCACCTTCACCGCCGAGCCCGAAGAGTCCATGCTCGCCGCCGGCATCCGACAGGGCATCGGCCTGCCCTATGGCTGCAAGGACGGCGCCTGCGGATCCTGCAAATGCAAGCTGGTCTCGGGCACCGTGAAGCACGGGCCCCACCAGCCCAAGGCACTGAGCGCCGACGAGGAAGCCGCCGGCTTCGTGCTCACCTGCTGCGGCGTGGCCCAGACCGATGTGGTGATCGAGTCGCGCCAGGTCACCGAGGCCGGTGCCTTCCCGATCAAGAAGATGCCGGTGCGGGTAAGCACGATGGAGCGCGCCTCGCACGACGTGGTCGTGCTGCGCCTGCAACTGCCTGCGAGCGACGCCTTTCAGTACCACGCAGGCCAGTACGTCGAATTCCTGTTGCGAGACGGTGACCGCCGCAGCTATTCCATGGCCAACGCACCGCACACGCAGGCCACGGCGCCTGCGCTGGAGCTGCACCTGCGCCACATGCCCGGCGGCAAGTTCACCGATCACGTGTTCGGTACCATGAAGGAAAAGGACATCCTGCGCATCGAAGGGCCGTACGGCAGCTTCTTCCTGCGCGAAGACAGCGACAAGCCCATCGTGTTCCTCGCCTCGGGCACCGGCTTCGCACCGATCAAGGCCGTCATCGAGCACATGCAGTTCAAGGGCATCACGCGGCCGGCCACGCTGTACTGGGGCGGCCGACGCCCGGCCGACCTGTACCAGAGCGCCTGGCTCGAAGCACGCCTGGCCGAGATGCCAAACCTGCGCTACGTACCCGTGATTTCCCATGCGTTGCCCGAAGACGCCTGGAGCGGTCGCACAGGCTTCGTGCACCAGGCCGTGCTGGAGGACTTCCCGGACCTCTCCGGCCACGAGGTGTACGCCTGCGGTGCGCCCATCGTGGTCGAATCGGCCCAGCGCGACTACGTGGAGAAGGCCGGCCTGCCGGCAGAAGCCTTCTTCGCCGACTCATTCACCAGTGCCGCCGACAAAATCTGACCCCCGTCACTTGCTCTCTTCGTGTAGCCGCATACCCCTCAAGGGGGTAGCACCTGCGGCCCGGCAAAGCCGGTTCCCTGGTGCTTCTGACTGTGATCCTTTTCATCCACAGGAGACAACCATGCTGAACCGCCGCACCCTGATCACCCGGTCCACACTGGCCGCCGCCGCGCTGTCCGCGCCCCTGCTCGGCCGCGCACAGGCCTCCAGCACCACGCGCATCGTGGTGCCGTTCGCAGCGGGTGGTCCCATCGACGTGACGGCCCGCATCCTGGCCGAAGCGGTCAAGGGGACGCTCGGCACGGTGATCGTGGAAAACCGGCCAGGTGCGGGCGGCAACATCGGCATGACCGCGGTGGCCAAGGCCCCGGCCGACGGCCTCACGCTGGGCATCGCCACCACGGCGTCGCACGGCATCAACCCCTGGCTGTTCAAGCAACTGCCGTACGACCCGGCCAAGGACTTCGCGGCCATCACGCAGATGCTGAGCGTGCCCAACGTGCTGGTGATGAACGCCGACACCGCCGCGCGCCTGAAGATCAACACCGTGGCAGACCTCATCGCCTACGGCAAGGCCAACCCGGGCAAGCTCAACTACGGCTCGGGCGGCAATGGGAGCGCTGGCCATCTGGCGGGCGAACTCCTGAAGAACCAGGCCGGCATCTACGCAGTGCACATTCCCTACAACGGCGGCAACCCGGCGCAACTCGGCCTGCTGTCCGGTCAGGTGGACTTCAACATCGACAACCTCGCCACCGCCGCGACCAATATCCGCTCGGGCAAGCTCAAGGCGCTGGCGGTCACCACCGCGCAGCGCAGCAGCGTGATGCCCGACGTGCCGACCCTGGCGTCCACCCTGCCCGGCTTCGAAATCGACACCTGGTGGGGCCTGATCGCGCCCGCCGGCACGCCTGCCGACACCGTGCGCAAGCTCAACGCCGCCTTCAACGCCGCGCTGAACTCCCCCGAGGTCAAGACGCGCTTCGCCCAGCTGCTGGCCGAACCCGCGCCCAGCACACCCGAACAGTTCGACGACTTCATGAAACGCGAACGCTCGAAGTACCAGCGAATGGTCAAACTCAGCGGCGCTCAGGTGGACTGAGAAAAAAGCCACCGTCGCACGAGCGAGGTGGCTTGTCCAGAGATACCGCGGAACCGGCCCCGCCGGACCGCAGGTATCGCCCCTTCGAGGGGGTGGCGCGAAGCGCGGCGGGGGTGCCTCTCTACTTCCTTGCCGCCACGGCCTTCTCGGCTTTGTTCACGAGGTCCGCGCCAATCTGGGTCTTCCACTTGTCGTACACGGGGCGCGTCACCTTGACGAACTCGGCGCGCTGCTCCGCCGTCAGCTCGGTCACGGTCACGCCCATGTCGGTGAGTTGTTTCACCAGCGGCTTGCCGGGCTCCACCAGGCCCTTGCGGGCCAGTGCCTTGCCTTCCTTGCCGGCGTCGATGGCGGCCTGCTTGACGATGACACGGTCGGCCTCGGTCCAGCTGGCCCACACGTCCTTGTTCACCACGAAGATCAGCGGATCGGCCACGTAGCCCCACAGCGTGAGGTGCTTCTGTTCCACCGACGGCAGCTTGGCGGCGAGGAACACCGACAGCGGGTTCTCCTGGCCGTCCACGGCGCGGCTGGCCATGGCGGGCTGTGCATCGGCCCAGCTCATCTGCGTGGGATTCGCGCCCAGCGCGGTAAACGTGTCGAGGAACAGCGGCGAGCCCACCACGCGGATCTTCAGGCCCTTCAGGTCGGCCGGGGTCTTGATGGCGTGCTTGGAGTTCGAAATCTCGCGGTAGCCGTTCTCGCCCCAGGCCAGCGGCACGGCGCCGGCGCGCTCGATGTCCTTGAACAGTTGCGCGCCCACTTCACCCGAGGTCAGCGCGTCGATGGCGGCGAAGTCGGGCATCAGGAAAGGCATGGAGAACAGGTTGAGCTGGCGCACCTGGGGCGACCAGTTGATGGTCGAACCCACGGCGAGGTCGATCACACCCTGACGCAGCGCGCTGAACTCGCGCGTCTGGTCGCCCTGGATCAGTGACACGCCCGGGTACAGCTTGAAGTTGATGCGGCCCTGCGTGCGCTCGCGCACCAGGTTCGCCCAGATCTCGCCGCTCTTGCCCCAGGGGAAAGCCGTGCCCAGCACGAGCGACATGCGGTACTCGGCCTTGTACGCGGCAGTGCTCTGCGCGAAACCGTGGGTGGTGACGGCCAGTGCGGCGGCCGTGAGCGCGGTGGTGAGGAAGGTGCGAAGTTTCATGCGTTTGTCTCCTTGGTTGAAATCGAAAGCTCAGTAGCCCAGCCTGGCGGGCAGCCAGAGCGCCAGTTGCGGGAAGGCGATCACCAGCACCATGACCACGAACATGGCCAGGAGCATGGGACCGACCCATCGGATGGTGGACTCCATGCGCACACCGGCGATGCGGCACGACACCATGAGGTTCACCGCCAGCGGCGGCGTGAACTGGCCCAGCGCCACCTTCAGCGTGAGGATGACGCCGAACCACACCGGATCCCAGTTGTAGTGCTGCATGATGGGCATGAGCAGCGGCACGAAGATCAGGAAGATCGAGATGCCGTCCAGGAACATGCCCACGGTGATCAGCAGCAGGATCAGCAGCGAGAGCACGCCATATTCGCCCAGACCCGAATTCACGATGGCCTTGGCCACCGGGTCGATCACGCCCAGTGTGGAGAGGGAGAACGCAAAGATGCCCGCCAGCGACACCACCAGCAGGATGATGCCGGAGAGCTCGCCCGCCTCGCGCAGGATGGGAAAAAGATCGCGCACGCCGATCGTCCGGTGCACCACCATGCCGACGAACAGGCCGTAGAACACCGCCACCACGGCCGCTTCGGTGGGCGTGAACCAGCCGGCACGCATGCCACCCAGAATGAGCACCGGCGCAGCCAGGCCCCACAGCGCTTCGCGCAGGCTCTTCCAGAAGGGCGGGCGCGGCATGGAGGCTTCGAGCGCGCCCATGTTGTGTTTGCGGGCCAGCCACACGGCCGGCACGATCAGCGCGATGCCGGCCAGGATGCCAGGCACCATGCCGGCGGCAAACAGCGCGGGCACCGAGGCGCCGGGCACCAGCACCGAATAGATGATGAAGGCGACCGAGGGCGGGATGAGAATGTCCGTGGCCGCCGCCGCCCCCACCACGCTGGCCGAGAACGAACCCGGGTAGCCCGCGCGTGCCATGGCCGCGATCATCACGCCGCCCACCGCCGCCGCGTTGGCCGGGCCGGAACCCGAAATGCCGCCCAGGAACATGGCCACGACGATGGCCACCAGCGGCAGCATGCCGGAGCCGCGCCCGACGATGGCCACGGCGAAGTTCACCAGCCGCAGCGCGACGCCGGAGCGGTCGAAGATGGAGCCGACCAGCACGAACATCGGGATGGCCAGCAGCGGGTACTTGCCCAGGCCGGCATAGAAGTTCTGCGGTACCGCCAGCAGGCCGAACCACTGGGAGTTGAAGTCCGCCATGGCGATGGCCGCCGCGCCGGCCAGGCCCAGCGCCGCGGCGATGGGCACCCCGGCGAACATGGCGCCGAGGAACATCAGGAACAGCAGCGCGGCGATCATGGCTGCGCTCCCGCGCGACGCAGTCGGTTGAAGCGGCCCAGTGCGCGCAGCGCGATGGCCAGCGAGAGGATGGGCAGCCAGATCGAATACCACCACTGGGGCAGGCCCAGACCCGGCGAGATCTCTTCGTAGACGTAGTGGTCCCACACCATGCGCACGCTCAGCACGGCCATCAGCAGGAACAGCAGCACCATGGCCATCGCACCCCACAAAGCGAGCAGGTGGCGGCGGCGCGGCGAGCCGGCATCGGCGAAGAACTCGATGCGGATGTGGCGGTGCCGCGCCACGGCTGCCGAGCTGGCCACCAGAGTGAGCACGATCATGAGGAAGATCGAGAATTCCTCGGTCCAGGCGAACGACTGGTCGGTGAAGTAGCGCGCGATCACGTTGCCAAAGGTGATCAGGGCCAGCAACGCCATCGAAATGACGGTCAGCCAGTCCTCGACGCGCAGGGGCACACGGGTGTTTTCGTCGATGGGGTTGTCGGGCGTGGCGGCATCGGGATGCACGTCGCGAGAGGGTTCGGTAGGGGTGGACATGGGATGGAAACGGCAGGCCGGCGGCCGCAGCAGGGCAGCCGGAGATGATAGACGTTTCCCTTTTTGCGCCATGTCCTGCCAGTACCACATGCGGGTTTCACCGAATGCGCCAGGGAACCAGACATAAAAAAACGGCACCCGAAGGTGCCGTTGTGTGCCCAACCCGAAACCATTCAACCCAATGGAACGGGCACAAAGATCTGGGTGCCGTCGCGCTGGATGAGCAGCGCCAGCGACTTGGTGGATGTGCCCAGCATCGCACGCACCTGTTCCACGTTCTGCACTTTCGCGCCGTTGACCGCCAGCAGCACGTCGCCCGGCTGCACACCGGCCAATGCCGCCGGCCCCTGGGCATCCTCGACCACCAGGCCGCCGTCCACGCCGGCCTCCCGCCGCTCCTGCGGCGCCAGAGGGCGCAGCGCCAGGCCGAGGCGTCCCTGGTCCGTGGCCTTCTCATTGCCAGCCGCCTTGGCCGTCTTGGCGGCTGCGTCACCCAGCTGCGCCGTCAACGCCACCGGTTTGCCCTGGCGCCACACGTCCAGCCGCACCTTCTCGCCAGGCAACGCCTGGCCGATGAGGGCGGGCAGGTCGCCGGAACTCACGATGGGTTGCCCATCCATCTGGCGGATCACGTCGCCCACCTGCAGGCCGGCCTTCGCGGCCGGGCTCTCCGGCTCCACGGACGAGACGAGCGCACCTTCGGGCTTGTCCAGCTTGAAGGACTCGGCCAGCGTCTGATTCACCTCCTGGACCGCCACACCCAGCCGTGCATGGCTGGCCTTGCCGTGCGCCACGATCTGGTCCTTGACCTTGAGCACGGTCTCCATGGGAATCGCGAACGACAGGCCCTGGTAGCCGCCGGTGCGGCTGTAGATCTGCGAATTGATGCCCACCACCTCGCCACGCGAGTTGAACAGCGGGCCACCCGAGTTGCCGGGGTTGACCGCCACGTCGGTCTGGATGAAGGGCACAAAGCTGTCGTCCGGCAGCGAGCGGCCCTTGGCGCTGACCACGCCAGCGGTCACGCTGTTCTCGAAGCCGAACGGCGAACCAATGGCCAACACCCATTCACCCACCTTAAGGTCTTTCGTGTTGCCCAGCGGGACCACGGGCAGGTCCTTGGCGTCGATGCGCAGCACGGCCACATCGGTCTTGGGGTCGGAGCCCAGCACCTTGGCCACGAACTCGCGCCGATCCGTGAGCTTGACGGTGACACGTTGCGCGTTGCGGACGACATGGGCGTTGGTCAGCACCAGGCCATCGGGGCTGATGATGAAGCCCGAACCCTGTCCGCGCGAAGGCGCCTCGCGCCCGCCGCCCTGCCCGCCCGGGCCCTGGAAGCGCTTGAAGAATTCGAAGAACGGATCGTTCGGGTCGATACCGGGCGGCGTGCGGCTGGCGGCTTGCTGCTCGTCCTCCGCGCCGGCCTTGCCGATCACGCTGATGTTGACCACCGCAGCGCCATGGCGCTGCGCGATCTGCGAAAAATCGGGCACGACGGCCGCAGCCACCATCGGAGCCTGCTGCGCGGTCACAGGTGATGCCGCGCTCGCGTGTGTGCCGGAAACCAGGCCCACGCTGGCGCCGCCGACGATGCCCGCAGCCGCGAGGGACAACACCAGTCGCGAGGCGGTGAGAGACAGGGTTTTCATGAGAGCTCCTTCAGCAAGGACAGGTTGAACATGTCCTTGAATATGAGCCCACAGAGTTAGACGGTTCTTAAAGCGCCGCCAGCCGCAACGCGATGCGCAGGCCACCGAGACTGGGCGAGCGGTCCAGCTCCAGGGTAGCGCCGTGCAGTTGCGCGATGGCGTTCGCGATGGCCAGGCCCAGCCCGCTGCCCGTCGCTTCGGTGCCCGGCACACGGTAGAAGCGGTCGAACACGCGCGCGCGGTCGGCTTCGGAAATGCCAGGTCCGCTGTCTTCCACCGCGAGCACCAGCCAGCCGGCTTCGCGGCGCACGGTCACGTCCACCTTGCCGCCTTCGGGCGTGTACTTCAGTGCGTTGTCGACCAGGTTGTTCAACAGAATGCGCAACGGTTCGGCGTGGCCTCGCACCTGCCCGGCCATCGTCTCGCCCAGGCCCAGATCGATGTGGCGCGCCACAGCCTGCGGCGCGGCTTCGGCCACCACTTGCGCGGCAAGCGATGCCAGCTCCACCGGCGCGGCGGGCTCACCGCTGGACGGCTGCGCCTGCTGCCGCGCGAGCACCAGCAACTGTTCCACCAGGCGGGTGGCGCGGTCGATGCCCGCCAGCAGCCGTTGTGCAGCAAGCTGTCGCACAGCGTCATCCGGCGCGCGTTGCAGGCCTTGCACCTGCAGACGCAAGGCGGCGAGCGGCGAACGCAGCTCGTGCGCGGCCTCGGCCACGAAGTGCTTCTGCGCCTCGAAAGCCTGCCGCACCCGGCCGAACAACAGGTTGAGTTCGTGCACCAGCGGGCGGATCTCATCGGGCAAGCCCGCCTCGCTCACCTCACCCAGTTCGTCGGCCTCGCGCTCGGCCACCTGCCGCCGCACCCGCGCCACGGGCGCGAGCGACGCACCGACCACGGCCCAGGCCACCAGCATCAGCAAGGGCGCCATCCAGGCAATGGGCAGCACCGTGCGCCAGGCCAGCGCGCGCGCCATGGCCTGCCGGGGACGCAGGTCCTGCGCGACCTGAACCACCTGCGTTCTCGACTGCATCGAATACACGCGGTAGGGCGTGCCTTCGACCTCGATATTCGAGAACCCCAGGATGGCCTGATGCGGCAAGGCCGCCCGTGAGCCGGACTGAAACACCCGGATGCCATCCGGTGTCCATATCTGCACAAAAAAATCGAACGCCTCCGCAGGCGAAGGTGGGGGCTCGCCGGGCGCGGACGGCAGGCCCGGCGGCAGCACGCCCGCGCGCAAGGCCTGCGCCATCTGTTCCATGTGGTAATCGAAGATGCCATCGGCTTCGGCGCGCGCCTGCCGGTAGACCACGGCCGCCTGCAACCCGGCCGCGAGCACGATGGCCAGCAACAACAAGCCGATCAGGCGCGTGCGCAGCGAACGCGTGGACAGGCGCGGCCACCTCACGGCAGCCCCCTCACTCCGATGCCTCGCGGCAGGCGGGGAGGGGCGTGGCGCGTTGCTTCGCTCATGCCTTGGGCACCATGTAGCCCACGCCACGCACGTTCTGGATCAGGCTGGCGCCCAGCTTCTTGCGCACGCCGTGGATGTAGACCTCCACCGCGTTGCTGCTCACGTCGTCTTTCCAGCCGTAGAGCTTTTCCTCGAGCTGCGCGCGGGAGAGCACACGGCCGGGTCGTGCGATCAGCGGTTCGAGCACAGCCCATTCGCGCGCCGAGAGTACCACTGGCTCACCGTTCGCCATGACCTCGCGCGTTGCGGTGTTGATGCTCACCCCCAGGTGTTCATACACGGGCTCGGCGCGGCCCGCCGCGCGGCGCAGCAGGGCGCGGATGCGCGCCAGCAGTTCGTCGAGATCGTAGGGTTTGAGGATGTAGTCGTCGGCACCGGCATCCAGTCCCTGCACGCGCTGCTGCACGGAATCGCGAGCGGTGGCAATCAGCACGGGCACGCGGTTGCGGCGCGCACGCAGCTCGCGCAGCACGTCCAGGCCGTCACGCCGTGGCAGGCCCAGGTCGAGCAGGATGAGGTCGTAAGCTTCGGCCTGCGCCGCCGTCGAGGCCATCTCGCCATCGCGCACCCAGTCGACCGCGTAGTGCTCCGCCCGCAAGAGATCGAGCACGGCTTCGCCGATCATCGTGTCGTCTTCGACCAGCAACAGCCTCATGGGTGCGTGTTCTCCGGACTCGTGGTGTGCCGGGCACTCCAGCGGAGTGCCCCGTCTGCATCCTGCGCCGTCCCGCTTAGGCGGGACTTAGGCGCCGCCAGGCTCAGGCGCCCGCGAGCAGCTTCTTCACGTCGCCGGCCAGCGCGGCCGCACCACTGCCATAACGGTTGTACAGGCGGATGCGCCCTTGCGGGTCGTACACGTAGCTGCCGGCCGAGTGGTCCATGGTGTAGCTGGTGGTCGAAGCACCCAGGACCTTCTTGTAGTAGATCTTGAAGCTCTTGGCCACCTCGGGCAGCTGGTCGGCTGGTGCGTAGAGGGCGAGGAAACTCGGATCGAAGTGGCTCACATACTGCTTCATCACCTCGGGCGTGTCGCGCTCGGGATCCACACTGACGAAGAGGCCTTGCAGGCGGTCGCCATCGGGGCCGAGCAGGCGCTTGGCCTCGGCCATTTCGCTCATCGACGTAGGGCAGACATCGGGGCACTGGGTGAAACCGAAGAAGAGCACCACCACCTTGCCCTTGAAGTCGGCCAGCGTGCGCGGCTGGCCGTTGTGGTCGGTCAGCGAGAACCCCGTGGCGTAGTCGGCGCCGGTGATATCGATGCCGGTGAAGGTGGCGGCGGGCGCCTCCGACTTGTCAGAACAGGCGGCAAGCCCCAGGGAGCCCAGGCTCAAGGCGAGAATTTGACGACGGTTCATGGTGCACCTCAGAGGTAATGATCGATCAGCAACGCCGCGAACAGCACGGCGAGGTGGATCAGGGAGAAACGGAAGGTCTTGCGCGCGAGCGCGTCGGAATAGTGGCGCCAGAGCGCCAACGCATAGCCGCAGAAGCCGATGCTCAGCGCCACGGCGACGACCAGGTAGAACCAGCCGCTCATGCGCATCACGAAGGGCATGAGACAGGCGGCAAACAGCACGAAGGTGTAGAGCAGGATCTGCAGACGCGTGAACTCGGAACCGTGCGTGACCGGCAGCATCGGCAGACCGGACTTGCGGTAGTCCTCCACGCGGTACAGCGCCAGCGCCCAGAAGTGCGGTGGCGTCCAGAGGAAGATGATGAGGAAGAGGATCAATGCCTCGGGCGAGACCACACCGGTCATTGCCGCCCAGCCCAGCACGGGCGGCATGGCACCCGAAGCCCCACCGATCACAATGTTCTGTGGTGTGAGCGGCTTGAGGATCACGGTGTAGACCACCGCGTAGCCCACGAAAGTGGCGAATGTCAGCCACATCGTCAGCGGGTTGACGAAGACATAGAGCACGGCGGAACCGGCAGCGCACAGCAGCGCCGAGAACGTCAGCGTCTTGCCATTGGTGAGCTCTCCTTTGGCAGTGGGCCGCCATGCAGTGCGCTTCATCTTGGCATCGATCTGCTGCTCGACCACACAATTGAAGGCGGCCGCGGCGCCTGCCACCAGCCAGATGCCGAAGCATGCGATGGCGGCCAGTTGCACCTGCGCCCAGGTCGGCACACCCGGCACGGCCAGCACCATGCCGATGAGCGCGCAGAACACGATGAGCTGGATCACACGCGGCTTGGTCAGTGCATGGTACTGCCGCCAGACCGAAGGCAGTGGAGCAACAACGGAAGAGGTGGGCGCGGTGCTCATCGGATCGGTGTGGACAGGGGCAAGGGAGAGACCGAGGTGGCCGGGTCGCGCCGGAGCGCCAGGCGCGTGCTGCAGAGGGCACCGGTCAGCACGATCACCAGCGCGGCGGCGCCACCGGTGTGCCCCACCGCGGCCGCCAGCGGCCAGTCGAGCACGACGTTGGTCAGTCCGCTACCGAACTGCCAGGCCGCGAGCAACAGCAGCGCGCGGGCCGTCGGCCGCATGCCGTCCACCGACCACAGACGCCAGCCCAGCCAGAGCATGGCAGCGAGCACGAGATAGGCCATCAGGCGATGGACGTAGTGGATGGCGGTGAGCGCGGGGAACGTGATCAGCTCGCCCGTGTGGCTCTGCCCCAGCTCACGCCAGATGGTGAAACCCTCGCGGAAATTCATGTGGGGCCACCAGCTACCCTGGCAGGTGGGAAACTCGCCACAGACCAGCACGGCGTAGTTGGTGCTGACCCAGCCACCGAGCGCGATCTGCAGCCACAACAGCAGGAACACGGCGATCAGACCCCACCGCAGTCCTCGCGACAGGGGGATCGGCCCGCAGTGGCCAGGCTCGGCCTGCGCATAGCCGACCGACTGCGCGCGCAAGAGCGCCAACAGCCCAAGCCCGCCGAGCAGGTGCAGCGTGACGATGGCCGGGAACAGCTTCATGGTCACCGTCAACGCACCGAACGCACCCTGCAGACAGACCCAGACCAGTGTGACCAGCGGCCACACGTAGGACACGCTGAGGCGCTTGCGCTCGACCCAGCTCACCATGGAGAGCACCAGGATCAGCACGCCGACCGCCGTGGCAAGGTAGCGGTGGATCATCTCGATCCAGGCCTTGGAGAAGGTGACGGGGCCGTGCGGCATTGCTTCCTGCGCGGCCGCAATCGACGTGCTCGCACCCACGGGACTCACGCTGCCGTAGCAGCCGGGCCAATCGGGGCAGCCGAGGCCGGAGTCCGTCAGACGTGTGAAGGCGCCGAACAGCACCAGGTCAAAGGTGAGGAACAAGGTGATGAGCGTGAGCACGCGCAAGCGGTGCGCGGGCGGCGCATGGCGGTTGCGCACCCACACCCAGGCCAGCGGCCCGAGCGCGATCACTACGCCCAGGAACATCAAGCGCGCGATGGGCGCGAGGTCGTAGAGCGGTTGGGTGTCCATCTCAGTTCGCCCGGCCTTCCTTGTCCCAGAACGCCGAGGCACGCAGCAGGCGGTCCAGGTCGCGCTTGGCCTGCGCAGGGTCGAGGTTGGCCGGGAAGCGCATCATCCAGTTGCCCAGCGGATCGACGACGTACAGGTGGTCTTCGATCTTCTGACCGGGTGCGGGCTGGAGCCAGGTGGCGAGCATCTGCGGGTCCACCTTGAGCACCACGGCGGCGGCCGTGGCCTGTTGCAGCGGAGCGGGCAGCGCGGCGTCTCCCGTGCGCAGCCAGACCCAGTCCAGCCGCTCCTTTTCGCGGCCCAGGGTTTCGCGCAATTGGCGCTGCACATACAGGTGCTGCATGCAGGCCTCGTCGCAGGCGCTGTCGGCCACACTCACCAGCAGCCATTGCTGTTTGAGTGAGTCCAGCGGAACGGTGCGCCCCTGTGCATCGACACCGCTCCAGGTGGGCAGCGGGCGCTGGGGGTCGATCAGCTCACCGTAGTTGCGGCGGCCTTCCGGGCGGATCACGTAATAGGTGAAATACGACGCGATGACGGGCGCAGCGCACACAAACATCAGGCCCAGCATTTTCCAGCGGCCCTTGCGCGTGCTGGCGGCGGCTTCGGCGCTGGCCTGATCCAGCTGCGGCAGGCTGTGCACGGTCAGGGTCAGGGGTTCATCGGGCATCTGTGCCATGGAATCGGCGCTTTCGGCGGGGAGAGAGGATTTGGAACCAGAGATAGAGAAGACCCGCGAGGGCACAGAGGGAGAACCACTGGAAGGCATAGCCGTGGTGCTTGTGCACGTCGACGGCGACGCGCGGCCATTCGCGCAGCAGACCGTCGGCCGCGGCATCGGTCTGCAGGACGGACACGCCCAGCAAGGACAGACCGGTTTCCCGCGCGAAGGCAGGAAGGTCGATATTTTGCCGGATCGCCCCGGGAGCCGCCTCACCCAGCTCGTATAGCTTGCCCGGCGGGGGGGCCAATCGGCCTTCCAGGAGCACCAGGCCTGCGGGGGTGACCACCTCGGGCACGCGACTGCGGTCATTGAAATCCCGAGGCACCCAGCCACGCTGCACCAGCACGGCACGCTCGCTGTTTGCCAGCCGCAGAGGTGTGACGACAAAAAAGCCGACCCGCGTGTTCATCTGGCGGTTGTCGAGAAAGATGGTGCGATCCGGCACCCATGTGCCGCTCAGGCGCACCGGCCGGTGCACACCGGCCATGACGTCGGGGGTCTTCAGCAGCTCCTCCGTGTTCAAGGCCTCCAGCCCTCCCCGCTCGTTGATCTGTGCCTGCAACGCCAGTTTCTGCGCTGCGCGGTCCAGTTGCCACAGGCCCAGCGATGCGGTCGCCACCATGGTGAGCACAGTGGCCATGGTCACAACCCAGAAACGCCAGGTGGAGCGCCGCATGTTCAGACACGCCCCGATTCACATGGGCACGCGCCACAACCTGGCGCACGGTGCGCGCGGATAATGGAGCACATGAAATATCTGGTCATCGCGGCGTTCGTTGCCATCATCGGTAGCCTCGCCACCGCCTTGGTGTACATGATGCGGGGGGGCAGCTCCACCGAGGAAGACGGCACGCCGCGCAAGAACCACATGGCTCGGGCGTTGGCTTTCCGGGTGGGTTTCTCCATCCTGCTGTTCCTGGTGGTGCTCATCAGCTACCTGATGGGCTGGATCCAGCCGACCGGCTTGCCGTTGCGCGGCTGAGCCGATAAGGCCTTTTCGGCAAAAAAGCGCCAGAAGGCGCTTTTTTTGACTGGGCCCGGGCAAGGTGGTTCAACCACCAGGAACGATCACATCCAGTAGACAAGGATGTACAGGCCCAGCCACACCACGTCCACGAAGTGCCAGTACCAGGCGGCACCTTCAAAGCCGAAATGACGCTCTTTGGTGAAGTGGCCTTTTTGCAGGCGCAGGGTGATGAACAGCAGCATCAGCATGCCCACGAACACGTGGAAGCCGTGGAAGCCCGTAAGCATGAAGAAGGTGGAGCCGAACACGCCCGACGACAGCTTGAGGTTCAGGTCGGCGTAGGCATGTGCGTATTCATAGCCCTGCACGAACAGGAAGACGACCCCCAGCACCACGGTCATCCACATGAAGGCGATGGTCTTGCTGCGGTTGCCCACTTGCAGCGCGTGGTGGGCAATGGTCAGTGTCACACCCGAGGTGAGCAGCAGCGCGGTGTTGATGGTCGGCAGCCAGAACGGGCCCATGGTCTGGAAGGGTTCGACGATGCCGGCAGGCGATGCGGTGGCGCCGGCCTGGACGCTGGGCCACACGGCGGAGAAGTTGGGCCAGATCAGCGAGTTCTCGATGCCACCCAGCGCTGGCACCGAGTGGGTGCGGGTCCACCACAGCGCCGTGAAGAACGCGCCGAAGAACATCACCTCGGAGAAGATGAACCAGCTCATGCTCCAGCGGTAGGAGAGATCGATCTTGCGGCCATACATGCCGCCTTCGCTCTCACGCACCGATTCGCTGAACCACTGGAACAGCACGAACAGCCAGAAAGCCAGGCCGAACGCCAGCGAGTAGGCACCCCAGCCATGGCCGTTGATCCACTGACCGGCGCCCAGGATGACGAAGAAGAGACCGATGGAGGCCATCACCGGGTGACGCGACGGGCCGGGAACGAAGTAGTAGGGCGTCGTGCCGTGGGTAGTTGCTGACATGCTCACTCCTGTTGTGCTTTCGCTTGTATCTAATGTCTGAAAATCAAAATCGACTCGTGGGTGTCACCGTGTCTCAACCGGCGACCCAGTTCACCAGCAGGATCAGCCCCAGCACGAACAGGAAAGCCATGCCCACACCCACCGCGAGGAGGTGCAGCGGGTTGAGCTTGGCGATGTCCTTCTGGTAGTCGGCATTGCGGCGCACGCCGATGAAGCCCCATGCCACGGCCTTGACCGTGTCGATGAAGGAGCCTTTGCGCTGGTGAACAGGCGTGGGTGTGTTCATACGTCCCCCGTGGGTTTGAGCGACTCGGCTCCACGGGCCTGAGGCGCGTCGCCGGCCGGTGCCGGAGGCACCTTGCCGCCCACCTCGAAGAAGGTGTACGACAGCGTGATGGTGCTCACATCCTTGGACAACCGGGGATCGATCACGAAGGCCACCGGCCACTCTTTTTTCTCGCCGGCCTGCAGGGTGTACTGCGTGAAGCAGAAACATTCCAGCTTGTTGAAGTGGGCTGCCGCCTGCTTGGGTGCGTAACTGGGCACCGCCTGCGCGGCCATCGTGTGGTTCTGGATGTTCTGGAACTCGTACATCACCGTGGCGAGCTCGCCGGGGTGCACCTGCATCGACCGGACCGCCGGCTTGAAATGCCAGGGCCCGCGAGCGTTGGTGTCGAATTCCACCGTGATGGTGCGGGTGCGGTCCACCTGTGTATTGGCCGGGAGGCTGGCAGCCCCCGGCACACGCAGTTCCGACACGGCCAGCACGTTGATGCCCAGGGCCTCGCAGATGTGGCGGTAGATCGGCACCAGCGCGTATCCGAAGGCGAACATGCCCAGCGCAATCACGCAGAGCTTGCCCACCATCTTGAGGTTTTCGCGTTGCAGTGCCATGGCGACAGTCTGGATGCGCCGGTCAGAAACCGAGCAGGAAACGCTTGCCCACGAAACCGAAGAAGAACACGATGGCCACGGACGCCAGGATCAGGCCCAGGCGGCGATTGCTCTTCTTCTTTTCTGGTGTCATGGCGTTTCCGGACGAACGTTGCAGGGACTCAGCCAATCACCTTGGTGGCGGTCGAGTCGAGCCTGGGCGGGTTCTCGAAGGTGTGGAACGGTGCAGGCGAAGGCACTTCCCACTCCAGGCCCACGGCGCCTTCCCAGGGCTGCTGAACAGCCTTTTCGCCCTTGCCACGCATGGCGGGGATGATGACGGCAACGAAGAAGTACACCTGCGCCAGGCCGAAACCGAATGCGCCCACCGAAGCGATGGCGTTGAAATCAGCGAACTGCATGGGGTAGTCGGCATAACGGCGCGGCATGCCGGCCAGACCCAGGAAGTGCATCGGGAAGAAGGTGATGTTGAACGAGATCATCGACCACCAGAAGTGGATCTTGCCACGCGTTTCGCTGTACATCACACCGGTCCATTTGGGCAGCCAGTAGTAGATGCCGGAGAACATGGCGAAGAGCGAGCCGGCCACCAGCACGTAATGGAAGTGGGCCACCACGTAATACGTGTCCTGCATCTGGATGTCGATCGGCGCAACCGACAGGATCAGGCCCGTGAAGCCACCGATGGTGAACACGAAGATGAAGCCGACGGCCCACAGCATGGGCGTCTCGAAAGTCATCGAGCCCTTCCACATGGTGGCGATCCAGTTGAAGATCTTCACGCCCGTGGGCACGGCGATCAGCATGGTTGAATACATGAAGAAGAGCTGGCCGGTCACCGGCATGCCGGTGGTGAACATGTGGTGGGCCCACACGACGAAGGACAGGATGGCGATGGAGCCGGTGGCGTACACCATGGAGGCGTAGCCGAACAGCTTCTTGCGCGCGAAGGCGGGCACGACCTGGCTCACGATGCCGAAGGCCGGCAGGATCATGATGTAGACCTCG